>Ga0207828_100098_pt1 | contig 109382 bp, 107 predicted proteins | sample TtaePargueraPR_11_FD_187276 | JGI IMG/M metagenome (GOLD analysis project Ga0207828, IMG submission 187276) | Aerobic enrichment media microbial communities from Bioluminiscent Bay, La Parguera, Puerto Rico - Tt and P2 (3) (SPAdes) | ecosystem: Environmental > Aquatic > Marine > Unclassified ... | reverse complement strand
ACGAGCAGATCAAAACCACTCTTCCGAAGGCCAAGGATCTTCGCCCGTATGTCGAAAAACTGATTACGCTGGGCAAGCGGGGCGACCTGCATGCACGCCGTCAGGCCATTTCGATCCTGCGTGACGAGAAAGTCGTTGCCAAGCTGTTCGGCGAAATTGCTGATCGCTACAAAGAGCGTTCGGGTGGTTACACCCGCGTTCTCAAGGCTGGCTTCCGTTATGGCGATGCTGCTCCGGTTGCTGTGATCGAACTCGTTGATCGCAACCCGGAAGCAAAAGGCGCGGAAGACCGTGCTCGCCTTGAAGCAGAGGGCGAAGGCGAAGAAGCGTCTGCTGAATAAGCAACGTTTCGGCCTTTAAGATAGAAACGGGCGGTGCCAATGGTACCGCCCGTTTTCTTTTGGCATTATCGCGCATTGGAAATATTTCGAAATTCATCATATTTCCGCCAAGGTTGCGCGCAAATCCTGATCACCCTAATTTCTGTCGGGGATCTAGAACCCGACCAGACTGTTTTCCGCCCTGATCGGGGCATGTATCCCTTGATACGGCCGATTTTGTTCTATCAAGGGATAGATGCGCTGGCTTTATGAAGAAAAGAGAGAGTTCGACGTGCAGGCACGATTGATTGCGACCGTCATGACCGGGATCATGATTGTATCGGGGGCCACGTTTGGCCAGATTGGGTTGGCATCGGCACAGGATCGGCGCCTGCCCGAAAGCCAGACCGAAATAAAGATGTCCCTGTCGCCGCTGGTGAAGCAAACCGCCCCGGCCGTGGTCAATATCTATACCAAAAAGGTCGTCACCACCCAGCAGCGCAGCCCGTTTTTCAACGATCCGTTCTTCCGCCAGTTTTTTGGTGACCGTTTTGGCGGGGCATTTGGCGCACCGCGCCAACGGGTTGAACGCTCGCTTGGTTCCGGGGTGATTGTCTCGTCGGATGGCACAATCGTGACCAACCATCACGTGATCGAAGGGGCCAGCGAAATTCGCGTCGTTCTGCATGACAATCGCGAATTCGATGCCGAACTGGTTGGTTCGGACGAACGCACCGACCTTGCCGTTCTGCGCCTGCGCGATGTGAAGGATGAATTGCCAGCCATTACCCTTGGCGACTCCGACGCGGTCGAAGTCGGTGATCTGGTCCTTGCCATCGGCAACCCGTTCGGGGTCGGGCAGACCGTCACCAGCGGCATTGTTTCCGCATTGGCACGTGCCGGTGTCACAGGGCAGGATTACCAATCCTTTATCCAGACTGATGCCGCGATCAACCCGGGGAATTCCGGCGGGGCGCTTGTCGATATTGATGGCAAGCTGATCGGAGTAAACTCGGCGATCTTTACCAAATCGGGCGGGTCGAACGGCATTGGTTTTGCCGTTCCGGTCAATATGGTCAAGGTGGTGATGCGCGGCCTGATCAGTGGCGATTTGCGTCGCCCGTGGCTGGGAGCAGCCGGGCAGTCGGTAACTGCCGATCTGGCATCGTCGCTTGATCTGGATCGTCCGCACGGGGTTCTGATCAACGAAGTACGCCAGGGCAGCCCGGCCAATCGTGGCGGGCTTCTGCCCGGTGACGTCGTGATTGCGGTGAATGGCCTGCCGGTCGATAACCCGAACGAGCTTAAATTCCGTATCGCGACGCTGGAACTTGATCACGATGCGGAACTTTCCGTGCTGCGCAAGGGGCAGGAAGTGATGCTTCGGATGCCGCTTGAAGTCGCGCCCGAACTGCCCCCACGCGATGAAACCGAGGTCGAGGGTCGCAATCCGTTCAGTGGATCAAAAATCGCCAATGTGAACCCCGCACTTGCCGATGAAATTGGTATTGATACGCTGAGTAACGGTGTGGTCGTCCTTGCTGTAAAACGCGATAGCCTTGCGCGGCGGGCGCGCATCCAGCCCGGCGATTATATCGTCGAGGTCAATGGGGTGCCGATTGACACGGTGGCCCGCCTGAAGGAAGTTGTGAAGGCTGGCGAACGCGCCCGCGAATGGTCGATTGCGGTCAAACGCGATGGCAAGGTTCTGACCGCTGAATTCACACTGTAACCGGCCGCCGCAACGCTTACCAAGGATCAAAGGCCCCACATGGTATCACTGTTTGAAAGTCAGGCATCCCGGCCCTTGGCCGACAGGCTGCGTCCGGCAAAGCTGGATGAAGTCGTCGGGCAGGGGCACCTGTTTGGGGATGACGGGCCGATCACGCGGATGATCAATACCGGGCGGGTGCCATCGGTGATTCTTTGGGGGCCGCCTGGCTGTGGCAAGACAACACTGGCCCGCCTGATGGCCAATGTTGCCGATATGGCGTTTGAGCCGCTTTCGGCGATCTTTTCCGGGGTTGCCGACCTGCGCAAGGTGTTTGACCGGGCACGCGGGCGGCGGGCAACCGGTGCCTCGACCTTGTTATTCATTGATGAAATCCACCGTTTCAACAAGGCCCAGCAGGACAGCTTCCTGCCATTCGTTGAAGACGGCACCATTACCCTGATCGGGGCGACAACCGAAAACCCGTCGTTCGAACTGAACGCGGCATTGCTGTCACGCTGTCAGGTGCTGGTGCTTAAACGGTTGGATGATCAGGGCCTTGAAGAGCTTCTGGTACGGGCGGAAAAGGAAATGGGGTTCGAGTTGCCCCTGTCGCCCGAGGCACGGGTCACGCTGCGTGCCATGGCCGATGGTGACGGGCGCTATTTGCTGAACCTTGCCGAAGAACTGTTTTTGTTGCCGCCCAGCGACGATGGCCCGCTTGGCGTTGCCGAACTGTCGCGCACGGTGCAAAAGCGCATGCCGCTTTATGACAAGGGCGATGACAGTCATTACAACCTGATCAGTGCCCTGCATAAATCGGTGCGCGGGTCGGACCCGGATGCGGCCCTGTACTGGTTTAACCGCATGCTGGCCGGGGGCGAGGACCCGAAATTTGTCGCACGCCGCATCACCCGCATGGCGGTCGAGGATATCGGACTTGCCGATCCGCAGGCGCAGCAGATTTGCGTGGGGGCGTGGGAGGCTTATGAGCGCCTCGGAAGCCCGGAAGGTGAACTGGCGCTGGCACAGGCGGTGATCTATCTGGCGCTGGCGCCCAAATCGAATGCCGGTTATGCCGCCTATAAACGGTCATTGAAGGTCGCGCGCGATACCGGGTCGTTGATGCCGCCGGCCCATATCCTCAATGCTCCGACCAAGCTGATGAAGGATATCGGTTATGGCAGTGGCTATGCATATGACCATGATCAGGAAGACGGTTTTTCCGGGCAGAATTATTTTCCCGATGGCATGCGCCGCCAGAATTTTTATGAACCGGTTGAACGCGGTTTTGAACGTGATTTGAAAAAGCGGGTCGAATATTTCGACAAATTGCGCCGGGAACGTCAAAAGCAGCGCGGTGAAGACTAACCGGCAGGTGTGTTGTTCTCTTTTGGTCAACAATCTGGTGAAAAGACATCAGATAATCATCGTCATGGAAACTGTTAAAGTCAGGGCAACAGAAACAAACCCGGACTTGGAGAATTCACATGACTTCGATCCTGCATATCAATGCCTCGGTTAACGGCGAAAATTCCAATTCGCGCCAGATCGCATCCAAGCTGATCGAACGCATTGTTGCCGCAACCCCGGCTGCCAACGTTGTTGAACGTGACCTGAACGATAAATCGATCCCGGCCCTGACCGGCGAGATTGTCGGCGCGTTCTATACCCCGGCTGAAAACCGTTCCGGCGCACAGAAAGACGTGATCGCCGTTTCCGACAAACTGGTTGCCGAACTTCAGGCATCCGACGTCGTTGTCATCGGCGCGCCGATGTATAACTTCTCGGTTCCGTCGACCCTTAAGGCATGGGTTGACCTGATCGCCCGCGTCGGCGTGACTTTCAACTATACCGAAAACGGCCCGAAAGGCCTGCTTGAAGGCAAGAAAGCCTATATCGTTGTTGCCACCGGCGGCGTTCCGGTCAACAGCCCGGCGGACTTCGCGACCCCGTATCTGAAACAGGTTCTTGGTTTTGTCGGTATTTCGGACGTTGATGTTATCGATGCATCCGGTTTCGCGGTAAATGCCGAGGAAGCCATGGAACGCGCGATTGCCAATGTTGCCGCCGCACCGCTTCCGAAGGCGGCATAACGTACTGCCTGTTGCCCGCGGAAATCGATAGTCGCACCCATTCCCCCCCCCGATGTGGCTTGCTGGTTTCCAGATAATGCCCGAACGAGTATCTCGTTCGGGCATTTTTGCATTTGTTAACTTGACGAATTACAACAATTAACCGGTATTTAGGGAGTCCTGCGTTAGAGCAGGTCTCACAAAACGGGAACGGGGAATTTTTGTGAAACGCTTGGCGATTGTACTTGCATGGCTTCTGTTTGTTGGCGGGCTGACTTTTGCGGTGATCCGTTTTAGCGGGTTGCTCGATAGTATGCTGGTCGCAGGAGAACCGGCGGATATTAGCCTGGGCCCGGATATCGAGCTGCCAAAGTCGCCGACCTATTTCCTGATCTGTCCGCTTGAAGCATGTCCATCGACGCATCGGAATGCCCAAAGCCCGGCATTTGACGCCGCACCCGATACCGTTGCAACCGCCTTGCAGGCAACGGCGGGCGAGCTGGGCATGAAACTGGTTGAAGGCGATGGCCTGTCACTTGAACTGCGTTTCCTTGCCCGGACACCAATATTCCGTTTTCCTGACTGGGTTGATGTTAAGGTCATCCCCAGCGAACAGGGGGGCAGTCGTGTCTTTGCCTATTCCCGGTCGGTTTATGGCAATGACGATTTCGGCCAGAATGAAAAACGTCTGAAATCATGGATGGCGGCAACCGTTGCCCTGATCGGTCAGCAGGCCGCGCCGAAGAACTGAGTATGATAAGCGCGACAAAGACGAAAAGGCTCACTCCAGATCAAATGGTGCGAGCCTTTAAATCTTTGGATTACTTTTCGATATTGGTCGCTTTTCCGAGCAAAGCTGCCACAAATTCCTCGGTAGGAACTGGCAAAAGGTCCTGTGGATGATCACCACCTAAGGATGCCCATTTGCTGCTAGCGCTTCTGGTGGTTGTCAGAAGCATAGCCTGTGTTCGCACATCAAAGGCCTGATATTTTATTGTAATACGATCCGGGCGTCCTGACCATTCCGTTGCACGATCTTCCCAATGCAAAATTTCCGGTTCGATCAAATAATCAAGGTCATCTTTTGCCGCGCTTGCAAACGCGGTTTCACGAGTTTCTACTGTAGAGGCTGAGATAATCTTGCTGCTGAAGGGGCTTAGTTTGTTGCGAACAACTTGAACAAGCATCTGACCGGAATTGTTGTAGTTTGTTGCTCCGTAAATGCCATCTTTCGGCAACATGACGTAATATGAACTGCCGGGCGGCACAGTGGTCATTACTTCGTGGTTATCCACACGGTATTTGCTCGAACAAGCTCCGAGCATTAGTGTCAGTCCGGCGATGAGTAGCAACTTTGTCTGTTTTAATTTCATTTCCGTCCCCCCTCAATTTTAAGTAGGGAAAACTAATAAAAGCGAAATAGGTTTTCTGGCAAGAAGATAACTTGTGATATCTGGAAATCAGATGGTTATCACATGCGACCCGCCTATGATGTTTTCACACGTGACTTTTCAAAACCGAAAGACTAGGTTCCGCGCCATGCAATTTTCACCGTTGTTCATCGCATCCATCGCATTGGGCGGAGCTATCGGGGCGGTTGCCCGATATGGTGTTTCGGCCTTTATGGGGGCGACGCTTGGTCACGGTTTTCCCTGGGGGACGTTGACGGTCAATATCGTCGGGTCTTTTGTCATGGGGCTTCTGATCGAGCTTTCGGCGGTCAAGCTATCGCTCAGTCCTGAAATGCGGGCCTTCCTTGTGACCGGCTTTTTGGGGGCGTTTACAACGTTTTCTACTTTTTCGCTCGATGTCGCGACCTTATATGAACGCGGCAACCTTGGTCTTTCGGGGCTTTATGTTGCTGTTTCGGTCTGCGTTGGCGTCGCAGCATTGTTCGGCGCAATCGCGCTGGTAAGGGGAGTTCTGCAATGAGTGGTGTCACTCTGCGCAAGGTTAAGAATGACGAAGCCGAAATGCGGCTTGATCGCTGGTTCAAGCGGAACTGCCCGGAATTTACTTTTGGGCAAGTTCAGAAGCTGCTGCGTGGCGGCCAGATCCGTGTGGATGGCAAGCGTGCCAAGGCCAATCAGCGGCTTGAGCCCGGACAGGAAGTCCGTGTTCCACCCGCACCGGTCATGTCGGGTGGCGGACTGGGGCCGTGGGCCGAAGGCAATTACGATGCGGCCAACGCGGCACAGCATGTGAAATCAGGCCCGTCCAAGTCAGATGCGACCGAGGAAGAGCTTCAGGCGCTGCGCGATTCCGTCATTTTCTATGATGAGGTGGTTCTTGCGATCAACAAGCCCGCGGGGCTTGCGGTGCAGGGCGGGACCAATACCGACCTGCATGTCGATGGCATGCTGGATGCGCTGAAACTTGATAGCAAGGAACGCCCGAAGCTTGTTCACCGTCTTGATAAGGACACCAGCGGCGTCCTGTTGCTTGCACGTTCGGCATCGGCGGCCAATGCCCTGACCAAGGCGTTCAAGGACAAGACCACGCGCAAACTTTATTGGGCGATTGTTACCGGTGCACCCGATGAACGCGAGGGTCTGATTGATGCGCCGCTTGCCAAACATGGCGGCAAGGGTGGAGAAAAGATGATGATCGACGAGAAAGAGGGCAAATCGGCCCAGACGATCTATCGTCAGCTTGCCCGTGCGGGGCGTCGTGCGGCGTGGCTTGCCCTGTCGCCACTGACCGGTCGTACCCACCAGCTTCGCGCCCATTGCCAGGCGATGGAATGCCCGATCCTTGGTGATGGTAAATATGGCGGGGCCAAAGCATTCATGGATGGTCTGTCAAACCAGATGCATCTGCATGCGCGTGCGATTGATTTTCCCCATCCGGTGACCGGCCATCGGGTCGTGATCGAGGCCCCCGTGCCCGAACATTTCAGCGCAACCATCAAGGCGCTGAACTTTGATCCGAAAACGCCGACCAAATTCCTGACCCCGGAAATCCACCGGGAAAAGGAAGTAAAGCCAAAGCCGAAGCCGTCGAGAACACGCAAAAGATAGGTGTTCGAAAAAGCATTCCGAAACGCGAAAAGCCGACGCAGTGCGTCGGCTTTTTCGTCCCTGTCAACGGTGTTGATGACAAATGGTTTGGTTACGGGCGCGCGACCATTTTACCGAAACGGTTAACAAACGCATCGTGAACCCGGCGTAAATGCTGGGCGTGAACCGTGTTTCCCGTGCGTTCGCAGATTTCGGCCTGACTTTTGATCATGACCGCGATCCGTTTGCGGCCACGTGGTGTGTGCACCATGCTTTCGCCTTCCTCAAGGGCGGTGAGAAGGGGGATGTGTTCACACTCGGCAATCGCGAGAATTTCTTCTTCGCGCAGATCGCTGAAATCGATGCAGTCCCGAAGCGTGAGCATATTTGCCTCCGCAGTTCGCGTGCCAACCCTGTTATCGTATCCCTACCTTGGGGTGTTCGAAAGCGGGATGAAATTCATCAGTGGTTTCCATTGCTTGCCGCATAGCAAAAAATGCATCTGCATTGCATTGGCTAGAGACTCGATCTTTGGTGAAGTTTGGAATAATCTCCGGCCCGATATAAACAGAACTGGATGACTTTTGATGGCGAATGATCCGCTCAGGCTTGTGGTATTTGATTGTGACGGCACGCTGGTTGATAGCCAGCATGCGATTGCACATTGCATGGATCATGCCTTTGCTGCACATGACCTTGATTGCCCCGGCCTTGAAAAGACACGCACCATCATCGGTCTGAGCCTGCCCGAAGCGATCCGCAAGCTTGCCGCACCGGGCATGCTTGATGACGCGATTATCGAAGGCGTTACCGCGGCCTATAAGGCGGCATTCCTTGAATTGCGCCAGACCCCCGATTTCTATGAACCGCTTTTCCCCGGTGTGCGCGAAATGCTGGCCGAGCTTGACACACGCAACTGGCTTTTGGGCGTTGCGACGGGTAAGGCACGCCGCGGGCTTGATGCGGTTCTGGCGCGTAACGCGCTTGAAGGACGGTTTGTTACCCTTCAGACCTGCGACAATCATCCATCCAAGCCCCATCCATCAATGTTGCATGCGGCGATGGATGAAACCGGTGTCGATGCGCCCAATGCGGTGATCATTGGTGATACGGCCTATGACATTGAAATGGGCCGGGCGGCCGGGATGCTGGCCATTGGCGTCAGTTGGGGCTATCACGATGTTGAAACGCTCAACAAGTCCGGGGCACATGCCGTGATTGATCATTTCGATCAGTTGCCCGGACTGCTGGAAACCATGTGGGGAACTGGCCGCGATGCTGCCTGAAGCCGATCACAAAGACGACGATCTGAAACCGATCCGGGTGGAAATTACCGTGCCGGTCGAGCCGGAATATGCGTTCGAGGCGTTCACCAACGGCTTTGGCAACTGGTGGCCGACCGACAGCCATTCGCTGGCGCGCGAAAACTGCAAATCGGTCGAGATGAATCCCGGGCTTGGTGGCAGGATCGTTGAACATGCCAAGGGTCGCGACCCTGTGGTTTGGGGGACTGTCGATATCTGGCAGGCGGGCGAGCATATTGCCTTTACCTGGCATCCCGGCTGGGAAGAGGGGGCCTATACCCGCATCAGCGTCACGTTCGAGCAGAATGCCTTTGGCCGTTGCGTGATCCGGCTCAAACACTGGGACTGGAAAAATCTGGGTGAAATCGCCCCGATGGTCCGCGACGGGTATGAAAGCGGCTGGAAATATGTTTTCGAACAGTGCTTTGCCAATTACCTGACAGCCAAGCGGCACTGATCAGCTGATCATCGCACAAAAAAGGGCGCCCGGTGTGGCGCCCTTTGTCATTCTGGTTCGGTCCGCGATTACAGAAGACCATATTCCATCAGGTCACGGCGCAGGCGAATGGGATCGCGGAACCAGTGGGTGGCAAAGCCCATTTCGCGCGCCTGCTGAATGTTCTTTTCGCTGTCATCGATAAACAGGGTTTCGCGCGGATCAAGTTTGAAACGTGCTGCCGTCAGATCGAAAATCTGTGGGTCGGGCTTGGCCAGTTTTTCCTGACCCGATACCAGAATGCCTTCGAAATGGCTTAGGAAACCGAACCGTTCAATCGCATGTGGCCAGGTATCCGCCGACCAGTTGGTCAGGGCAAACAAACGCACATTGCCGCGTGATTTCAGTTCTTCAAGAATATGAACGGTGCGGTCAATCGACCCCTTCATCATTTCCGGCCAGCGGTCCATCCATGCCGCGATCTGATCGTGATATTCCGGATAGCGATGCTGAAGATCGGGGATTGATTTGGCAAAGCGAAGCGCACCCTTGTCATGCAGGAAATTCCAGTGCGGATGACAGATTTCGGTCAGGAAGCGTTCCATTTCGGCCGGGTCGTTGAAAATCTTGCGATACAGATGCCGCGGGTCCCAATCGACCAGAACGCCGCCCAGATCAAAAAGAACCGTTTCGATAGTACGCATGATTTCCTCGGGATGAATTGCAGCACGATTGCAGTCGGCTTGTTAAAGCAGGCAAGCGGGGCCGGGGCAAGGGGGCATTTTGATGACAATTGCCGCCATGATCATACAAGGGGTTGATCCGTAACGGATTTGGGCGCGTACTCTTTGCGATGAGCGGGATTTATGACGCGAGTGTGATTTGCAAATTCTTCGCATCTTGCGAAATGATGACGCGAATAACATGATATAAAATACAACCTGATAAAACGCCTGATCGTAACAAGACAGAGGAGGCTTGAATATGTGCACGCTTGACGGATGTGGTGTAAACGACCATCTCGGCCCGCCGCCCAAGGCCACGGACGAAGATCGCCGTCTGTTCCTGAAGGGGGCGGTTGCCCTGCCACTCGCAGTCGTTCTGGCCGACCCGATTCTGGCCCATGCCGCCGGATCGATGCTTGAACCCGTGACGATCACAACGCCGGGCGGGGAAAAGATGACCGCCGAAATCGCCATGCCCGCAACCCTTCCGGCCCCGACCGTCATTCTGATCCATGAATGGTGGGGGCTTAATGATCAGATCCGTGCGGTTGCGGCAGAATATGCCAAGCAGGGCTATATCGCGCTTGCGGTTGATCTGTATGGCAAACCGGCTGCGACCACGCCGGACGGGGCAAAATCCCTGATGTCGGCGGTTGATCCGGCGATTGCCACCGAAAAATTGCAGGAATCCGTCAAATTCCTGAAAAATCACAAGGATTCAACCGGCAAGGTCGGAACGGTTGGCTGGTGCTTTGGCGGGGGCTGGTCGCTCAATACCGGGCTTGCCGCCGATGTCGATGCAGTTGTGGTCTATTACGGCAATGTCAAGAAGACCGCCGAACAGGTTTCGACGTTAAGCGCGCCATTGATGGGGCATTTCGGCACGCTTGATAAAAGCATCAACAAGCCGATGGTCGAAGGGTTCGAGGAATCCCTCAAAGAAGCCGGAAAAACCGATTATCAGATTTTCTGGTACGAAGCCGATCACGCCTTTGCCAATCCGACCGGAGGGCGCTACGACGCCGAGGACGCGATGCTGGCGTGGGAACGCACGATGGGCTTCTTTGATACCCATCTGTCCTAGGCGTCAATACAATCGTCTGCATATAAAAAAGGCCGGGGTTTCCCGGCCTTTTTGCGTATCTAAGCGGAGCCAGCCAGTTATTAATTCGCAGGATTGCCGCGATTGGCCCATTTGGTCGACCGGCGTTCGATGATGTTAAACAGCTCGTACATCGCAATCCCCATCACCGCGATCACCAGCAACCCGGCAAATACCAGTGGCATGTTGAATTTCGACGATGCCGACAGCATCAGATAGCCGACGCCAAGGTTCGATGCGACGGTTTCCGAAATCACCGAACCGACAAAGGCCAGCGTGATCGCGACCTTAAGGGATGCAAAGAAATAGGGCATTGCACGCGGGAAGCCGACCTTGACCAGAATATCGCGTCGCGTCGCGCCAAGGGATCGCAACACATCGCGCAATTCGGGTTCAAGGGTCGCCAGTCCGGTCGCCACATTGACCACAATCGGGAAGAACGAAATCAGGAATGCGGTAATGATCGCCGGAACCGTGCCGATGCCAAACCACATCACAAGGACCGGGACCAGGGCGACCTTCGGGACCGAGTTAAACCCGACCAGAAGCGGATTGGCCGCGTCGTAAACCGCCTTGCTCGACCCCACCAGCGCGCCCAGAATGACGCCAAACACAACGGCAATGGCAAAGCCCGCCAGCGTTGTATAAAGCGTCTGAAGCGCGTGCATCCAGATGGCGGCACGAAATTCCCAGCCGACCATGATGCTTTCAGACGGTGTTGGCAGGACATAGACCGGGATATTGAAAATCCGTACGATCAGTTCCCACAAAACAAAAAGCCCGATTGCGCTGAGCCACGGTGTTGCTTTCGCGAAGTCTTTTTTCTTGGCCATGATGCAAAGCCTTCCGTTATGCCGCGCGCACGTCACGGATGTGACTGCGCAATTCGTGGACCAGATCGGTGAAAGGCTGCGTGAATGTCGTTTCCTGATCCCGCGGGCGGGGCAGGGTGTTTTCCCGCTGCACCAGAATCATGCCGGGGCGCTTTGACATCACATAGATCGTATCGGCCAGATAGGCCGCTTCGCGCAGATCATGCGTCACAAGGATGACGGTAAAGGGCCGCACCATCCAAAGATTTTGCAGGATGTCCCAAAGCTCTTCGCGGGTGAAGGCATCAAGCGCGCCGAACGGCTCGTCCAGCATCAGAAGATCGGGTTCATGGATCAGCGACCGGCAAAGTGACGCGCGTTGCTGCATGCCCCCCGACAATTCCCACGGATATTTGTCTTCATGCCCGGCAAGCCCGACACTGGCCAGAAGCTTTCGCGCGCGGTCTTCGTATTCGGCACGGTGCTTGCGCAGGCGGTTGCGATGCGGTTTGACGATTTCCATCGGCAGCAGCACGTTATCAAGGGTCGTGCGCCATGGCAGAAGGGTCGGGTTTTGGAATGCCATGCCAACGATTTTAAGCGGCCCGGAGACTTCCTTGTTATCGACGATAACCGTGCCTTCGCTGGGTGGCATCAGTCCCGATACCAGTTTCAGCAGCGATGACTTGCCACATCCCGAAGGACCGACAACGGCGATAAACTCGCCCTTGTTGATCTTCATGTTTGTTGTTTCCAATGCCAGATCGTCACCTTCACTGTAACGAAGCCGGACATTGTTAAGTTCGACAAAGCTGTTCGACACGGCAGTCAGTCCCCCTGCGTATCATTATTTGTGATTTCTTATGGATCGGGGCCGGTTCGACCGGCCCCGTTTGCGTGGTCTGATGTGCCGATTATTTCAGCATGCGGTCTTTTTCACCGGGCATGAAGATGTCGGTGAAGATGTCCGCAACGGTTGGCTTGTTTTCAATGCCAAATGCCAGGCTGACCTGATCAATCGCCTTGTTCATGCGATCGGTCTTGATCAGGCCCATGCCTTCTTTAAGCGTCACCTCTGTCACAACGTTTTCGTCAATCGTCATCTGAAGGCGCTGCAATTCAAGGGCCGGGTCAATCAGCGGATCGGTTTCCTTAAGTGCTGCAATGGCTTCTTCGGGGTTGGCAATCGCATCACGCCATCCCTTGACCACCGCACGCAGGAACGCACGCAGTTCTTCCGGATGGTTTTCCATCATGTCGGGCGATGCGATCATCGCATTGCCATAGAAATCCATGCCGTAATCGAAATATTTGAAAACGGTCAGGTCATCCTTGGAAATACCCTGCGCCTGAAGGTTCAGGATCGATGTGAAATAGTGGCCGGTGATCGCATCAACATCACCACGCACCAGCATGGGTTCGCGCAGCGGCGGGTCCATGCTTTCCCATTTGACATCATCAAGCTTAAGCCCGGTTGCCTGTGCAAAGGCCGGGAACAGCTTGCGCGATGCATCAAATACCGGCGCGCCAAGCGTTTTGCCAATCAGGTCCTCGGGCTTGGTGATGCCGCTTTTCTTAAGCATGAAAAGCGAGAAGGGCGGGCGGTCATAGACCATGAAGATCGACTTCATCGCACGATCCGGGTTCGATGCATTGAATTCCAGCATCGAGTTGATATCGGCAAATCCGACATCATAGGCGCCGCTGGCAACGCGCGTGATCGAACCAACCGAGCCGTTGCCGGAATCAATCGTGACATCAAGGCCTTCATCGTCGAAATAGCCCTTTTTCTTGGCCAGCACATAGGGTGCTGCCGGGCCTTCGAATTTCCAGTCGAGTGTGAATTTGATCGCCATCTGCGCCATCGCGGATTGCGCACCAAGTGCAACGGCAATGCCGACGGTCGCGCCAAGTAGCCGCGCTTTAAGTCTCACCATTAATGAAGCCTCCTGTTTCGGGTCTTTTTGACGACCCATTGACCGAATGATACCCCTGATCGCACAGCAATGCCTGTGCCAAATCCCTTTTTTGTCGGTTTTCCTGATATGAAGGGACCGTTACGGGCAGAGTACGGTTGTTTAATAAATGGTCAATGGGGTAAATTGACCAAAAATTATACAGAAATTCTTGATAATCGCCTTTGAAGATAGCGGTCCCATCAAATCGCTTGCACATGGAAACGGATTTGGGCATATCGCCATCATGCTTACAAAATCGATCAACCGTTTTTATAAAAAAGCCGAAGCCGTGCGCGACGAAGATGCGCAGGGCTGGCGTATTCATCTGGACGGAAGGCCTGTAAAATCGCCGTCCAAGGCCGAATTCGTGTTGCCCGCCGAACGGCTGGCGCATGAAATTGCGGCCGAATGGGATGCGCAGGGCGAGAAGGTTCTGCCGACCACGATGCCGATCATGCAACTGGCCGCAACCGCGATTGACCGGGTGCGCCCGCACCGGTTTGCGGTGATTGCGGAGCTGACCGGGTTTGGCCGGTCTGACCTGTTATGCTATCGCGCATCTTTCCCCGATGATCTTGTGCGCCAGCAGGCCGAAGCATGGCAGCCGTTACTTGACTGGGCGCATCATGAACTGGGTATTTCGCTGAAAGTGACCGAAGGCGTCATGCCGATCACGCAGGAAGACGAGGCCCTTCTGCGCATTCAGGACGAGATAGAGGCGCTTGATGATTACCATCTGACAGCCCTTCACACCCTGACGACAGTGTCGGGATCGGTCATCATCGGTCTGGCAGCCCTGCGGCGCCGGATCAGTGCCGAGCAGGCGTTTGAAGTTTCCCAGCTTGATGAAAGCTATTCCATCGAACATTGGGGGGCAGACGCCGAAGCCGTCGCGCGCCGCGAACGCCACCGGGCCGAATTGCTGGCGGCGGGGCGGTATCTTGATCTGATCGGGCAGCGATAAACATTCGTTGCCCTGATCAATTCATCCATTTCGCGATCATTCTGTGCTGTACGGCTGCCTGTGCCGCCATCCGGTAATAGGACAGCAATTCGCGCATTGGTGATGACATCCGGTCAAAGCCGGAAATGAAGGCGACAATAATCCCGACCGATGTTTCGCCCTTGATCGCAAGATAACCACCGACAACCAATACGCATAGCGGGGCAAGGGCATTCAGCAGATTGATCAGGGTTTTCATCCCGAACTTGAGGATGAAAAACCACATGCGGTTGTTATAAAGATAACTGATGCCGCGATGGATCGGGTCCAGAAGTTCCTTGTGATCGTCATCTTCGCCCGGATGGAGTTCGCTTAACTCGTCGCTGACTTCGCGCATTTTTTCCACGCGCTTTTCAATCAGCCGGTTGATCTGTTTTTGAATGACCGGCACCAGCGCGATTTGCGGGATCAGGGCAAGAATGCCGATCAGACCAATGATCGGCTCGACACTGACCATATAGCCGATCCCGAAAATCAGCATCCCGGCATTGACGACCGGCTGCGAGAGGCCATCGCCCACAAACCCGCCGAGTTTTTCGATTTCCGATCCGATGATCGATACCGCCCGGCCGTTTTCGCCTTCGCCATTGCCGGTGCGGTCTTCGGCGTAAAGGCGGCTGAGATGGCGGCGGTTATGACGGATCGCACTTTCACTGAGCCAGCCTTCGTAAATCCGAAGCGTGAATTTGGCCGCCGACTGCACCAGCACCACCGCCAGATAGATCACCGCCAGTACGGTCAGAAGCGACATGTCCTGTTTGCTGATCGCATCATCGACAAGCCTGCGTTGCAGTTCCAGCGGCACAATGCCAAGAACGGCAACCGATATGGCAATCAGGCAGACAACGATCTGGTGCCGGCCACTCATCAGCCAGATATAACGCCATAAGGATTGCGCAGGGCGATCATCGCCGGTGGATTTCGGCTCGTGCGGGCGGATGCGAAACAGCTTCATGAAAGGACCGTTCTGGTGGATATCATAAGGCCTTAACGCGCCAGAACCCGTTTGGTGCCCGCACCGTTCGAAATGCCGGAATTTCCCGACCGGCTTCTAGACTTTAGTCCAGCCCGCCCACACATATCGTAATGACGTTAGGGAAATCAGGCCTTTGCGGGCCATTTTGCTCCTGTACCAGGCTGTGAAAAATAATTGGCATTCCAGTACCGAATAATGCTATTTCAATTCATCATTCAGATTGCATCACCGGCATGACCATCGTCATGAATGCATTCCGGGCGGCCCAAAATAAGGATCACGCAATATGCAGGATATTATCGCCAAGCTCGAAGCCAAACGCGCAGAGGCGGCCATGGGCGGCGGCCAGCGCCGCATCGACAATCAGCATGCCAAGGGTAAACTGACCGCGCGCGAACGGCTTGATGTGCTTCTTGACGAAGGCTCGTTCGAGGAATGGGACATGTTTGTCGAACATGATTGCGTTGATTTCGGCATGACCGAAAACCGCATTCCGGGCGATGGTGTGGTCACCGGGCATGGCACGATCAATGGCCGTCTTGTTTTTGTCTTTTCACAGGATTTCACCGTGTTCGGTGGTGCGCTTTCAGGCGCGCATGCGCGCAAGATCTGCAAGATCATGGATCAGGCGATGAAGGTCGGTGCACCGGTGATCGGGCTTAACGATTCCGGCGGTGCGCGTATTCAGGAAGGTGTCGAAAGCCTTGCCGGTTATGCCGATGTGTTCCAGCGCAATGTCGAGGCATCCGGCGTTATTCCGCAGATTTCCCTGATCATGGGGCCGTGTGCGGGTGGGGCGGTCTATAGCCCGGCCATGACCGACTTCATTTTCATGGTCAAGGACAGTTCATACATGTTCGTGACCGGCCCGGACGTGGTCAAGACCGTGACGCACGAGGAAGTCACCCACGAAGAACTTGGCGGGGCGATGACCCATACCAGCATTTCCGGTGTGGCTGATCTGGCGTTTGAAAACGATGTTGATCTGCTGTTGCAGACCCGTCGTTTCATCGATTTCCTGCCGCTGAGCAACAAGGAAAAGCCGCCCGCACGCCTGTGTGAAGACCCGATCATGCGCGATGATTTCTCGCTTGATACGCTGGTTCCTGAAAATCCCAACATGCCCTATGACATGAAGGAAATGATCACAAAGGTCGTGGATGAAGGCGACTTTTATGAAATTCAGCCCGATCATGCCAAAAACATCATTATCGGTATGGCGCGCATGGATGGCCGCACGGTTGGTATCGTTGCCAATCAGCCGATGGTTCTGGCCGGTTGCCTTGATATCGCATCCTCGAAAAAGGCCGCGCGGTTTGTACGGTTCTGTGATGCCTATAACATCCCGATTGTCACCTTTGTCGATGTGCCGGGCTTCATGCCGGGGACCGCACAGGAATATGGCGGCATCATCAAACACGGTGCCAAACTGCTTTATGCTTATGCCGAGGCGACGGTGCCAAAGGTCACCGTCATCACCCGCAAGGCATATGGCGGTGCGTACGACGTGATGGCGTCCAAGCATCTGCGTGGTGACGTCAACTATGCCTGGCCGACCGCTGAAATCGCGGTGATGGGGCCAAAGGGCGCGGTGGAAATCATTTTCAGGGCCGATATGAACGACCCGGCCAAGATCGAGGCCCGCACCGAAGAATACCGCGAAAAATTTGCCAACCCGTTTGTCGCGGGGCGCAAGGGCTTCATTGATGATGTCATCATGCCGCATGGCACGCGCCGCCGCGTGTGCAAGGCGCTTGGCATGCTGCGCAACAAGGACATCAAGAACCCGGCCCGCAAACACGGCAACATTCCGCTTTAACCCGCGACGTCAAATTGGGAGCAAACAATATGTTCAAGAAAATCCTGATTGCCAACCGCGGTGAAATTGCCTGCCGCGTGATCAAATCAGCCCGTAAAATGGGCATTGCCACGGTCGCGGTTTATTCCGATGCCGATAAAAATGCCCTGCATGTGCAGATGGCCGACGAAGCCGTGCATATCGGCCCGGCGCCATCCAACCAGTCCTATCTGGTGATTGATAAAATCATCGATGTCTGCAAATCCACGGGGGCCGAGGCTGTCCATCCCGGCTATGGGTTCCTTTCGGAAAATCAGGCATTCGCCAAGGCGCTTGATGCCGCCAAAATCGCCTTCATCGGCCCGCCGGTCGGCGCGATTGCCGCGATGGGCGATAAGATCACATCGAAAAAAATCGCTGCGGAAGCCGGTGTTTCCACCGTTCCGGGCTATATGGGCGTGATCAAGGACACCGACGAGGCGATCAAAATTGCCAATGATGTCGGCTATCCGGTGATGTTAAAGGCATCGGCTGGTGGCGGCGGCAAGGGCATGCGCATTGCACGCAACGATGCCGAATGCCGCGAAGGGTTCGAACGCGCCACGTCAGAAGCCGCAAGCTCCTTTGGTGATGATCGCGTCTTTATCGAGAAATTCGTCGAAGAACCGCGCCATATCGAAATTCAGGTGCTTTGCGATAAACATGGTCAAGGCATTTACCTTGGCGAACGTGAATGTTCGATCCAGCGCCGCCATCAGAAAGTCGTCGAAGAAGCGCCGTCACCCTTTATCGACCCTGAAACCCGCAAGGCGATGGGCGAACAGGCCGTGGCACTGGCGCATGCGGTGGATTACTGCTCTGCCGGGACGGTGGAATTCATCGTCGATAAGGACAAGAACTTCTACTTCCTTGAAATGAACACCCGTCTTCAGGTCGAACATCCGGTGACCGAGCTGGTGACCGGCGAGGACCTTGTGGAATGGATGATCAAAATCGCCAATGACGAAAAGCTGACGCTCGCGCAGGATGACGTCAAGCTGACCGGCTGGGCGATGGAAACCCGCATTTATGCCGAGGACCCGTTCCGTGAATTCCTGCCTTCCACCGGGCGGTTGGTGCGGTATCAGCCCCCGGCTGAAAGCGCATCGGTGCGTGTCGATACCGGTGTCTATGAAGGCGGCGAAATTTCGATGTATTACGATCCGATGGTCGCCAAACTCGTGACTTACGGCGAAACCCGTGATGATGCGATTGCGGAAATGCGGGCCGCCCTTGATGCCTATTACATTCGCGGCATTTCGCACAATATCCCGTTTGTTGCCGCCGTGATGGCCAACAAACGGTTCCAGTCGGGCAATATCACCACCAATTTCATCGCCGAAGAATATCCCAACGGCTTTTCTGCCGATGATCTGCCCAATGATGATCCGGCGATGCTGGTTGTTGTTGCCGGATACCTCAATCAGCGGGTGGCGGAACGCAATGCACGGGTGACCGGGCAGGTCAGTGATCATCCATTGACGATTGCCGAAAGCTGGGTCGCGGTATCGGGTGATGATCACACCGCGTTCGATATCGAAATTGACGGTGTTAACAATGACTACATCGTCGCCATCGGGGATCGCAGTTATGGCGTGTCATCCGACTGGAAAATCGGCGATGCGCTGTTTGTCGGCGAAATTGACGGTGCGCCGGTCTGCGTGCAGATCGATGTCGAGGGTGTCGGCTATCGCCTGTCGGCCAACGGCATCCAGCGCAGCTTCAAGGTGATGCTGCCTCGCGTGGCAGAATTGCAAAAACTGATGCCGTTCAAGGCGCCGCCGGATATGTCAAACTTCCTGCTGTCCCCGATGCCGGGCCTGCTGGTCAAGGTGTCGGTCACCGAAGGTCAGACCGTCCAGCCGGGCGAGGAACTTTGCATCCTTGAAGCCATGAAAATGGAAAACGTGCTGAAGGCCGAAAGCAAAGGCGTGGTCAAAAAAATCCACGCCGAGCAGGGGGCGAACCTGTCAGTCGATGCCATCATCATCGAGTTCGAAAAAGACGAGCAATAAGATATTCTCGAGCTGAGTATGTTGATCTAGCGGTATTACCCATCCCTACACAGGGATGGGTTTTTTTTGTGCTAGAGCGAGCGATGGTTTTGGGTTTGAAGGTTGTTGTTCTTGGTAGTGTTTTTTTATTAAAGCTCGTGTTTAGGTTGATATTTTTCCGAGTTGGATTAATCTAATGTTTGATGCTCTATTGAGCTTAGATCGTTTCGTTTTGAAATATTAGGATATTGGGAGGAAGTATGTCTGGGGAAAATGGTTCGTTTGTCGATAGAATGGGGAGTCTTATGTTTGATATCGAACATGGTTTAGATATTTATTCAAGCAATTCTTGCTGGTTGACGTCTAGTTTGATTTATGATGATGACTATGTTGATCAACTAAGATCTTTTAGTTCTCATTTTCATATTTATTTTATTGGAAGAGTTCCATCTTTAGTTGTAAATGATATATCTGAAGAGGGAGATTGTTTTGTTTATTTTGCTGATTTTGGAGGGCGGAAAAAAGAATTTAGGGTCAATAAACCTGAAGGGTTTAGTCTAAAAAATATTGATGGAAGATACTTCATGTCTTCTGAAAATGGTGACGTTTTCGATTTGCCGATGCCGAATTCGTTGCCATTTGAAGTTCTTTACGTTGGACAATCATATGGAGATGAAGGGTCTCGTGATGTGTTCGACCGGCTCAGAAGGCACGAAACACTTCAAAAGATTTCAATATTGGAGAAGAAAGATAACTATGAGATTGTCGTATGTGCTGTTGAGATAGCAGCAGGAAATAGAGTTATTACAGTGATGAATCCTTTCGCCAAGAACTCAGATGATAGTGATTCTAGAATCGAGAATGGATTTTCTAAGCTTTATAATACAAGCGAAATTGAAAGAGTTTCATTGTATGAAGCCTCAATGATTAGGTATTTTAGGCCGGAGTACAACGAAAAGTTCAAGGATAGCTTCCCATCTACAAACCATAAAGTTTTGAGGGATTGTTATGAAAAAGACTTCTCGTCTGTGTCTGCATCTTTTTCATACGATGATGTTCCTTTCGAAATGTTCTCCAGTGTTGTCGGGGCTGGCAAACAACACTTGGCTCAGTATAACCTACATAAAGATGAAGATAGAAAAGCATTCTTTATGATGGGTGGTTAGGTGTTTGATCCCAGGATTTGATGGTCTGAGGGACAAGCTATATCTTTGAACGATGTACAAGGCACCGACAGAATCTGTCGGTGTTTTTTTGTTTTTCTAACAGTCCGAGTGGATTGTATTTCAACCCCTTTCAGAACAGTTTCACGCATATTAAATACATATAACGGGGCTTTACGGCGGGTTTCCGCTGCCATATGGTCGCAAATCGAGGCTGTTACTTCCTGATGAACACGGCCATCCAATAACAAGAAACGAGGGCTTGGAATGACCTATAAACTGATTGCCTTTGATGGCGACGATACGCTGTGGCACAACGAGCCGCTGTTTCGCGAAGCTCATATCCGCCTGCGCGAAATGCTGGGCCATTATGTTGCCGCCGAACAGGTCGATGACCGGTTGTATCAGGCCGAACTGGCCAACCTTTCGATTTATGGTTACGGCATCACGGGCTTTACCCTGTCGATGATCGAAACCGCGATCGAGCTTTCTGACAAAAAAATCTCGGCGGTCGAAATTCATGAACTGGCCGAAATCGGCAAATCGATGCTGCGCGCGCCGACCCGCCTTATTGAAGGGGCCGAGGATGTTTTGCGCCATTATGCCGCCCATCCGGATCGCAAGGTTGTCCTGATCACCAAGGGTGATTTGATCGCCCAGCAGCTTAAAATCGAGCGTTCCGGCCTTGAAAGCCTGTTTGCCGGCGTCGAGATCGTGTCGGAAAAGGACCCGCTGACCTATCGCAATATCTTTGGCCGCTATGGGGTAGAGCCGTCCGAGGCGGTGATGATCGGCAACTCGTTAAAGTCCGACATCCTGCCCGTCCTTGCGTGCGGTGGGTCTGCGATCCACATTCCCTATGAAATCACATGGGTCCACGAAATGGTCGATCAGACGGAAATCGACAATGATCATTTCGTCACGGTCGAAAGCATCGCCGAGGTGCCCGAAAGCATCGAGAAACTTGAAGAGGACCTGCCTGCCTATGGCACGGTCGGGAGTATGGAAAATGTCTGATTGCGCCGGTTCGGAAATGTCGACCGAAGCCTCCCTTGCCAATGGCCCTGCGGCAAATCTTGATCCGCAGACCAAGCTGGAACTTGAAGCCGCAGCCTTTCGCGGGCTTGTGCAGCATCTTCAGGACCGCAAGGATGTGCAGAATATCGATCTGATGAACCTTGCGGGTTTCTGCCGCAACTGCCTTGCCAAATGGTATCTGGCAGCAGCACGTGAACGCAGCGTTCCGATGGATTATGATGGTGCGCGCGAAGTCGTTTACGGCATGACCTATGATGAATGGAAAGACAATCATCAGGCCCCGGCAAGCGCCGAACAGAAACAGAAGTTTCAGGACACCGCCCATCTGCACGCCAATATTCCCGGCGCGAAATAAAAGTCGCGAAGTGAACATCACACCAAAGGATGTTGTCATGACCACCACCGAACCCGACCCGCAAACCGGCACCGGAAACATTTCCGTGCATGCTCGGATTGAAGGCCGGGTGCAGGGCGTGTGGTATCGCGCGTGGACGGTCGAGGAAGCGCGCAAACGTGACCTGACCGGCTGGGTGCGCAACCGTGCGGATGGCACGGTCGAAGCCCTGTTTTGTGGTCCGGTGGCCGGGGTGCAATCCATGATTGCCGCCTGTCACGAGGGCCCGATGCATGCCAATGTCACCCGCGTGCATGAGGAACCCGGGCTTGAAGACGGGTTCACCACTTTTGAAAAACGCCCGACTGTCTGACCACCGGCCGCCGGGGTGGCGCCTTTATCCAATCGCGTTCAAAGCCTTTTTCCGCCCCGATGCAGAAAAAGGCTTTTTCTTTGGTGCGGTGCGGTGGCATGCTCTTGCAATCCTGTCCGGCTGGTCAGCCCGCTATTTTGCGTATCGGGTGTGTGCAGGCCGGATCGGGAACCAAACAGGGAGAATACAAAGATGAAATTGACGACGAAATCATTTGGCGTTGCCGTTCTTCTGGCGGGTTCGGCCTTTGGCGCGTTTGGCGCGCAGGCACAGGAACCGGCACAGAATGACGGTCTGAACGCGTCGCTTTGGTATCAGACCTCGGTCGAATACAAAACCACGGCCCTTTCGGTTTATGCCGGTGCGCAGCGTCTTCTCGATGCCGCGATTGGCGATCATGACTGGACCGCGGCTCTTGAACAGGATGGCAATTATTCCGCCAAGCCGCCGGCGATCATCCTTGATGTTGATGAAACCGTGCTGGATAACTCGGCCTATCAGTCATGGGTTGTGACGGCCAATACGTCTTACAGCTCCAAAACCTGGGCGGCATTTGTCGAAGATGCGATTTCAACCCCGACGCCGGGCGCGCTGGAACTGACCAAGGCCGCGGCTGACAAGGGCGTTGAAGTCTTCTATGTCACCAACCGCAAGGCCGCCGAAGAAGCCGCGACCATCAAAAACCTGCAGGAATACGGCTTCCCTTACGCCGATGCGGACCATGTGATGGTGCGCGGTGAAAAGGAAGAATGGGGTTCCGCCAAGGCCACCCGCCGCGAAGCGGTGGCGGCGGATTTCCGCGTCATCATGATGTTTGGCGATAACTTCGGCGATTTCACCGACGATATTGACGGCTCCATCGACGAACGCCTTGAAGTCATGGACAAATACGCGACCTATTGGGGTGAACGCTGGTTCATGCTGCCGAACCCGACCTATGGGTCATGGGAATCCGCGGCATTCGGCAATGACTGGAAAAAATCCCCGGAAGCCCGCCGTCAGGACAAGCTTGACGCGCTTGATAGCTGGTCGGGCCCGAAAGAATAATCTTTCGCACATCGTGATATGAAAAGGGGTACGTCATGATTGGCGTGCTCCTTTTTTTGACCGCACGGGATCAATGTGCTTGTGTTGGCTTTCACCAAGTTATGCATCCGAAAGGGGAGTGATGAACCGCACTGATGCCCCAAATGCGAAGGCTGATAATATTCCGCTTGCGGTTGGTACGATCATCTTCACGGTTCTGGCGCTGTCGCTGGGTGATGCGCTGATCAAACAATCCAGCACGTCATTCGTGATCTGGCAGATTTTTGTCATTCGTTCATTGATCGCGATACCGTTTCTGGTTGTTTATCTGGCGATCCGATCCCCGGCATCCTTGCGCCCGAGCGGTGCGGTTAAATGGATGGCGTTGCGAAGCTTCATGCTGGTTGCAATGTGGATCAGCTATTATCTGGCCTTGCCCCATCTGACCTTGTCGGTCGCGGCGGCGACCTATTATACCCTGCCGATTTTCATCACTCTGTTTTCGGCTGTCCTTATTGGAAACCCGATAAGTCGCATGGGATGGACGGCAGTTTTCATGGGATTTCTTGGCGTCTTGCTGATCCTGCGGCCGACGGCGGGCAATTTCAATTTATACGCCCTGCTGCCGTTGCTTTCGGCGATGCTCTATGCACTGGCGATGATCCTTACCCGTACCAAATGCCGGGCCGAACATCCGATCATGCTTTCGCTGGCATTGAATTGTGCCTTTGTGATTGTCGGCGGGATTGCTGCAGCTGTTATCAGCACGCTGTCTGACGAGGTGCGCCATGGTTTTCTGCTTGCCCGCTGGGCCGTCATGACACCTTCTGACTGGGGCATGATGGCGATGCTTGCGGCTTCGATCCTGATTGGCAGTGTCGGGGCGGCCATTGCGTATCAGAATGGCCCATCCCAGATGATCGGGACGTTTGACTTTGCCTATGTCGGCTTTTCGGTGATCTGGGGAATTGTCTTCTTTGCCGAAAGCCCGGATGCGCTATCGGTTCTTGGCATTGCGATGATTGTCGGGGCAGGGGCGATATCGCTTCGGCAATGACCGCAATGCGGCTACGTTATCGCATCGCCCAGCGGAATGCGCGTTTAAGCTCGGCTGTGCCGTTGTGATCATACCAGCGGCCATGCGCGATAATCACCCGTTCCGGTGTCCAGTCGATCATCTGATTTACCGCCTTGCGAAGGCTTTCCTTATGTCCGGCAAAGGTCATGCGCATATCGCGTGGCGCGCAGCCATCCGGGTCCATCGAGCCAAATATCCGCACCAGCCAGCGCCAGATCGGGCTTTTGATCTTGTGGGCTTCGAAATTTTCAATCAGGTCGGTCAGGATCAGGGTGTTTGATTTCGGGTGGTAAAATACCGCCTCGGACAAATAGCCGCCGCGCACCATCACCTGTTCAATCTCGCCGGCCCATTCGTGTTCAACGCTGTCGGTAAGTTCGGCGTCAAACGATACCGTCATGCCGACCGATTTCGCCCGTCTGATCACACCCGGCGCACAGAAACTTTGCGCAGCCGGATAGGCCGCCTGCCATTCCGGTACCCCGGCATAATGGATGGTGTTGGGCGCAATCAGACAGGCAACTTCGCCCAGCGCATCAACACGGGCCTTAAGCTCCGCCGTCAAGCGGATCGGTGAATGGATAAACAGCTTGCCTGACGCCAGCCGGATGATCGTCATCCGGGTCGGAAACGGCAGTTTCATGCCGAGATACTGAAACCCGATGACCGGGCCATCCACGATCCAGATATCGTCCCCGACGGCCTTGGGAACGTTTAGCGGATCATAGGTATCAATCGAAAACATCGCGGACCTTTTGGGGATGGGGTCGCTGGCTATTGGGGTTATTTCACGATCTTGCCGGGGTTGAGCATACCATCGGGATCAATCGCATCCTTGATCGCGCGCAAAAGCTTCATCTTTTCCGGGCTGGCATAACGGGCCAATTCATCAAGCTTCAGCTTGCCAATACCATGTTCGGCACTGATCGATCCGCCAAGATCGGCAACAATGTCATGGATCAGGCGGTTAAGCGTTTCCCAGCAATCGAGAAACGCCTGTTTTTCCATCTCGACCGGCTGGGTGAAATTGAAATGGATATTGCCATCGCCAACATGGCCAAACGGGCAGGGGCGAATGCCCGGAATGAAATCACCGGCCGCGGCCATGCCGCGTGTCAGCAATTCCGGCACCCTGGAAACCGGAACCGATACATCATGCTTGATGCTTCCGCCTTCAAACCCCTGTGCCTCGGGGATGCCTTCGCGGATCGCCCAAAGATTGGCGCGCTGGGCCTCGGACTGTGCCAATGTCGCATCGCTGGCAAGGCCCGCCTCAAGGGCGCTTTCGAGAAGGTCGCTCAGAACCTCGTTCAGGTCATCCTTGGGCCGTGACGAGGTCAGCTCGATCATCACATACCAGTCCGAGGGTGCGGCAAGCGGGGCGGATAGCCCCGGCAAATGGGCGACGGCCATATCATGGGCAAAGCCGCACAACAGCTCGAACGCGGCAATCGCATCACCGCTTTCACGTCGCGCAAGCGCCAGAAGGTCAAGGGCGGCATCGGGGCTGGGGACAGCCACCCAAGCGGTCGCGACATGGCGCGGTTTGGGAAACAGTTTCAGCGTTGCCTTGGTGATAATGCCAAGTGTGCCTTCCGCCCCGATAAACAGATCGCGCAGATCATAACCGGTATTGTCCTTGCGCAGGGATGACAGGCCGTTCAACACACTGCCATCGGGCAGGACGACTTCAAGCCCCAGAACGAGATCGCGCGCATTGCCATACCGGATGACGTTCAATCCACCCGCATTGGTCGCAAGATTGCCGCCAATCTGGCAGGAGCCCTCCGACCCAAGGCTTAGGGGGAAAAGAAGGTCGCGGTCGCCTGCCGCATCCTGCACGGTTTGCAGGATCGCGCCGGCCTCGACCGTTGCGGTGAAATCGCGCGCATCGATTTCGATGATCCGGTTCATCCGTTTCAGGTTCAGGATCACCTCGGCCGCGTTGGCAACCGCCCCGCCGCATCGCCCGGTATTGCCGCCCTGGGGCACAATCGCAATGCCATGCGTTGCACAGATCGCGACACATTTGGCGACTTCGTCGGTGTTGGCGGGGTAAAGCACCATGCCCGCATCGCCAGCAAACTTGCCGCGGGCCTCGGCATTGTGGGTGGCCAGAATATCGGCCTCCATGCTCCAGCCTTTCGGGCCAAGGGCATCCTGAAGTTCCTTGATCGCGCTGGAGGGCAGGATGTGCATGGGGCTGTTTTCCGCTCGGCTGAGGTTTGGAAGAATTACGGGGTCGGATGAAGGGCGCGGGGGGCGCTGGCGCGTTTCATCCGATCATTGATCGCAAGCCCAAGACCGGTATCGGGGATCGGCGCAATCGCGATCCCGTCAAAGCGCGGCTGATCGGCTTCGTGCAGCTTGGCAAACAGGTTGGCGGCGGCTTCGCGGTCATCACCGGTTTTCGAAAGCCACAGGACCTTGTCAAACCCCTTGGTCACGCAATCCCCGAATGCCAGCAATATTTCATGGCCGTATTTCTTCTGATCCGGTGCCGTCGCGTTCAACCGCACCGGCAATCCCGGCGCATAATGGCTGGTCAGCATGCCGGGGCTTTTGGGTGCGTTGTCATCGGTTTCGGCCATCACGACGTCGCATCCCAGAACTTGCGCCACCTGATCACGCATAATCCCGCCGGGGCGCAGCATCACCACCTGATCGGTGGTAAGATCAATGACCGTACTTTCAAGGCCAACCCCGCATGGCCCGCCATCCAAGATCATGCCAATCGCATTGCCAAGGGATGCTGCCACATGGGCCGCCGTCGTCGGGCTGATCCGCCCGGACCGGTTGGCCGAGGGGGCGGCAATCGGGCGACCAACCGCACGCAATAATGCGCGCGCCATGTCATGTGCGGGCACACGCACCGCAATGCTTGGTAATCCGGCGGTGGTCAGGTGCGAAACCGTGCTGTCATCGCGTTTGGGTAAAACAAGCGTCAGGGCACCAGGCCAGAACGCATCGGCAAGCTTATCGGCACGCGCATCAAAAACCGCATGCTGGGCCGCCGCATCCCGGTCGGGAAAATGGCTGATCAGCGGGTTGAAGCTTGGCCGTTGCTTGGCGGCAAAAATGCCCGCAACCGCATCATCATTGGTGGCATCCGCACCCAGCCCGTAAACCGTTTCGGTCGGAAACGCGACAAGCTCGCCCGCGCGCAACTTGGCCGCGGCCTGTGTCAGGGCACCTTCGGAATAGGGGCGGATCGTCAAAGCCGGGGACATCAAGCATTCCATAAAAAATATAGCCTTGTGAAATACCTAGCGACGATAGGGCTTAATGACAAGCTGGAACCGACTTTATCGCTGTTTGGATTGATCGAATGATCGTCCCGGTTTAGGGTGTCGGTCGCAGGAAGAACCCGATGATTGATCCCGGTTCGCACGTGGTGCGTGTCAAAGCCTGCATCGCTGATATCCGGCCTGCTGCAAACACCCGCTCAGGTCCTCGAAACGGTGTAATCCATCGCAAGGAGGGCCTTTTATGCCTTTGCACATGCCATCCATTCCGCCGAAAATCGCCATCCCGCTGGCCCTGATTAATCTGGCGTCCTTTGTTTCGCAGATCATCCAGATCGGTGTGATCGATACGCTTTTGCCCCTGGCACTGACCAATGCCGGACTGGGGGAACGGCATGGCGGCATGATGCTGTCGCTTTACTGGATTGCCGATCTGATCGGCGGGTTCTTTGTCGCGGCGGTTTTGCGCAAAACCCATCCCTTCGTCCCGCTTCTGATCAGCGGCCTGTCATTCTTCACCCTGATTGTCGTGGTGATGTTTGCGCCGCAATCGGCTCTTGTCCTGCCGGCAACCCTGTTTGCCGGGGTGGGGTTGATCCTGCGGTGGGTGGTGTGTGACGGCTTGATCGTGCAACTGGCGCCGCGCGATAAAATGGGCCGGGTGGTCGGTTTTCATGAAACCCTGATGGGGCTTGGCATAGTTCTGGGGCCGATCCTGATTGGCTGGTTTGATGATGACGCATTCGTCATGTCGGGTATTGCCCTTGTGGCTGCCATCATTCCGCTTTTCTGTGCCTTTGCCATGCCGCGCGTTGAAATGGCATCGACGCAAAAGGGGGCCGGGGCCGTATTCAGGCGCTGGATCGATCATTGGGATCTGGTGCTGATTGCCTTTGTCGCGGGGTTTGTCGAAATCTGCTTTTTGTCGGTCCTGCCCTTGCAATCGCAACGCGACACCGGGCTTGCCGATGCCGGGCTCTGGATGGCGGCAATATTTGTGTTTGGAGGCACGATCTGTCAGCCGCTTGTCGGCTATGTTTCCGATAAAAGCGGCCCGATCAAACTGGCATGGCTATGCTTCGGATTGCTTCTGGCGGGGGCGGTGCCGATGGCGCTTGCAGGCTACGGCATCTTTGCCGCCGTCATTCAGTTCGCATTGGGCATTGCGGTGGCGGGGCTTTATACCGCTGCCGTCCTGATCGCGGCCAGTGGCCGGGGGCAGGGATATCAGGTCGGCGTTCTGGTGATTGTTTCGCAAAGCTATACGCTGGGGGCCATCGTTGGCCCGTCGGCGGGGACTTCGCTTCTGGTGATGGTCGGAAGCTGGGCCTTGCCGGTTCTGGTCCTGCTTTCGGCAGGCATATCGGTACTGCTTTTGATGATGCGCCGGGCCACACCGGCACCGGGAAACTAGCCTCAAACAGCGCAGAGCCGCCATCAAGATGGCGGCTCCATTTTACGCTCTAGCCCGGTGGTCGCTCCGCGGCAGTGACCCGGACCGCGTCGCCGTGATTCCGGCGGCTATTTACGTCACCTACACTTTGTGTGGCGATGGCGCGATCATCATTCAAATTGCCAAAAATGTCAAGGTTTCTGCGGTCTGGCATGTATCGTGATATGCGCCATATGCAAGGCGGCCCGCCTTTGATGCGCCGCACAAAAGACAAGCCGCTATGATCGTTCTGTTATTCGGATCGCTTACCGCTTCGCGATAGATCAGGATTGGTAGGTCACCGGCACGGATGGGCTGCGTGCGATGAAGAACGGATTGCGGAAATCGGCCTTGCCATAGGCAAACCGAGTCCCGTCCATATTCTCGACCACGCCACCGGCAGCCGCCAGAACCGCATGACCGGCCCCGATATCCCATTCCATGGTGGGGCCAAGCCGCGGATAAAGGTCAGCGACCCCTTCGGCCAGAAGGCAGAGCTTAAGCGAACTTCCCGCCGGGCGCAGTTCCTTGACTGCAAGATCACCCAGAAACGCCTTCATCGCCTCGGGATCGCCATGCGACCGTGACCCGACAACCACAACGCCGTCTTCGGGCATGTCGCGCACGGTGATGGCGCGGGTTGCGTCATCAATATCACCATTGCCTTCAATCAGCTTCGCGCCATCCGGCCCGCCGTAATAAAGCTTTTCAATTGCCGGGGCATAAACCACGCCCAGAACCGGGGCGCCCCTGGCAATCAGGGCGATATTGACGGTAAACTCGCCGTTGCGTTTGATGAATTCCTTGGTCCCGTCCAGCGGATCAACCAGCCAGAAGAAATCGGTATCCCCGTTCACATCGGGAATGTCACCCGCAGCCGCACTTTCCTCGGACACGATTTTGACATTCGGGGTCAGGGCGCGAAGACCGGGCAGGATCACCGCCTCGGCGGCGTCGTCGGCCTCGGTCACGGGGGATGCATCATCCTTCGACCGGACTTCGAAATCGGTGTCATAGATTTTCATCATGGCGGCACCGGCGCGGCGCGCAATTTCAATCAACCCGTTTTCAAGGGCACTGGCATCGGCCGGAAGGGCAATCGTCATGGCAATCTCGTCTGGTTAATCTTTTGCGTGCAAAGGGCATAGGGAATTTTGCCCATCACGTCTAGTAAGACCGTCCCATTATGGCGAGATCACGTTCACTTTCCTGTTCACGTTCATCATCGCCATCACCTGCCCTCAGGTCGATATTTCCGGTCACGCCGGTTGACTGACCCGAAACCGGTTGCGATAGCGGGCCGGGGGCACATGGGCGATATCGCGAAACGCGATGCGAAATGTTTCCATCGACTGGAACCCGCATTGCTCGGCAATGTCACCCAGCGGCAAACTGGTTTCTTCAAGCAATTTCATCGCCCGCAATACCCGTTCACGCCGCAGCCATTTAAGTGGTGCCATGCCGGTGCCTTCGCGGAAGCGCCGCAAAAATGTTCTTTCGCTTAGTCCTGAAAAGTTGGCCATTTCGCCAATTTCAATTGGTCCGGCCAGTTTGCCGCGTGCCCAGTCCAGAACGGCTGCAATCGATTTGCCCGGTCGTTCCTGTACCGGTGCTTCGACATATTGCGCCTGTCCCCCATCGCGATGGGGCGGCATTACCAGCCGCCGTGCGACCACATTGGCAACCTGCGCGCCATGATCGGACCGGATCACATGCAAACAGGCATCAATCCCCGCACTGCTGCCCGCCGATGTGATGACTTGGCTGTTCTCGACATATAGAACATCATCGACAATCTCGATATCGGGATACATCGTGTGCAGCCGGTCGGTATATCGCCAATGCGTCGTCGCCCGCCCGTTTGCTAGCAACCCGCTTGCCGCCAGAACAAACACGCCCGAACAGATGCTTACCAACCGGCATCCGCGGCCATGAGCACGCCTTAACGCATCACAAAGTGCCACATCAGGCATCACATCTACCCCGCGCCAGCCGGGGATGATCACGGTATCGGCATGATCAATCAATTCGACCCCGGCATCGGTCGCCACCCGAAAACCGCCCATCGCCCGGATTTCCGGGTCAATTCCCGCAATCGAACAGCGATACCACGGAAAATCAAATTCCGGCCGGGGCAGGGCAAATGCCTCCAGGGCGATGCCGAATTCAAATGTGCAAAGCCCGTCATAGGCCAGCACCACAACATGATGCAGGGCGTCGGTTGGTTTGATATCTGCGGCACGATGATCGGGCATGACAGGATTTGATTCCGTTAAAACGCGGTTTGGCGGAAAATTACCGAATAATGGCATTTTGGCCACTATCACAAAAAATGGCAATCGTTACGATCATCCCATTACCCAAGATGATTGAAAACGGAGCCACCCGAATGAAAAGCCTGATCAATGAAACCGCGCCCGCACCGTCGCATATCGCACGTGCCCATTTTGATGCGATGCTGCAATTTGAAACCGATTGCTGGGACACGCATGCAAGCCTACAATCAGGGGCCGATGATTTCATTCTTGTCGATGTCCGGTCCCCCGCGCTGTATCACGGCGGCCATATCGAAGGCGCGATCAACATCCCGCACGGCAAGATGACCGAACGCCGCATGGCCGAATATCCCGTCGGTAAAACCTTTGTGGTTTATTGCGCCGGTCCGCATTGCAATGGTGCCAACAAGGCTGCCTGTCGGCTGGCCGCCCTTGGCCTGCCGGTCAAGCTGATGATTGGTGGTGTGACCGGCTGGATCGACGAGGGGTTCAGCCTGACGGAACCGGATGCCTGATTTGACGGTAACCACCGCCCGCCAATATGGGCTGACAGGATCGCTGCCTGTCGGCCCATCGTATTCTTTGCCACCGGATCGCACCAATGACGTCATCACCAGTGCCGTATGAAATCCGCACCGCCGTCCCGAATGATCTGCCCCGTCTGATTGACCTGATTGCCGATCACGCGGATTTTGAACGCCAGAAGGTCAATCGCGCCCATCTGGCCGAAAACCTGCCCCTATATCTGTTTGGCGCGGATGCCCGCCTGAGCGTAATGGTGGCGGGCAGGGGTGGGGAGCTGGTCGGCTATGGTGCGGCCAGTATCGAATTTTCAACATGGAAGGCCGCCTGCTTTCTGCATCTGGATTGTCTTTACCTTGCGCCGCAAAGCCGTGGGGCCGGGCTTGGCGCGCGGATGCTGGCTGCGTTTGAAAATCTCGCACGGCTGCAAAACCTTGGCTGGATGGAATGGCAAACGCCCGACTGGAATATCGATGCTGCCCGGTTTTATGAACGCAATGGGGCACGGGCCCTGCCAAAGCTGCGCTTTACGAAAACGCTGTCCCACATCCCTAGCCGGTGATCGATTTCTTTAACGCGGCCATCAAATCATCATGCAATGCCAAATGCCCCGGCAGGACCGGGCCATCATCGCCGGTGGGCGAAATGCCCGGTTCAATCTGATGGGCTGCCAGATCGGGCAGCAGCTTTTCGGTTAGTTCAACCAGTGTGATCGCGGTTGGGACATAGCCGGTTTGCGCAATCTCGTTCCATGCTTCGGCATGGTCATGGCTTGCGAAAAACGGGCAATATCGGGTGCCATCATTGCCGGGGCACAACAGCCAGCCTTTATCATAAAGCCCCCAAACTCCTTCCCACGCGATCACGCTTTCAATGAAATAACGATATCGCGCATCACGGGCATTGATGTTGTCTGATCCGGCAATGCTCATGGCATCGGGGACGGTTGCTGCCAGAAATCCCTGGGCGCGATGTCCTTGCCCGATATGCCGCGCGTGACAAACCGTTGGGCGCGCATGCGATCCGACCAGTGATCCGTCGAAAGCCCGGCCTTGCGTTTCAATTGTGCCACGAAATCCGCCGGATCGGGCAATTGCTCCCAGACTTGTGGCAGGAACAAGCCACGATGATTGCCATCCGACAGGATGATGCCATCTTCATGGGGTGTCAGTTTCGCGATCAGATCGGCCTCGTTTTCAAACGGAAAATCACGCGGCGGGGAGAGGACCGAGATCGATAATTCCAGATCGTCATTCAGTTCATCCTGGCGAAGGCCCGGAAAACGCGGGTCGCCAAATCCGGCCTTAAACGCATTTTCACAAAGGTCCGTCGCCAGATCGCGATGCGCCATCACCGATCCGATGCAGCCGCGAAGCTGGCCGGATTTCTTTAAGGTTACAAAGCATGCACCGGGTTGCAGAAGTTCGGGCGATACCGATGCCGGATCAATACGAAGTGGCCCGCCATGCGTGATCCCGTGCCAGATCGATTGCCGTGCAAGGTCGATCATCTCCGCTCCGTAATCGGCCAGAAGCTTTTCGGTCATGCCGACAAAGCCGCCCGATGATTTGTTCGTCTTTTCATCCTCGCGCATATCCGCTGACCTCGCATAAACCGCCCAAGCACCATAGCCGACCACGCGCGATTTATCGCCCATCACATCGCCGGAATTACACATGCCAAGTGTCCTGATCCGCATGCCGCGTTGGCGGGCCGACATCAACATGCCCGCAACTGGCAACGCGCCGCATGCATCGCCGCTTGTGATGCTTTCGGCGTCAAACCGTTCGATCATTGCGCGCGTATTGTCGTCGATGCGTTTGGCGGTATCGTAATCATGAAAATGCGACAGGTCCGATGAAATCACGATCAGCGTTTCCGGTCCGCCCCACAGGGCCTCGATCACCTCATGCACCTGCCGTGCAGAACACCGGCTGACCAGCAGCGGCACAATGCCGATATCGGCATCTTCGCCAAACAATCGCTGGATAAACGGCAATTCGATCTCAAGCCCGTGCTCCAGCCGGTGCGCCTCGTCCAGAACCTGTACCTGCGGCCATGCAAGGGCGGCCTGCAACCCGGCCAGATCACAGCGCACATCGCCAAGCGGTGTGGCAAACCCGTCCGCCTTGGCAATCGCAATCCCCTGAAACGCCATGCGATGCGCCGGGCCAATGATCACGATCCGTTTGACCGTGCCCTTTAACGCCCGAACCGTGGCAAAGCCCAAACCGGCAATCGCGCCTGAAAACATCAGCCCGGCATGGGGCACAATGATTGCCTTGGGGATTGGCGTATCATTCTCCGTCTGGCCCTCGACCGCGGCATGGATCAACCCGTCAATCTCGCTGCGCAACATATCGGGTGCGGCGGGATAAAACGTTCCGGCAATGGCGGGCGGGCGGATGATGGTCATGACGCTTCCAATGATGGGCTTCCTTTGAAAAAGATAGCGATCAGGACTACACTTTGAAAGGAGAAGCTCAGAAATGACGAGCTGTGTCGCTAGAGTGATCTGCGCAAGACATATCTTTAAAGTTCCTTCGACGCAAAATGATCACAAAGCTGATTTTGGAGGAAATAATGGTTGAAGGATACAAGCCGGATGTAATTGCAGATCGCAGACGCATTCTCGCTGAGGGATTTGTTAGTAGTTTAGTGCCCTTCGTTGGAGGGGGATTGGTTTCTGCTATGAGAATTAATAAACCGTTGAGTTCGGAGGAGGAGCTGCTGAGGTGGATTGAAGAGGTAACAGTTGACCTGAATCGTGCAGCGGAGGAGATTGGGGAACTAGACAAAAGAGACTGGGCTAGCGGTGTCGTTGTAATTGAGGGTGGAATCCTTAAGGTTAGTAAAAGTCACAATATTTCATCAATTACAGATGAAGGTGTGGGAAAATATTTCATTAGTTTTGCATCGCAGCCAAGAAATACATATCAGGTGAATGTGCAGATTGTTGGGGATGGAATCTCTTCTGTAGAAAATTCTTTGGACGGGTTTCGCGTACGTTTGAAATCTCCCGATCAAGACATGATCGATGCTGGATTTTACTTCCAAGTTCGTCAACATCGGCAGGGATCGAAATAATATGAAATAATAATATAGGGACATACCTGGGACAGGAGCATTTTTGGCGTAAACATACCTCTCAGAGGAGAATTATTTTGTCTGCCCACTATGTTCCCGCCCGCTACTGGCACCATCTTGAGGATGGTCGTATCCAGTGCGATGTCTGCCCGCGCTTTTGCAAGCTGAAGGACGGGCAGCGGGGCTTGTGCTTTGTCCGGGCGCGCGAGGGCGATCAGGTGGTTTTGACCACATGGGGGCGGTCATCGGGCTTTTGTATTGATCCGATCGAAAAAAAGCCGCTCAACCATTTCCTGCCTGGCACCCCGATCCTGTCCTTTGGTACGGCGGGCTGCAATCTGACCTGCAAGTTTTGCCAGAATTACGAGATTTCCAAGGCGCGTGAAATGGACAGGCTGGGATCGCTCGCGACGCCTGAAATGATCGCCAGAACGGCAAAGGAATATGGCTGTTCGGCAGTCGCCTTTACCTATAACGATCCGGTGATTTTTCTGGAATATGCGGTGGATGTCGCGCAGGCCTGCCGCGAAGCCGGCATTCGCACCGTCGCCGTCACGGCGGGATATATTGGCGATAAAGCCCGCGAGGAATTTTTCCGCCATATGGATGCGGCCAATGTCGATCTTAAGGGCTTTACCGAGGATTTCTATCACAAGCTTTGTTCCGCCCATCTGGCCGATGTTCTGGAAACCCTGAAATACCTTAAACATGAAACCGGGGTGTGGTTTGAACTGACCAATCTGGTGATCCCCGGCGAGAATGACAGTGACGCGGAATTCGATGAAATGACGTCATGGGTGGCGGGTGAACTTGGCCCCGATGTGCCGATGCATTTCACCGCCTTTCATCCCGACTGGAAAATGATGGATCATCCGCGCACCCCGCCCGCGACCCTGATCCGGGCGCGCGAGATCGCGATGAAAAACGGCATTCGGTATGCGTATGTCGGCAATGTCCATGACAAGGCCGGGTCAAGCACCTTTTGCCATAACTGCGGCCAAATCCTGATCGGGCGCGACTGGTACCAGTTATCGGACTGGAACCTTGATGCGCAGGGGGCCTGCACTCATTGCGGCACCCATTGCGCAGGTGTGTTCCAACCGCGCCCCGGCACTTGGGGGCCAAAGCGCCAGCCGGTGCGTCTGGCCGCCCCAACCGCGGGTTCGGCACCACCATCCTGATGGCGTTTTTGCTTTCATTTCGGGCAAAGCAGGCTAAATTGCCGCCAGTTTCGTTTGGACCCAAAATCACCCCATGAAAATCCGCAAAGCCAGCACCTCTGACGTCAGTGCCATTTTCGCCATCCGAAGCCGGGTGCGCGAAAACCACCTGTCAGTCGATCAACTGGCCGAACGCGGCATTACCAGGGCCGCCTTTGGCAAATGGATTGCTGATGGCTATGGCATGTGGGTGGCCGATCTGGACGGGGCGGCGGCGGGCTTTGCCATCGCTATCCCGCGTGAGGCAACATTATGGGCGCTGTTCGTTGATCCCGATTTTGAAGGCCGCGGGGTGGGAAGGGCACTTTTGCGTGTGGCCGAGGAATGGCTGTTTGCGCAAGGTTGCGACGACATATCGCTGACCACCGATGCCGATCCCAAAATCCGCGCGCATGGCTTTTACGAAAGCCATGGCTGGCACTGCACCGGCGATGCGGATAAGGGGCAGGTCGAATACATCAAATCCAACCCGACCCTGTCGCTGTTTGATTTTGGTTAGGCGACAAATCCGCTCAGTCGTTTGGCGAAACGGGCGTTTCGCGCCTTAAAATCCCAAGTGCTGCATCAACCACCGGCGGCCTGCGGTCATGAGCATAAAGGCCATATTGTACCGTCACGGTGTGGGGCACGCCCGCAGGTGGTTTGAACAGCCGCATTGTGGCGGGGCGGATCGCATCGGCGGGCAGCAACCCGACACCAATGCCATTCTCAACCGCAGCCTGAAGGGCCGTGATGCTTTGGCTGGTCATTGTCATGCGATGATCAATGCCCGCCGCCACCAGACTTTCGACCATGCGTCGCCGCCACGGGCAGCTTGACGGAAAGGCGACAAGGTCAAGCGCGCGGGAGAAGTCCATGTCATGATCCCTGGCGCAGACCCAGTGCATCTCGACATTCCAGACCGTTTGCGCATCCGCCGTGGTCACCGACGTTGGCACAATCATCAAATCAAGCCCGTGTTCATCCCAAAGCTGCCCCAGACCAACACTGCTTTGCACCGTGATATCAAGCCGGATGTCGGGATGGGCACGATGCAACCGGCCAAGGGCGGCGGGAAGGGCGGCCGTTGCGACTTCCTCTGCCAGACCGATGCGGACATTGCCGCTGATTTCTGTCTGGCGCACGCGGGCATGGGCTTCTTCGTTAAGGGCAAGAATGCGGGTGGCATACCCCAGAAACAATTCCCCCTCTGCCGTTGGAATAACACCGCGCCCGGTCCGCTGTAACAAGGGCCGTTCCAGAAGGTTTTCAAGGCGCTTGATCTGCATGCTTAGCGCGGATTGGGTGCGCCCGGTCTGGGTTGCAACACGGCTCATGCTGCCTTGCTGGCAAACCGCGACGAAGGCGCGCAAAAGATCGGGGCTGATTTGATCAGATATCATGATATTTGAACTCTGTTATCATCACTATCAGTCTACAGTGATATCGTTGATCGCGCTATATCCCTTTCATGCAAGCCATTCGGGACCCAACCGGGCCCGTGACATGAAGGGAATATCCCATGAAAGCCATTCGATTTCACCGGCATGGCGGGCCGGAAGTCCTGCAATATGAAAATATCGAAATCCGCCAACCCGGCCCGGGCGAAATCCGGGTCCGCAATCATGCTATCGGTGTTAACTTTATCGATATCTATATGCGGACCGGTGCCTATCCCGTCCCCGAATTACCGTTCATACCGGGCAAGGAAGGCGCGGGAGAGGTTGTTGCGCTGGGTGATGGCGTCGATGAATTTGCCGTGGGGGACCGGGTTGCCTATGTCGAGGCGCCCGGTGCCTATGGCGCGGAACACAATGTTCCCGCCCGCGTTGCCGTGCATCTGCCTAATGCCATATCGTATGAAATGGCGGCATCCATGATGCTCAAGGGGCTGACCGCGCAATATCTGTTGCGCCGGACCTATCCGGTCAAACCCGGTGATACTGTCCTGATCCATGCTGCCGCTGGCGGGGTGGGGCAGATCGCCACCCAGTGGGCGAAGCATCTGGGGGCGACTGTGATCGGCACGGTTGGCTCAAGTCAAAAGGCAGAACTGGCACACCTAAATGGTTGCGATCATGTGATTGACTATACGACCGATGATTTCGTGGCGCGGGTGCAGGAAATCACCAAGGGACGCGGATGCGACGTTGTTTTTGACGGGATTGGCAAGGCGACATTTCCCGCATCGCTCGATTGCCTGCGCCCGTTTGGTTATTTCGTCAGTTTCGGCACCGCGTCCGGCCCGATCCCGTCATTTGATATCATGACCCTGGCCGCCAAAGGATCCCTGTTTACCACCTGGCCGTTGCTGCCGACCCATATCGCAAAGCGCGAGGACCTGATTGACATGAGCCGGGACCTGTTTGACGTCATCGCCAGCGGGGCTGTGAAAATACCAGCACCAAACCGTCTGAAACTGGCCGATGCTGCCGTGGCGCATCATCGTCTTGAAACGCGGCAAACCACCGGGGCGACGATCCTGTTGCCCTGAAAACGAAAAAGCGGGGTTTGATGCCCCGCTTTTGTCCTTATTTCACTGGAATGCCGCGTGTCTTTTTCTGGCTTGGTCCCAGCAATATCGGCGCATAGCCGATCAGAAACGCCAGCCACCCGACCAGCCAGCATAAAGTCGCCGCCGCCAGCACCGGAAGGTAAGCATCCGGGAACTGCCCGACCGAGAGCCGCAGTACGGTTGAAATCCACACAAGCCCGAACGCGGCATTCAGGGCAGGGCTTGCGCGCAATTCCCGCCCGGTATGGCCAAGGGCTGCCCGACCGCCAATCGCGATGATCATGCAGGCCATCGCCCCGCCGGTAAGCCCATGCAGGGCATCACGCGGCGCAATCATGTCCGGCCAGATATGGGCAATGCCAAACAAAGCCAATCCGGCCGGTACCCAGAAATAGGCGAAATGCAACATCGCCACCAACGGATCACGCAGCGTCAGGTGCCCGCGCCAGCGCGCCATGCGAAACCCGTGCAGGGTGGCCGTAATCAGCAACGCCGCGCCAAAGATGGTGCCATCCGTATCCACCATCCCGATCACGATGGTGATGGCAAGGGCGGCGAGGCAGGCACCGTCAAAACGCGTAAACATCACCGGCATCGCGGCATCCGGCTGTTCGCGTTGCAGCCAGTTGCGCGTAAAGGCCGGAATGATCCGCCCGCCAATCAGGGCGATCAGAAGCACGATCAGCAAAATCGCACTTTGGTAAATCACCATCGGGTCAAGCGCGATCAGGCCAAGCGCACTTGCGATAAACACCCCGTCAAAGGCGGTAATAAGCCCAAGAATGCCGAGGATCTTAAGGTTGCGGTAATTTCGCCCCAGCACGAGCTCCCGCCCGGCAATCACGATAAGGGCGATGAAATAGCCAAGGCCGCCAATGATGGTCAGGGCAGGGGCCAATGCCTCGCCAAAGCCAATCGCCAGCCGGGCGATGAGCCAGCACGCGGCAAGCGTCATCAGCAACCCGCCCGAAACCCCGGGCCGTCCCGTCCAGTTGGCAATCGCGGTTAGCAGGAACCCGCCAATCGCTGCCCCGCCAAAGCCGAAAATCATTTCATGCCCGTGCCAAAGCGATGGCGTGCCAAGCGACGGTGTCGCCACCCCATGCGCCATCCCCGCCACCCACCAGACCACGGCCACAACCGCAATCAGTCCGGCAAACAGAAACATCGGGCGAAACGCGCCGCTCCAGAATGGATGTGGTACGGCGATAGGTTCGGAGATCGAGATCGGCGTGGTTTTGGCATTCATCATGGCACCAAGGCAAAGGTTTGAATGCGTCATAATAACGTCCCGCCATCCCGCCGCCTTGACATCGCGCAATTCGTGAAAAATGTCGGGGCGACTGTCTTCTCTTTGCAATATCGGTAAAATCCCGCAGGTTTTTGAGCAATAAGCCTTTTCTTCGCCATTTAACGCGCTAGATTAGGGAAAGCATTCCAGCATCGGCGGGCTTGCCGGTGCAGACCCCACACATGCCCGAAACATGACAGGAGCCTTTTTCTCATGAAGATCACGTTTTCTGATCTCGCCATCCCGACCTCGGGTGCTGTGATCGCCTTTGCCACCGATGGCGGCGATCTGATGCCAAGTGCCGTGGCGCTGGACGAAGCAACCGGCGGGGCACTTGCCAAGGCGATCAAGGGATCGACCTTCAAGGGGAAGGCGGGGCAAAGCCTGCAGCTTCTGGCACCGGCCAATACCGATCTTTCGCGCATCATCGTGTTCGGGATTGGCAAGGAAGCCGAATTTGACGTGATCGCGGCCCAGAAGCTTGGTGGTAATGTCACCGTGCGTGCGCTTTCGACCGGCGAAAAAGACGTCACCGTCCTGTTTGACATGGAAGGCATGGCCTGTGATTTCGCCACCGGTGCGATGCTGCGCGATTATCGTTTCGATAAATACCGCACCACCGAAACCAATGAAGATAAACCGGTCCTGAAATCCATCGCGATTGCCGCGCGTGATCACAAGGACGCGAAAAAACAGTTCGACAGTGCCAAAAAGGTCGTCGAAGGCGTGTTCCTGACCCGCGATCTGGTGTCGGAACCGGCCAATGTGCTGTATCCCGAAAGCTTCATGAAAGAAGTCAGCGCGCTTGAAAAGCTCGGTATCGAGATTGACGTGCTTGACGAAAAGGAAATGAAGAAGCTTGGCATGGGGGCGCTTCTGGGCGTGGCGCAGGGTTCGGCGCACAAGCCTTATATGGTTGTCATGCGCTGGAACGGTGGCAAGAAAAAGGACGCACCGGTTGCGTTTGTTGGCAAGGGCGTGACATTCGATACGGGCGGTATTTCGATCAAACCGGCTGCCGGCATGGAAGACATGAAATTCGATATGGGCGGGGCCGGTGTGGTTTCCGGCCTGATGAAGGCATTGGCCGGGCGCAAGGCGAAAGCCAACGTGATCGGCGTGATCGGCCTTGTTGAAAACATGCCATCCAGCACGGCACAGCGTCCGGGTGATGTTGTGACCTCGATGTCGGGCCAGACCATCGAAGTCATCAATACCGATGCCGAAGGCCGCCTTGTTCTGTGTGATGCCCTGACCTATGTGCAGGAAAAATACGATCCGAAACTGATCGTTGATCTCGCGACGCTTACCGGTGCGATCATTATTGCGCTGGGTCATGAAAATGCCGGGCTGTTTTCCAACAATGATGAATTGTCCGCCCAGATCACCAATGCCGGTCTTGCTGTCAATGAAACCGTCTGGCGCCTGCCGCTGTCGAAGGCCTATGACAGCCAGCTTAAATCCGACATCGCCGATATGAAAAACGTCGGCGGTCGTCCGGCCGGTTCCATCACGGCTGCCCAGTTCCTGCAACGCTTCATCACCAAGGATCGCCCGTGGGCGCATCTTGATATTGCCGCGATGGCCTGGGCGACGAAGGATAGCGAAGTCACGCCAAAGGGCGGCACCGGCTATGGTGTCCGTCTGCTTGATCGCTTTGTTGCGGACAATCACGAAGCCTGATTTCACGGCGGTTTGACCACAAACTTGAGGGGCAGGGTGATGATCACCTTGCCCCGTTTTCATGTTCGCGATAGAAATCGAGCATGGCTGACATCTGGTTCTATCATCTGACCGCGTCCCCGCTGGAACGTGCATTGCCGACCCTGCTGTCCAAGACGTTGGAGCGGGAAAAACGTGCTGTCGTCATGACCGGAACCGAGGAAAGGATCGAGGCGCTCAATACCCTGCTTTGGACCTATGACACCGCAAGCTGGATGCCCCATGGATCGAAATCCGATGGTGATCCCGAAATGCAGCCGGTATGGCTGACATCCGATGATGAAAATCCCAATGGGGCACAATTCCTGTTTCTGACCGATCGCGCGATTAGCGAAAAGATCGCAGATTATGAACGCGTCATCATGCTGTTTGACGACCGCGACCATGATGCGGTGGCCGAGGCGCGCACCCGCTGGAAAGACTGGAAAGATGCCGGGCACAAGCTGTCTTACTGGCAGCAGACCCCGCAAGGCGCGTGGGAAAAAAAGGCCGAAAGCTGAGTGCTTACGGCCTTTTGTTTCGGTTCCTGCTTCTGATCAGAACTGCTTGATCAGCAATATCCAGTTTTTCCCGGGATTTTCCCAACCTTCCTTGACCATCGCGCGTTTGGCGCACTGGGTATAACCATGCCGTTCATAAAGACGGATGGCGCCGGGATTGCCGTCTGATGCGATGATGCTGATCGCCTGTTTTCCGGCATTGATCGCATTGCGTTCGGCTGCTCGAATCAGTTCCGATCCGACCCCGCGATTGCGAAATGGCGGAAACACCGCCAGCACATTGATGTACCAGCTTTCAGGTGCCAGACTTTCAAGTTCAAGCAATGGCACGAACATCGCCGGAATTTCCGCCGGATCAACCGGATCGAACGTATCGGGCTGGGCATAGTCAATCAGGGCACCCATTACCTGATGTTCGCCGAAGGCAAGCGTGGTATTGCGATAGGAAAATCCGCCTTCATCGCGCCGGGCACGCCGATGCCCGACATCCCAGACGGTCTCGTCGCCTTCAATCATGTTCTGCCAGAGATAAACCGGGAGGCCTTCACCCGCGATATTGATCAGCTTGGCCATGACATCGGCGTCATTTCTACTTGCGCGCCGTAAATCCATTGGCGGTGTCGGACGGTCGGTATTCGATTGTGCCAATGGCCGCGCGGCTGGTTTAAAGCTCATATTCATTGCTCGTGTCCCGTTTCTTTGTCTTTGCGATCATCCCGCCGCCACAAGACGTGGCAGTGCATGTTCGGCCATGGCATGGACATGGCGATGATCGGTCCCGCAACAGCCGCCAATCACCGACAGGTTCGGCAGCAATTCGGCCAGATCGCAATAAAGTCGCCCCAGTTCGTCCGGGTTGCCGTCATCAAGATGTTCGCAGGCATCAAGTTCCGCGTGGCTCAGGCGTGATGCATTGGCCCGAACACCACAAATGCGGTTCTTCCAGGCGTTGTCGCCATCAAGCTTGTCGCGGAAATGGTCGGGATGGGCACAATTGATCATGTAATAAACCGGATAGGCACCGGTTTGCGCATCGACCATTTCAATCACGTCGCCAATGCCTTCGCCGCTTGGCAGCCGGCCATCGGTTTCAACGGTAAAGGAAATCACGCAGGGCAAATTGCCATCCTTGCAGGCCAGTGCAATTCCAATGGCTTCTTCGGGATAATTCATCGTGAGTGCCGATACCATATCGACCGGTGTGCCAGTAAAGGTGCCCACCTGAACCGCGTGATAGTCGCGTGCCTGCTGGGCGGTCATGCGGTCGGTCGGGCTATACCCATCGCCACGCGGCCCGATGCAGCCACTGATCAGGCAAGGGGTTTCGGTAGTCTGATGCCGGTCGCGCAGATCGGTCATCATGCGGATTGATTTGTGATTGATATCCGCCAGTTCGGCTGCACTGTAACCCATGCGCTGGCCCCAGTCGCTATTGGCGCGCCATGTCGGGCTTTCCAGAACAAAGCCGACCTTGGCCTTACGTGCAATTTCGAGGTAGCGCGCGTAATAGGCGGCGACGCGGTTGCAGCCGTCCTGCGTTTTTAAAAGGTCGAATGACGCGAAATAGGGGATATCGATCCCGTCATGGAAAATCAGGGTGGTTTCAAGCCCGCCGTCGGTAATGAATTTGGTTGGCGCGAAAGGGGGCAGATGGGGATGGCGTGCGGTCATGACTTCAAATTTCACATTTTGGGGTTTCAAAAATTCTACCCGGACGCTATTCAATCCAGCGAAAGAGCAGGGGCCGAAGTCTCGCTTTGGTTGGGTTTTGCTTCTAGTAAGCACGCGGTGCAGTTTTTTGGAATTACTGAAAACCGTTTGAAAACAATGGAATATTGGAAGTGGTCGGCTTTCTGGCGCATTCGGGGTTATGCTGTGCGACGAAAAACTGTACCGCCGGTAGGGTAAAGTGATGAACCAGACGATTGATCAGGCCGCCGATGCGGCATCAGAACAGATCAAGGGCAAGGGGGAGCGTACCCGCGACCGTATCCTCGAAATTGCCGAAAACTCGGTGCTGAACAAGGGATTTGGCGCAACCTCGATCGAAGAGCTCATCTGCGAGGCCGGCATCACCAAAAGCGGATTTTTCTATCACTTCAAGGATAAGAACGAACTGGCGCGCGCCCTGTTGCTGCGTCATATCGAACAGGATGAAAAGATTCTCGATCAGGTGTTTTTGCGCGGGCAGGAACTGGTTGATGATCCGCTGCAGCAATTCCTTATCGGACTTAAAATCCTTGCCGAACTGGTCGAAGATCTGCCGCAGGGGCACCCGGGATGCCTGATCGCGGTTTATTGTTATCAGGAACGGCTGTTTGACAATGAAGTCCGGCTTTTGAACCGGCAGGCGGTGCTGGGCTGGCGCACACGGTTCCGTGCCATCATTGATCGGATCGTTGATGTTTATCCGCCCAACGAGCCGGTCGATCTTGATGAGCTTGCCGACATGGTTTCAACCGTGGTGGAAGGCGGCATCGTAATGTCAAAGGCGCTTGGTCGCCCGCATATGCTTGCCAATCAGATCATGCTGCTGCGCAGTTTCGTCAAACTGTTGTTTACCCGGCAACCGGTCTGATCGGATGTGGGTTCAAGGCGTGCCGGTTTTGCCGCTGCCGCCAGTACCGACGCTGCCACCAGTGCTCATGACATCCTCAAACAGGATTTCCACCAGCGCCTTGGTGACGTCATTCTGGCTCAGTTTCCCGTCCGCCATTTCATTGATCGCCGGGAAACTGTCCGCTGACAGGTCAAACAGTTTTGTCTGGATTTCAGATGCCCGCACCGGCCAGTCCGGATCGATTTGCGCCAACCCCAACAACATCGCACGCGCCATCTGATCGGCATTCCCGCTTTTGATCGCGTCCTGTACCTGCGGGATTTGCTTGGCCTCGGACACGGCAACGTCAAGTGTTGCTAGAAGGTCGGCCAGTGCCTTTGCCTGAATCTGAATATCCGTCACCGGATAATTCTGTTCGATGTCACGCAATGGGGCGACGGCGGCCGATGTGCCGTAACTCGACAGATAGGCAATCGCCCCGCCCAACTGCCAGCTTTCCCATTTTTTCCACGAACCGGCTTTCAGATCATCAATCATCGGGGCGGCAATCGTGCCGCCATATTGCCGGAAAATCTGGTCAATCGCCTGTGGGGCCGGGCGGCCTGTCACGCGGGTTGCTTCCTGCGTTGCAAGGTCGGCGATATCTTTCAGGGCCTGTTGATAGTCGCTTTGTGCACTCATCGGAAAGCTCCCGTTTCATATGTCACGATATCACGCATCAACCGCTGTCCACCAGTTGGCATAGCGCGCATTGCCGAAGGCCGCCTGACCGTTATAGGGCGCACGCAGTTCGTTGGTACCACAGTGAATTTCGCCAAGTGCAACGTGATAGTCATCCCAGTCATCAATAAAGTCGCAGGTGGGGCCATTGACGATGGCTGCGATTTTCTGGGTCAAATCACGTTCAAAAAGATCATATCCGTGATTGGGATTTGTATTGTCCTCGATCCACGGGCCGAAAGGCTTGGGGATCATCAGGCGGTCATTACCAACAAACATATTAGGCATGTCCCCGGTCAAGGCACCGCACTGAAAACCGCCCTGTTTGCCCGGATAGACGTTAAAGCCGTTATCGCGCCCGATCGTCCAACCAGAAACCTTGTCTGCAAAGGTGAAATCACCTGGATTATAGCCTTCCGGGAAGAATATGACTGGAACCTTGATGATATCGGTATCGACCAGATCGAACGCATTTTTCAGGAGCGTGACATTTCTGGCGATGACCGTTTCAACGCCGCCGATATTCCAGTCGCGCAGTTGTTTGTATGTGTAATTGCTGTGATCTCGTGGATTGGTTAAGGGGGCCTGACCGTTTCCAAGAAGGGCGTTGATGGTTGCGCCAACATTGGTCCCGTTGATTTGCAGGCTTGTATAATCAAAACGATTGTTAACGTTATCCCATGCCGCACGATTAAGCACATTTGCGGCACCATGTGCACCTTGGGCTGCTGTCATAAGCCGGTATGCTTCTGCCGGGCTTGCCACCAGAAGCTTCCATTTTTTGAAGGCATTTCCCGGATTGTTGTCGGGTACAAAGGTCATCATTTCATCGACATGACCAACCAGTAGCCAGTCCGTATCCAGAATGATCGGTGTTTGCATATTCTGGGCGGCCATGAAGTCGCGGCTGCTGGCATCGACCCTGTGATACCGGTTATGGCCGTAATAAATCCGGCCGTATCGATACGGTGTGACGATGCCATTCGCCGTTTTCTGAACGGGTGGGGTTACAGCAATGTTTCCCCCGGAGTTAGCCGAGGTGATAGCATCGGCGCTTCCTGCTGCAGGGTACCAAACACCCACTTTGGGATGCGGAGGAACGCCGGGATTTAAGGGATCGGGAAGATCGAGAAGGATGCGGAAAACCCAATTCTGCAAGGATCTCCATCTATGGGTCTTCATGAACACATCGGCTGTCTGCGGTGTGTTAAGGACGTTGCCCGGCCAAGAACTTAAACCGGATACAATGGTATCGCGCATCCATCTATCGTCTCCTGCTGGCTCAGGAACAGTTTCCCCTATGGGGGCGTAGTTGGCCCATGCATTCCCATTGAGGAAGGTAACATTTGTGGCAGGTGTTATTCGCGGTGCGCCAGTTGTTACTGCAATAGCCGGATTGTCTGCCGCGGCCGCGTTGCCAAGATCTGTTCGGAATTGCGCATTTCCCGCATCAGCAACATACAAACGCGAAACAGTTTGCCGGTGATGGTTTCCAATCCAGCGGGCGGCAACGATACGTTCGCCATACATATATGTCGGGTTGTTTGCTCCGGTGACTTCGGGCTGAATGACAAAAAGGCTGACGATGCCCTGACCGGACGTAAAGTTCTGCCCTGCAAATCTGACGGCCTCGATGCCGTATGCTTTGGCGGCACCAACCGATGCGGTTGTGATATTCGCCTCATCCGCGGTTTCCGGGCCGATGATTTCAAGGCTGTTATTGGCATCCCCGTCAAAAATCCGGAAATGGCGTTGGGCTGCTGCATCCGTGTTTATTGCTTTGTCGAGCCAGAGCCTTAGTTCCCAACCCGCAGGCACGACAACAACCGGACCAACAATGGTTCGACGAATTTCAAAGCGTGCAACGCCTATAATCAGATCACTATTGCCGTTAACCTGCTGATCCTGATTGTCCGTACGTCCGACAACCGCATTATTGCCATCCCGGTTGCAATTGACCGGAATGATCGCGCCGCGTCCTGCCGTTCCGAAAGTAATGGTCTGTGGACTAAGCTGGTTAAGTGTTCCTGCTGCATCAAGCACGCCATCTCTGTCCCGGTCGGTGTGCAGCGTATAATAGATCACGGTAAGGTTCTTGGCATTGGTGGCGTCGCCATTAACCACAATATTCTGTTCGTCCACGGGCACAAATCCGATGCCGCTTATCTTCAGCCGCCACGTACCATTTGCAATATCAAAGACATGCGAAACCGCCATGCTCGGCGTTAGTGTCAAATCCTGTGTCTGTTGCGGCTGGGCATCGCTGGTGAGCGAAACGCGCACCCTGTCAAACGGATAATTTCCGGCAGGAGCGGTAAGCTGGACGGTATAATTTGCCATGGCGTCCTCAGCGGTTGGTGGATGCGAAAGAAGGGGCGTCGGCAAGCCCGTCTGGGAAGGACAGCCTTGCCTGAAGCGCGTTGTTCAGAATGGCAATCCGGTCATCAATGGTGCCAAGACCGGTATCTTTCAGGATCGCACTTGCCCACGGCTGGCTGGTGATGTTCGGGCCACCTGCGAATTGCACGGTGGCGTAATCGGTAATCCCGTCCGGCGTCTTTACGCCAAGCTTGATGGCCGCATCTCCTGCGGCCTTGCTGGCGACCGCCAGGCTGTCGGTGTCATATCCGGCAACCGCATCGGGGATGGTGATCTGCAAATAACCGGGAAGCGACGCGATCACATCATCAAGCGACGGCACAGGTGACGGGCTGGGGCTGGGGGAGGGCGATGGTGGTGGCATTGGTGTGGGTTGCGGTTTGGGGCCGCAGGGCGATGTCGGCAGGGCAGCAACCGCCTGTGATTCCTGCATCATCAGTTTCGCAACCTCGTCGGCAAAGCGTTTCTCGGCCTGAAGGCGGCTGGCGGCACTCGCATCGAATTTCTGCTTGCTCATGATGCTCAGCGTCTTGAGTCGTTCGGCATCCTGCGCGCCAAATGCCGCCAGAAGATTGCCGACCTGCGGGGCGGCATCGGCAAGGCGTTGCGACAATGCCTTGGCATCCTTGCCGGTGCCCGCTGCGATCAGGGCATCGCCATCACGCGCAAGGTTCTGATCGTTGCTGATCTGCGCATTCAGGCTTTCAAGCTGCTTGGCGGTGCGAATGTCGATCCTGCTGCCGGTGATGGTGACACTGGTCGGGTATTGCGCCAGTGTTCGGGCAAGGTCGCTGATCCTGTCGGCATAGGCCATTTGTCCGGTCCCGCTTTGGTGAAGACGTCCTATGACGCGGGCAGGCGTGGTTTGTGACGGGCTGGATTAATACAAATATTCCCTGTTGATTATTTCAATCTCATGCAAGCCATGCGTAAATTGCATGATCATCGGGATTGATGAACGGCGTTCGGTTCGCTATACATGTCATATCGAACGCGCCGATTTGCTCCTCAGCTTGCGGGCGCGATAAAAATGCGGCTAAAGCGAGAGGGCGTGCACGCTCCGACATGTACGACCGCCTCGGGAATAGCCGCGGCGGTTTTTTTATGTTCGGAAAAGGTTGGGATCCATGATCAGGCTCTCGAACGTCCAGAAGACTTACCCCGCACGGCGCGGAAGCCCGGCGCATACCGCGCTGCACGGCATCAATCTTGATATCGCAGCCGGTGAAATCGTTGGGGTTATTGGCAGGTCTGGTGCGGGAAAATCCACGCTTATTCGCTGCATCAATCTGCTTGAAGTCCCGACAGCGGGCAGTGTCATTGTTGATGGCACCGATGTGACGCAACTGGCAAAACGCGATCTGCCGCTGTTTCGCCGTCAGCTTGGCATGGTGTTCCAGCATTTCAATCTGCTGTCATCGCGCACGGTTTACGACAATATCGCCCTGCCGCTTGAACTGGCCGGGGCCAGCAAGGCGGAAATTGCCGCGGCGGTTGATCCGTTGCTGCCGCTGGTCGGGCTTGAAGACAAGCGCGACCGTTATCCCGCCGAACTTTCCGGTGGTCAGAAACAGCGCGTTGGCATTGCGCGTGCGCTTTCAAGCAACCCAAAGGTCGTTCTGTGTGACGAGGTCACATCCGCCCTTGATCCGGAAACCACCCGCCAGATTCTCAGCCTGCTGCGTGACATCAACAAACGCCTTGGTCTGACCATGGTGGTGATCACCCATGAAATGGCCGTGGTCAAACAGCTTTGTGACCGGGTGGCGGTCATGGATGGCGGCGTGATTGTCGAGGAAGGCAAGGTTGACGCGATTTTCGCCAACCCGACCCACGCCACGACGCAATCGCTTCTGGCCGATGAATTCCTTGATTATCCGGCGCGGCCGAATGCGGCTGCGAACGCGAATACCGGGCAGGAGGCTTAATCATGTTTGCAACACTTGCACCGATCCTGCTTCAGGCAACGCTTGAAACCTTTTCGATGGTGATTTCGGCCCTTGTGCTGGGCACGACATTCGGCTTGCCGATCGGGGTGATCCTGGCGACATCCGGGCGCGGCGAACTGTTCGAAGCCCCGCTGTTCCAGAAAATCATCGGTCCGATTGTCAATGCGACCCGGTCCGTCCCCTTCATCATTCTGGCCGTGGCGATCATTCCGTTCACCCGTCTGGTGGCGGGGACCTCCATCGGTACGGCTGCCGCGATTGTGCCCCTCACGGTGGCGGCTATTCCGTTCATTGCACGCATCATCGAAGGTGCTATCCGCGAGGTTGATGGCGGCCTTGTCGAAGCCGCCCAGGCCATGGGCGCGCGCCCGTTCCAGGTGGTGACCAAGGTGCTGCTGCCCGAAGCATTGCCGGGCATCATTCACGGCCTGACCTTAACCGCGGTCACCCTGATCGGTTATTCGGCGATGGTCGGTGCGGTGGGTGCCGGCGGGCTTGGCGATCTTGGCATTCGTTACGGTTATCAGCGTTTCCGCCCCGATGTGATGGCGGCGGTTGTCATCACCCTGATAGTGGTGGTGCAGATGGTGCAAAGCCTGGGCGACTGGCTGGCGCGCAAGGCTGATAAACGCAATATCTGATCACTGTTTTCGTTTCTTCATCTTCTTTGAATTCCCGCAAAACACCACAGTAAACAAGGAGTTTTACCATGCGGTTTCTGCTTAAACTGACGGCTGCTGCCGTTCTGGCCGCCGCCCTGACCGGGCAGGCATTGGCGAACGAGAAAATCAAGATCGGCGTCACCCCGGGTGCGCACGAAGAAGTCATGGAACAGGTCGTCAAGGTCGCGGCCGAAAAGGGCCTTGATATCGAAATCATCAGCTTCTCGGATTATGTCATTCCGAACCAGGCGCTTGATGATGGCGACCTGCAGGCCAACAGCTTCCAGCACAAGCCTTACCTCGATAACCAGATCAAGGATCGCGGTTATGACCTTTCGGTGGTCGGCTATAACATCCTGACCCCGATGGGCATCTATTCCGACAAGATCAAGGATCTGAGCGAGCTTAAAGACGGTGCCGAAGTCGGCATTCCGAACGACCCGACCAATGGCGGTCGTGCGCTTCTGGTGCTGCAGTCCGAAGGCCTGATCAAGGTCGATCCGGCTGCCGGTCTTTCGGTCAGCCCGCTTGACGTGATTGAAAACCCGAAAAACATCAAATTCGTCGAACTTGATGCCGCACAGCTTCCGCGCTCGCTGGCTGATCTGGATGCCTCGGCAATCAACACCAACTACGCGCTTGAAGCCGGTCTGAACCCGATCAAGGATTCAATCGCGATTGAAGGCAATGACAGCCCGTATGCCAACGTGATCGTCACCCGCACCCAGGACAAAGACGCTCCGTGGGTCAAAACGCTGGTTGAGTCCTATCACGATGATTCGATCCGCGAATTCATCGAAACCAAGTATGAAGGCTCGGTCCTGCCGGTTTTCAAAATTTCTGAATAATCGCAGCGATTATTCAAAACAAGTGAAGCCCGCGCTCGGATCAGAGCGCGGGCTTTTTTGTGCGGACATATACTGATTGTCTTTCGGCTAATCCCCGTTAGTGACAGCAGGAATGCACCGGTTTGTAATCCTCGTACTGATCATGCAGCTTGACCCAGTCCATGACCCCGTCCTCGTTGCGGCCAAAGGGTGTCATGTCGAGGAAGGCGTGCGCCCCGATCAGGGCATCACCGGCGCGGGCGTAACTGGAATAGGTGTGGAAAATCTCGCCGGTTTCGGGGTCGCGGACAAAGACGCTTTCGCCGTGAAGGTCTTCCATCTTGCCGGTATAGGGCGCGTAATTATAGGTCGCCTTGCCGGCCTTGACATCATCGGGGCGGAAGGACGCATCGAAATCGTAATTGAAGTCCGAACCCGCCGAGGAAACCCACGTGAAGTCCCAGCCCATGCGCTTTTTGAAATCCTGAAATTCCGCAAGCGGCGCCCGGGAAGCAGCAACCAGCGTCACGTCATGGTGTTTGAGATGCAGGTTGGCGCCGTCAAAATGGTCGGCAAGGAACGAACAGCCCACACAGCCCTCTTTCCAGCCCGGTCCAAACATGAAGTGATAGACGATTAACTGATTGCGGCCGTCAAACAGATCGGCCAGCGATTTTTCACCGTCCGGCGTGTCAAAGACATACTCCTTGTCGACTCGCACCCATGGCAGGGTCCGGCGTTCCTCGCACAGGCGGTCATAGGCGCGCATATGGGCCTTTTCCCGTTCCAGATGCGCCTTGCGGGCATCAAGCCATTCCGCGCGAGAGACGATTTCGGGGCGTTTCATCATATCCTCCTTGTTGATCGGGTGGCGGCGCTGATCAGAAGGCTATGCAAAGACAGTCGTGCCGGGGAAGGCCGGTGGGCAATTCAAACTTGTGTCGGGACCGATCGGATTTCTGACCGGTCCCGGCTTACATTCCCTTGCAGGCGTGTTTTTGCATCTCAGCGGCAGTGCCGGTTTTAAGATTGCAGTTGGCATAGACAAAATTGTCGCTACCGGCATCGGTGCGGCGTGACGCATCGGGTCTGCCGTGGTCCCAAATCGTGCGTTTAAGTGACCAGTCGACCTTTGCGGTGCCGCATTCGGTAGTCCATTCGGGGGAGTTTTCCGACCCATGGCGTTCCGCCACGACTTCGGCCCCGAACCAGTCAGCCAGACGGGCAATCCGTTTATTGTCGCTGGCCGTAACACCCATGATCGACGCAAGATCAAGCTCGCGGAAACCAAAGGCGATCATCATCGTGCTGGCCTCGATGGCGGCGCGGTAACGCCCCCAATGGCTCGGTGACAGCTCGATCCCGAAAATCGCGCTATCTCCCGGCAGATCCTTGCCACGCAGGCCGACGCATCCCAGAAGATCGCCGGACGATTTATCAAAAATCCCGACCTGAAAATTGCGCCGCGGGCGTTCTTCCTGCCATGCCAGGAACCGATCAAACAGCGCACTGCTGCTCGCACGGGTGCGGTCATTATCCGCGGTGCCGTAAAGGGCGCGATACCGTTCATCCATCTGATAGGCGACAAAGGCCGCCCGGTCCGAGGGCGTGAAATCGCGCAGGATGAAACGTTTGCTCTCAAGTCTTGGGGGGAGTTCCGGACTTCGCATTGTGACTACTCCACAGTTCCGGCGGCACAGGCTGCCTGTTTCAGGGCCGGGTCAAGCGCAGCATCGCTTTTTGCGCCTTCCGCCCCATCATCGTTATTTGTGTCACAACGGGCATCGCGCAACGCGATCAGGGTGCCAATGGCCGACAAAACCATCAAAATTGTGCAAATAATCGAAATAACCTGTAAGCCATCCGTAAAGGCGGCGCGTGCAAGTGGCAGAATGTCAGATGATATTGACGTCGGAAGATCGGAAAGCGCATTGACGGCTCCGCCCAATGTGCTGCGGATGGCATCCGCGGCCTCATCCCCGACGCCCGACGGCACCGCTTTGACCATCACATCGCGATAGATCGCGGTACCGACACTGCCCAGTATGGCAATGCCAAGCGCACCGCCAAGCTCCGCACTTGTTTCCGACATCGCCGCTGCCGATCCGGCCCGATCCGAAGGGGCAGATGCGACAACCATATCCGTACAGATCATCGCAACCGGCGTAATCCCAAGCGAGAAGATCGTCGCACCCGCGACAAGGACATAAAGGCTGACAACACTGCCCGGCCAGGACAGCATGCCAAAGCCGATTGCCGTCAGGATCAGGGCACCGGTCATGACCTGACCGGGTTTGAAGCGCCCCATCAGAACGGGCGCCCCCATCGAGCCGACAATTCCGGCGACGGTGGCGGGCAACATCGAAAGTCCGGCCTGAATGGGGGTAAGCCCGATGACCAGTTGCAAGGCTTGTGACAGGAACAGGAAATAGGCCATCCCGGCAAAGATCACGGCGGTCTGGATCACAATCGGCAAAGAGATGGTTTTCTGTTTAAGCAGATCAAGATCAAGCAGCGGATCGGCAAGCTTGCGCTGCCGGCGGATGAAAATCCATGCGCCAAGCAGGCCAAACACGAGTGCGGCAAACGCATCACTGCCAAAGCCATAGGCGGCAATGACCTTGACCCCGTAAATGATCGCCAGAACCGAGCCAAGCGAAAGCGCTGCACTGAACAGGTCAAGCCGGCCAAAGCTTTCGGCCTTGTGTTCGGGCAGCAGGATCGGGGCGACAATCAGTAAAAGCACCATCACCGGCACATTGAGCAGAAAGACAGCCCCCCACCAGAAATAGCTGAGAACAAGCCCGCCCAGAAGCGGCCCGGCGGCGGTGCCGACCATAAAGGTCGTCATCCATGCGGCAATGGCAAAGGAACGTTCCTTGTCATTGTGGAACATGGATCGGATCAGCGACAGGGTAGAGGGCATCAATGTTGCCCCGGCAATACCCAGCACGCCACGGGCAAAGATCAGCATTTCCGGCGTATCGGAAAAGGCCGCCAGCACGGATGCCGCGCCAAAGCAGCCACCGCCGATCATCAACAGCTTGCGCCGTCCGATCCGGTCGCCAAGGGTGCCCATGGTGATCAGCGATCCGGCAATGAAAAAGCCATAGATATCGACAATCCAGAGCAACTGGTCACTTGTCGGATTAAGGCTTGCGGTCAGGTGCGGCACAGCAAGGTGCAGAACCGTCATATCCATCGCGATCAGAAGGCAGGGCAGGGCCAGAACCAGAAGGCCAATCCATTCGCGACGGGTGGCCTTGTTATCGATGGCCGGTGACTTGGCGGGTGACGCAAGGGGGGCATCGGGACGTGTCGGGGCGCTCATGTCTCGTGTTTCCTGTATTTCTTGTGGTGGCGCAGGCCGCAACAAATTGGGGCATCGCGGCGTTTATTCTGCGGTATTCATTCGGGGCGATGTTGCGACCTTAACCGTGGTTGAGGTCAAGACGGAAATCGGGGCGAAATCATTCCGAAGTGCATCATTCAGAAGTGCAGCAGACTTCCAGCTTGTCGAGCGCGCTGCTCCATCCTTCCTGATGGCCATCACGCGCACGCTCGTCAAAGAACTGCGTGTGATGGAGGATCAGAATGGTGGCCGCCCCGTGATCCTCGGCCATAAAGGTCAGGGTCACGTGCGATTTGCGTTCGGGCATGGTGATCCATTGCCAACTGAATGACAGCTTCGCATCGGGTTCGACCGCGTCATATGTGCCGCTGACATCGTGGATTTCACCCTCCGGGCCTGCTTCCTTGAACCGGATGCGAAAGGTGCCGCCGGTCCGGGCGTCGATGCTGGCATCAATCATTTCGCATCCCGCAGGTCCCCACCATCTGGCGAGTTTTTCGGGTTCAATCCATGCGGCGTAAACCTTTGCCGGTGGGGCGGCAATCCGGCGCCGGATCGTCAGGCTCGGTTTTTGACTTATCGTTTCAGACATACGTCTTTTCCCTAGTCCGTTATTTCGTCTTTTCCCCGTTCGGGGATGGTGTCTTCTTCTTCAAGGAACGCGGCAAGCTGGTCGAGTTTATGCGACCAGAAACGCTGATAGCGGGCCAGCCATTCCATGGCGTGCTCCATCGGTTCGGCATTCAGGCGCACATTGACCGTGCGTCCGGTCTTTTGCCGCGCAATCAGCCCGGCATCGGACAGAACATCCAGATGTTTCATCACCGCAGGCAATGAAACGTGAAACGGTCGCGCCAGTTCACTGACCGACAGGTTTTCTTCCGTCTCCAGCCGCGCCAGAAGCGCACGGCGGGTTGGATCGGCAAGGGCGGCAAAGATGTCGTTCAGTTCGGCTTCTTGATACTTAACCATGAGGTTAAGTATTGATCAGGCCACACCGCCCTGTCAATCAAAAGTTGATCCCCGTTGTTGCCATGCCCTGCCACGCGGTCAGAAGGGCAACACCGATAAACAGCAAACCCGCCGTCCGCCCGATGAAAATCGTTGCCACCGGATTGCCGGTAATTAGGTTGCGGCTGGTTCCGGCCGCAAGGGCCAGCGCGCCATAAACCGCAAGCTGTACGGCGGCCGTCATGATCCCCATGACCAGCGCCTGTGACCAAAGCGGCCCGTAATGCGGGCGGATGAATTGCGGATAGACCGCAAAAATGAACAGATAGGCCTTGGGATTGAGCATGCAGGTGATCATGCCCTGACGAAACGCGATCCAAAGCGATGCGGTCTTGGCCGCCCGGATGCGATCAACCGTGATGGCGCTGCGCAACAGCGTAATACCGATCCAGACCATATAGGCCGCCCCGGCAAACAGCATGACATTCAAAAGCCAGGGCGCAATGGCCAGAAGGGTGCTGATGCCGATGGCACCCAGCAACGTGTGATACACCCCGCCCAGCATGATCCCGGCGGTGGCCGATAACCCGGCGCGTTTGCCGCCAGTCAGGGAATTGGCAATAACGAAAAACATATCCATGCCGGGCACAATGATGATGCCCGACAGCAGAACAAAGAACAGCCAGAGATTTTCAGCATATGTCATGGGGCGCTCGTAATTCATCCGCCGAACGACTTGATCGGCAGGGATAAACTAGCAGGGCGCTCCTGACAGGCTCATGTCAGGAAGGTTCGGAGGGTGTCAATGCGCCGCCCGATCGCGCTTTTCCAGTCAGGCATGGCGGCGATATAGGCCTGCACCGGTTCGTTGCCGTCACCCTTGGGGATTTGCGGGTTGGTGCTTGAAAGCAGCTTTGGCGCGCTGGCATTGCTCATGGGGACGGCCGTTTATTTCAGGTTGTTGTGGTGTGGTGGATTTATACATTCTGGCGATAGTGGCGTAAAGGGACGACGGCGGTTTTCAAATATCCGCCGCCGTCTTTTGCTCAACGCCTCAGACCTCGGCGAACATGACATTGCCCGGGGTCAGGTCGGCCTTTGCCGTATCCTCGACAATCACGCCAAAGGTCCAGGGATCGCCGTTGCTGAAATCGATATAAAGGTCGCCGCCATCGGTTTCGCTGGCGTGATCCAGCAGACTGTCGAAATCGGTGATGCCCGATCTGGCCTGAAGATCCGCGGTGAGAAGAAGGGTATCGCCATCGTCGCCGCTTTCGAAATCAACCACACGATCCCGGCTGGAGGCTTCGGCATCGAAGACGAAAGTATCGTCGCCGACATTGCCCTGAAGCCAGTCATTGCCACCACCACCCGAAAGGATGTTTTCGGAGAAGACTTCATGGGCTATGGGGCCGGCATCAAGCGTGTCATGGCCATCGCCACCATACAGCGAGACGTCATATCCTTCGCCGGTAAGCGTATCATTTCCGGCTTCGCCATGAATATTTTCGCCAACAATGAAATCGTCGCCATCGCGGCCATAGATGGTATCGCCGCCCTTGTTGCCGATCAGGCGGTTGTCGTTGTCATCGCCAATAATCAGGTCGCTTTGATTGCTGCCATCGACATTTTCGATGCCGGAAAAATGATCGCCGGTCCGCCCCGATCCGGTTTCAAGATTGATCACCGGCTGCGGACCATATTCCCCATAAGGCGCATCGTTGCCCCAACCGGCGATATAACTGATGGTATCAGACCCTTCGCCGCCGATGAAAAAGCTGGTCTGATCTTCGGAAAAGGTGGAACTGCTGCTGGCGTAGAATTTGTCATCGCCCCCACCGCCCATCATGATGTCGCCTTCGCCTGCACCGTTATAGCTCTGGTAAAAGGCGTTGTTGCCGTCATTGCCGATCAGAATGTCGCCATAGCGTGAGTCCCGGATATCTTCGATATTGCTGTAACGGTCGCCTTCGGCATCACCGCCCGAACCGATGCCGGTAGCAAGATTGACAATGACACCTTCCTTGATCGCGTCATTTGAATAGGAAAATTGAATTTCATCCCGGCCAGGGCCGCCATCGATGATATCGGCACCCGGACCGCCATCAAGCTGGTCATTGCCCGAACCGCCGATCAGCGTATCGTTACCGATGCTGGCGTGGAAATGATCATGTCCGGCACCGCCATCAAGCGTATCGTCCCCCGGCCCGACTTCATAGAAACGGTCATTCCCGCCAAGCCCGCGGATATAATCACCGCCAGCGCGCCCGAAAATCAGTTCGCCTTCGTCCGTTCCGACAAGCACATCTGCCCCGTCGGTCCCATAGATGACATCAGCCATGGTCCGTCTCCCGCATTGTTTGCTTTGCCCTTTGGTCAGGCTGCGGGGGGAATTCGGCGACTTGATGGCAGGGGGCGGGATTGCCGGTCAGACCGGGAGTGACGTCAGAACAGGGGAGATGCCAGAAGGCGGCGGGTTACGCCACCTTCTGTTCGTATTCTTCCTGCTTTTCCATCCAGCGCGTTTCGATCTCGGCCAGTTCGTTTTCGATCTTGCCGAGGTCTTTTTGCAAGGTGGTCAGTTTGGTGGCGTTATCGGGCTCGTAAAGCGCCGGATCGGCCATTTCTTCCTTGATTTTGTCGCGGCGCGCGCTCAGCCTTTCCATCTGCTTTTCAAGATTTTCGATCTCGCGCTTGATGGGGGCGGCGGCCTTGCGCTTTTCGGCGGCCTGTTGACGGAGCGCCTTGCGGTTGCCTTTGTCCTCTGGCCTTGCCGGTTCGCCGTTTTCGTTGGCCTCTGCCTTGTCCGCACGGCGTTCATCACGCGCCCGGTTCAGCAGATACTGGCGATATTCGGCGACGTCGCCGTCAAAGGCATTGACCGTACCATCGGCGACCAGGATCAGTCGATCGGCACAGGCTTCGATCAGGTACGGATCGTGGCTGATGATGATCACCGCACCTTCATAGGCATTCAGCGCATGGTTCAGCGCATCGCGGCTGTCGATATCAAGGTGGTTGGTCGGTTCGTCAAGGATCAGCATATGCGGCGCATCAAGCGTCATCAACGCAAACAGCAGACGCGCCTTTTCCCCACCCGAAAGGTCCTTGACCTTGGTGTCGCCTTTCTGGCCCTCAAACGCAAAGCGGCCAAGCTGGGCCCGGACCTTGTGTTCGATCACATCAGGCATCAGGGATGCCATATGCTGATAGGGTGTTTCATCGGGGCGCAGTTCATCGGTCTGGTGCTGCGCGAAATAGCCAATGCGCAGTTTGTTTGATGAATGTTTTTCGCCCGCCATCAGTTCAAGCCGGTTGGCAAGCAGCTTGGCCAGTGTCGATTTACCGTTACCGTTCGCCCCCAGAAGCGCGATGCGGTCATCCATATCGATGCGCAGGCTGATATTGCGCAAGACCGGTTTGCCTTCGGCATAGCCGACATCGCCGCCATGAATATTGATCAGGGGTGGGGGCAGTTCCTTGGGGCTCGGGAAGTCGAACGAAATGCCGCGATCTTCGACCACCGGAATGGCCGGACCCATTTTTTCCAGCATCTTGATACGGCTTTGCGCCTGCTTGGCCTTGCTGGCCTTGGCGCGGAAGCGGTCGATGAAGGATTGCAGATGCTTTTGCTGGGCGATCTGTTTTTCGTAATGCTTTGATGCCAGTTCAAGCTGTTCGCGGCGTGTTTTGGCAAATTTGTCGTAATTGCCACCATACATCGTGACCTTGCCATCGGTCAGATGGGCAATATGTTTGACAACGCGGTTCAGAAGATCGCGGTCGTGACTGATCAGGATGATCGTGCCGGGATAATTGATCAGATAGTTTTCAAGCCAGATGGTCGCTTCAAGATCAAGGTGGTTGGTCGGCTCGTCGAGCAGCAGCAGGTCAGGCCGCAGGAAAAGGGTCGCCGCCAGGGCCACACGCATGCGCCAGCCGCCGGAAAAATCATCACACGGGCGTTGCTGGGCCTCGGCATCAAAACCAAGACCCGAAAGGATGGATGCCGCGCGCGCCTCGGCGGTGTGGGCATCAATATCGGCAAGGCGGGTATAGATATCGCCAATCCGGTTCGGGTCGGTGACGGTTTCGGCTTCGTGCAGAAGGGCAGCGCGTTCCGTATCGGCGGCCAGAACCGTATCAAGCAGGGATCGCGAACCGGCGGGGGCTTCCTGCGATACGACGCCCATGCGGGTGCGGTTTGAAATCGATACATCGCCGCCGTCGGATGCGATTTCGCCCGAAATCAGTTTCAGAAGCGTGGACTTGCCGGCCCCGTTGCGTCCGATCAGGCCCAGTTTGTGCCCGTCGGGCACGGTCAGGGTCACGTGATCAAGGATCATACGGCCGCCAATGCGGTAGGTCAGATCGGTAATTTGCAGCATTTCGGGTCCGCGTTCGGGAATCGTTTGAAAATCTGTGCTTTCAATAGGGCAGGGACGGCCGTGACGCAAGGATTCTTGAAACTGTCATGAGTGGTCGATCACAGGAGGAACGGGGCAATATCGAAGCATCGCGTGGCGGCAAGGGGCGCAGTTTCACGGGATTTGGCGGCTTTCGGGGTGTGTTCAACCGTTGATGCAAGGGGCGCAGGTCTGAATTGCGCGGGCAGAACTATGTGTTGCGTTGCGATCCAAGGGCGTTTATATAGCGCCAACCTTAGGGTCTGCGGATGATAAGGAAGCCTTGTCGTCGGCTTTTTTATCTTCCGCAGTCCCTTCTTGGGGGTAACGAATTTTTACAAGTAGCTAGGTGAAACCAATGGCTATCGAACGCACTCTTTCGATCATCAAGCCGGACGCAACGCGCCGCAACCTGACTGGCAAAATCAATGCCGTCATCGAAGACGCAGGCCTTCGCATCGTCGCGCAGAAGCGTGTCGCTCTGACCCGTGCACAGGCTGAAGGCTTCTACGCTGTTCACAAAGAACGTTCGTTCTTTGGTGAACTGGTAGACTTCATGGTTTCCGGCCCGGTCGTCGTCCAGGCTCTGGAAGGCGAAAACGCCGTTGCCAAATACCGCGAAGTAATGGGTGCGACCAACCCGGCCAATGCCGAGGAAGGCACCATTCGCAAACAGTTTGCAGAATCCATCGAAGCGAACTCGGTCCATGGTTCGGACTCGCTTGAAAATGCTGCAATCGAAATTTCCTATTTCTTCGCCCAGACCGACATCGTCGGTTAAGGCTGTCGCTTCCGACATCGTCGGCTAAGCGACCAGAGATACGGTTTCCGGTTCGCCGGATAAGGAACGCCCCGCAGATGCGGGGCGTTTTTTTATGCCTGAAATATGCCGATGATCAGATCAGGAATGCCGCCAGCAGGACCAGAAGGACGACAATCGAAATAATGTTCCAGATGATGAACTTGATAAAACCGTGCCAGCCATTTTCGTGGACCTGGACCAGTTCGGCATCATAGTCGCTTCCTTGCATCGTTTCCTCCCTGACTTGTTACAGGTGTGGCCTAACCCTTTGCGGGAAACACCAAAAGCATCGTAACACATTTCAGGGGTGAATTTGGATGGTGAAAATAACGCACAAGGTTTGTTTGCGGCCAAGAAAAAAGCTGCCGGTTTCGGCAGCTTTGCATTTTTGTTCCGCGATCAGGCCGATCAGAGCAGGAAAATCGCCATCACGATCAGCAGACCGATCACTGAAAGGGTGCCCCACTTCATAAAGACGGTAAAGCCGTTATAGATATCAACGTGGGTCTTGGTCAGTTCGTAGTCGTTACCCTGCAAATTAGCCTCCTGCGTTTGGAATTACTCCAGTGTATAGACGTGAAGTTGTTGCAGCGCAAGACGCAGATTAACCGGCAATATCATCCATTTGGCTAATTATCGGCTTATTGTGCGGCGGGTGTTTTTGACCCGCCCGGACAGCCATAGGGAAGGAACGTTCCCGAAAGGCCGCCGCTCATGACGCGCAGCGAAACCGCGTTGGCATATTGAAGCTGCGTTTCGGTTTTCGGGCAGGCATAGGCGCGGCCCCGGCATCCGCCCGCGATATAGTCTTCTTCGGCTTTGATAAAGTCGGCCCCGATATCCTCGCGCGGGATCGATTTCAGAACCTCGGCGCGGATATCGGTATACATCGCGCATTTCGTTTCGCGCCAGTTTGCCGGTGCAGGCGGGGCCTCGTTCGCAAGAAGCGGGGCGGGAATGGTAATCACTGCCAGAACAAGGGCCACGATATGCACCAGGGCAGGGTCAAGGACGGCAATCCGCATTTTCGTCTGTCTTTGTTGTTGTGGTCGGGCGCGCCATTGGCGCAGCAGATTGCGGAGGCATTATGGCTGTGGGTGCAATATCGGGTTACGGGCTGACATCTTTGACAATTCTGAAACCGACGTGATTGGTCGCAAGGCTGGTTTCGGCCTGCTGGCGGGCGGCAGGACGGTATCGCAGGCAATAGGACGGGGCGCAAAGCCACGACCCACCCTTTACCACATGCATCGGGCCGACAGAAGGATCGGCAAAGGTGGCGGCAATCGCCTTGGGCGGCCCCTGCGGGTTGTCTTGCGTTCCGGCGGTATGGAACGGCACCCACCAGTCAGACACATGTTCCCAGACATTGCCCGCCATATCAAAAAGACCATAGGCATTGGGGGCGAACGATCCGACCGGGGCGGTCCCGTGATAGCCATCATCCCTGGTATCGGTATTGGGAAATTCACCCTGCCAGGTATTGGCTTTCCAGCCTTGCGACGGATCGTATCCTTCGCCCCAGGTATATTCGTTGCCATCCAAACCGCCGCGTGCGGCAAATTCCCATTCCGCTTCGGTCGGCAGGCGACCACCGGCCCATTTGGCATAGGCCGCCGCGTCTTCGGGGGATATCTGAACCACGGGATGGTTTTCCATGCCTTCAATCGTGCTTTCGGGGCCAAGCGGATGCCGCCAGTTTGCCCCGGCCACGTAACGCCACCATTTGCGAAAATCGCGGCTGTCGACCGGGTTTGGCGGCTGGGCAAAGACCATGGAACCGGCCTTTAGCAGATAGGCGGGCACACCCGGATATTTTTGCGGATCAAGGTCGTTCTCGGCGGTGGTGACGTAATCTGTTTCGGCGACAAATTCGGCGAATTCGGCGTTTGTCACCTCGGTCTTTTTGATTTGGAACGCGCCGACCGTTACCTGATGGGCGGCGCGTTCTTCCTGATAATGGCGATCCGAACCCATCCTGAAGGTGCCACCGTCAAGGCGCACAAAACCGTCGTCCTTGCCGAAAAACCAGATGGCTGCCGCACCCAGTATGCACACAGCAGCCAGCGCAGAACCTGCATAGAGTCTATTCAACGGGTATGCTCCCAACGGATATGTTTTCGGACCGGCATTTCTGGCCGTTTCCGATGATTGCGGGGCGGACGGGGTTTCCCTGTCGCAGCTTACTGGCCGGGATAGACCTGTTTCCAGTCGTTTTTCATGCTGACGATTGTCCAGCCCAGTCCGGGGCCCTCGTCCAGAGCCTTGTCGAGTTTGCCAAATACCGATTTGCGGTCATAGGCAACTTCGCGGTCACCATCATCATGATGGACAATAAGGCCAAACCGTTTTCCGTCCCCGGACGTTGCCCATTGCAGCATCTGGAAATCGCCGTCCGAATTGCCAAAGGCGGCAATCGGGCGTTTGCCGATATGGCCCAGAATGCCAACAGGCTTGCCTTCCTTGTCATCGACAAAGTCGACGGCTGGCAGACGGTTGATGACCGGTTTACCGTCGACAACCTTGTATTCGGTTTTGATCGAGGAACCGACAACCCGTTCCGTCGGAATGCCGTAAACCTTTTCCGTCCATGGGCGCATGAACTCGATACCGCCGCCCGAAACGATGAAGACCCTGAAATCGTTGCGATGAAGATAATCAACCAGTTCAAGCATCGGCTGATAGACCATATCGGTATAAAGTCTGCCGGTTTTGGGGTGCTTTGCGGTTGCGATCCAGTCGGTTGCGATTTTGGTGAATTCATCGCTGGTCATCCCGGCATGGGTGACGGCAACCAGTTCGACCACGCCCTTTTCACCGGTTGCGGCAAGACCCTTCAGGTCCCCGGCAAGGACCGATTTATAGGGTTCCTTGTCCTTCCATTCGGGGTGATCGGGCGCCATCTGTTTGATGCGATCAAGCGCAAATGCAAGCTGCACATACATGGGCTGCTCGCTCCAGAGCGTGCCGTCATTGTCAAACGTTGCAATCCGGTCGGTTGGGGCGACGTAGTCCGGGCCACCCTCGGTGGTTACGGCCGTCACGAAATCAACAATTGCCTGCTTTGGTGCGCCGTCATTCCACGAAGGAAGCGGATCGGACTGTGCCATCGCACCGGTAACGGACATGCAGGCGGTGACGAGGCAGACCCCGAGCACATGAAAGACTGACTTGAGCCACATGGGATAAGCCCTTTCAGGAACAATTTTTCACGGAGATGTCCGCCCCGCTTTGCAACGGGGCGGACATTCGGGTTTGCGGGATCAGTTTCCGCTTGGCAGGCCGATATTGAAGCCTTCGTTCTTCAGGGCATCGCGTACATAGCTGAAGCGCTGATACTGGCTAAGCGTGATCGGGCCGGTATAGACTTCGCTTTGTGCCTTGCGCGGCGGGTACTTGATGTAGGTTTTCATCAAATCCGCGACTTCCTGGTTGATCACCGGCAGATACCAGGTGCGTTCGGTGTAGTTGTTCATGAAGATGTCGTAGCGTTCCTGCGGATCTTGCAGGATGTCAAAGATCTGCGGAACCGCAGCGACATAGCTTTCCGGGCCTTTCCAGCCGAGGTTTGAATCAACGGCCAGCCCACCAGTGGCGGCACCGTTATCACCCCGCAGGTTGAAGACGGCCTTGTAGTGACCGACACGGGCGGCACCCGGGGTCAGTTCGTTTTCGGTGAAATAGAACCATGCTTCACGTTCCGACTCACCGTTACCTTCCCAGACCGGGGTCATATCGTAACTGTCAAAGATGATCGGCTCGCCTTCCCGGTCTTCTTTCGGCAGTTCGATACCGGCGACGGATGCAAAGGTTGCCATCAGATCAAGGCCGCCGACAACCGCCGCACTTTTGGTGTCAGGCTCGACATGGCCGGGCCAGCGAACAATCGCCGGAACGCGGTTGCCGCCTTCACGAACGGTACCTTTGGTGCCGCGGAACGGCGTATAACCCGCATCCGGGTAAACGTCCTGCCATGCGCCGTTATCAGTGGTCCAGAAGACGATGGTGTTGTCTTTCAGTCCCAGCTCGTCGAGCTTGTTGACGATGTTGCCGATGCGCGTGTCAAGTTCAACGACGGAATCCGCATATTTGGATTTCGAAATCGATTTATGTTCGAAATCGGGATGCGGCATGTTGGGTTGATGCAACTTCATGAAGTTGACATTGATGAAGAAAGGCGTGTCGGGCTTCTTTGCCGCTTCTTCAAGGAACTCGACAGTGGCTTTTTCAACATAGCCGTCAAAATAGGGAATACCGACGACACCTTTGTCCGGGGTGTCGACATACTGGCCGTTGATTTTGAAATCTTCGGTCGGTTTTTCACCGGCCTTGCCCGAAAGCGAACCCTTTGTCACCTCGGTAAACATTTTACGAAGATCGTCGGGCATATCGGGGAACCAGGTCGGATCGGCATAGGTATAGGCATTGAGGTGGTACAGGCCGACATATTTCATCACGTCATAGCCCTGGGCATTGGGAAGGGCGTAATCCTCTTCACCCAGATGCCACTTGCCGGTGAAATAGGTATCATAGCCACCAGTTTTCAGCACCGAGGCAAGAGTCCATTCGGCTGCCGGAAGGCCACCACCCTGTCCCTGAAAGGCCACCGTCGTCATGCCCGAACGGTTCGGAATGCGGCCGGTCTGCATGGCTGCACGGCCCGGTGTGCAGCTTGGCTGGGCATAGAAGGATGTGAACATCATGCCTTCTTCGGCCAGTTTGTCGATATTGGGGGTCGGCATACCGCGGGCCTCGCCGCCCAGATACGGACCGGTATCGCCATAACCGGTGTCGTCCGAAACAATGAACAGGATATTCGGCTTTTGCGCATTTTGTGCGAATGCCAAGCCCGGCAAGGCGGCGCAGGCAAGTCCTGCGGCCATCAGGCCCGCTATGATTTTCGGTTGCATAGCTGTCTAGCTCCCTTCAGTCCGTTAAAACGGGTGGCGGCAAAGCCTCCCTGTGCTCGTGCTCCCATTGGGAGACTTAAGGTTTCCACCTGCATTGTTCGGAAACTGTTGCCCTGATGGCGGGATTGCAGCTTCAGGAGTGCCTGGCAGTTCGATTTGCTCTTGCTGATTAAGCCGGAGCGGTTCGGCAGCATCCGACAAGGTGACGTTTCTGATACGCTTGAGAGTTATAATTAGTGAAAACCCATAGTTGATTATTGGGTCGCCACAATAGCTTGGCAAGATGTAAACGATAATTTGTAGTCGATTGTTTTGTTACAGCCAATACGGGCATTCCTGCTGAAGGTATCGATATCCGCCCAAAGAAAAAGGGGCGAACTTTCGTTCACCCCTTAAAACCATTTGCGGATCGCCCGCCACGGGCGCAGTCAGTTCGGTTCAGGCACCGGATTGATCTGCGCGAAATCGGGTGCATTCGCATCCGCAACCGTCACAATCCCGGCATCATCGGTTGAAACGCGCCCCTCGGCGATCCAGCGGATCACCTGCGGATAGATGCGGTGTTCCTGTTTAAGGATACGCTGTGCGAGCGTACCCGCATCATCACCGGGCAGGACCGGTACCACGGCCTGGGCAATGATCGGGCCGGAATCAACCTCGGGCACCACATAATGCACCGTGCAGCCGGAATATTTGACCCCGGCATCAAGGGCAGCCTGATGGACATGCAGGCCCTTGAAGCTCGGCAGAAGGGACGGGTGAATATTGATCAGGCGGCCCTGCCAGCGGGTCACAAAGCTTTCGCTGACCAGACGCAGGTAACCTGCCAGAACCACCAGATCGGCACCGGATTCTTCAATCAGGCCGCTGACCGTGCTGTCATAGGCCTCGCGACCACCTTCAAAGCCCTTGTGCGAAATGGCTTCGGCCCGGATACCGGCACGGCGCGCACGTTCAAGCCCACCGGCATCAGGCTGGTTGGAAAACACCAGAACGATTTCGGCCGGATAATCAGAAGCCTTGCAGGCATCAATGATCGCCTGAAGATTGGACCCGCCGCCCGAAACCAGAACGGCAAGCTTCAGCGGCGTTACTTTTCCCATGCAGCAGCCATGTTCTTGATGATGACCTGCGGGCCATCACCGGCACGCGGGCCGATCACACCGATCTGGCTGACGGTCTCGCCGTTTTCACGCAGCAATGCTTCGGCCTCATTGGCCTTATCGGCCGGAACCACAACGCACATGCCAATGCCGCAGTTAAAGGTACGCGCCATTTCAACCGACGGAATGCCGCCCTGTTTGGACAGCCATTTGAAAATCGGAAGGAATTCCCACGTGCTGGCGTCAAACACCGCCGTCAGGTTTTCCGGCAGAACGCGCGGGACGTTTTCGGTCAGACCGCCACCGGTAATATGCGCCAGCGCCTTGACCAGACCGGCCTTATGTGCCGCAAGGCAGCTTTTGACATAGATTTTGGTCGGTTCAAGAAGCGCCTCGCCAACATTTTTGCCCGGTGCAAACGGGGCATCGTCGGCGTAATCAAGCCCGGCAAGTTCAACAACCTTGCGCACCAGCGAATAACCGTTGGAATGAACACCGCTTGATGCCAGACCAAGGATCACGTCGCCCTCGGCAACGTTGGAACCGTCCAGCAACTCGCCACGTTCCGCCGCCCCGACCGCAAAACCGGCCAGATCATATTCACCGTCCGCATACATGCCCGGCATTTCGGCGGTTTCCCCGCCGATCAATGCGCATCCTGCCTGTTTGCAGCCCTCGGCAATGCCGGCAACAACATCGGTTGCCTTTTCAACGGCAAGTTTGCCGGTGGCAAAGTAATCAAGGAACAGAAGCGGTTCTGCGCCCTGAACCACAAGGTCATTGACGCTCATCGCGACAAGGTCGATGCCGACGGTGTCGTGTTTGTCGGCCAGAAAGGCGACTTTAAGCTTGGTACCGACACCATCGGTGCAGGAAACCAGAACCGGATCATTATAACCGGCAGCTTTCAGGTCGAACAAAGCGCCGAATCCCCCCAAACCACCGGTAACGCCGGTTCTGCTGGTTGCTTTGGCCAGCGGTTTGATTGCATCGACAAGGGCATTGCCAGCATCGATATCGACACCGGAGTCCTTATAGGTAAGGCCGTTGGAGGCGGTCATTGGGTGATCCTCGGCTTAAGCGCATGGATAAAACAAAGCGGGAAACCCCGCGTTTTTCATCAGTACGCCCTGACTTCAAATTGTCATTCGCGCGATGTTCCGGGGCCGGATGAACCAGATACCCGGGAAATACCGCCATAGTGACGCCTTTAATCAGATCGATAACCACAGAAAAAGCGTCATACTGATAAAAAACGCGGGCTTGATAATTTCCGCTGGGCCGAAAATACTCAAACGCGGGCAATATGCAATGCTCAGGTGCGCATGGGAGAGTTTTCTTTCCAGAATGCTTCACTCGTGCCACAAAGAGCATCAAACCATCGAAAAAATGGGCAAAGAGGCAAACGTGCTTACAAGACTCAAAAAATTCAGGCTGTTGGCGGGTATCGCCGGACTTTCGGCGTCCTTATCCTTTCCGGTATTTGCACAGGATATCTTTTCGGTATCGGGCGTGCATGTTGACGAAAGCGCAGAAACCGCCGCGGCCGCACGTGATCAGGCCCTTGCCATCGGGCAGCGCAAGGCCTTCGAAGAGGTTGTCGCGCGCCTGACATTGCCCGAAGACCGCGCGGGAATTGGCAGCCCCAGCCAGGCCGACATCAATAACATGGTGCGCGATTTCGGGGTTTCGAACGAGAAAACATCCTCGGTGCGCTATATCGCGGACATGACGGTGCGGTTCAAGGAAACCGAACTGCGCAACTATCTGCGTTTCCGCGATATCCCGTTTGCCGAACTGCAATCCAAGCCTGTGATCGTTGTGCCGGTCTATCATTCGGGCGGTTATACCAGCCTGTGGGATGATCCAAACCCGTGGCGCGATATCTGGAGCCGCAATTTCGCATCGGGTGGTCTGGTGCCGGTCAAGGCACCGATTGGCGATTTGCAGGATATCGGCACCGTTTCGGCCGAGCAGGCGGAAAATGGTGCGGTGGAACGCCTTAACGAACTTGCGCGGCGCTATGGTGCGAATGTTGCCGTTGTCGCCAGTGCCTCGGTCAGCGGTGAAACCGGATCGGAAACCGTTGACGTGACCGCGACCCGCTATGACACGGGCGGCGCGCCGCAGGTATTTGGCGTGACCGAAACAACCCAGTCGGGCGAAAGCCTGAACGACACGCTGATACGTGCGGCCAAGGGCGTACAGGATCAGCTTTCTGCCGGGTGGAAACGTGCCAACCTGATCAATTACGGCACCGGCGGACAATTGATGGTATTCATCCCGATCACCGGGCTTGATGACTGGGCCCGGATCGAGGACCGCATTGTCGGACTGCCCGTCGTTCGTGCCAGCCGGGTTGTGGCGATGTCGCGCCGCGAAGTGCAGATTTCGATGGATTATGTCGGTTCGATCGATCAGTTCCGGACCGCATTGGCACAGCAGAATTTAAGCCTGAGCCAGATGGGCGAACTTTGGTTTATCCAGCCAGCCGGTTCGGATCGTTTGCAAAGCCTGTCGATCGGCGGATAATTCCGCCGGTCTTTTTATCATGCAGGATGTACCGCAGATATCTGAGGGGGCGGGCATCATCAAGGCAGCATGACAGCGAAACAAGGGGGGTAAACGGACATGACCATCCGGCAGCAGGCACGTTTCTGGCTGATTTTCATTGTCGGTTTTTTCCTACTGATCTGGTTGTTTTCCAGCATCCTGTTGCCGTTTGTTGCCGGGATGGCAATTGCCTATTTCCTTGATCCTCTGGCCGACCGGTTGGAAGAACGCGGTTTTAACCGGACGCTGGCAACAACGGTCATCACGGTTCTGTTTTTCCTGATTTTCATTTTCGTCCTGTTGCTGATCGTGCCGATGATCGGCAACCAGCTTGCCGGTTTCCTTGAAAGGCTGCCGGGCTATATCGATACGCTGCGCAATACCATTCTGCCCCATATCCAGCATATCGTTGACCGGGTTGCCCCGGAAACGCTGCAAAACATATCGGACTCGGCCAAGGGACAGACGGCCAATGCCATCAAGTGGGTCGGCAATATCCTGACCAATGTGTTGTCGGGCGGATTGGCGTTGCTGAATTTCCTGAGTTTGCTGTTCATTACCCCGGTTGTGGCATTTTACCTTTTGCGCGACTGGGACAAGATCGTTGCCAAGGTCGATGGCTATCTGCCGCGCCGTTCGGCAAAGGATATCCGACAGTGCGCGCGCGAAATCGATGAAACCCTGGCGGGCTTTGTACGCGGGCAATCGACGGTCTGCATGCTGCTGGGGCTTTTCTATGCGATTGGACTAAGCCTTGTGGGGCTGGAATTCGGCTTTGTCATCGGCTTGATGACCGGGCTTGTATCCTTTGTGCCCTATGTCGGGATGATTGCCGGTTTTGCCGTCGGAATGGGGGTCGCGCTTGCACAATTCGGGGTCAGTGTCGATCTGGCGCTGGTGGCCCTTGTGTTCGGGGCGGGGCAGTTGATGGAAGGCAATTTCCTGACGCCGAAGCTGGTCGGCGACAAGGTTGGTCTGCATGCGGTCTGGGTGATGTTTGCCTTGCTGGCCGGGGGGGCGGTTTTCGGATTGCTCGGTGTGATGCTGGCCGTGCCGGTGGCCGCTGTGATCGGTGTGCTTGTGCGATATGGTTTAAGGCAGTATCTCGGGAGCCGGTTATATGATCACGGCCCGGACAACCCGGCCTATGATCCGTTAAAAGACGCCGAGAATTGAGTTCACAGTGACCCGCGCGATCAAAAAGACGACCATGGACGATACGCTGGCGGCACCCGAAAAGGGGCCGGATGGTGGATCGCCGGAATTTTCGCCGCAGCAATTGCCGCTGGCGCTGGAACTGCGCCCGGCATTGGGGCGGGCCGATTTCATGGTCGCTGATTGCAATCGCGAAGCCGTTTCATGGATCGATCACTGGCCCGATTGGCCGGTGCCCGCCCTTTGCCTTTATGGTCCGCGCGGATCGGGCAAAAGCCACCTTGCGGAAGTATGGCGGGCACGCTCGGCCGCGTTAAGCGTATCGGGGCATGACCTTGTCGGGGCGAACCCGGACGTGCTTCTGGGCGATGCCACCGGGCTTGTGATCGAGGATGCCGATCTTGGCCTCGACGAGACGGTGTGCTTCCATCTTTATAATATGCTCAAGGAACGCGGCGGGCATTTGCTGATGACCGCACAGCAACCCCCGGCGCGCTGGAAAGTCGATCTGCCGGATCTGAAATCACGGCTGGGTGCGGCACTGGTCTGCGAGATTTCCCCGCCTGATGACGACCTGATGGTCGGACTTCTGATCAAGCTGTTTGCCGACCGGCAGATGGCACCAAGCCCGCAGATCATTGCCTATATCCTGCCGCGCATCGAACGCAGCTTTGTTGCGCTGACCGAACTGGTCGCGGCCATTGACCGGCAGGCATTGGCGCAAAAGCGCGCGGTGACATTGCCGCTGGTCCGCTCTGTGATGGATGCTCAATAAATCCCGATCCCGGGCAAACGCATTTTCGATAGGCGATGCAAGCTGTTAGGCGTTATATTGGCCCGATTGCAAATTACCGGATAGTGCATGTGACGACGCGCAAGACCAAGGTTAAACCGTCCCTTAAATCCAAGACCGATGCCCTGATCAGTGCGGGGCATGTGCTGGGCTGGCGCGAATGGATCGGATTTCCGGATTTCGACGTACCCTTCATGAAGGCCAAGGTCGATACCGGGGCGCGGACATCGTCGCTGCATGCATTGAATCCGCGTGTCATTGATCGCGATAATCAAAAATTCGTAAAATTCATCTTGCCGCATTACCGCGGTGACGGGCATGGTCGTATTGAGTGCATGGCACCACTGGTTGAAACGCGCGAGATTCGCAGTTCAAACGGCGAGGCCGAAGAACGCTATGTCATTTCGACCCATATTGCCGTCGGGCATCATAAAATCCGGGTCGAGATTTCACTGGCAAACCGTTCGTTGATGGGCTTTCCCATGCTGTTGGGGCGGACCGCGATGAAGGCAGGAAGATTTTTGGTTCAACCGTCGAAATCTTATCTGGCGGGGAAACCGGAACAGGTTTATACGGCGCTGAAATCCGACACTGTTTCGGAACAATGATCCGACGCTGTCGTTGAACTTTCGACACATTCAGTAACGCTCGACCACGGGAGTCCATTGCATGAAGATCGCAATGCTTGCGCGCAATCCTAATCTGTACTCCCACAAACGGCTGGTCGAGGCGGCCGAAAGTCGCGGGCACGAAATTGATGTGATCAACACGCTACGCGTCACGATGAACATCACCTCCCTTAAACCCGAAGTCTATTACGGCGGCCAGAAACTGAGCGGCTATGACGCGGTGATTCCGCGTATCGGTGTTTCGGTGACGTTTTTCGGGCTGGCGGTATTGCGCCAGTTTGAAATGATGGGGGTTTATCCGTTAAACGAATCCGTCGCGATTGGCCGGTCGCGCGACAAGCTGCGCTCCCTGCAGATCCTGTCGCGGCGCGGTGTTGGCCTGCCGGTCACGGCCTTTGCCCATGATCCGAAAAAAACCGACGAGGTTCTTTCCATCGTTGGCGGTGCGCCGGTGGTGATCAAGCTTCTCGAAGGCACCCAGGGCATTGGCGTGGTTCTTGGCGAAACCGAAAAATCCGCCAAATCCGTGATCGAGGCCTTCCGCGGTGCCAATGTCGATATCATGGTGCAGGAATTCATCAAGGAAGCGGGCAATACCGATATTCGCTGCTTTGTGATTGGTGGCAAGGTCGTTGCCAGCATGGAACGCAAGGGGGCCGAGGGCGATTTCCGGTCCAACATTCATCGCGGCGGTTCGGCACGGTCCGTGCGTATTACTCCGCAGGAACGCGCAACAGCAGTTGAAGCCGCCAAGGCGATGGGGCTAAATGTCTGTGGTGTCGATATTCTTCGCTCCAACCACGGTCCGGTGGTGATGGAAGTCAATTCATCACCCGGTCTGGAAGGCATCGAAGGCGCAACCGGCAAGGACATTGCCGGGATGATTATCGATTTCATGGAAAAGGATTACCGCCCCGGCAAGGTGCGGACCAAAGGCAAGGGATAAGCTGTGAACGAGATCGGGAAAAAAGTATCCAAAGCCAAATCGGCAAAGGTAGCCAGAACCCCGGACTTCGAGATTGGCGGCAAAAAAGTCCCCGCCGGGACCCGCCAGATCGTTGATATTCCGATCTCGCTTTTATCCAATCACACGCCGGTTAATCTGACGGTCAATGTGGTGCATGGCAAACGGCCCGGTCCGGTTCTGTTCGTCAGTGGTGCGGTGCATGGCGATGAAATCGTCGGGGTGGAGGTCATCCGCCGCGTTTTGAAATCGCCCGCCCTTCGCGGCATGCATGGCACGTTGCTGGCGGTGCCGGTCGTCAATGCGTTCGGCTTTTTGAACCATACGCGCTATCTGCCTGACCGCCGTGATCTTAACCGGTGTTTCCCCGGTCATTCGGCGGGATCGCTTGCCGCACAGCTTGCCCATCTTTTCCTGACCGAGATTGTCGAAAAATCCGACTTCGGCATTGATCTTCATTCGGCAGCCGTGAACCGCGTGAACCTGCCCCAGATCAGGGTCAATGACGATGATCAAGACATTATGGCCTATGCCGAGGCTTTTGGTGCGCCGATCATCCTGACCAGCCCGCTTCGTGAAGGATCGCTGCGTCAGGCCGGCAAGGAGGCCAAAGTCCCGATCCTGCTCTATGAGGCGGGCGAGGGACTCCGGTTTGATGAAATGTCGATCCGGGCCGGGGTTTCGGGGGTTTTGCGCGTGATGCGCAAACTTGGCATGACATCGGGCCGCTCCATCCGCGACCCGAAAGTCGCCCCCTTCAAATCATCCAGCAGCCATTGGCTGCGCGCACCTGTCGGCGGGATTTTGCGGACGTTCAAGATCGCGGGCGAATTTGTCCACGAGGGCGACGTGGTCGCAGCCGTTTCCGATCCGTTCGGTCTTCGCGATGCCGAGGTGGTGGCGAAACATGCCGGGTTGATCATCGGGCGGACCAATCTGCCCATCGTCAATCAGGGCGATGCGCTTTTCCATGTGGCGGCGATCAAACGGTCATCGGAATTGCAGGAACGCATGGATGCCATCGAAACCCATCTGCAATCCGATCCGTTGCTAGACGAGGATGAAATCATCTGAGGCGGCGGGTTTTCCGTGATTTTTACGCATGATAGCTGCCATATCGAAGCTACTGGCGGATCACGCCCGGCAATGTTATAGCAAGGTTTATGGAACCAATTACAAATACAGAAGAACTGCGCGCGTTGTGCGAAAAGCTCCGGCAGTTCGAATATGTCACGGTCGATACCGAGTTCATGCGCGATTCGACCTATTGGCCGCAGCTTTGCCTTGTGCAGTTGGCAAGCCCCGAAGCATCCGATAATGGTGCGGCGGTTGATCCGCTGGCCGAGGGCATTGACCTTGCCCCGCTGTTCGACCTGATGCAGGACGAAAGCGTGGTCAAGGTGTTTCACGCCGCCCGTCAGGATATCGAGATTTTTGTCCATCTCAGCGGCAAGGTCCCGCACCCGGTATTCGATACCCAGGTGGCGGCGATGGTGCTTGGTTATGGCGATCAGGTCGGCTACGAGACGCTGGTCAACAAGGTGGTGCGCAAGAATATCGATAAATCGATGCGCTTTACCGACTGGTCGCACCGTCCGCTTTCGACCAAACAGCTAAGCTATGCGCTCTCGGATGTGACTCATCTTCGCGTGATTTACGAAGCCTTCCACGAACGGCTCGAAGCCAATGGCCGTGCCTATTGGCTGGCCGAGGAAATGGAACGCCTGACCGATCCGTCGATCTATTCGATTGATCCGAAAGAAGCATGGCTGCGGCTTAAAACCCGCTCCAACAGCCCGAAATTCCTGGCGGTGGCGCGTGCGCTTGGCGAATGGCGCGAGACCGAGGCACAGCGCAAGAACCTGCCGCGTAACCGCGTTCTGCGCGATGATACGCTGCTTGATATCGCCGCCCGGCAGCCATTGACCGACAAGGATCTCGACAAGACCCGCGGTGTCGGTCGCAATTTCGGCAGCAGCAAACCCGGTCAGGCGATCATTGAAGCCATCCAGGCCGCCCTTGATAGCCCGCAGGAAGACTGGCCGCAGCCAAAACTCCGCCCGGACCTTCCCGCCGGGATCGGCCCGACGGTGGAACTGCTTAAGGTGCTGCTAAAGCTCTGTTCCGAGGAAAAGGGCGTTGCCCAGCGCCTCGTGGCGTCCAGCGATGATTTGCAGAATATTGCCGCCGATGACAATGCCGATGTCCCGGCAATGCATGGCTGGCGGCGGGAGCTGTTCGGGCAATATGCCCTGCAACTCAAGCACGGACAGATCGGGCTCAAGCTTAAGAACGGCGAAGTGGTATTTGTCGAGCTTGAAGCTCAGGACTAAATCCCGCGATCCAATCGAAGACATGAAAAAACGGGCCAGCTTTGGCCCGTTTTTCGTTTTTGTCCGTTTTTTGACTGCGGCGGATTATTTCAGCGCCGCTTTCAGGAACTCTGCGGTGCTTTGCGGTGCACGACCTACAACCTTGGCGAAGTCATCACTGGTTTGTTCATAATCGCCATTCCGCGTGCCGACATACATGCCGCTTAGCGCCTTGATCAGATGGTCGGGCAGGCCAAAGCTTGCCAGAATGCCGGTATGGACTTCGGGCGGCAGATCGACATAACGGATATCCTTGCCGGTTGCCTCGGCAATGATGGCGGCGATATCGGCAAAGCCGATCGGCGTACCCGAAAGGTCATAGGTCTGATTGACATGATCGGACGGATTGGCAAGCACGGTGGCGGCAGCTTCGGCAAGGTCATTACGCGGAATATAGCTGACCTTGCCATTGCCGGCAGGGGCACCAAAATCGCCGGTTTCAAGCGCATGCGGAACGCCCGCCATCAGAAGGTCGGTATAGAAGCTGTTGCGAAGCAAGGTGAAGGACAGGCCGCTTGCCTTGATATAGCTTTCCGTGTCGGCATGAATGGCGGCATAGGTGAACGGGCTTTCAGGCCGCGCATCGATGAAGCTGGTATAGACCAGATGTCTGACACCGGCGGCCTTGGCGGCATCAACCGCAGTCCGGTGCTGTTTGATGCGGGTTTCAACATCGGTTTCACCCGAAATGATCAGCGCGATATCAATGCCCTTGAACGCATTGGTCATCAGGGCAAGGTCATCAAAATCGCCGTGGCGGACATCAATGCCTTCGGCGGCCATTTCCTGTGCCTTGGCAATATTGCGCACGCTGGCCGCGATCTGGCTCGCCGGGACGCGGTCCAGCAGATGTTTGACAACAAGGCTTCCGAGCTGGCCGGTGGCGCCGGTAACGAGGATTTTCATGGTTTCATTTCTCCGGTAATCGGTGGTGGGCATTGGCCCGTCAATGAAATGAAACTGCACCTGATTTCCCATATGATCAATTCGATCAAGGTGATAGTATTCATGCATGAACATCGATGAATTGGATCTTGATTATCGTCTGCTGCGGCTTTTCCTGACCATCTATGACGAGGGATCGGTAACCGCCGCGGCCAATCGCCTTGGCGTCGGTCAACCGACCGTCAGCCACGGGCTTGACCGGTTGCGCCAGATTGTCGGCGATCCGCTTTTTGTCCGGTCGGGGCGGGGCATTACGCCGACCGCCCATGCCGATGAAATGGCCAGGCGGGTGCGCATCCTGTTGCAGGATTTGCGCAATCTTGCCCGCGTTGATGCCTTTGATCCGAATGATCCGGCCCAATCAGCCCGCTTTGTGATCGGCACCAATGATTACGAGGTGGCGGTGATCATGCCTGAACTGTTTCGCATCATCCGCGGCTATGCCGCCGATATCCGGCTTCGGATTCTGCCGATCCATGGCGATACCAACGTGATTGACCGGCTGCGCAGTGGTCAGCTTGATCTGGCGATTGGCCTGCATATGACCGAAAATGTTGGCGATGTCGCGCAGCAGACCCTGTTTCGCGAACATATGGCCTGCTTTTACGATGCCGATTGCCATGACGTGCCACCCGATACGCTGGACCGGTACTGCAACGTGCCCCATGCCCGTGTGATCATCGGCAATAACGATCATTCGGCGGTGGACGATGCATTGCACGCCATCGGGCGCAAACGCCGCACGGTTTTGCAGGCATCAACCTTCGCCAGCATCGCAAGCCTCATCCGCGCAACGGACGTGATCGCATCGCTGCCATCGCGGCTTGAACGCAATGTTATGGCGGGATTTGGCAGTTGCACCTTCCCGCTTGATTTCCCCGAATACAGCTTTGCCCAGTCCTGGCATGTGCGCAACGCCGCCAGCGCCCCGCATAAATGGCTGCGGGGCGAGATTTTCAGGGTGACGCGAAAGCTGGTTTAAGGTCCTGTTGCACCGCTAATCCGGATGCCGCCAACCCATCGTTCTCCGGTGTAAAATTCCATGAAATTCCGGGTGCCGGAAAGGACTTCGTTGCCGGTCTCGGAAAGCGACAGGGTGCGGTCCGGCCAGGGCGTCTGGCTCGGGTCTTCGGGATAGGTGAAAAGCGGCATTTTCGCCCGACCCATATCAACAAGAGCTTCCCAGAACATCAAATCGCCCAGAAATGGCAGCGGGTCGTAGGTCCGCATCAGGTGGCCAAAGATTTTGCCCGCTGTGATCGGCCCATGATCCCGGATGATTTGCAGCGTCAGTTTCTGCGTCAGGCCAAGACCGTTTTCGGGATCGGGCAATTCACGCAAATGGCGATCAAGGGCCGCGATCATGCAGGGGATTGGCGATTGGCCGTTATCGATGATGGCGCGCAGCGCATCGGGGCTTAAGGCACGGATCGCGGGCCAGACCGTTTGACCGAATGCCAGCATGTCATCCGAAACCGGCGCACGAGCATTTTCCCAGCACCAGATCAGCAGTTCGGGTGAAAGCTGACCAAGGCCGATGAAACGCTCAACCCCCGGTACCCGATCAACGCAAATCAGGTCAAGCCTAGTTTGCGGGCGGAATGTGGCGATGAAATCAAGCAGGAAGGCCAGTATAAGCTGATCGTAGCTATCATGTTCAAACCACAGCACGACATGATCATAATCGCCCAATGTCGCCAGCCCGGCATATTCGCGTTGCAGACGTGAAAGCGCATCGGGAAAATCAATGCGATAGGACGATGCGATAAAGCGCGCGCGCGTTTCGATGAAGTCGGGCAGGGGCACATCGGGCACCGGTCCCTGACAGAACGGATCGGAAAATTCCATGAAGGCACCAGCAAAACCGGCCAGTTCAAGACCATGTCTGATGTCCGAGCCACAGCGCAGATGCAGGGTTTGCGGGGTATCAAGCGTTGGCAGATGCCCCGATGCAATCTGGCGCTGATGTTCGGTAATCCGGTCGATATGGGATTTCAGTTTCGGCCAGCTGGCAAAGCCGTTTTCGCGCGCGATGACAAGCTGGCTATCGGCCAGTTGCAGATCATCAATGCTTTTGCCGGGCAGGTGGGCCGCAATCCGGGTTTGGGCATCTGCCTGCTGATTGCGGGCGGATTTCAGCAGTTGCTTGGCGCGTTTGCGCTGCTGTTCAAGGTTAAGGCGACCGTCAAATATTCCGGATTTCGATGTGCGCGAAGCAGACATACGATTCCCCTGTGCTTAAGCCTGTGTCCGCCAGACAGGCAAGGAAACCGTGTGGTTCATATGTCAATTAGACCGGGCGCAGCCCTTTCCGCGGACGGGGTGCTTCGGGAAGCAGCCCCAGCATAGCATGCCCGGTCAGGGTTGGGGAAGCTGATCGACGATGACGACCTGGCTTTCGCAATCCATCAGTTTGGCAAGTTTTGATAAACGCTGTTCGACGACTTCACCATTCAGGGCCGCGAAATCCCTGTGCATCTGAAGCATGAGGACCTTGTCCTCAAGCACAAGCGCCGTACCGGGCAGGATGCCCTCGACCCCGCCTGAAAGTGTATGGCCAAGGCGGATGGCGTGACCGTAAAGGCGGCCGATATTGCGCGTATCATCGTCAAGCAGCCGGTCACTGGATTCGTCGCCCTTGAAATTACCGGTATAGCGCGAGCCGATGGTATAGGCGAGGAACACCCGGTCATGATGGTTCAGATCAAGATAGGGGTGATGCAGGATGCGGTTATAGCTCTGGATCGCCCGGTAATCGGGATGTTCGTTCCAGCCGACATCGCCGATGATACAGGCAGCAAGACGCAACCGGCCCAGGTTTCCCGGCTGTTCGCGGAAGATCGGTGCCGACCAGCGATAAAGTTCCTCGCCATGCTGATGGAAACGTTCGCCGTCTTCGGCAAAGCTGAGACAGGCATCAAGCAACGGATCGCGTTCGCGCAATTCGTCGGGCAGGGCTTCATACATCCAACCTTCGCGCAGGCCATGGCTGGAAAAGACGACTTCCTTGGCCTGCATGCGTTCAAGCAGCATGTTCATGACAAGGCCCGCATGCGGCAGGCTATCAATGCGGCGTTTGGAAACACCGCCAACCTTGTCAAGCGACACACGGCTTTGCTGGGATATGATATGCGTCAGTTCGGCGATTTCGGCACGTGGCATGGTCAGATTATGCACGACCGAAATCGGATAATTTTCCTGCGCGATATAAAGCTTGGCAATCGAACGCCACGAACCGCCAACCGCAATCAGCGGTTTGCCCGCACCTTCATGCAGCCAATCGACCGTATCAAGATGGGTTTTGACTTCTGCCTCAAGCCGGGCACGATCTGCGCCGAATACCGCATGCAGGCGCATGGCGCCCAAGGGGACGCTGACGCTTTTTTTGATCTCGCCTTCCTCAAGCAACACCAGTTCAAGCGACCCGCCACCGATATCACCCATGATGCCGGTGGCACGGCGATCACCGGAAATAATGCCAAAGGCCGAAAGACGGGCTTCTTCAAGCCCGTCAATCACCTTGACGGTCAATCCGGTTTCCGCATGCACGCGATCACAAAATGCCTGCCCGTCGCTGGCCGCACGGACGGCGGCGGTGGCAAGGATATCGACACGTGTGACCTTCATCGCACGCAACAGCCGGGCGAACCGCCGCAGGGCAGCGGTTGCCATTTCAACGCCTTCGGGGTTCAGCCGTCCGGTATTTTCCGGATCACGGCCAAGGCCGCACATCACCTTTTCGTTGAAAATCGGGGCCGGTGCGCGTGTCATGCCATCAAACACAACAAGACGCACCGAGTTCGAGCCAACATCAATGATGGCAATACGGTTGGAAACCCTTTGGTCAGTCAGCATGCGGTTGGTTGAACCTGTCTAGGTATGCACTCGTTAATCATCAAGCTGCAGCACGGGAACATTCGGATCTTCCTCGCTAAGCGCGCTGCCACGGCCTGAAAGTGACGGGTTGGTCATGAAATACTGATGAGAGGAGAATGAATTTTCGTCTGCTTCGCACCGCTCATATGACCCGTCGGGCTGCAGGTACCAAGCCTGCGCCGTATCTTTCAGATTTGCAATCATGATCTGTTCGACAATCTGGCGTTGGCAAGTGGGGTTTTCCACCGGAACCAGCGTTTCGACACGACGGTTAAGGTTGCGCGGCATCCAGTCGGCGGATGAAATAAACGCCTTGGCCTTGCGCGACGGCAGTTTTGCGCCGTTTGCAAAGACGACAATGCGCGAATGTTCAAGGAACCGACCGACAATGGATTTGACGCGAATATTTTCTGACAAGCCCGGCACACCCGGCCGCAAACAGCAAATGCCGCGCACCACCAGTTCGATATGTACCCCGGCCTGGCTGGCGCGATAAAGCGCATCAATCACCACCGGATCGACAAGGCTGTTCATCTTGGCCCAGATGCCCGACGGTTTGCCCGCCTGACAATTTTCGATCTCGTGATCGATATGGGCAAGCAGCGTCGGGCGCAATGTGTGCGGTGCAATGGCAATTTTCTCAAGCGAGCGCGGGGTGGCATAGCCAGTCATGAAATTAAAGATACTGGCCGCGTCACGCCCCAATGCCGGATCGCACGAGAAGAACGAAATATCGGTATAGAATTTCGCGGTGATCGGGTGATAGTTGCCGGTCCCGAAATGCACATAGGTCCTAAGCCCGTGGCTTTCGCGCCGAACCACCAGCGACACCTTGGCATGCGTTTTCCAGTCAAGGAAACCATAGACCACCTGACAACCGGCACGCTCAAGGTCCGCCGCCCAGCGCAGGTTGGCTTCCTCGTCAAAGCGTGCCTTAAGCTCCACCATGGCCGTAACCGATTTGCCGGCCTCGGCGGCGGCAATCAGGGCCTTCACGATCGGGCTGTTTTCCGATGTGCGATAAAGGGTCTGTTTGATCGTGACAACATCGGGGTCACGTGCGGCCTGCAACAGGAACTGCACAACGACGTCGAAATCTTCGAACGGGTGATGAACGACGATATCCTTTTTGCCAATCGCGGCAAAACAATCACCGCCAAAGTCGCGCACCCGTTCGGGATAACGCGCGCCATATGGCGGGAACAGCAGATCATGATGCAGATCGGAATCGATCAGTTGTTTGACGTCAACAACACCCAGAAGGCCGTCAACCTTGACGACTTCCTCTGGTGCGACCGAAAGTTCATCGACCACGAAATCCAGAAGGTCTTCGGGCATCTTGGCATTGACTTTAAGCCGGATGATGCTGCCGCGGCGACGGCGTTTCAGCGCGGTTTTGAAAACGCGCACCAGATCTTCAGCTTCTTCTTCAATCTCGACGTCCGAGTCACGGATGACACGAAACAGGCCATGTTCGATCATGTCGAAACCGGGGAACAGCTTATCCAGATAAAGCACAATCGCCTGTTCCAGCGGAAGGTAGCGTTCGGTGCGGCCCGGCAGGCGCAGGAAACGGCCGATCTTCGGCGGCACCGGGATCAGGCCGCGCATGTTGTGACCATCCGCCGGGTCAAAAAGCTGCATGACAATCGCAAAGCCAAGGTTCGGAATGAACGGGAAGGGATGAGACGGATCAATGGCAAGCGGTGTCAGCGTCGGGAAGATTTCGCGCATGAAATAGCCATCAAGCCATTTGCGGTCCGTCTGCGTCAGATCTTCCGGCCCGATCACGGAAATGCCGTGCTTTTCCATCTCGGTGCTAAGCTGCTGCCAGATGCGCTGCTGATCCTGCATCAACTGGTTGGCATCATAGGTGATGGCGCGAAGCTGCTCGGACGGGCTCATGCCATCCTGGCTGACCTTGGTCATGCCTGCGCGCAACTGCCCGACCAGACCGGCAACGCGAACCATGTAAAATTCGTCAAGGTTGCTGGCGGAAATCGACAGGAAACGCACGCGTTCCAGCAACGGGTGACGTTTGTTTTGTGCCTCTTCAAGGACGCGACCGTTAAAGGCCAGCCACGAAAGTTCGCGGTTTATAAAGCGCTTGTCCGAATCAAGTGTGATTGCGCTTGATTGAATAACGGCGGCGTGGGTCACGCTATGCCTCCTGCGAAAGTGGGTTTGTGTCCTTGAAATAAGGCGACAGGCCCCGGTTGCGATTGGAGTATAGGATAACTGCTTGTCGGGGTGCAATTTTCTTAAATTTTTAAGTCAGTTTTTATGATGGCTTCACAGCGCCCTATGTGACATGCAAAAGTCTGCTCTTCGCGAGATTACCGGATACCGATTTATGAAGACACTGCTCCTGCTCAGGCATGCAAAATCAAGCTGGACCGATCCATCCCGATCCGATCATGACCGGGAACTGAACCGGCGTGGTGAACAGGCGGCTCCGGTCATGGGGCGCTACCTGCAGGATCAGGGGCTGGTGCCCGATCTGATCTGGTGCTCGACCGCGGCACGTGCGGTGCAGACATTGACGTTGCTGGGGCGCAATTTTGCAAGCACGTCAGACGTGATCTATAACGAAGACCTCTATATGGCGAGCGAGAAGGTGTTGCTTGACAGCCTTGTCCAGACTCATGACGAAGCGCGTTGCGTGATGATGATCGGCCATAATCCGGGGATGGAGGATTTCGCCGCACAACTGTTTGGCGATGGTGACGGCGAGGCGTTGTTGCAGATGAAGCGCAAATTTCCCACCTGCGGACTTTGCCAGTATGAATTTGACGTTGATCACTGGGCGGATGTCCGCCCCGAAACCGGGCGTCTGATCCGCTTTGTAAAGGTCAAGGATTTGCAGGGCATCGGTGCGCCGCCAACCTGAAATTCCGGCCCGCAATGCAGACCATTGCGACGGGCACTTGACGGCAGGCCTTTGGCAGCGTTTTATACCGCAGAATTTCAAGCGCCGCGTCGCGCAAACAGACAGATCACCCGATTTGACCGCCCCGAATTGACCGGGGTGGTCGGTTTGCGGTGCTTTTTTGTTTGACAGCGCGGTGCAGCCATGCACCTTTGCGCCAAATTTGCGGCCCGAAATACCAAGCATACAAAGCAACCTGGAAAGACCATGCATCCTTATCGTTCACACAATTGTAATGCGTTGCGCGCCTCTGACGCCGATGCGGAAGTGCGCCTGTCCGGCTGGATCCACCGCAAGCGCGACCACGGCAACCTTCTGTTTGTCGATTTGCGCGACCATTACGGCATCACCCAGATCGTGATCGACATTTCAAGCCCGCTTTTCGCGGTTCTTGAAAAGTCGCGCGCCGAAAGTGTGATCACGGTGGATGGCAAGGTCGTCAAACGGACCGCCGAAACCGTCAACCCGAACCTGCCGACCGGCGAGATCGAGGTTTACGCGTCCAATATCGAAGTCCAGTCGTCGGCCGACGTTCTGCCGATGCCGGTATTTGGCGATGCCGAATATGGCGAGGAAATCCGCCTGCGTCACCGTTACCTTGACCTGCGCCGCGAAAGCGTTCATTCGAACATCGTTCTGCGTTCGCGTGTGATTTCGGCGATGCGTCAGAAAATGACCGCACAGGGCTTCCTTGAAATCCAGACCCCGATCCTGACGGCAAGCTCGCCGGAAGGTGCGCGTGACTTCCTGGTACCGTCGCGCATGCATCCGGGCAAGTTCTATGCCCTGCCGCAGGCGCCCCAGCAGTTCAAACAGCTTCTGATGGTTTCGGGCTTTGACCGTTACTTCCAGATCGCACCGTGCTTCCGCGATGAAGACGCCCGTGCCGACCGTTCGCCGGGCGAGTTTTATCAGCTCGATTTCGAGATGGCCTTTGCCACCCAGGATGACGTGTTTGACGCGATCGAGCCGGTTCTCCATGACATATTTGTCGAGTTCGGCGGTGGTCGTGATGTTACGCCGCTTCCGTTCCCGCGCATTCCGTTTGATGAATCGATGGCGAAATACGGCTCGGACAAGCCCGACCTTCGCAACCCGATCATCCTGTCTGACGTGACCGAGGCCTTCCGTGGTTCGAATTTCGGCATCTTTGCCTCGAACATCGAAAAGGGTTCGGTGGTTCGCGCCATTCCGGCACCGGGGGCCGCAGGCCGCCCGCGCAGCTTCTTTGACAAGCTGAACGCCTGGGCACGCGAAGAAGGTGCGGCTGGTCTTGGTTACATCGTTTATGATGAAAACGGCGAAGCCAAAGGCCCGATTGCCAAGAACCTTGATGCCGAACGTATCGCGAAAATCAAGGAAGTCACCGGCGTTGCCAATGGTGATGCGGTCTTCTTTGCCTGTGACAAGGAACTGGCTGCCGCGAAATTTGCCGGCAAGTCGCGCGACAAGGTTTGCGATGAACTGGGCCTTCGTGAAGACGGCATGTTCAAATTCTGCTGGATCGTTGATTTCCCGATGTACGAGGAAGACGACGACGGCAAGATCGAATTCAGCCACAACCCGTTCTCGATGCCGCAAGGCGGTCTTGAGGCGCTTGAAAGCATGAACCCGCTTGATATCAAGGCGTGGCAGTATGACATCGTGTGTAACGGTATCGAACTGTCGTCGGGTGCCATTCGTAACCACCGCCCGGACATCATGTATAAGGCGTTCGAGATTGCCGGTTACGGCAAGGACGTTGTTGATGACCGCTTTGGCGGCATGATCAACGCGTTCAAATTCGGCGCTCCGCCGCACGGTGGTTCTGCCCCGGGTGTTGACCGTATCGTCATGCTTCTGGCCGATGAGCCGAACATTCGTGAAGTCATTGCCTTCCCGCTGAACCAGCAGGCGCAGGATCTGATGATGAATGCTCCGGCCGAGGTCGATGACCGCCAGCTCAAGGAACTGCACCTGCGTGTGCAGCTTCCGCCGAAAATCAAAAAAGACTGATTTCTGTCTTTTGATTACGACTAAAAACGGTCCGGATTTTCCGGGCCGTTTTTGTTTGTCTATTGCCCCTCGATACTTACGTAATCTTAACCCGTCACAATCAACATTCACCGTGGAACAATTTATATCCTGCGGGGGATGACGTTTTGAAAAAGATACTTGTGGTGGCGGCACCGCTAGCACTGGCGGCGTGCGGTGGTCCGGTGGAACTTACGGTGGCCAAGCTGGCCGGCGATCTGATCAGCTATGTCACCACGGGCAAAAGCACCACGGATCATGCGGTCTCGGCCGTTGCCGAACGCGATTGCGCCCTGCATCGCCCGTTATTTGAAGAAGACGTCTGTCAGGATAATGTCCTGCTTGATGATGCCGTTGCCTTGGCCGAGCCGGGCGCACCATCGATCAAACAGAAAATCCGCGACGCCGAACCCGCAATTTATGCCGTTAACGCGCCCGGCGAAGACTGGTCACAACCCAAAGCCGGTGCCCGCACATCGGCCGTGATTGTCAAAACCGATCTGCCGCCGCGCCCGGTGATACATGACGAAGTGTCGCATGACGAAGCGACCGCTGCCCCGGTCGAAATCGCAAGCGCGCAGGACCAGTTCACTCCCGACTATAACCGTACCCCGCTTCGCAACGAGGGCCCCCTTGACCCGCAGGGCGAGGCCGATGCCGCGGTTGCCGGATATGTCGCCCCGCCAAAACCGGTCGCACCGATTGCCGAAACCCAAACCGCCGCCCTGACCGATACCGGCATCATGACCGACGAGGTCAGCGTGATCGCATCGGAAACCAATGCGCATGACAAGCTTGTTGCAGTGCCGCTTGCGGGGGACTATGTAGTATTGGCAAGCTTTGCCGATCAGTTGCGCGCGCAAAATGCCCTGTCGCTTTACAGTGAATATCAGCCGCGTCTGATCAGTGCGACGGTCAAGGGCCGCGAATATCTTCGTGTCGCGGTTGGTCCGCTTTCGCATGAGCATGCAAAAGATTTACGCCATCTTGCTGCCAAAAAGGGTGTCAAAGATCCCTGGATTGTCGAGATCGACGCCGCCGGAGAATAGATTTGCCAGTTATTACGGTTTGTCCTGAAAATCGACAGCGTTCCGTCTTCGGGGCGCTGATCTTTTGTGTTGCTCTGGCGGGTTGTTCCGCGCAGGCAGGGCAATCTTTTGCCGCCGGTCCCGCCGGTTTTGATCCGGCGCATGTGCGCAAGGCATCCGATACCCAGACGGAACTGGTTCCGCATATGGCGGAATATCGTTTTTCGATGGTCTCGTCGGATGTCGGCAGTTCTGTTGTCGGGGTGCGTGGTGCGCTTGGCTACCGGTTTGAAAAGGTCTGTGATGGCTGGATCACCGAGATGCAGCATCTGATGATCCTTCAGGGGGCAGAAGGTGGCGCGATCAATTCCGCCTATTCGATGACCCAGTGGGAAAGCTTTGACGGATCGAAATACCGCTTCCGCATGCGCGATTATCTGGATGGCGTGCAGGTGGACGAGGTTGTCGGCGATGCGGTGCGCGACAAGGACAAGGTTCTTGTCACCTACGAAGTTCCGGTCGAAATTACCGAGGAACTGCCGGCCGATACCATGTTCCCGACTCAGCATTCCGTAACCCTGCTGAAACGTGCGCTTCAGGGCGACAAATTTGCCAATGATCTGGTCTTTGACGGCAGTGGCGATACGCCGACCAACCGGATTGCCGCGGTGATTTCGGGCGCGAAGCAGGCGCAAAACAATGCCGAGGATGCCGATAACATCGCAAGCCAGCCCTATCACAGCCTGAACTTGGCGTATTATCCGCTGGGCGAGGCTGAAAACGGCCCCTCGACCGAGATCGCGGTTGATTTCGGAGAAAATGGTGTCGCCCACGAACTGCGAATGAATTACGGCAGCTTCCGGGTGCGCGGCGACCTTCAGAAAGTGACACGCCTGCCAGCCCCCGAATGTGGCTAGGTCTGTTTCGGGTGTTTAAGAATAACGCAAAAAAGCCTGCCGGGTTTCCGACAGGCTTTTTTGTGGGGGAAGTTCCATAAATCTTAGGCGGCGACGGCGCTGCTGTCGTCGCGGCAATACAGATCATAAAGTGTCTTGATGACGGTGACGGCTTCATCGCCTTGCAGCGAATAAAAGATCGTCTGTGCTTCGCGCCGGGTTTTTACCAGCTTGTCACGCCGCAGCCGTGCGAGGTGCTGTGACAGGGCAGACTGGCTCAGTCCGACAATGCGTTCAAGTTCACCGACTGATTTCTCGCCTTCGTTCAGTTGGCAAAGAATCATAAGTCTGCTCTGATTGCTCATGGCCTTCAGAAGCGCGCTGGCTTGCTCGGCCTTTTTTTCGAGATGGTTAAGTTCCATTTGGCTCCCTTTAGCCTGGCCATATTCGGCTTTTGTCCCAACTGGGGCATCGGGTGTATCACATTCGTGGTGATAATCTCCGATGGGATATCCCCGATTTTTTCCAACCAACGAGGTCTTTGTGCCTCAAACCCATTAATGAAATTCAAGAATGGGAAGATTCCTATTCTCAAGTATAACATTAAACTGTCAAGACACTCTTTGTCTTGTGAACAGAGATTATGGCGATATTTCGTTCTGAGTCACCGAGTATACAATAGACAGTTCATGCGGTGATTTTGGACCAGTCATTCAAGTTCAAAACTTGCAGTCTTTGACTGATTTATGATGATCTAGAACAAGGCAGCGGATAACTTTGGCTGTCACGATGAAATAATAATAATCAGGATCGTGGTCAATAAGGCCAGTCAGCCTGTAAAGATTCGATATATCTGACGTGCATCTATTCAGGAAGGTTTCCGGAAAACATGGCGACATTATTTGTCACTCACCACAGTTGCATCGACCATGATCCGGGACCGGGCCATCCGGAACAGCCTGATCGCCTTCGCGTGATCCAGCGGGTGCTTGAAGCCGAGGAATTCATGTTCCTGCACCGCGAAGAAGCCCCAAAGGCCGATCTTGAGCTGATCAAAAAGGTCCACGATCCGGCCTATGTCGACCGTGTCATGGCCGCCATCCCGCAAAGCGGATATGAAGCCCTTGATGGCGACACCTATGTCTCGCCCGCCTCTGGCGATGCCGCCCTGCGTGCCGCAGGTGGCGTTTGCGTCGCGATCGATGCCGTGATGGCCGGGCATGAACGCAATGCCTTTGTCGGGGTACGCCCGCCGGGCCATCATGCGGAATATGACCGGGCGATGGGCTTCTGTTTGTTTAACAATGTCGCGGTCGGTGCGCGATATGCCCGCGATGCCTATGGCATCAAACGTGTCGCGGTGATGGATTTTGATGTTCATCACGGCAACGGCACGCAGGATCTTTTCTATAACGATCCCGACCTGTTTTATTGCTCGACCCATCAATGGCCGCTTTATCCCGGCACCGGCGCCCCGGATGAACGGGGATGCGCCAACAATATCCTCAATGTCGGCCTGACCGCGGGGGCGGGGACGGCTGAAATGAAAGAGGCCTTCGAACAATCGGTTTTGCCCGGCATTGCCGCCTTCAAACCGGAACTGCTGATCATTTCGGCCGGTTTTGATGCACATCGCAATGATCCGCTGGCGGGCCTTTCATTTGTTGAAAGCGACTTCGTCTGGATGACCGAACAGCTCCTCGGCCTCGCGGGCGAGGTCTGCGACAACCGCGTTGTGTCAGTCCTTGAAGGCGGATATGACCTGCCGTCCCTGGCAGGTTGCGTTGCGGCGCATGTGCGAACCCTGATGACCTCCTGAAGTCATTCAATAGAGGGTTGCTGCGCTTGTTGCTTTTGTTCGCGGCGGGATTTAATCGAATGCCCGATAATAATCGTAACCGGAACCCACAGGATATACCATAACTCACCCGGAGATTTGGAGACTTGGGCAAGGTCGGTTAATCCGCCGATAACGGGTACGCATAGCAAACCAAGATGAAATGCCTTTGTGGTTCTATCTTCTGTATTCAAAGCAGCCCAAGCGAGCTGCGCAAACAACGCCAGAAGAAGAAAAAGCCCGATTGCACCGCCGAAAAATGCCGAGGATACATATATGCTGTGGGGGAATTTCTGTTCGATCGCCCCGAAGGTATTCAAGCTTGCCAGGCCATTACCGATGATTGGGGCATCCTGAATATATTTCCATGCATCCATCCATATTTCAAAACGCCATGGGTTTCTGGAAAGTGATTGAATAACCTGGTTTTGGATTTCGTCACTGATAAGGAAAATTGAAGCAATCGAAAACAGTATTCCAACTGCGCACCTACGAACAACTTTTCCAGAAAAAATTGAAAATATGATACCGATGCAAAGTAAAGTCAGAAGTGGCCCTCTGCTTTGGGTGAGTATTACAAATAACACACAGGAAAAGCAGATCGTAGCGTAGAGTATTTTGTCTTTGTTTTTTGTTGATATTTGGGATTGATAAAAGGATATGCAGAACCCAGTCAATACAACTAAGCTTCCCAGTATCGGGTGCCTGGTTTCAGCCCATCCCGTCAACCTATCGCTCAGTGTGTGCGTATCTACTCCATAAAATAAAAAAGTAGATATCAGTGTGTTTATAAGCACCGCGTAAGGTAGAATTTTGAAAAGTAGATTCTCCCACTTGGTGTGGTTTGAAAAGAAGTATGCAGCAGAAAATAGAAATATAAGATTAACTATTGATCTCGTTATGTATTTCTTGGTGTTAAATTCTGGTTGATTTACTCCCCATGATATCGACAGGAGAAACCATATTATCAATATGACGCCGGTAATGAATGTCTTGTCTTTAAAAAGGCTGGTGATCTCCTCTTTGTTCTTAAAAGTTATTATCAAGAACGCCGGTATTATGATTGCATAAAATATTATCGCCCACATTGGTGTTGGGTGAATTAAATATCCGGATGTCAGGAAAAAACAAAAAGAGAACGGGAATACGTGTTCTTTAATGGTGTTCATTATATGTATTCTTGATTATGTTATCGGCAATGATTTTTTCGTTGAATTTTCTATGATATTCATGCCATGAGCGCTTCGCAATATTCTGCCTTTCTTTGTCATTGTCGATAAAATAAGAAATTTTTGTAATAAGCTCATCCTTATTTGAGAAAAATGCCATCTGGTCTTCTTCGAAATCGTCGTTCAAACCCGTTGCTCTGTCTACGAAAGTCAAAATTCCATTACCGACGGTCTGAGCAATTCTGTCAGAGGAATATAGATAGGCATCATTTCTACGGCTGAAATTTAAACTCATAGAAGTTTTGCTTAGGTATTTATCGTATTCTTCGCATGTTATGCGGGGACTTGTGTAGCCAGGAAATGATGCTCTTATTCTTGAGCTGGACTTTGCAATATCATCTAAAAGATCCTGAACAATATAATCTTCTCCACAAATATTGCGGATCTCGTTAGGTGTTCCTATCGCCATGCCGAAGTCAAAAGACAGTTCCTCACGGGAATATTCAAAGTTCCGGTGACGTTCAATGCTCATGTCAACCGGATTTGGCATGAAATAAGTACGGTATTTCCCCTCAGACAATTTGGTCAATAGAGGTCCGTCCGTTGAGCAGAAGGTTGCATCAACAAGATCGATCTTGCTTTTTATCCGTCCCACATTATCTGAGGAGAATAATGGATCAACATTCCATTGGGCTATTTTGACACTTGGCAACTTTTCTTTGATTTTTTCCAAGGTCGAGCGAGTAATCATATCAGCGTGGCCGAATACAATCATATCAGGCTCGAATTTCTCAACAACCTCGAGCAATTTTTTATTTAATTGCGGAATCCCAAATTTCCTACTTCTGAATATGTTCAGAAGCCTGGCCAAGTCTCTGTCCCCAAAGGGTAAAACATTATGCCCCAAGCGCGTAAAGCCGTTGGTAATCTTATAAGGTACGCCATAGTAACCGGGTACCTTGGGCGTTAAGCTGTAATTTGTGACATGCAATATGCGCAGGCGGGAAATATCAAGCAATTTGTATACTCTGCAGCAGTTTCAAAGGCACCATATTCTCAATATCGTGGAAGTTAAAAGATATTCAGGATTTGGCAAACCCTTTATGGCCATCGTTTCGTTATAACTTTATCTATTCGTAGAGCGGCACTTGTTTCTGAAAAATAGCCGCATGCTCTTAGTATGCATACCCCTTGTTACTGAGCAAGTCACCGCGTAAACTCCGCGCCAATCAAATCAATGGAGCAGATATGTCCACGCCAACCCCATCCACCACGATCCCCGATGATATCGCCAAACTCAGCTTTGAAGAGGCCCTCGGTCAGCTTGAAAGCCTCGTGCGGCAGCTCGAACAGGGGCAGGTGGGGCTTGATGATGCCATTGCATCCTATGAACGCGGTGCGGCGCTGAAACGTCATTGTGCCGATAAACTGCGTGCGGCCGAAGAACGCATCGAGAAAATCACGCTGGGTGCGGATGGCCGTCCGAACGCAACCCCGACCGAAATCGAATAATTCTCGCGGAGAATATGGTGAGTTACGACCTGCTTGCTGAGCTGAGTACTGCTTCTGCTGACCTTGGCGAAACGCTTGATGGCATTCTGCCGCGCCCCAATGGCCAGATCGAGCAACGCCTGTTTCAGGCGATGCGTTATTCGACACTGGGCGAAGGCAAACGCCTGCGTCCGTTTCTGGTTCTAAGCTCCGCCGGATTGTTCCGGGTATCGCGCCAATGCGCGTTGCGAGTCGCCGCCGCGGTTGAAATGGTCCATAGCTATTCGCTGATCCATGACGATCTGCCGGCCATGGATGATGATGACCTTCGGCGTGGCAAGCCAAGCTGCCACAAGCAGTTTGACGAGGCGACCGCCATTCTGGCCGGTGACGCGCTTCTGACGCAGGCCTTCGAAGTACTGGCCGATGAAAGCACCCATCCCGATCCGCGTGTCTGCACCGATCTTGTCCGCGCCCTTGCCCGTGCGGCTGGACCGTATGGCATGGTCGGCGGTCAGATGATCGATCTGGCGGGCGAGGGGCAAAGCCTTGATCAGGCGCAGGTCACCCATCTGCATCTGCTCAAAACCGGCCGGATGTTTGCCTTTGCCTGCGAAGCCGGGGCAATTCTGGGCAAGGCCCCCAAAAGCATGCGCATGTCATTGCGATCCTACGCCCATGACATGGGTCTGGCCTTCCAGATCAAGGATGACCTTCTCGATGTGGAATCCAGCAGTGCGGAACTGGGAAAGACGGCCGGCAAGGATATCGATCAGGACAAATCGACCTATGTGAAGCTTCTGGGCCTTGAACAGGCGCGCGAGCAGGCCAGAATGCTCTGTGATCAGGCGATCAATCACCTGAACTGCTTTGACGGCGAAGCCGAACCGCTGCGCGAAGTCGCACGTTTCGTGATCGAACGCGGGCGTTAAACGGCTGCTCAACTAGTGATTGGAGCAAGTGCTTTTGGAAACTAAACCGCCCAGATAATGAAGGTATTCGAAATTTTGGTATATCAACCTTAATTGTTGCGTCTTCTCTTTGAGGGCTACTGTAGGGAAGTGGCAATGGAATATTGTGCTTATCTTCAAGACTTTATTCAGTTTTTCGAAGAGGTTTGGGGCTGGCTGGATAGAAACACGGCTACATTTTTATCGGCAATCCTTTCAGCACTTATTGGTGGTGGGTTTGCGATATTTGGTGTCAAGTTTGGGCATCGCCTTGCATTAAGCCATGAGGAGAGGCGAGGAGATGCTCTTGAGACCGCTATGTATAGCGAATTGGCTGTGATCTCCGATGATTTGGCTTATTGGCTCAAAATGTTGCTTGATGAAAATGAAAAGCCTGCCCGGCCATATGTGAGTAAATTTCCAGAGTTTGACTATCACTTTATTAATGCCGTAATTGTCGAATTAGCTGCTGTTAATCGATTGATCACACCGGAGCAGCGGAAGCTTGTCGTGCGGCTTTCAACAAAACTGAACAGCATCATTAGAGTTGCGGAGGCTAGATCTGAAAGTTCGAAGCTCGATGATTCGAAGAAGCTGTTAATTGTTCCCTCGAATCTAACCCGAGAACTAATTTTCAATGTTGTTGAAACAATTTTTTATATTCAAAAATTTATCCAAGAGAAGAGGTCTTTTGTTATCAGCGAAAAAGCTGGATTTTCTGAAATTTCAGAGATCGTTTGTGAGACATTAAAAATTGAATATGCCCCGAAGTTTTGGTCGCAGTTGCAGAGTGATTTTTCGCCTCAGGGGTGATTATGGAAGAGGCTTTGCTTTCCTTAAGAACAAGAAGTAAACATGGCAAACTGTGGTTTTCGCGACCGGCTGTTTGACAAGGACCCGTTTCCGCTTGCGATCTGGTATCCGGCGCACGCCGATGAACGCCCCGTGCGCCATATGGGCGTGACCTCGACGGCGGCCCGCGATGCGGATTTTGCAGGCGACGGACCCTATCCGCTGGTGATGTTCTCGCACGGGTCCGAAGGGCACCGCTTCAATCAGTTCTGGCTGGCGGAATATCTCGCACGGCGCGGTTATATCGTCGCCGCCCCACAGCATCATGGCGATAATTACCTTGATCCGTCCGATGCGCGGCAATTGACGATCATCGAACGCCGTCCGCGCGAAATGCGTCTTGCCCTTGATCTGTTGCTGGATCATGACGGCATTGCTGCCCATATCGATACGGATCGTATTTATGCGCTCGGCCATTCGGCGGGCGGGGCGACGGTGCTTAAAATGGCGGGCTGGCAGTTTGATGCCGCCGCCTGGCAAAGCTATTGCGCGCTCAATGCCGATCAGGACCGCGTGATTTGCCAGCACGCGCCCGGTGATGACCTGATTGATGGTCTGCATGATCGTTATGGCGGCCCGTTTGTTTCCGCACGCGATGACCGGATCGCGGGCGTGATTGCCGTAACCCCGGCCTTTGGCGTTGCCGCGACCGATGCGGGCTTTGCCGATGTGACGGTGCCGATGCTGTTTATCGAGGCCGAAACCGATGAAATCCTGCCTGAATCGGCCAATGCCGCGCATTTTCGCACGCTGCTGCGCGGCCGGGCAAAATTTGTGAAAGCCAAAGGGGCCGGGCATTATTCATTCCTGCCACCCTGCACGCCCTATATTGCTGAAAACTTTGGTTATTTATGCCGGGATTTCGGGCGCGAACGCACCGATATTCACCGCACGGTCGAGCAGGTGGTGCTGAAGTTCCTCGGTGACATCAAATCAGGTGATTTTCAGGGTCGCTAATTACAGCGAAGCTGTTTATTTTACGCTGCTTGCAATAGGGCTTAGGAAACGTCACCCTGTTGGTTTGAACGCTATATAAAAAACGCCACACAAAACTGAAGATCGAGATCGGTATGAGCACGACCTCCAAGACCCCGCTTTTGGACACGATTAACACCCCGGCTGATTTGCGCAGCCTGCAACCTGCACAGATGAAGCAGGTCGCAGATGAATTGCGCGCCGAGGTGATTGATGCCGTGTCGGTCACCGGCGGGCATCTGGGGGCAGGGCTTGGCGTGGTTGAACTGACGGTCGCGATCCATTACCTGTTTGATACGCCCGACGACCGGCTGATCTGGGATGTCGGGCATCAATGCTATCCGCATAAAATCCTGACCGGGCGGCGGGATCGTATCCGCACCCTTCGTCAGGGCGGCGGGCTTTCGGGCTTTACCAAACGATCCGAGTCTGAATATGACCCGTTCGGTGCCGGGCACAGCTCGACCTCGATCTCGGCCGGGCTTGGCATGGCGGTCGCCAATCAGCTTTCCGACGACAAACGCAAAAACGTCATTGCCGTGATCGGTGATGGCTCGATGAGTGCCGGCATGGCCTACGAGGCGATGAACAATGCCGCCGCCGCCGATCAGCGGATGATTGTGATCTTGAATGATAACGACATGTCGATTGCCCCGCCGGTGGGCTCCATGTCGGGCTATCTGTCGCGTCTGATTTCGGGCAAGGGATATCAGGGCCTGCGCAATGCGGCCAAGGGCCTGACCAAACATCTGCCGCGCCAGATCGAAGAAGCCGCCCGCAAGATCGAGGAATATACCCGCGGCATGGTGACCGGCGGAACCCTGTTTGAAGAAATGGGTTTCTTCTATGTCGGGCCGATTGATGGTCATAATCTGGATCATCTTCTGCCGGTGCTGAAAAACGTGCGCGATGCGGATGTCGATGGCCCGATCCTGGTTCATGTCGTGACCCAGAAGGGCAAGGGCTATGGCCCGGCCGAAAATGCCGCCGACAAGTATCATGGTGTCGCCAAGTTCGACGTTGTCACCGGCAAGCAGGCCAAGGCCACACCCAATGCACCGTCCTACACCAAGGTTTACGGCGAAACGCTGACCAGACTTGCTGAAACCGATGACAAGATCACCGCGATCACGGCGGCCATGCCGTCGGGCACCGGGGTCAATATCTTTGCCGAACGGTTCCCGGATCGTGCCTTTGACGTCGGCATTGCCGAACAGCATGCCGTGACCTTTGCCGCCGGGATGGCGTGCGAAGGCTATAAACCGTTCTGCACGCTTTATTCGACCTTCCTGCAACGCGCCTATGATCAGGTGGTGCATGACGTGGTCATCCAGAACCTGCCGGTCCGTTTCGCCATGGACCGTGCCGGGCTTGTCGGCGCGGATGGGGCGACCCATGCCGGTGCCTATGACATTGCCTATCTTGGCTGCCTGCCCAATATCGTTCTGATGGCGGCGGCTGACGAGGCCGAACTGGTCCATATGACCACGACCGCATGGGCGATTGATGACCGCCCAAGCGCGTTCCGCTATCCAAGGGGCGAGGGTGTCGGCGTTGAAATGCCGGCCGAGGGACAGGTTCTTGAAATCGGCAAGGGGCGTATCCTGCGCGAAGGCGGTAAGATCGCCATCCTGTCATACGGCACCCGCCTGGCAGAGGCGATGCTGGCCGCCGAAGACCTCGCTGCACGTGGCCTTCCGGCAACGGTTGCCGATGCCCGCTTTGCCAAGCCGCTTGATCATGCGCTGATCGCCGATCTGGCCCGCAACCACGAAGTCCTGATCACGATTGAAGAAGGATCGATTGGCGGCTTTGGCGCGATGGTCCTGCAACATATGGCGGGCAACGGCCTGCTGGATCACGGGCTCAAAGTCCGCACCATGGCGCTGCCAGATGCCCTGATCGATCATGACAAGCCCGACATTCAATACGCCAAGGCAGGACTTGATGCGCAAAGCATCGTCAAAACCGCCCTTGGTGCGCTTGGCCTGTCCGAAAGCAAGGCACGCGCCTGATCGTTCAGGCTAGACCCCTTAACGAAAAACGCCGCCCTTTTGGGGCGGCGTTTTTGTTTGAGCTGATCGGGATCAGAAATCCGCCGTCAGCGAGATTTTGGCCGTCAACGGCGCCCCCATCGTCAGATAGCCGCCATTGGCCGACGCCCAGTAATCGCTATCCGTAACGTTTTCGATATTGGCACGGATGGTAACCGGATATTCGTGCACCTCGGTCGTGTAACGCGCACCAAGGTCAAGGCGCGTCCATGACGGGATCGAAAGCGTGTTGGTCGCATTGACATATTGCGATGCCGTGTGAACCGCCCGTGCATTGATAGTTGCCCCCTCAAGGAACGGCAGGTCATATTCAATGCCAAGCTTGGCAACATAATCGGGAATGCCAATCGGCGTGTTGCCGTCATTGGTGCCGTTCTGGGTATCGGACAGTTCCGCATCATAAACGGTGATACCGCCCAGAATGCGGGTACCGGTCACGGGTTCGCCAAAGACCTGAAACTCAACGCCGCGGTTCTGCTGTTCGCCGTCCGCGGCAAAGGTGTTGCTGGCGTTCTTATAAGAAAACGGTTTGGAAATCTGGAACAGGGCCACGCTGCCGCCAAAGCTGCCGAAATCCGCCTTCGCCCCGATTTCATATTGTTCGGAGGTGTAAGGGGCCAACTGCTCGCTCGGGTTGGTCAGGGTCGCGTCACTGGCCGCACTGGCGGCTGTTTCGCCGGGCGACAGGGACTCCATATAGTTGGCATAAACCGATACCTGATCGGTCACATTGCCGACGATGCCGACCATCGGCGTGTATTCGTCCGCATCATAGTTGCTTGATTGTGCACCGCTGGTCAGGCTGAACTGCTTGGTATTGACCGATTGACGGCGAATGCCACCCGTGACACTCAGGCGGTCATCAAGGAAGCTGACGGTATCGGCAAGAAAATAGCTGGTCAGTTCGTTGATATTGCGAAGTCCCGGATCACTCAGATTGCCTGATGGCGCTGCCAGCGCCGGATAACCTGTGGGCGTCGGCCCGTAAATATTGCCGGTAAACGCTGACGCACTTGGGGAAAACGCCCATGCCTGATGGCTTTTGTTCTGAAGGTAGGAAACCCCGGCATTCAGTTCGTGCTTTACCACACCGGTTTCAAATTTAACGCGGGCACCAGTCAGCGCACTATTGGTCGTATCTTCGCGAACGATGGTTGAACCGCCATAGGTCATGGTGCCATCGGTGCCGGTAATGGTCGGCGTGGAATAAATCCCGGATTCTTCCATGTGGCGGGTGCCTGCGGCGGCATAGGCCATAAGATAGTCGTTTACATCATGTTCGACGCGGCCCTGGACAAAGCTGTCCTCCAGATCGACCCATGTGCCATCCGCATTGTAATTGTGGCTGGCATCCGGGGCATCCGGAATGCTTGTAAGGGCGCTGGCAAGGTTTACGGAAGTTCGACCGTGATCAATATTCTTTTCATTATGCCCGGCATCAACCGTGATCCGGGTATCATCACTGCGATAATCGAATGACAGTGACCCGATCTGGCTATTGCGGTCTTCGTCATCAATGGCGGTTTCGCCGTCGCTATATTTCAGATTGGCACGAATGCCGAACTGGTTGTCCTTGCCAAAACGCCGTCCGAAATCGACATGCCCGCCAGTCTGGCTGTTCATTTCATAGAATGTCGTGACACTGGTGATCGGGTCATCCGTGGCGCGCTTGGGAATAAGGTTGATCCCGCCGCCAATGCCGCTGCCGCTGGGGGCCATCCCATTGATAAACGCGGATGCGCCTTTGACGACTTCGACACGGTCATACATCGACATATCGATCAACTGGCGCGGTGCCGTGCCATAAAGGCCATCCAGCATCACGTCATCACCATCAAGAACGAAGCCGCGGATCATGAAGCGGTCACCCGAACCGCCATAGCTATAGGATGTCAGCACACCCGGATCGTTATCAACCACATCGGCAAGCGTATCGGCCTGCTGATTTTTGATCACTTCGCTGGTATAGCTGGTGATGCTGACCGGGATATCCAGATTGTCCTTGTTGCCCAAAACACCGGCCCGGCCACCGGTTGCAACCTGACCACCGGCATAGACCGGCGGGGTGGGATCACCCGCCGTGGCATTGGCTTCACCCTCGACCCGGATCGGGTCAAGATTGATGGCGCTGTCTTTTTCGGTCGTTGCGGTATCGCCGGTATCGTCTGATTGCGCGTTTTGCTGTGGCGGTGTGTCCTGTGCATAAGCCGGTGTCGCCATGACGGCAATAATACTTACAGAAGCCAGCAACAGCGTACTGAATGTACGATGTTTTATGGTCGATGAAACGTGCATGAAAAGACCCCATAGTCAGATTGATCACCGCCCCCGGCGGTTTGCATATGGGGTTCATTATCACTATTGATAATCAATCTCAATATAAATGATTATTATTATCAATCGCGATATAATTGTTCAGAAACTCAACCTGACGTTCAGTCACGCGCAGGTGTGATAGGGGTGGGGGATGTTAACGGGGTAAACCCGTCCGCAGGAAACCGTAAAACCGCAGAATGAAGGGGCAGGGAACAAGGCCACGTCCGCCCCGGGACTCCGGTCAATCGGCATAGATCATTTTATGCGTCATGCCGCCATCAATGCGGATGGTTTCGCCGGTCATGAAGCCCGACTGGTCATGATCAAGCAGGAAGGCGACCATTTTTGCGATGTCATCGGGCGTGCCGATGCGGCCCGCCGGGTGTTGCTGCCGGTCGATGTCGCGGTGTTGCGGTTCCTCGCGGGCGGATGATTTTTGCCAGTCACCGACTTCGATCCAGCCCGGCGCAATGGCATTGACCCGAACCGCCCCCGACAGGCTGACCGCCATGGCATGGGTTAATGCCACCATGCCACCCTTTGACGCGGCATAGGCTTCGGTATTCGGCTCGGACTGAAAGGCGCGGGTGGATGCGATATTGACAATCGCCCCGCGGGTCTTGCGCAAATGCTGTGTCGCATGTTTGGCCGCCAGAAACGCGCCGCCCAGATTGACATTGATCACGCGCTGCCAGCTTTCCCAATCCAGATGTTCGAACGATCCCGAATGCGGGTCGGCAATGCCGGCATTATTGACCAGTCCGTCGATGCGCCCGAACCGGTCAACGGTCTGCTGAACCGCAATCGCCACATCATGTTCATTGGCAATGTCGCCCTTGAAAAACAGGGCACGTTCCTGCTGTTCTTCGGGCAGGGCCGTGATGGCCTCGTCCCCGGCTTCGGCATCCAGATCAAACAGCATGACCTTCCACCCGGTGGACAGAAGATGCTGCGTTATGCCCAGTCCCAGGCCCTGCGCGGCACCGGTGACGAAGGCGACCTTGGGATCGGGAAAATTGTTCATGTGCTGCTGTGTCCGCGTTGATCTGGAAAGGAATGAATTTTGGGAACGTCTTGAAAATGGACCTGTTCCGCGAGGATGCAACAAACAAGCCGAAAATTTAATCGGCTGCCCGATCCTGCGATGGTGCCAGCCGATCAAGAAGCGCGTGGACGAACCCCTCTTGCCGCCCGTCAAGCCCGCGTGCCCTGGCGGCGTCCTGCAGGGCTTCGGTGGCTTCAAGATGCAGGCGAAAATGCCCGGGATTCTGATCAATGCGGTCTTTGCGTTGATGTTCGTCGCCAAAGACCATGGTGTGACAACGTGGCGCACTCGATGATGTAAAGGCCCGGCAGGTCAGGGGCCGAACCTCATAGATCGTGCATCTTTCATCCGCCCCCAGAAGCGGGCAGCGTGCGCGCACTTCGGATGTGGTTTTGGCCTGTTCAATGATCCGTGCGGCCTCAGCCAGACGGTCAAGCAATGCCTGCTGTTCATCAGACGGGAATGTCTTGCGAATATGCTCGGCAATCAGGCTTGTGACACCGGGCGGCACCGCAACAAACAGATGGCAGCACGCGCTGCATCCATCGCGGCAGTCGCAATGAGGCTGATGGGGAAAACTGTCACGCAGGGTCCGGGATGCCGCATCAACCAGCATCATGGCGGCCTGTGCTGCGTCACTGATGGTCGGTGCCTGTTCCAGCACACGGGCCAGTTCGGCGCGGAAGCCGGGAAACATTTCCTCGTATCGGCGCGACGCTTCTGCGGTCAGCGCACCGGTTTGGGAAATATCACTCGTGATCCGGTCGATTGCGTCGTCAAGTTTCGCCATGACTATGCGATTGCCTTTATCCCGATCCCTGTCCGCAAAACGGGCAGGCTGAAATGTCAGAGCGCGATGGCCTTTGCCCCATCATGCTGATTTTGGCACTATTTTCCAAGTGCATCCTTGGAACCGATGTTCATGACAGAACGCCCGCCAGAATTACCGACCGTTGGCGGTTTCGTCCATTGGCGGATTTGCCAGACGGCGCGGCCAAGCCAAATCCAGCCAGGCCAACCAAGTCCACGCCGCACCACGCGATCACCCTGATCTCCCCGCCACCCGATGACCGGCAACCTGCCGCGATCCTCCCATGCTGCCTCCGGCACGTGGTTCCGCGAACCCTTGCCGCGCTGCTCCTTCGGTGGATATTCCCCGGCTGGCGAACATGGGAACCCGAACTGCCGCAGGACTCCCGCCAAGTCACCCCAAGCTATCGCCCTGATCTCCCCGCTACCCGATGACAGACAACCTGCCGTGATCCTCTCATGCCGCCTCCGGCACGTGGTTCCGCCAACCTTTGCCGCGCTGGCTCCTTCGGCGGATGTCCCCCGGTTGATGAACATGGAAATCCAAACAGTCGACGGACCCCCGCTGGTCGCATCGGACCATCCGCTCCAATAGACCCATCTCCCGCCGCTGTTTGCCACCTGCTGCCCAATTCTGCCAGCGGCTGCTGATTGCAATCTCGCTGGCTACCTCGCCACCAAGGCGGACCTCTCCCGTCCTGACCTATCGCCAACGGCCCCATCACCAGCCGCTGCTTGCCAAATGCTGCCCAACGCAGCCAGGGCGCTGCCGATTGCAATCTTGCAGCCGCTCCGCGAACAAGGCGCACCTCTCCCGTCATGGCTCATCATCAGCCACCGCTTGCCTGATGCTGCCCGGTGCAGCCCAGCCGCTGTCGATCACAATTTTACCGGTTGCCTTGCCAACAAGGCGCACTTCTCCCGTCTTGACCTTTGGGTGACCTTGGGGTGGGTTAGGACACAGGCGCAAAACCTCCGTAATGGCTTTTCCACCTGCCGGTCATCATCCGGCGATGTTGCCGCCGGATCGGTCTGTCTTTGTACTGCTGCATCATCATCACTTTCATCTGGCCCCAAACGCAAAAACCCGCAAAGCGCATCACGCTTTGCGGGTTTTGGTCCGGGCGCTTTTGTCCCGTTGACTTTTCTTTTCTAGCACAACAAAAAGAACAAATCAAGAACTTTTTGAGAATCCGCGCAAAAAAAATCACCGGCCAGAATTTCCGACCGGTGAAGGAGTTTGGCTGTCTGCAAGACAGCAGGGAGACACGGGAAAACGAAACAGAGTGTGCAGTTATCCGTTGGCAGATTTGCCGGGCGGGGTGGCAAAGGTATCGGCATAATCCTTGCGCAACTGGGCCTTCTGGATTTTGCCCATGGTATTGCGCGGCAATTCGTCGAGCATCCAGATGCGTTTCGGCACCTTGAATTTCGCAAGCTTGTCCTGGGTGCGTTTGATGATCGCCTCGGCATCGGGTTTGGCACCCTTGGCCGGGACGATCACCCCGGCAACCGCTTCGCCGAAATCGGGATGCGGCAGGCCAAAGATCGCGACTTCCTCGACCTCGTCATACTCGGCGATGATTTCCTCGACTTCCTTGGGATAGACGTTGAAACCACCCGAAATGATCAGGTCCTTGTCGCGCCCGACAATGGTGACATAACCGTCTGCGCCGATGGTCGCGAGATCGCCGGTGATAAAGAACCCATCCGTGCGGAATTCGGATGCGGTTTTTTCCGGCATCTGCCAGTAACCCTTGAAAACGTTGGGCCCGCGAACTTCAAGCACACCGATTTCACCGACCGGCAGAACATTGCCGTCCTTGTCGCAAACACGCGCCTCGATCCCCGGAAGGGTCGGGCCGACCGCCCCCGGACGACGTTCCCCATCCAGCGGGTTTGACGTGTTCATGCAGGTTTCGGTCATGCCATAACGTTCAAGGATCTTGTGCCCGGTCCGCTCAAAGAACGCATCGTGGGTTTCCGCCAGAAGCGGCGCCGAACCCGACACGAACAGGCGCATATTGGCCACCAGATCCTTGTCAAACTTCGGATGGGCCAGAAGGCGGGTATAGAAGGTCGGAACCCCCATCATAACGGTCGCATTCGGCAGGCGTTCCACCACATCATCGGCATCGAATTTCGGAAGCAGGATCACCTTGCCGCCATTGACCAGCATGATGTTGATCGCAACAAACAGGCCATGCGTATGGAACAGCGGCAGGGCATGCAAAAGCGTATCACCCGGCCTGAAGCCCCATGCCTTGTGCAGGGTCAGCGCGTTGGAGCCGAGGTTGCCATGCGTCAGCATCGCGCCCTTGGAACGGCCGGTGGTGCCCGATGTATACAGAATGGCGGCAATGTCATCCTTGGTCACATCGGCGACGTCGCCATGCGGTTTGGCACTGGCGGCCAGATCATTAAGGCTGCCATCGCCCTTGTCGCCAAGCGACAGGACCGCACCGACATTGTTCTGTGCGCCAAGGGTTTTGGCGGTATCAATATGGGCCGGGCGGCAGACAAAAACGCGCGGGGCGGCATCGCCAAGGAAATAGGCGATTTCATCGCCGGTATAGGCGGTATTGAGCGGCAGGTGAATGGCACCAAGCTGCAGGCAGGCCAGATAAAGCGCGATCACATCGGATGATTTGTCGATCTGGGCAGCAACACGGTCGCCCTTGACCACCCCATGATCGGCAAGAACCGTGGCATAACGCCCGGTACGATCCAGCAGCCAGGCAAAGCTGCGTTCAGTGCCGTCGCGTTCGATCAGAAAGGTGCGCGAACGGTCCGCCGGGAAACGTTTGGTAAATTCGTTGAAAAGATTATCCGACATGGTTCTGTCCTAGTTTCCCGTAAGCTGCATGACCGATTTCGAAACGGCGATTTTGCCGTCATTCATCAGCGCTTCGTGGTTTCGTTCAATATCGTCAAGGTGATAGGCGTAATTGACCATCATCCCGCCGGCCTGACGCAGTCCCTTGGACGATGTATCGCCAAGCCAGTTCAGGCGCTCAAGCTGCGCCCCATTGCCAAGATGGAAACGTGCGGTGGGATCAAGCGGCGATTTACCGCGCTTGCAGGTCGCAAGATAACGCGCGCACAGCATCATCGCCGGCTTTTTAAGCTCGGTGACTTTTTCCGCATCCTCGATCCAGTCGTCGTCGCTCATGGCGGCAAGGACGGTGGCGGCAATATCGGCATCGTCGGATTTGCTTTTCTGACGGGTGCGCAGCCATCCCATGAAGCCCGGAATGGGCGACAGGGTGGCGAATTGTCTGAGTTTCGGGAACTCGCGTTTAAGCTCCTCGACCACCTGTTTGATCAGGAAGTTGCCAAATGAAATACCCTTAAGGCCCGATTGGCAGTTGCTGATCGAATAGAAGATCGCGGTATTCGCTTTTTCCGGGGCGGTTTCGTCGATTTCCGGCGCCAGAAGAGCCTGAACGCTATCGGCAAGCCCGTGAACCAGGGCAACTTCGACAAAGATCAGCGGATCATCGGGGATCGCCGGATGGAAGAAGGCAAAGCATTTGCGATCCGTTGCCAGACGGCGGCGCAGATCGTCCCAGCCCTTGATTTCATGAACCGCTTCATAGCGGATCAGTTTTTCAAGGATGGCCGCCGACGTATCCCAATCAATATGACGCAGTTCAAGGAAACCGCGATTAAACCAGCTTGTCAGCAGATGCTGCATGTCGGCATCAAGCGGTTCAAGGTGACGGTTTTCCTTGATCAGTCCCAGGAGCGTTTCACGCATATCGACAATCGCGCGCGTGCCGCCCGGTGCCATATTGATCCGACGCAGAAGCTCCTGCCGGGCCGGTTCTGACGCGTGGGTCAGAACCGCCAGATTGGCTTCGGACGGATCATTGGCAAAGGCCTCGCTTGCCTTCTTGACCTCGGTGCGGTTGGCACTGAAATCATTCTGCATCATTTCGAAAAAACGCAGATGATCTGCTTCGGGCAGGGTTTCCCACATGCGGACCACTTCGCGGGCAACCGCCGTTCCGCGGGCTTCGCCCTTTTGCGACACAAGGTCCTTGCACATCGCTTTAAGCTGGGAAAACGGGTCCTGCGGTGTCGAAAGCGGCAGGTCAAGAAGCTCCCGGCCGCGATCGGCAATGCTGGATATCCAGCTTCTTACGGAAATTCCGGACATTTTAGCGTCCCCCTATGACCGTTTCGGGAAGCCAGGTGGCGATTTGCGGGAAGAAGCACAGGATCACGATGGCAACCACCATGCAAAGGACATAAGGCATCGCACCTTTCAGGATCGTCTGCAGGCGGATATCGGGTGCAATCCCGTTAATGACATAAAGGTTCAGGCCAACCGGTGGGGTAATCAGGCCGATTTCCATGTTGATCGTCAGGATCACGGCAAACCAGTAGGGATCGAACCCGGCATTGACGATAACCGGCAAGAGGATCGGGGCCGACATCAGGATCACGGCAACCGGCGGCAGGAAGAAGCCGCTGATCAGCAGAAACACGTTGATGAAGCCCATCAGGACCCAGCGGTTGACGTCAAGGGCGGAAATCCATTGTGCAATCGACTGGGTGATGAACAGCGAGGACAGCATATAGCTGAACAGACCGGCAGCCCCGATGATCAGAAGGATCATCACCGACTCTTTGGTCGTGTCGCGCATGATGTTCCAAAGCTTGCCCGGCTGCCACATGCGATAAATGATCATCGCGACAATCAGGCAGAACAGCGCACCAACACTCGCCGTTTCAGAAGGCGTTGCCACCCCGCCATACAGCGCAAACAGAACCGCACAGATAATGACGATGAAGGGCAGGACGCGCGGAAGGATTTCAAACTTTTCCTTCCAGCTATAGGTCACCGATGCCAGTGCAACCGATGCATTTCCCTGACGCCAGGTCGAAAAAAGCGACCATGCCATGAACAGTGCCGTCAGCATCAGGCCGGGCAGAAGACCGGCAAGGAACAGCCGCCCGATCGATGTGTCGGTGGAGATACCATAAACAATCATGGTGACACTTGGCGGGATCAGAATGCCAAGCGTACCGCCTGCTGCAATCGAACCGGCCGCAACCGAGCTCGGGAAGCCGCGTTCACGCATGGCGGGGATGCCCATTTTGCCAATCGCGGCACAGGTCGCCGGTGACGATCCCGACAGGGCTGAAAAGATCGCGCATGCCCCCAGGTTGGAAATAACCAATCCTCCCGGCACACGCGTTAACCAGCGATCCAGCACGGAATACAGATCACCACCCGCACGGGACGATGCGACAACCGCTCCCATCAGGATAAACATCGGGATCGCGAGAACTTCGAAACTTTCGAGTTTGGAAAACAGGATTTCAGGCAGCAGCGGTAACGCACTTGCGCCATCGAAAATCCAGATAAAGCCGACACCAACCATCAGAAGCCCGATACCGACCGGAATGCCGGAAAACAGGATCAGGGTGGTGACAATGCCAACGAGTGCTGCGAGTGAAAGCGGATCCATTGCACCAGCTCCTTAAAACGGGTTGTCTTCGATATGGAAGGCTTTCGACCGGTTGGTCAGAAGGCACAGCAGATCGGCGAATAATTGCAGGAACAGCAGGCCGAAGCCGACCGGCAGCATCAGGTAGGGCTTCCAGAGTTCAGCCGCCCAGATGGTCGGGGATTTCCAGCCGCCCTGATAGGCTTCGATGACCAGTTCGATGCCGTAAAAGGCAAACAGGCCGCTAATGCCAAGGCCGCACAGCAGGGTCGCAACCGCAAGCAGCTTGCGCGCACCACGTTTCAGATACATCGGCAGCAGATCGACATTCACATGCCCGCGCAGAAGCTGGACATAAGGAAGCCCGATCAGGGTGCCGCCGATCATCAGATAGATCACGGCCTCGGTCTGCCAGACGGTGGACGAGTTCAGGATGTAACGGATAAAGACAAGCTGGCAGATCAGCAGCATGGCGATGAAGAACATCGATGCTGCGGCAACACCGCAGGCCTTTGACAGAAAGTGGACGAAATTGATCGCATGATCGAGAGGGCCACGCGGTGCCATCGGGGCAGGGCGCGCGCCATTGCCGTTGCTGCCGGGTTTTTCGGGCAGCGGTTCGACATCGGGTGGCGGCGGGAAACTGTTATGGTTGGACCGGGCACGCGGGGCGGGATTGCCATCGTCGGGCAGATCAACCGGCAAGGAATTGGGAAAAACTGCGTTCGCCACGCTGGGACTCCTGAAGATCAAGGTCGTCGCAAAAAAGCGGAAAAGAAGTGGCGCCGGCATGCAGGGCATGCACCCGGCGCCACGACACCATTATTCGACAGAAAGAGCCATATCGAGCATTTCCTGACCGCCCGGGGTTTCTTCGACAAACTTGGCATAGGACGTCTGCTTGGCGAGGTCCTGCCATGCCTTGAAGTCGGCGTCGGTCAGATCGGCGATTTCAACACCGGCATCCTTGAAGACCGTGACACTGGCAGCGTCTTCTTTACGAGCTTCTTCGGAATAGAACGCCTCGGCCTTTTTGGCAGCCGCAGCAAGGGCGTCTTTCTGGGCGTCGTTCAGACCGTCATAGGTTTTCTTCGACATCAGAACCGGCTGATACATGAACCACAGCGCGTTGGCACCCGCCGGGGTGTAGCATTTCACCTGTTCGTAAATGCGATACGAAACGAAGCTGGACGAACTGGTGTTGGTGGCATCCAGAACGCCGGTCTGCATCGCCGGATAGATTTCCGAGCTTGGCATTGCGGCGATGGATGCACCGGCACCCTGAAGCATCTGTTCGAAGGATTTGCCGGCTGCACGAATTTGCAGGCCTTTGACATCATCCGGAACCCGGATGCAGCCCTTGGTCGAGGCAAAGCCACCGGCCAGCCAGCCCTTGGCAATGGTAACAACCCCGTTTTCGTTCAGAAGTTCTTCCATTTTTGCCATGAAGGGCGAGTTATTCAGACGATCGGCATGGTCATGGTTTTTCACCAGTGCCGGCATCAGGGTCAGGTTGGTTGCCGGAATACGACCACCAGCATAGGCCAGCGGATAGACGATCATGTCAAGCTGGCCGCGTTCCATCGGAGTCCACTGTTCGTTCGCCTTGAACAGCGAGCCGGACGGGAAAATCTGGATTTCCAGATCGACATTGGCGGCTTTGACTTCGTCGGCAATGATCTGCGCGACTTTGTGACGGACATCGCCGGTCGACCACTGGTGCGATAGCTTGAGCGTTTCCGCATCAGCGTTCGAGGACATACCGAAGGCGGCGATGGACAGGGTGATGGCGGCGACAGACGCCGACAGAGTACGTTTGAAAATCTTCATCTTTTCCTCCCGGATGAAGCATGCGTTTCTGGATGCATTCATGACGCGTTTGCACGTCTTTTTATTGGTGCGGATTTCGCAATATCAAAAAGCGTTACAGATTTCTGGCATCCTGTCTACGGGTTTTTGTATACCAGAAATGTGTATTGCAGTGCCACAGATGTGCGCTTAAGGATTGCAGCCATTTTCCCGGTTTTCTGCGATTGAACTTTTGCATCGCAGCAGGATTTCGATGCAGAGCAGCACGGAAAAGGCTTTGCGCGGTACCATTTTCTATGTTCTGGTATACCACGATTGCAGCGTAAGGATGAGGCTTCCCATGTCACGGAACGGCAAGCTCGCCACCGACCTGGTTCAGAAACTTGAACGCGATATTGTCACCGGTGTTCTTAAACCTGGCGACAAGCTGGACGAGCGCAGCCTTTCGGAACGGTTCGGCGTTTCACGCACCCCCGTGCGCGAGGCCCTGCAAACGCTGGCGGGGTCCGGACTTGTCGCGACCATGCCACGGCGTGGGACGATTGTTGCCTCGATCACGGTGGCCGATCTGATCGAAATGTTCGAAGTCATGGCCGAACTCGAAGCCATGTGCGCGCGCCTTGCCGCACGTCGCATGCCGCGTGCCGACATAGAAAAGTTGATCGCACTTGGTAATGAATGCAGCGAGCTTCAGGAACATGCGGATGCTGATGCCTATTACGAGGCCAACGTTAGTTTCCACGAAGTGATCTATTCCGGATGCCGCAACAGCTTCCTTGAACGCCAGACCAAGAATGTGCGCAACCGGCTCGCACCCTATCGCCGTTTGCAACTGCACCGGCCGGGCCGGGTGAAAAAATCCAATGCCGAGCATTCCGAAATCCTCGAAGCGATTTCGACCGGCGATGCCGAACGGGCGGGCAAGCTGATGCACCAGCATGTCGCGGTTCAGGGCGAGGCGTTAAACGATCTTCTTGCCATCGTGCCGCGCGGCTATCTGGAACCACTGGCAAGCTAGACGCTTGCGCTGCTTTGCGTTAAAACCCGCGCATGGCAAAGAAACGTTTGGATCAATTGCTTGTCGAACGCGGACTGGTGGAAACCCGGTCCAAGGCGCAGGCTTTCATCATGGCAGGCAATGTCTTTAGTGGCGAGCAACGGCTCGATAAGCCGGGGCTGCAATGTAAGGAAGACATTTCACTGACCCTGCGCGGGCAACCCCATCCGTGGGTGTCGCGCGGCGGGCTCAAGCTTGAAAAGGGGCTTGCCGAGTTCGGTGTTGATGTCACCGGTTTTACCGCGATTGATGTCGGCTCCTCGACCGGCGGTTTTACCGATGTCTTGCTGCAAAACGGTGCGGCCAAGGTCTTTGCCGTTGATGTCGGGCAGGGGCAACTTGACTGGAAACTGCGCAATGACGACCGGGTTGTGGTGATGGAAAAGACCAATGCGCGTCACATCACATCCGAACAAATTCCCGATCCCATTGATATCGTCGTCTGCGACGCCAGCTTCATCGGCCTTCGTACCGTGCTTCCGGCAAGCCTTGATCTGGTCAGGCCGGGCGGCTGGCTGATTGCGCTGATCAAACCGCAATTCGAAGTCGGCAAGGAACGCGTCGGGAAAAAGGGTGTGGTGCGTGAACCGGAACTGCATCAGGAAGTCTGCGATACCATTTCCGGCTGGCTGGAAAGTCTTCCGGGCTGGGAGGTGCTTGGCATCGCGACAAGCCCGATCACTGGGCCGGAAGGCAATGTCGAATTTCTGATCGGCGGGCGGAAATCGGCG
>Ga0207828_100097_pt1 | contig 110026 bp, 94 predicted proteins | sample TtaePargueraPR_11_FD_187276 | JGI IMG/M metagenome (GOLD analysis project Ga0207828, IMG submission 187276) | Aerobic enrichment media microbial communities from Bioluminiscent Bay, La Parguera, Puerto Rico - Tt and P2 (3) (SPAdes) | ecosystem: Environmental > Aquatic > Marine > Unclassified ... | reverse complement strand
GGCCCTGACCCGGCTTGAGGTCGATAACCTTGGCCTTGATAGTCAGGACCGGCGTTACCTGAATTGTATCGCCAGCAACTATGGCGGTGGTCCGGTCGGTGTCGATACATTGGCCGCAGCCCTGTCCGAAGAACGCGATACCATCGAAGACGTGATCGAGCCTTATCTTCTGCAGCAAGGCCTGATCCAGCGTACCCCGCGCGGGCGCATGCTGGGTGTTAAGGGTTTCAAGCACCTTGGTTTGACCCCGCCGCGTCAAGCGGGCGGGATGCCGCTTTCCGATCTGTTTGACGGGCAGGCGGGGGAAGAATCCTGATGGCTCAACACGATCACGACGCCATTCTTGGCCGCTTCGAAGGCAAGCGGCATATCTATCCGCTGATTGTCTATTACGAGAACACAGATGCCGGTGGCGTTGTCTATCACGCCAACTATTTAGCGTTCGCCGAACGGGCGCGTTCAGCGATGCTTAACCTGTTGGGCTTTACCAATCGAAATATTGCAGAACGCCACAAAGTTGCCATAGCCGTTCGACAGTGTACGCTCGACTTTCGACGTCCAGCACTTTTGGAAGACCGTATTTCGGTCGAAAGCCGGGTGATCAAGGTTGGGGGCGCATCGCTTGGTTTTGAACAAAAGATTATGCGGGGCGACGACGAACTGGTGGTGATCGAGATTTATCTCGCCTGCATGTCGTTGGAAGAACTTCGGGCACAACGTCTGCCCGACGAACTAAGAACAGTATTTAATAGTTGTCTTGATGTGACAAAGGACTGACGGGAATATGGAAAATCAAGTGGTCGACGCGGTAACGCTGGGGCAGTCGGTCATGGCACATGATATGTCTCTGTGGGGACTTTTCATGCAGGCTGGACTGGTCGTCAAAACAGTGATGATCGGTCTTTTGCTGGCTTCTGTCTGGGTTTGGGCGATTGTCTTCGAGAAAATCCTGCGACTGCGCAAATTGCGCGCCCAGGCAAACACCTTCGAAGAAGCCTTCTGGTCGGGTGGATCACTTGAAGATCTGTATGACCGTATCGCCGACAAGCCGCGCGATCCGATGTCAGCCATCTTTGTTTCGGCCATGCGTGAATGGCGCCGTTCGAACGCAAAGGGTGTCCATGGCGACACCATGCGTGCCCGCCTTCAGCAGCGCCTTGAAAAATCCATGGAAATTACTCTTGGTCGTGAAATGGACCGGGTGGAACGGTATATGACCTTCCTGGCATCCGTTGGCTCGACCGCACCGTTTGTTGGTCTGTTCGGCACGGTCTGGGGTATCATGGTTTCGTTCCAGTCGATCGCGGCATCCAAGAATACCTCGCTTGCGGTTGTCGCGCCGGGTATTGCCGAGGCCCTTTTCGCAACCGCCATGGGCCTTGTTGCTGCGATCCCGGCTGTGGTTGCCTATAACAAGATTTCCAGCGACCTGAACCGTTACAGCAACCGCCTAGAAGCTTTCGTGGACGAGTTCTCCTCGATCCTTTCGCGCCAACTTGACGACACGAGAGACTGATTATGGGCGCACAGCTTGCCAAATCAGGCGGAGGACGCCGTCGCGGTCGCCGGAGTAACCGGCGGGCAGCGATGAGTGACATCAACGTCACTCCGATGGTCGACGTCATGCTGGTGTTGCTGGTGATCTTCATGGTCGCAGCCCCGCTGATGACGGTCGGGGTTGAGGTTGATCTGCCAGAAACCAGTGCAGCACCGATGACCGGTCAGGACGAACCGCTGGTGGTGTCGGTTTCTGCCGAAGGCACGATCTACATCATGGATAGCGAAATCGCGCAGGACACCCTGACCGAAAAGCTCGCCGCCATTACCGACAACAAGGCCGATACCCGCATCTTTGTCCGCGGCGACAAGACAATTGATTATGGCCGTGTGATGGAAGTCATGGGCCTGATCAAGGATGCCGGTTTCACCAAAGTCGCCCTGATCGCCGAATTGCCGGCAAAGGGTTCGTAAACGAATCATGCTGCGTTACGCTCTCATATCGCTTGGTCTGCACGCTGTCCTGTTTCTGGTGGCGTGGCTTGGGCTGCCCGATCTGTTTGATGAAACACCGTTGGAATTGCAGTCCATTTCGGTTGAAGTCGTGACAGTGGATGAATTTTCCGCGGCCCCGACCAAGGCTTTGCCAAAACCGGAACCCAAAGAGGAACCGAAACCAAAGCCGACCCCGAAGCCGGAACCCAAGCCAGAGCCGAAGCCTGAGCCAAAACCGGAACCAAAGCCAGAACCCAAGCCAGAGCCGAAGCCCGAACCAAAACCGGAGCCCAAGCCAGAGCCGAAGCCTGAGCCAAAACCGACACCAAAGCCGGAACCGGTTCCGACGCCAGACGTTAAAAAAGAGCCGGAGCCAAAACCGGAGCCGACTGAGCTTGCCGCTGTAAAGCCGGAATCCAAGCCGACGCCGCCAAAACCGGAACCGGTCAAAAAGCCGGAGCCGAAAAAGGAAGAGCCGAAGAAACGCGATCTCATGAGCGTTCTTAAGGATGTCAGCAAGCTTAAGGAAACGGCAGAGGCCACACCGGAGCAGCAGCCAGACGAAACGCCGGAAGAAAATGCCAGCGAGGTTGTGGCGACCAGGCTTGATGCCAATCTGACCATGAGCGAGCTTGATGCCGTAAAACGTCAGATCGAAAGATGCTGGAGCCCCCCGGCCGGGGCCAAGGAAGCGGGCAACTTTGCGGTTGAAATTCATGTCAGCGCAAACCCGGACGGAACCGTCCGTTTGGCGCGGATTAGCAACCTGAACGAAATCCAGGGTGACACTTCCCGCCGTACAATTGCGGAAAGTGCCCTTCGAGCAGTGCTAAATCCGCAATGCAGTCCTCTAAAACTGCCGCTGGATAAATACGAAATGTGGCGCACATTCACGTTCAATTTTGACATGCGTGAAATGCTGGGCCTTTAACGACCAAGTTCTTGAACACGCGTGGAAAATAGCGAGGCAGGATGACGATCAAGACCAACGCAATAAAACGATTTTGGGCTAAAGGCAGTGTCGCGGCACTGTGCGCCCTTGCCGTTGTCGCTGGCCTGAATGTCGGGTTCATGTCGCCGGCAAAGGCGGAACTCCGGATTGATATTACCCGGGGCGAATTGAAACCGATGCCAATTGCCGTCACCCGCTTCCCGGGCGAAGGCGTTGCCGAAACCGAGATCGGTCAGAACATGACCCAGGTGATTGCCGCAGATCTCGAACGTTCGGGCCTGTTTTCACCGATTGATGAAAAGGCATTCATTCAGAGTGCCGCATCGTTGGCGGTGAACCCGAACTTTGCCGAATGGCGGGCCATCAATGCGCAGGCCTTGGTGAACGGTCGTGTTGTGACCGAACCAAATGGTCTTCTGCGTGTTGAATTCCGCCTGTGGGATGTTTTGGCTGAAACCCAGATGTCTGGCGTTGCGTATCGTACGCAGCCAAACAACTGGCGTCGGATTGCTCACAAGATTGCGGACGAGATTTACAAACGTATCACCGGTGAAACCGGCTATTTCGATACGCGCGTTGTCTACGTCTCGGAATCCGGTCCGGCCGATAACCGGACCAAACGACTGGCCATCATGGATCAGGACGGTGCAAACCACCGGTTCCTGTCTGACGGACGGTTCCTCGTGCTTAACCCGCGCTTCTCGCCGACGGCACAGGAAGTGGTTTATATGTCGTACTTCAACGACAAGCCGCGCGTTTATGTTTTGGATATTGATACCGGCGAGTTGGAATTGCTGGGTGATTTTCCGGGGATGACCTTTGCGCCCCGATTCGCGCCAGACGGGAACTCGGTTGTGATGTCACAAGCGCTTGACGGGAACAGTGAAATTTATGGACTGGACCTGCGCACGCGTGAAAAGCGTCAGTTGACGCGCCATCCGGCCGTGGATACCTCGCCTTCCTATTCTCCGGACGGGTCTCGCATTGCGTTCAACTCCGACCGCAGTGGGGCACAACAACTTTATGTGATGAATGCCGATGGTGGAGGCGTACAGCGCATCAGCTTCGGTGGTGGACGCTATGCCACCCCGGTCTGGTCGCCGCGCGGAGACCTGATCGCATTCACCAAATCCGAAGGAGGTCGTTATTATATCGGCGTCATGAGGCCAGACGGCAGTGGAGAAAGGCTGCTGGCCGAGGGTTACCTCGTTGAGGGACCAACATGGGCACCGAACGGTCGAGTTTTGATGTACTACCGCCAGCACCCGTCCAGGGACGGGACCAAGGATCGCTATCGTTTGTATTCGATTGATCTTACCGGTTATAACGAGCGAGAGATCGTTACACCGGCGGATGGGTCGGATCCTGCATGGTCGCCCTTGATTCCCTGATATCTCAAGAGTATAGTCATCGCGAAGCACTGAATGCGATTCGCTTTAATCGCGGGCATTTTCGGTGTCGCGAGACATGGAAAACACCAACCTCGGGCGAATGCGTCCGGTGTTAAGGGGAAAACTTAAATGAAACTTCGTATTCTCAGCGTTTTTGCTGCTGCCGCTCTTCTGGCTGCATGTGAAACTGCACCTGATAGCTCTGCGACCACTGGTGGCGAGGGTGTATCGACTGTAAACCAGCCGTCCACCAGCACGTCGCTGTCGGAAAGCAGCCCAGAGTGGTTCGCTGTTAACGTTGGTGACCGCGTCTTCTTTGGTTTCGATAAATACGATCTGGCCGGTGAAGCACGTCGCACCCTCGAACTGCAGGCCGCTTGGCTGAAAAAATACCCGCAGTACAAAGTTGTTGTTGAAGGTCATGCCGACGAGCGCGGCACCCGTGAATACAACCTTGCACTCGGCGAACGCCGCGCGAACTCGGTTAAAGATTACCTGATCGCTCTGGGTATCGACCCGTCGCGCGTTGAGACCATTTCTTATGGTAAAGAGCGCCCGGTTGCTCTTGGCCATGACGAAGAAAGCTGGGCGAAAAACCGCCGCGCTGTATCGGTTATCCGTTAAGCGCGTGCAGGTGAAAGCCTGACTTGAATATCAAGGCGCCTGTCCCATCCGGGGCAGGCGCCTTATTTTTGCCGCCTGAAAATGTTGAAAATGTCATGCTGTCCTGTTCATAGTGACGCATCGAAGACCGCATTGACGACAAAGGACCTGATAATGATCCGAGTTCGACCCACGACTGAATCGCAAATTATTGCCTGTGATCACGCCCGTTCTGTTTGGGCCAATATCACAGCTTCACGCGTAACAGGGGCCGCAACTTCGCGCAAAGGCCGCAACTTTCTTGTCGCACTTGCCATTGGTACAGTGCTTGGCGTGACGTCACTTGGGTCTGTTCCTGTGCATGCACAGGATGCGAACATGTCCCGGCAGGTCGAACAGCTGCGCAAGGATCTTGATCTTTTACAGCGCTATGTCTATCGCGAGGGTACCAATGGTGCAGCCGCTGCTGCGGGGAGTGCGGTAAGCGGTGCAGACGCCTCGACCCCGGCTGCGGCCCGTCAGCAGGTCCAGATTAACGAACTTCAACGCAATTCTTCCCAACTGACCGGACAGCTTGAGCAGTTCGATTTCCGCATCCGCAAGATCGAAGAACGGCTTGAACGGCTGGTGGCTGATATTGATTTCCGCCTTGGGCAGCTTGAAGGTGGTGCTGCCGTTTCGGGTGGTGCAACTGGCGCGTCCCCGCTTGCAGCCGGGCAGGCAAATACAGCGACCCCGACCGGTAACGCGGTTTCATCGGGTGATCTTGGCGGTGGTGCCGGTACTGGCGAACCGCTTAATGATCGCGGAACCAAACTGTTTGGCGTGATCGAAAGCGAAGGTCAGCCGCCGAAAATTCCGTCAGGTGCCGCTGCAACTGCCGGTGCACAGACCCAGTCTGCTGCCCTGTCTGGTGGCACACCCGAAGAACAGTATCGCGAAGCATTCGGTCTGCTGCGCAAACAGGATTTCCCTGCCGCGGAAAAGGCACTTAGCAGCTTTGTCTCTGCACATCCGAATGATCCGCTGGCGGGCAATGCGCAATACTGGCTGGGCGAAACCTATTATGTGCGCGGGGAATTTGAAAACGCTGCCATCGCCTTTACCGAAGGTTTCCAGACATATCCCGATAGCACCAAGGCACCGGACAATCTGCTGAAGCTTGGCATGTCGCTTGCCAATCTTGGCAAGAATGAAGATGCCTGCACTGCATTCAGTCATCTGATTGATAACTTCCCGAACGCGTCGAATGTTGTGCTTGATCGCGCCCGTCAGGAACGCAAAAATCGCGGATGCGCGCAGTAAGCCGACTGTAAAAGGCATGTCATGACCGACAGTGTCCCGACAAATGACAATCTTTCGGCGGCGTCCAGTGGAACTCCATTGGACGCCGTTGTCTTTGATCGCCTGATGATGAGCTTCGCTCCGTTCGAAGCTGCCCCGAAAATGGTCGTTGGTGTTTCGGGGGGCGCGGACAGCATGGCGCTTGCCCTTTTGGCGCATCAATGGTGTCAGGCGCGTGGCGGTTCGGTCGTTGCGCTCACGGTTGATCACGGGCTGCGATCCGGTTCTGCTGCCGAAGCCCGATGGGTCGGTGATCAGCTTTCCAGATACGGGATCGAGCATGTCATCCTGCGCTGGGAGGGGACAAAACCCGCCAGTGCGGTGCAGGAACGCGCCCGCCAGGCACGCTATGATCTGATTGATCAGTTCATGGCTGATCGCGGCATCTTCCATCTGCTGGTTGCCCATCATGGCGGTGATCAGGCCGAAACCATTGCCATGCGGGATGCCCGGGGGACCGGGACTATGGGGCAGGCGGGCATGTCTGCCCGGCGTTTCCTGCGCAACGGGCGTGTCTTGCGTCCGTTGCTGTCGGTTCCGAAAACCGATTTGATCGCAACGCTTCGGCAATCGGGTCAGGAATGGGTGGAAGACCCGTCAAACTGCAACGAAAAATTCGAACGCGTGCGGGTTCGCAACGAGCTGCAAACACAAGGTGCGGGTTTGGTATCTTTTGATGATGCTTCGGAGCGCATCAGGTTTGAAGCCGCTATCGGCCGATTGCTGGCACAGGCGGTCACGTTGCATGGCAACGGTGTGGTGCAATGCGCCCGCGATCTGTTGACCGACACCCAAATTCCGGAATCTGTGCGGGTCTATGCGCTGGGGCAGGTGGTGCGCACCGTTGGCGGGGCCGCCTATATGCCGGCCATTGACGGCTTGGCTGCTGCACTTGCCAGATTGGCATCAGCCCCGTCTGCGCGTGTCAGTCTTGGGGGCTGCGTCTTGCATGGTCGCAAAGGCAAGATTTGCGTTTATCGGGAACTTGGTCGCATGGACCGGGAGCCGCTTCGTGTTGCAAGGGACATTGTTGGTCGGGACAGTTATATAAGGTGGGATAACCGGTTCGAATTGGTCTTTGATCGGCAGACATTAACGCCACAGGATCACATGTGGATTGCGCCTTTGGATCGTTGTGATGTGTGTCACACGAAAGCATTTCGGGCTGCATTACGCGAAATTGTACCATTTATTGGTGATTTGCCACGCGCAGCCCTTGCATCAATGCCTGCACTCTACGATAAAGAAGGCTTGCGATCCGTTGGCGGGCTTGAGGTTTCGGAGCTTTCCGACGTATTATCCGCCGCCGACTGCGAATGGCCCCCGGGCAGGGGGAAATTTTCATTTGGCGGGCGATGGCGGTTTGCACCACCGGTACCTTTGTGGGAAAGTGGTTTCAAATCGTCGCCGAAACCCGGCAACCTACTTGCGTAAGCAGGGCTTGTGACTATCTGATGTTCAAGCCTTGCGCAGGAAGTTTTGCGTCACGGCACACATAATTGCGACCAGTAGCTTGGAATGAATATGGGAAAAAATCTCGCACTGTGGGTTATCATTGCCATCCTTTTGGTGGCCTTGTTTAACCTGTTTCAGTCGCCCTCCGGACGGTCCGGCCAGTCGTCGCTGGCGTTCTCGGACTTCCTTGCCGAAGTTGATAGCGGCCAGATTTCGGAAGTCACCATCCAGGGCAATACTCTGATTGCAGAAACGCGCGACGGTCGCTCTGTTAATGTTTACACCCCGAATTACCCGAACCTTGTCGAAAAACTGAATGACAAGGGTGTGCGCATCATTGCACAGCCGGAAGAAAGCCTTTCGCCGCTCATGAGCGCGCTGATCAGCTGGTTCCCGATGCTGCTGATTATCGGTGTGTGGATTTTCTTCATGCGCCAGATGCAGGGCGGCGGCGGCAAAGCCATGGGCTTTGGCAAATCCAAGGCCAAAATGCTGACCGAAAAATCCGGTCGCGTGACCTTTGATGATGTCGCAGGCATCGAGGAAGCCAAGGGCGAGCTTGAAGAAGTCGTCGACTTCCTGCGTGATCCCCAGAAATTCCAGCGCCTTGGCGGTAAAATCCCCAAAGGTATGCTGCTTGTTGGTCCTCCGGGTACTGGTAAGACGCTTCTGGCACGTGCGATTGCAGGCGAGGCAAACGTTCCGTTCTTCACCATTTCGGGTTCGGACTTTGTTGAAATGTTTGTTGGTGTCGGTGCATCGCGTGTGCGCGACATGTTCGAACAGGGCAAGAAAAACGCTCCTTGCATCATCTTCATCGACGAAATCGACGCTGTTGGTCGCCATCGTGGTGCCGGTCTTGGCGGCGGTAACGATGAACGCGAACAGACACTTAACCAGCTCCTCGTCGAGATGGATGGTTTCGAAGCCAACGAAGGCGTGATCCTTGTGGCTGCGACCAACCGCCCGGACGTTCTGGACCCCGCATTGCTGCGTCCGGGCCGTTTTGACCGTCAGATTGTTGTTCCGAACCCTGATCTTGAAGGCCGTGAACACATTCTTGGTGTCCATGCCCGCAAGGTGCCGCTGGGGCCGGATGTTGATCTGCGTACGGTCGCACGTGGTACGCCGGGCTTCTCGGGTGCTGATCTGGCAAACCTTGTCAACGAAGCAGCTCTTCTTGCAGCCCGTCTTGGCAAGCGTGTCGTTACCATGGCCGATTTCGAAAACGCCAAGGACAAGGTCATGATGGGCGCGGAACGTCGTTCCATGATCATGACCGATGACGAGAAAAAGCTGACGGCCTATCACGAAGGTGGTCACGCGCTGGTTGCTATTCACACCCCGGCATCTGATCCCATCCACAAGGCGACCATCATTCCGCGCGGTCGTGCGCTGGGTATGGTGATGCGTCTGCCGGAACGTGATCAGGTTTCCAAATCCTATGAACAGCTGATCTCTGATCTTGCAGTTGCAATGGGTGGTCGTGTTGCCGAGGAAATCATCTTTGGCAAGGACAAGGTCACCACGGGTGCATCCTCGGACATCAATATGGTGACCCAGTATGCCCGCAAGATGGTTACGGAATGGGGCTTCTCGGACAAGCTTGGCAATGTCAAATACGTTGATAACCAGGAAGAAGTGTTCCTTGGTCACAGCGTGGCACAGCACAAGAATGTTTCCGAGAAAACTGCACAGCTGATCGATGAGGAAGTGCGTCGTTATTCTGACGAGGCCTATACTTTCGCCAAGCGTGTTCTGACCGAACATCTTGATGATCTGCATATTCTGGCCAAGGGGCTTCTGGAATATGAAACCCTTTCGGGTGATGAAATCAACGCGCTGCTGCGCGGCGAGGAACTCAACCGTTCGGGCCATTCGACTGGCGGTGGCAAGGATGCCGGTGGTGGACGCCGTTCCACCGTGCCGAGCACCGGTGGTGCCCGCAAGGATAACCCTGGTGAAGGTGGTGGAGATCTTTCTCCCGAACCGCAACCGGGAAGCTAACGAAAGAGACTGATGGACGAGATCAAAAGATCGGTCCTGCGAAGCCCCGCCGATGTGCGGGGCTTTGCTGATTTTGATGGACCGCTTTACTACGCACCCACGGGTTTCATTGATCATGCCGATGATCCCAATACGCTGCCGCTTGCGGGATCACGGCGCGGGTTTTCTGCCCTTGAAATCATTCGTCGTCGCGAAGGTGGTGGTGCTGAAAGCATGATCCTGCCGCTTCTGGCCCTCGAAGGCTGGGTTCAGAACAGCGGGCGCGTGGATGAAATCAACAATGTCCTTGACCGGCTGATGGCCAAGCGTCCGGAATATGCCGGGCTTGATATGGCTTCCTGTCACGTCATGGGCATCATCAATGTCACGCCCGACAGTTTTTCCGATGGCGGGGACTACAACACGACTGCTGACGCGGTTGCTCGTGGCCGCAAGATGGTCGAGATGGGGGCATCCATTCTTGATATCGGCGGCGAATCGACCCGACCGGGTGCGGATGAAGTCTCTGAACAAGAAGAAATCAACCGCGTTGTACCGGTCATCCGTGACCTGGCTGCCGACGGTCATGTGATTTCAATTGATACCCGCCATGCTTCGGTAATGGAGGCCGCGATTGAGGCCGGTGCTGCCATCATCAATGACGTTACCGGACTTGAGGGTGATGAACGCGCGATGGAAGTTGCGGCTGCATCGGGCAAGCCGGTCATGCTGATGCATATGCAGGGTGAACCGGGCACGATGCAGGCAGATCCGCAATATGATTGCGCTGTTCTCGATGTTTATGACTATTTGCTTGATCGCATCGAAAGCTGCGAACGGGCAGGGATTTCACGTGATCGCATTTGCATCGATCCGGGCATCGGATTTGGCAAGACGCTGTCGCACAATCTGGAACTTCTGTCGCGGTTGGCGATTTTCCACGGCTTGGGATGTCCGATCCTTCTTGGAACGTCGCGTAAATCCTTTATCGGCAAAATCGATCCCAAGGCAGAACCCAAACAGCGTTTGGGTGGTTCGATTGCATCGGCGGTTAATGGATGGCGTCACGGGGTTCAGATGATCCGCGTGCATGACGTTCAGGAGACCGTGCAGGCGCTTTCCGTGGCCAGTTCCACCTCAATCGTATAGCAAGACAGGTCGATATATCACTGGCTGTATAGCTTGTGATTTTTGACGGTTTGATTAAAAGCAAGATCAGTCAGGTTGTTGAAGAAAGATATTCTCAACCTGAGTTGGTCTTGCTTTTTTTTGTCGGGATTCTGGCATTTTCTGACCTTTGAAGGTTGGGGCTTGCACATTGGGACGCATCGTCACATACCAAACAGTGAATGAATAAAAGTGACTCAAAAGTCACAACTGTTGGTTGGCGCAAAAGCAAATGCGAAGGTCTTTGTATGAACGGATTTGAGGGTCTGGCGCAGTCCGTATTCGACGGTGCCACTTCCGGCCGGGATGCTATGAAACACTGTGTGTTCGTCGTGGAAGACAACACAGACCTGAACAAGGATCTGTGCGAATATCTTGATATGTGCGGTTTCGATGTCGTCGGATGCGAAACCGGTGCTGCATTTTATCGTGCGCTCAAAACCGGAAAACCGGATGCGGTCATTCTTGATATCATGCTTCCGGATGCGGACGGTTATGAACTGGCGCAACATGTCCGCAAGAATATTGATTGCGGGATCATGATGCTGACGTCGCTTTCGGGCATGGATAATCATCTGACCGGCTATAAGTCAGGTGCGGATGTCTATCTGACCAAGGACAGCCCGCTTTCGGTCATTGAAGCCGCCCTGAAACCGCTGATGCGCCGCACGACACGCAGTGACATGGACACAGGCCAGGAACAGGTTGTGCCTGATGATGGCTGGGTACTGGATCTGCTGAACTGGACCCTGCGTAATCCAAACGGGAACGAGGCGAGCCTTACTGCAACGGAACGCACGATCATCAGATTGCTGATCGAAGCCAATGGTGCCTGGCTGACCCGCCCGGAAATCGTTATGGAACTTGGCAAGGCCGATACCGCAGAAAACTGTCGCAACCTCGATACGGCCATCCGCCGTGTTCGCCAGAAAATCCTTAAGGAAATTGGCGAAGAACTGCCGGTTCGAACGGCCTATGGTCGTGGTTATGCCTTTACTTCCACCGGGGTTGTTCTGGGCGCTGCCGACGCATCATAACGCGGCGTTACGATCCGTTTTCCTGTCGATCTTCTTTCAGGGTGTCTTGATAGCGGGCTCTTTAATAGGCAAAAGCAAGCACAGTTCTATCCCCGACTGTCCGCGGTCACGCAATTTGATTGATCCCCCGTGGGCATCGACAATGCGTTGCGAAATATGAAGGCCAAGCGCACTGCGTTGCGAACCGGACTCAACGTCCTTGCGGAACAAGGCTGTCCCGATCAGGCGGATTTCCTCATCATCAAGTTCCGGACCGCTACAGGGAATAGCGATTTCGACTAGCCATTTGCTTTGCCGCTGCAATATCAGATGCAATGGATTGCCATGGGCAAAACGTCGGGATGTTTCAATCAGGTTGGTAATAGCAAGGCCAATCAGCGTTTCATCAATGTAGGCCTCGACACCTTCGGCATGGTGGATGGTCAGGAAAATTTCGGCACCTTCGCGGGTGGTGTTGGCAACGAATTCTTCCATGAAACGATCAACGGAAACCACTTCGCGAGCCAGTGAAAGTTCCTGATTATCAATGCCATCCTTGCTCAGGAATATATCGACCAGGCGGGCAAGTTTGCGCGCCTGAAGCTGGATCCGCTGCAGTCGATCCATGACATCGCCCTTATGGTTTTTCAGGCGCAGCATCAGCATTTCAGCCGACCTCTGGATTACCGCAAGCGGTGTACGAAACTCATGCGACAGCATCGAAATCAGTTTGCGCTGTTCTTCAACCAGTGTGGTGGTTTCAGCTGCCTTCATTGCAACAGAGATACGTTCACGATCCATAGATGCCAGACGAAAGCCCATCAGGATACTCATTGCGATGATGTGGAACAGCAATGTGAATTGATGCAGTCCCAGACGCATCGGTGTTGCCTCTATCAGTCCGACATGGGCAAGTTGCAGCATGATGGCAGGGCCTGTCGGCATCACCAGAACGATCAGAAATGCCCAGCTCATCTTGTTACGAACATTTTTGAACAGTCGTCTGATGATGTGAAGGCACATCAGGGCCATGAATACTGAATGGCTCGGAATAATATAGGTGCCAAAGACCGTATACAGATCGTTGGTTGCTCCAAAAAGGAAAAACAAAATCATTGCGCTATAGCCGCAATAGATTTTGAACATCAGGGGATGTCGTTTCCTGATCCCGGTAATATGTAACCACAGGAACGCCGTGGCGGCATGCGAGATGACATTTAGTTGCCCTAGAAGAAGATCATTCATCCAGGGCGTTTCCGGCCGGATATCGCTTAATACAACACCGTTTACAATTGCAACAACACCCCCGACGCTGGCTACCCAGATTCCATACAGAACCACAATAGGGTCGCGCGCCATAACGCCAAGCGCCAGATAGGCAAAGCCAAGTGTTGCGATTATCCCGAAGAACACATTGGTCGCAATGTTCCGATAGGTTAGCGACGAGATCAGATCACCCGCAGGCCACAATTTTGCCCGCAGAAAATTCGCACTGTTGCTTTTTACCCGGATGAACATCTGGTAGTCGCCAGTGTCAAGCAATGGCAGGGCGGCCACTTGGGTTGAGCCCGCATAGGTCCGTTTGCTTGCCGGAACGTGATCTCCGAGATGCTCTTGCCAGATCGGGTCGCGTGTGCCATCTGCGACAATCATCACATCAATAAAGTTCAGGTAGGTGGGATTAAGTTCAATGAGCGGCTTTGTGGTCAGTTTGTCCTGAACTGTGATGTCCAGCCTGTACCATATTGCATCCCGGCTATAGCCAAAGGACGGGATGCCGGTGGTCATGACAAAGGCGCTGTCAGGAAGCCCCCTGATATCGCTTAATACCATACGGCGAGACTTGTCGACATACCATCGAAGATAGGGCGTAATTTCAATCGGTCCGGGAATAAAGCTTGATAGTTTCAGTTTGGAATATTCATTGGGCTCAGGGGCTTGTTGCGCCTGCGCCGATTGAATTGTCGTGACAATAAGGGCGATGACGACCAAACCCGTGACCACAGTCATCGTGACCACCAAATGGCCAAGCTTTTTTCTGATGGATGCTAACGCTGATAACATTAGGTCAGCGCCTTTTGTCTGAGGGTATCAAGGGCAGCTTCCCCGAAAGGCCGAACTGGATTTCGTTGGTTTTCCCGGCTGTTGCTTGAAGGTTGTAGGGCAGCTTAAGCAATACCGTTGTCCCGCCATGTTCGCCGACACTAAGTGACATGCTGCCTTTATGGGCTTCAATGATCCGGTTGGTAATATGCAGACCCAGTCCCACACCCTGTGTCACCGAAGATTCCCGGCCGCGATAAAACGCATTCTGGACCTTGCCCAGTTCATCCGGCGCGATGCCGGGGCCTTCATCGACAATGCGGATATAGACATAGCCATTGGCAGACCGGTTGCAGGCAATCCATACCGGGGCGCCCGGTGCATATTTGCGGGCATTTTCGATGATATTGATGATGGCACGTTCCAGCAGAATACGATCAATATTGACGATCGCGAAATCTGCATTGATCAGGCTGACATTCTGCTCCTGAACTTCTATGGACCGTCGTGCAATCAGATCTGTCAGAAACTGGTCGATGGCAACCTGTTCACGCGATGTCGTGAAGGTCGCACTATCAAGGGTTTCCTTGGTCAGAAAGGCATCAACAAGAGCTGATAGCTGCCCGGCATTTCGGCGTATTGTCGTCAGTCGGTTATGAACGGATTCATCTTCATCACGCATATGCAATCCCAGAATTTCCGAAGAGCGCTGTATGATTGCAAGCGGTGTGCGGAACTCATGCGACAGCATGGTGATGAATGTACGTTGTTCTCCGGCAAGCTGGGATGCGCGCTGATTGCTCTGATAGGCATGGATGCGCTTGTGTGCAAGTCGATAGACACGAACACCCATGGCAATCGCAACCATGACCAGATGGATTGTCGAGCTGGCCTTGTAGATGTTGGACGTTAGGCTGTTGATTGGCAGGCTGCCAATCAGCATCAAAAGATGAATACAGGCCGACAGCGTCGGAAAGCCCAGAGCAAGAAGGAAGAACCAATACATCAGTGTATTGTTTTCCCGGTACCCGGTCGCAATCAGATAGCCAAGCAAGATGAAAAGCAGGAATGTATGGGGAATGAAGAACAGCTTGGCATAATAGATATAAAGGTCCGATGTGGAGGTGAGAGCCCCCAAAATCATGAGACCGGCAAGACCCATCATCACACGAAACAGGAACGGGTTGTGCTTGTCCAGGCGAATAATATGGGCCCACATTGCGACAGATGACCCGATAGAAATCGCCGTTCCGGTCCCGGTAATCAGGTCGTTTGCATATAACGAGACATCCTTGAATAACAGCTGGGCATATCCTGTGGTTCCGAGATTAAGCAGGAACAACCCCAGAATATATATCGCATACCAGCTCACAGATGCATCGCGCGAAAACACGCCAAACGTCATATAAAGGGCAAAAACAACAAGCAAAACCCCAAGATAACTGCCATTGCGGTAACTTTGTGAACCGGTTTCTGCAATGAATGTTTCCTGAGTCTGAAGCTTGGCTTCAAGGACATGTGCGCTGTTTGTGACAACCCGGATGACAAGCCAGTAGTGACCGGGGGCAAGTTCGGGCCAAAGACTTATATATTTAAGGTTGGCCGGGGCGCCGGGATCGTTGGGAACCCTGTCACCAACCCGGTCTTCCCAAAGCACCTTTCCTGTTTCCCGGGAAAGAACAGTTAATAAAATATCGTTGAGATAAGCTGCTCCCAGCTCGATAAAAGCATTGGTACCCGGGCTGTCAAATCGACTTTCAACGATAAACGGGGCGCGATACCAGACCGGCTGGTCGGTATATCCGGGGCCGGGCCTGTTATAAATCGTTTCAAATTCGGTTTCGGGAATGTTTATGACGTCGGCCGGGATCGATATTTCCCGGCTTGTCGTCAGACGGGTCAGAAAATGATCAAGGGTGATATCACTGGCCGGACCGTTGTTTCCGATTACGAAATGTTGCTGCCTGTCATGGGCGCGGGATGGCGCCGGGAACATTTCAATGAAAACAGCGATAATGATTGCCCAAAGCACAATCACCGCCATGTTTGAGCGAAAAACGCGCAAAATTCCCCCGGTTTCAATCCTTTAAAACGATGACCTTTTTGATAGCGGGTTTTTGAAAGCAGGTCATTGCTTTTATCAGAAGGTAAGCATGTAATCGCGTTAACGTATTGATGGCAGACTGGGCGTAAAATCTAGCCCTTGTCAGGATGATTGAAGAGTAGCATTGAAGCGTCACTTTGATATAACCGGCAGTCAGAATTCATGAGGCGGTCATCACTGTCCGTCACGTAAGCAGAGAAAAGAACATGAGCCGCAAATATTTTGGTACCGATGGAATTCGTGGAACGGCCAACACGGCCCCGATGACCGCCGAGGTTGCGTTGAAGGTCGGGATGGCTGCCGGGCATTATTTCACGCGCGGGAACCATCGGCACAAGGTTGTCATCGGCAAGGATACCCGTCTGTCGGGCTATATGCTTGAACCGGCACTGGTTGCCGGTTTCACCTCCATGGGGATGGATGTGATGCTGGTCGGGCCAATGCCGACCCCCGCTGTTGCCATGCTGACCAAATCGATGCGTGCCGATATCGGTGTCATGATCTCTGCTTCGCACAACCCGTTTCAGGATAACGGCATCAAGCTGTTCGGTCCGGACGGCTTCAAACTGTCTGACGAAGTCGAACTGGAACTCGAAGCCCTGATGGAAAGCGACCTTTCCGGCAAGCTGGTCCCGGCCAATGCACTTGGACGGGCAAAACGCATTGATGATGCGCCCGGTCGCTATATCGAGGCTGTCAAATCCTCCTTGCCCGGTTCGGTCACCCTTGAAGGCATGCGCATCGTTCTCGATTGTGCCCATGGTGCCGGATATTCGGTTGCGCCCAAGGTTCTGCGTGAACTTGGTGCCGATGTGATCGAAATCGGCACCAGCCCGAATGGTTTGAACATCAATGACAAATGCGGTTCGACCTATACCAAAACCATGTGCGATCGCGTTCTCGCCGAAAAGGCTGATGTCGGTATTGCGCTGGACGGGGATGCCGACCGTGTTCAGATGTGTGATGAAAAAGGTCAGTTGATCGATGGTGATCAGTTGATGGGGCTTGTGACCACCCACTGGAAACGAACCGGTCAGCTGCGTGGCAACGCGCTGGTGGCGACGGTCATGTCAAACCTTGGGCTTGAACGATACCTTGAACGCAATGATGTGCGCCTGATCCGCACCAAGGTCGGTGACCGCTATGTGGTTGAACAGATGCGCGCTCTTGATTGCAATGTTGGCGGGGAACAGTCCGGGCATATCGTACTATCCGACTTCGCATCGACCGGTGATGGCCTTCTGGCAGCCCTTCAGGTGCTTGCCGTCCTTGCCAGCCGCGAGGGTCGCGTGTCGGAAATGAGCCGCGTGTTTGATCCGCTGCCGCAAATCCTTAAAAACGTGCGCTATTCTGCCGGTTCTGATCCGCTTTCCGATAGCAGTGTGATCGAGGCTATTGCGACAGCTGAAAAGTCATTTAACGGCGACGGTCGTGTCCTGATTCGTAAATCGGGTACCGAACCACTGATCCGCGTCATGGCCGAGGGCGATGACGCGGTCAAGGTCGAACAGATCGTTGACCGCATTGTCGCACAAATTACCGCAGTGGCAGGCTGATGCCGGTTAAACGCCGTTTACTGACGTCATAACAACACTTTGCATGCATAAAGGAAGTCGATCATGAAAGGTCGTGTCTTGATTATAGCCGGATCCGACTGTTCGGGCGGGGCAGGTATTCAGGCCGATATCAAGTCGGTAACTGCTCTTGGTGGCTATGCTGCAACGGCGATTACCGCTTTGACAGTGCAAAACACGACCGGAGTCTTCGACGTTCTGGGCATCGCCCCGGAGATGATCGTTCATCAGGCGACTGTGACGATTGACGATATCGGTGCTGATGCCATCAAGACCGGGATGCTCCACAGCGTGCCGGTGATCGAAGCAGTGGCGGAATTCATCAAGCAAAAGGCAGCCGGTATTCCGGTTGTTGTTGATCCTGTGATGGTATCGCAAAGCGGATCCCCCCTGTTGCAGGAAGACGCTGTTTCGGCCCTGATTGGCAAGATGATCCCGCTGGCTACCGTTCTGACACCAAATATTCCCGAAGCGGAAGCATTGTCAGGCATGAAAATTACCGACGAAGGTGATATGATTGCTGCGGCGCACAAAATTGGCGATCTCGGTGCCGAGGCAGTCCTGATAAAAGGTGGTCACGCCGAGGGTGATAAAATCGTCGATATCCTGTGGCGCCGGGATGGCGATATCGAGGGCTTTGAAGGAACTCGTATTCCGTCTGAAAATAATCATGGTACGGGCTGCTCGCTAGCAAGTTCGATTGCAACCGGGCTGGCACAGGGCATGGGATTGAGTGATTCTGTTGCTCGCGCACGGGCTTATGTCCGTGAAGCCATCCGAACCGCACCAAATTACGGCAAAGGAAACGGTCCGCTAAACCATGCGCATCCTGTGACCGGGTAAGTCACTTAACGAAATGTCACAGGGCGCCAAAAGTTGGGACACTTGCGGTATGCCGGGAACTTCGTTTTTTCATCAGGCGCGTAATAATGCCTGGTCCAATCACAGTCTGTTCGGGGTCTGTCAGAAGCTGACAGTGCACGAACTTGATGCCAAACGTACAAATTTTTCGCCCTCAATTCTTGAATCCCTGAACCATATGCTGACCGTTGACTGGTATTATCTCGACGTTCTTACCAACGGGGGACGGGGGGCTGATTGCCTGATCAATGAAATGCCGTTTCGCGATATCGCCAAACTGGCCGCTGCCCAGCGCGACACAGATCATAAACTGATGACCTTCTGTGAACAGCTGGGCGAAAAGGATGCCATGCGTGACGTGAAACTCGAACGTCAGAATAACGGGGTTACACACGAAACCGTCGCCGATATTCTGTCTCATCTGTTTGTCTATCAAACCCATCATCGTGGGCAGGTCCATGTTTTGCTGGGTCAGACCACACAGTCACCGCCACCACTTGATGACTATCATCTTGAATATGATGCGCCTTTTCCCGGAACGGGGTTTGAAATTCCCGGCGGTAAAGGTGCCTGAAGGATACCGATGAATAAACGAATGCTACGTCGTGCAATTTTGGTGGGCGGGATTGTTGTTCTTGCCGCGGCAAGCTATGGCGATCCCGAACGCCATATCGCCGATCTGATCTGGAAGAATGATGCCGCCCCCTGGGAAAAGGTAACAGCGGTCTATACGCCTGATGCTGCGGAGCCTCGCAAGATCGAAATCAGCGAAGCCGTGTTTGCCGATGTTGCTGCCTGCCGTGACCATGTCATGGAATTGGCGGCCGAGCGTGGCGATCCTGACCTTCAAAAAGGCAGTTTTGAATGTGCAGTCGGCTTTTATCCGCAAAGGGATGCGGAAAAAAAGACCGTGACCGGCGACTATCGGCTGATTGTCCGCTAGGCCCTAAAGCACATACCAAAGAAGGGCAGGCAGGGCGATGGCGGCAAGGAAGCTTGAGCTGATGACAACGCCTGCGACTTCTTCGGGTTCGCGGTTATAAAGCTGCGCAAACAGATAGCAGAACACCGCAACCGGCATCGAACATTGCAAGATCACAACGCCGCGTTCGATGCCCTCCAGCCCCATGACTTCTGAAAGACCCAGACCAACCCCGAACCCCATGCCAAGGCGCAACAGGCTAAGCGCTGTGCTGCGCGCAAGGCTGACCGGACGCAGCTTGGCCAGTGACACACCAAGCGTGAACAGCATCAGTGGAATGGTCAGCTGCCCGATCAGGTTGGTGGTGTTGTAAAGCCATGCCGGAACGTCGGTGTCGGTCGCAAGGAAAACCGTCGCAATCAGGGTTGCCGGAATGATCGGCATCTTGGCCAGTGATCGGATTGAAAAACTGCCCGAGACAAAAGCAACCCCGATGGTCAGTTGCAAAACAACATAGGTGGCAAAAAACGCCACCGACAAAGCCAAACCTTCCTTGCCATAAGCCAGCATGCAAAGCGGCAAGCCGACATTGCCGACATTCGGCCAGGTCAGCGATTGCAAATAGGTCCGCGGAGACAGATTGAAAACCTTAAGGATCGGCCAGCCGATCAGCGCAAACAGAATGTTCGCCGCAAGGGCAGCCGTTCCCATTAAAATCAGGGCATCCCCCCCAAGTTCGACCGTGGCAAGGGCGGCAAAGGTCAAACAGGGTGTTGCGAAATAGGTGACAATGGATGTTACAAGGTTGGTATCAAAATGCTTGCCGGCACGGGCCCAGAAATAGCCAAGTCCTGCGGTAATAAAGACCGGTGCCAGAATGGCTAGAATATCGGCAAACATTGAATACGCTTTCTCTGATCAGGTTCTTTTAACCAGAACCTGTCACGGCGGGCCATATTTCTGCAAGCGAATAATGGTAATACCACTTTGTTTTTCGCGCTGCGGAATGTGGGGTGCCTTTTGCCCGCGAACTTGCCATATTGGCAAAGCTTGCGGCATTGTTGCCCGAAACTGATTGCGTAAAAGGTTGCTGATGCAAAGCCCGTCCCATGATTCCGTCAAACGTCATCTGATTGATCCTGCACCCCGATTTCGGGATCGGCGGCATTTGCTTCCTGCGGTCTTTCTGGATCGTGACGGCGTGATCAATGAAGAAGTCCATTATCTGTCACGTGTCGAGGATTTGCGTCTGATTGACGGTGTTGCAAGCGCCATCCGTCGTTTGAACGAGGCCGGGATTCCGGTGATTGTTGTCACCAACCAGTCGGCGGTTGCCCGTGGCTATATCTCGGAAGATCAGCTTCTGGATATTCATAAGGCACTTGTCGCCATGCTGGCCGAACAAAAGGCCTCTTTGCAGGGCATCTTCTATTCCCCCTATCACGAAAAGGGCGAGGGGGATTATCGGCGCGAAACAACCTGCCGCAAACCGCAACCAGGCATGTTGCTGGCTGCGGCGGACGAGTTTGCCATTTCATTACCGGACAGTGTGCTGGTTGGTGATCGTATCAATGATGTCCGCGCAGGACATGGCGCGGGGGCGCGCGCGATCATGGTGCGAACCGGGCATGGAGCCAAGGAAACGCAACTGCCCGAAGCAGCCGAAGCAGACGTGATTGCCGATGATCTCGCCACTGCGACAGATATCATTCTGGATTCAATGATCGCCCGATAAGGCGGTGAGTTGTCAGGGGCCTACCCCCGTTGAAGGCACCAGTTCTGCCACATCTCGCGGCAGGCCTCTTCGAATTCGCGGGCAATGGCCGGTGGGTGAAACGCCTTGCTGTTGCGGATGCGTTCACGCATGTTTTCGCGGATGCTGGCAAGGGCGGTAAGGTCGGAACTCAGCATGATGCATTTATCGACATACCCTTTTTCGGTTTGCGCGCATAATGCCTCAAGCCCGATATCACTCAGTAATCCCAGCCCCAGTCGAGACCCTGGAAGGTCATTGGCAAGCGATACAAACGGCACGCCAGACCACAGCATCTCGAAATAGTTTTCAAGCGACATGGCGGGAAACGGCGCAAGACCGATATCAATCTGGGCAAACAGAGCCGGGCGATCTTCTTTGGCAACAGCACCGGCAAGATCCAGTCGGTCACGATTGATCCCGGCCTGACGGATGCGGTCCAGGAACGTCTTGGCGGCATATGAATCCTCAAGAACGTCGTCCTGAATGACGATGCGGCTGTTTTTGACTTTATTGAGGATGCGGGCAAAGCAAATCAGCGTTTCGTCACTGATATTGGCAACCCGGTCAATGCAGCCAAACCGGATAATTTCGTCACCGAATGCCGCCGGAAGCGGGCTGACAGGTAAAGCATCATCTCGTTCAGCCGGAAGATACGGTCCCATCTCCAGTCTCTGGGGGCGTTCGGAAAACTGTTTGTTATCGGCAAGGCTGCCACTGAACACTTCCTTGTGCCCGATCAGATAGTCAATCTGCGCAATCCCGGTTGTTGCCGCTGAAAGGCTGGCCTGAACCGGTGCGGCGTAAAGGGCAAAGACCTCAATCGGCTGGGTCGGGTGCGCGCCGCAAATATCAATCAGGATATCGATCTTGTCCTTGCGAATGCGATCGGCAATCTGCATCGGGTCCTGACCAAATACCTCGCGCCAGCCATCAGCCATGACTTGCCAGGACCGTGTGACATCATCAGGTCGCGGTGTTGCCGAATACAGGAACAGCTCGATCTCATGCCGGTTCAGGTGGCGCGCCAGCGTCCCCAAAAGAGCATGCGACGGATGCTCGCAGAAAAATGGTGACAGCCACCCGATGCGCAAACGCTTGTCTGCCTGTCTGCTATTGGCAAATACCGGTTTTGCTGCAATCGGCATATGATGCTTTGCCCAGTTCTTTGCGGCCTTGGCATGGTCCGAGGTGTTTGCGGATGCCAGTTTGACCTTGGTGCGCAGCAAAAGGGCGTCGGCAGTCGCATGGTCAGGATGCTTTTTAAGGATCGCTTCAAGGGTTTCGATGGTTGCTGCGATATCACCGCATTTCAACGTGATATCTGCCAGAACCAGATCAATATCGGCTGTATCCTTGGTGAGCTGCCGGGCGGTTTTCAAAAGCGCAATTGCCTTGGCATATTGCCCCTGATGGGCAAGTGCCTGTCCAAGTCCGCGCAATCCGGGAACGAATTTCGGATTGATGCTGAGCGCGCGCTGAAACAGGCCTTGCGCCAGCTCAGGATACCCAAGCCGCAAATAAGCGCCACCAACACGACAGATATATTCCGGTGAAATCCCCGCCGTCCGGGCCGCATGTTCAAGCGAAGTCAAAGCCGCTTCTTCCTGACCCAGTGCGTGCAGCGCATCACCAAACAGCAACAAGCCTTCGTAATGATCCGGTTTTAACCCCAGCAAACGCCCCAAAAGATCAACCGCCTGTCCCAGATGCCCGCGCGGCATTTCAAGACGCGCCAAATGATAAAGGGCTGTGGGGAAGTCGCCGTGATAGCTGATGGCCTGTTTGAACTGATCAATTGCCTTTTCAATCTGGCCTGAACTCTCAAGCGCGATCGCATAGTTGCATCTGGCGGCCGGATTGGCCCCGAAACTTGAAAGGCAGCTTTCAAAAAGATCAATCGCCTCGCCGTGGCGTCCAAGTCCGGTCAGAAGTGTTGCCAGAAGATGCTCGGCCTCTGCATTATTGGGCGCGATATCAAGAACCTGGCGGTAAATCTTCTCGGCTTCTTCGGGGCGATTGCCCTCATGCGCACTAAGTCCGCGTCGCAACAATGTCTTGAGTTGGTCGGACATGGGGGTGCGTTTCTCCGCCGGATCATCATTTCTGAATTCTGCAATTGGTCTCAAGACATTAAAGGGTTTGGGGGAACCTTTAAAGTGGTCAGTTGTGACAGGCGGGCAGACGGTTGCCAAATCGGAAAAAAAAGAACCCCGAACCGTTACGGGTCCGGGGCGAGAATGGGAGTGGGAGAATCGCCTGGCGGCGATAATCACTTGTTAAGATATGGATTGTTTGGATGAAGATCGCCTATCCAAGGGGATAGTGGCTTTGGTATTTGGGGTAGGTATTTCAGGATAATGGAATAAATGGTGTGAAGTGGTTCACTTATTTCTGCAATGATCTGTTATCTTGTCTGATTATCATGTGCAAAGTGGATGGTCGCGTAGCAATCATACCCAATGATCGGTCCGTGCGAAATTTTCAGGCAAAAAACTGTCAAAAAGCGCGAATACTGTGCTAGAACGCGACTATATTAAAGAAACAGACCCCGCGAAGATTTAGAGAGGTTCCTTCCATGCCGGAATATCGGTCCCGTACAACAACCCATGGCCGCAATATGGCTGGTGCGCGCGGCCTTTGGCGCGCCACTGGTATGACTGACGAAGATTTCGACAAGCCGATCATCGCCGTCGTCAACAGTTTCACCCAGTTTGTGCCCGGTCACGTCCATCTCAAGGATCTGGGCCAGATGGTCGCCCGCGAGATCGAGGCTGCTGGCGGTGTGGCCAAGGAATTCAACACCATTGCCGTTGATGACGGTATCGCGATGGGCCATGACGGCATGCTCTATAGTTTGCCTTCGCGCGAAATCATTGCCGATTCTGTCGAATATATGGTCAATGCCCATTGCGCCGATGCGATGGTCTGCATTTCCAACTGTGACAAGATTACCCCGGGTATGCTGATGGCTGCGATGCGCCTTAATATCCCGGCTGTGTTCGTTTCGGGTGGCCCGATGGAAGCAGGCAAGGTCATTCTGAACGGCGAAGAGCATCACCTTGATCTGATTGATGCGATGATCCAGGCTGCCGATCCGAATGTTTCCGATGAACAGGCCAAGGTGGTCGAGCGTTCTGCATGCCCGACTTGCGGGTCTTGCTCGGGCATGTTTACCGCGAACTCGATGAACTGTCTGGCCGAGGCGCTTGGTCTTGCGCTTCCGGGTAATGGATCTGTGCTGGCAACGCATGCTGCGCGCAAGGAACTGTTCCTTGAAGCTGCCCGCACGTCGGTCAAGCTCGCACGTCGCTATTACGAGGAAGAAGACGTAACTGCGACCCCGCGTGGTATTGCCACGTTCGAGGCCTTTGAAAACGCCATGGCGCTTGATATCGCAATGGGCGGCTCGACCAACACGGTTCTGCATCTTCTGGCGATTGCCAAGGAAGCCGAGGTCGATTTTACCATGGCCGATATGGATCGCCTGTCACGCAAGATCCCGTATCTTTCCAAGGTTGCGCCAAACCACCCGAAATTCCACATGGAAGACGTCCATCGTGCCGGTGGCATCATGCGTATTCTGGGTGAACTTGATCGTGCCGGTCTGTTGCACACCGATGTTTCGACCGTGCATACCAAAACCATGGCCGATGCCCTTGAAAAATGGGACATCAAACGCACCACCAACGAAGCTGTCCACAAATTCTATCGTGCGATGCCAGGCGGCGTTCCGAGCCAGACGGCATTTTCTCAGGAACGCTACTGGGACGATCTCGATCTTGACGAAAAAGAGGGCTGCGTTCGTGATGTGGCGCACGCCTACAGTCAGGATGGCGGTCTTGCGGTTCTGTTTGGCAACCTTGCGGTCAATGGCTGCATTGTTAAAACCGGTGGTGTGGATGAAAGCATCCTGAAATTCTCCGGTCCGGCCGTGATCTGTGAAAGCCAGGACGAGGCTGTTGCCAAGGTTCTTGGTGGTGAAGTCAAGGAAGGTGACGTTGTCATCGTCCGTTACGAAGGACCGAAAGGCGGACCGGGCATGCAGGAAATGCTCTATCCGACCAGCTATCTGAAATCGATGGGGCTGGGCAAGGCCTGTGCTCTGATCACGGATGGTCGTTTCTCGGGGGGGTCTTCGGGCCTGTCGATCGGTCACGTATCTCCGGAAGCCGCTGCTGGTGGCGATATCGGCCTGATCGAGCCGGGCGATATGATCGAAATTGATATTCCGAACCGTTCGATCAAAATTGCTGTGGACGACGCTGTTCTCGCCGAACGTCGCAAGGCGATGGAGGCCAAGGGTCCCGAGGCATGGCGTCCGGCCAAGCCGCGCAAGCGTAAAGTCTCGACCGCCCTTCGCGCCTATGCCGCCATGGCAACCAGTGCCGATCAGGGTGCTGTGCGCGATGTGACACAGGTCGAATTCTAAATATAGAGACTTAATCGGAAAACAAATAGCGGCAACCCAAATTTTGGGTTGCCGCTATTTATCTCTAAATCGTGTAGTCTATACCATTCTTGACGAAAAATGCAGTTCCCCCAGTATATGAGATAAACTTATAATCGTTGTTTTTTATCAATTTGAATGACTTCTCGTTCATAACGTCTTCAACACACTTTCCATGAATTTCACATAAGATGAAATCTGGTGAGTACTTTTCAAAGTTAAACGTGCTCAATACTTCAAATTCATGATTTTCAACATCTACGGTCAAAAGGTCGATACGCTCAACGCCTAGGTGTTCTTCGATTGCCTGGTCGAGGGTTTTGCATTGGATCGGCATAACCTGATAGGGTTTGTTGATCTTGATGGCCCATTCGTCAGCAAAGTCTTTATCTAGCGTGTTTAGACCGCTTCCGGGATCAAATATGTAAGAGTCAATCGTTCCACTACGCGAGCTAATTGCGCACTGAACGCTCTTGTCTCTTGGGCGGACTGTTTTGCAGAGTTCAATGTTCTCTTTTGTCAGGTCCAAGTTTAGGCCGTGCCATCCCCATTTATAAAGCTTCCAAGTTGTTGATCCAATTACTGGATTGTTGCAACCAACATCAACAAATACTCCATTGTTCTTCTTTGGGTGGCGCCTATATATCCTTTCAAGAAGAATATCTTCTCCCCATCCCGCATAAGCTTTGTAGTTTCTCGCCTTCAATATTCGATAAATTTTATATATTTTTGTCGGTTTGATGTAGGTGTTCTTAAGGTGTTTAAGCATTTTCCCCAATGCCTTTGCTTAAGTGGCCCCCGGTTTTCGGAAGTTTTCGTGAATCAGGTATAAAATAGATTACAGTTTACCACTTCCCTTCTGTAAACAAGCGGTGGAAATGTGACCACAATCTTTTGAGGCCCTTCGGCTTGTTTGATTTTCTTCTGCTGGGCCACTTTCTTGTCGGATCAAAGACGGCTCGATTTAGGCCGATGTGTCTGACGGCATCCTTATCAAGTATCGCATTGGTAAAGCCGAGTTCACGATAGGCAACGTTTATGTCGACCTCATTCTTATACTTGCTGTAGTCGCCAATAAGATAATAATCCGCCATACGCTTGATACCGGGGTTGAACGAGAAATACCCCCATTCCCAGCCTTCCTCAACTTGGACTTTGTGGTAACCGACGCCATCAACAGTTTTGTGATCATATAGATTGAATTTAGGTCGGCTAGAGTTGATATCTTCTTCCGCGCGATGCCAAGTCTGTAAAATTTTTGGCTCTGCATCGAGTACTTTTAGTGAGTCCTCAATAAAACCTGAGCGATAGAATTCCCAGTCGTCTTCGCAGTGAAAAACCAGTTCGGTATCAATTGTTTTGTAGCCATCAACAATTGTTTTGATTTGGCCTTTTTTCTCTTCATTACATAGAATGTCGAAACGATCACCGTATTTTTCTTTGATTTTTTTGTAGACAGTGGGATCGCAAGAATCTTCGGTGATAACATACCGTTTAATTGGGTACGTGTTGTATTTTAAAAAGGAATCAAGTGTTTGTTCTAGAAGGTCTAAACGCCCACAACTGGTCAGAAAAAATGTAACTTCACGCATATTAAGCCCCAAGTTTTATCAAGCGGACAATCTAACGGACTGTGTGAAAAATCCAAGCTGGATGATTGCAGTTATGTGATTAATTTTGAACAACAATGAGCGAAAACTTCCTCTGACTTTGGTGATCAGAGGAAGTCTTTACGTTTTATAGCTTGCAGCTATGGATTATTTTACTGGTTCGTATTCATATCCAAGCGCATCTGCCACCGCCTGATAGGTCACCTTGCCACTATGAATATTAAGGCCCGCTGCCAGATGCAGATCATCCTTGCAGGCCTGTTTCCACCCCTTGTTGGCCAGTGCAAGGGCAAAGGGCAGGGTGGCGTTGTTCAGTGCAAAGGTTGATGTGCGTGCAACGGCACCGGGCATATTGGCAACGCAGTAATGCACGACATCATCAATGATATAGGTCGGATCAGCATGGGTGGTGGCTTTGGATGTTTCAAAGCAGCCACCCTGATCAATGGCGACATCGACAATCACCGATCCGGGTTTCATCTTTGAAAGCTGTTCCTTGCGGATCAGTTTGGGGGCCGCAGCACCGGGGATAAGAACCGCGCCAACAACCATGTCGGCATCAAATACCAGGGCTTCGGTGTCGTCAATCGTTGCATATTGGGTTTTGATGCGGGGACCGAAAACGTCATCAATATAGGTCAGACGTTTGACATTCTTATCGAGAATGGTGACATCAGCCCCCATGCCGGCAGCGATCCTTGCGGCATTGGTGCCGACAACACCGCCACCGATCACGACAACCTTTGCTGGTGCCACACCGGGAACACCGCCAAGCAAGACCCCGCGTCCGCCATTTGCTTTCTGAAGGGCGGTTGCACCGACCTGCGGGGCCATGCGTCCTGCCACCTCGGACATCGGTGCCAGAAGTGGCAAGCCGCCATTCCGGTCCGTCACGGTTTCATAGGCAATTGCTGTTGCGCCAGATTTGATCAGGCCAGCGGTCTGGTCCGGGTCCGGGGCAAGATGGAGATAGGTAAACAGCAACTGACCTTCGCGTAGCTGTTCATATTCAACCTTCTGCGGCTCCTTGACCTTGATAACCATTTCAGCGGTGGCAAAAATTTCGGCTGCGGTTCCGACAATTTCCGCACCCGCAGCCACATAATCTTCATCACTGCAACCGATCCCGGCACCTGCCATGGTTTCGATTTTTACCTTGTGACCATGAATGGTCAGCTCCCGGACTGAACTTGGCGTCAGTCCGACACGGTACTCGTTGTTTTTGATTTCCTTTGGAACACCAATCAGCATTTCGTTTTCTCCCGACGAATTCAGGTGGTAATCGGGTTATCTCCCGGCCTTGACCGGGGACTCCCGGGCATTTCGCGCCCATTTTTGATTGTTTGTGCATGATACCCTAAAAATGGGGCAATTAATCTTCAATTCCAGACCCGTTTGGTGATATCATTGCTAGATAATTTAAAAGAATGACCTAAATCTCGGAGGATTATTCTAATGCAGATGGACGAACGTGACCGCATGATCCTGCGTTTGTTGCAGAAAGATGGTCGCATCAGCAACGCGGACCTTGCTGAAAAGGTCAACCTGTCGGCTTCGGCCTGTTTGCGGCGTGTGCGCCTGCTCGAAGAGGCGGGCTTTATTGATCATTACACGATGCTGCTCAATCCGGCCCGGATTGGCAAACCGGGCAATGCGTTCGTCAATATCGCAATTACCCGTCAGACCCGCGAAGCACTTGAGACCTTTGAACGAGAAGTCCAGAAGGTGCCCGAGGTTGTCGAATGCTATCTTCTGGCCGGACAAAGCGATTATCTGGTGCATGTTGTCTATAGTGACACCGCTGATTACGAGCGCATCCACAGCGAAGTTCTGACCCAGCTTCCCGGTGTCGAGCGCGTTCAAACCGTGATCACGCTTCGTGAAGTCAAACGCACCACCGAATTGCCGGTCTAGAACCTCTGAAATACTGAACGTGTGTATCTCTGATGCGAATACAAGGCCCGTTATCTGACGGGCCTTGATGGTACTTGCGTTGATCTTTTAAAAGTCGTGCGGCGGGATAAAACCGGTTTCGGTATCTGCGACTCGTCAGGGAAATGTACAGATTCGCAAAATTTGTTCGGAAATTTGGTGCTGGTTGATTTTATGTGACCGTTATTCATCTACCGGAGAGGAAGTGTCACAGATAAAATCCCTGTTTTTTCAAGGTGTCATAAGTTTTGTCTATTTATTCTCGTTCCACGGTTTGACTTTTAGGTGAATTACAATGCAATAATATTGCGGGGAAAAACGCTGGGGGAAGCTAATAAATATGGAACAAGAAAATCTTGTTCGTGCGCGAAGCCACGAACAGAAACTGAAGCGTCGTGCTGATATCCTTGAGGCTGCACGTGCGCTGTATCTTGAAGGCGATGGAACCTTGCCATCGGCAGCCGAGGTTGCTCGAAAGGCCAATCTGGCCAAGGGAACCCTTTATCTCTATTTCTCAAGCAAGGAAGCCCTGTTTCTTGAAGTGCTGCGCCATTTCCAGAAGGGCTGGTTTGAGAACAATCTTGATATCATTGATCAGGAAGCATTGCGTCGCCCCGAAGAGCGGGACTCTACCCGTGTGGCGCGCGAATTCGTGCAATATCTGGTGAAGAACGAGAAGTTTCTCTGTCTCGCATCCTTGGCGCAAGGCGTTCTGGAATCAGGCTCGGACGATGAAATGGTCGTCGGTCAGCGCCGTTTTCTGGCCTCTATGGTCAAACGTACGGCTGATGCCCTGGCAGAGCTTTATGCGATCACGCCGGACGAGGCCAGCAAGCTGATGCGGTCTTCCTATGCGCTGGTGCTTGGGTTGTGGCAGATGTCACAGCTTCCGGAACGGGTGAAGCGCCTGATGGAACAGAACGCCCTGAACAGCCTTATCATCGATTTTGGAGAAGCTGCCGAAGAGGCCGTGGTGTCTTATTGGCAGGTTGCTGCACCGGGCATGAAATGTCGCGAGATGATGCGACGTGCCGCAGCAGGTGAATGTTCCTGAGCAACAGGTTTTCAGATCATCTGATTACATGAAAACAGCGCCGAAAGATTTCTTTCGGCGCTGTTTTTGTCTGAGCATTTTGGTTCAGGAAATCGGGTCTATATGTCGCTCGCATTTGCTGAGCGGTTGCGCATTCGTTCAGATCGCAGGATCATGATGCTTGCGATCACAATCAAGATCGACACAGCAAGAATGATCAGTGTGGCTAATGCGTTGATCTCTGGCGATACCCCAAGACGCACGGACGAGAAGACCTTCATCGGAAGGGTGGTTGACCCCGGTCCGGCGACAAAGCTTGCAATCACCAGATCATCAAGCGACAGCGTAAAGGACAGAAGCCAGCCCGCCAGAAGGGCCGGAAGGATCATCGGAAGCGTGATGACGAAAAAGATCTTGCCGGGCTTTGCGCCCAGATCCATCGCGGCTTCCTCGACCGAGATATCCATCCCCGACAGGCGCGACTGCACAACAACCGCGACATAGGCCGCACAGAAGGTCGAATGCGCGATCGTGATTGTTGAAATCCCGCGTCCTGCCGGCCAGCCGACAATTTGTTCAAGGGTTACAAACAACAGCAAAAGCGACAGACCGGTAATGACTTCGGGCATCACAAGCGGGGCTGCGATCATGCCTGAAAACAGGGTGCGTCCCTTGAACCGGCCGAAGCGCGACATGACAAGCCCGGCTGGCGTGCCAAGTGCCAGTGCAAGGGTTGCCGACATCACACCGATCCGAAGGCTGTTCCAGGCGGCATCAATCATACCGTCATTGTTAAACAGTGACACGTACCATTTGGTCGAAAAGCCCGACCATACGGTCACCAGCTTGCCTTCGTTAAACGAATAGATGATGACAAGCAGGATCGGCACATAAAGAAAGGCAAAGCCAAAGGCCAGTGCCGAAATCAGGAAGGTTGAACGTTTACCACTCATTGCTGGCCTTCCTCCTGCTTGGTCTGGATATGCTGGAACCACATGATCGGAACAACCAGGAAGACCAGCATCGCAATCGCCACCGCCGATGCAATCGGCCAGTCACGGTTGGCAAAGAATTCGTTCCAAAGCGTTCGACCGATCATAAGGGTGTTCGGACCGCCCAGAAGTTCCGGAATAACGAATTCGCCCACAGCCGGAATAAAGACCAGAAGCGATCCCGCCAGAATCCCCGGAAGTGACAGCGGCAGGGTAACTTTGACAAAGGCCTGCCAGGGCTTGCAGCCAAGATCAAGGGCTGCCTCGATCAGGCTGATATCCATTTTCTCAAGTGTCGAGTAAAGCGGCAGGATCATGAAGGGCAGGTAGGTGTAGACAATCCCGACATAGACCGCGAACTCGGTCTGGCGCATGATCAGTGGTTCGGAAATGATGCCGGTCCACAGCAGGAATGCATTGATCAGGCCTTCGCGATCCAGAATCCCGATCCAGGCATACACACGGATCAGAAAGCTGGTCCAGAATGGCAGGATCACAAGCATCAGAAGCACACTGCGCATCGATCCGCGCGCGCGGGCAATCCCGTAGGCCATCGGATAGCCGATCAGCAGGGTGATGACGGTGGAGATCGCGGCAATCCGGATCGAATTCAGATAGGCCGTCGCATAAAGGCTGTCTGATAACAGGAACAGGTAGTTCCCGAAATTAAGCGTTATCGTTACACCTTCGTCAATCCAGGCGAACAGCGCGCTATAAGGCGGCTGCGCATATTCGGCCATGGAAAAACTGATCTTCAGAACGATCAGAAACGGCACAAGGAAGAACAGGAAAAGCCAGAAATACGGAATACCTATGACCAGTACCCGGCCATGCTTGATCATCCAGCGATCAAAACGTTGTTTCAGGGTTAGCTTGTCACTGCTCATTGGTTCAGAACCGAAGCAGCCCCGGCCTCCCACGATACCCAGACGCTGTCTTCCCACGTGTAACGCGGTTCGATCTGGCGGGTGGAATTCGGTTCGGTCACCTTGATGCGTTTGCCGCTTGCAAGGCGCACGTGATAGGTCGAAATGCCGCCAAGATAGCCGATCTCTTCAACCTTGCCCGACACACAGTTATATTTGGTGTCTTCCGGTGCCTCTTTGGTCAGACGCAGGCGTTCGGGGCGAATGGCGGCCCAGAATGTCATGCCCTCATGGCCCTGAACCGCGTGATCAATGTATATTTCGCAACCGGCTTCGTCAGATTTGATGACGGCGTATTTCTCGTCATCATCAACCAGAACGCCTTCGATCAGGTTGACCTGACCAAGGAAGTTCGCCGTGTAGCGGCTGTTGGGATATTCATAAAGTTCGAACGGTGTTCCGATCTGGTTGATCACGCCTTCATTCATCACGGCGATACGTGATGCCATCGTCATGGCTTCTTCCTGGTCATGGGTCACCATGACAAAGGTCGTGCCGACTTTTTCCTGAATATTGACCAGTTCGAACTGGGTCTGTTCGCGAAGCTTCTTGTCAAGCGCGCCAAGCGGTTCATCAAGCAACAAAACCTTGGGGCGCTTGATCAGTGAACGGGCAAGGGCGACGCGCTGGCGCTGTCCGCCCGAAAGCTGATGGGGTTTGCGTTTGGCAAACTTGCTCATCTGGACAAGGCCAAGCATCTCGGCCACCAGTTCCCTGATCTCGCTGCGCGAAACTCCGTCCTGCACAAGGCCGAATGCGACATTCTGCTCGACGCTCATATGCGGGAACAGGGCATAGGACTGGAACATCATGTTGGTCGGGCGTTCATAGGCCGGAACACCGTCCATATCGACGCCATCAATATAGATTTTTCCCGATGTCGGTTCCTCGAACCCGGCCAGCATGCGCAGAAGCGTTGTTTTCCCGCAGCCCGAACCGCCCAGAAGGGCAAACAGTTCGTGGCGATAAATATCAAGGGAAACATCATCAACGGCGTAGAAGTCACCGAATTTCTTGGTCACATTCTCAAAGCGGATATAGGGAACCGCATCCGGGTTGTTCCAAGGTTGCGTCTTATGCACGTCCTCATGCGCGCGATCCAAAACCGCCTCAGGCACCAGCATTCTCCCCTGTTTCAAATTCATGATGAACCGATAATTCCAGACGACAGTCCCTGATGATCTGCTGCGCAATCTTTGAATGTTGCGTCGGCGCCGGTATGTCGGTTCGCTCTGATAACAGGATGAAGCAATTCTACAATCTGTAAAGAGGGGTGTGCGATATTTTGAACAACAACCCGTATATGCCGCCAAAAATGGCAGGAAATGACCTTGGGGTGTTCAGAAAATGTGCATTATTCAACGGGCCTCAGGATGCGGGCTGTTGGTCGGGCATGTGTGAATATCATCACAGGATCGCGAGTCACATCACGGCCCGCTTGCACATCAAAAAGGGCGCGATCAAAATCGCGCCCTTTGACGTTCAGAAGGTCCGACCATCAAGCGATGGTCGCAACAGATTTCTTACTGACCGGTTTTAAGTTTGGTCCACAGACGGGTACGGGTACGCAATTCGCGGGGACCCGGTTCGATTTTCGAACGCAGACGTTCCTTGACTTCCTGAGACGGGTAAACGCCCGGATCAGATTTCAGCGCTTCGTCGATCATCGGCATGGCTGCAAGGTTCGGTGTTGCATAGGCGACATAGTTTGCAATGTCGGCTTCAACATCGGCACGCAGGACATAATCGATGAATTTGTGTGCGAGCTCGGCATGCGGTGCATCGGCCGGGATCATCATCACGTCAAACCAGATCAGCGTACCTTCATTCGGGATCACGTATTTGATCTCGTTGCCGTTGCCGGCTTCTTCTGCGCGGGCTGCTGCCTGACCAACGTCACCCGACCAGCCGACAGATACGCAGACATTGCCGTTGGCAAGGTCGTTAATGTATTGCGAGCTGTGGAAATAGGTGATGTACGGGCGGATTTTCTCCAGCTCGGCCATCGCACTTTCGATGCTTTCTGCGGTCGGTGCGCCTTCCGGCATATTACCAAGATAGAAGTTCACAAGCGGGACGATCTCGCCCGGATCATCCAGAAGCGTCAGGCCACATTTGGACAGGGCTTCGGCATATTTCGGATCGAAAATCAGCGACCAGCTGTCAAGCGGCGCGTCATCCCCAAGGACTTCCTTGACCTTGGCAACGTTATAACCAAAACCGTTGGTGCCCCAAAGATACGGAACAGCGAAATCGTTGTTCGGATCGTATTTTGCGGTCTGGGCCAGAATGACCGGATCAAGGTTGCCGAAATTGGTCAGTTTGGTCTTGTCGACTTTCTGGAAAATGCCCGCCTGGATCAGGCGCTGGGCATCGGCCAGGGTCGGGACAACAATGTCGTAACCGGAATTGCCGGCAAGAAGCTTTGCCTCGACAACCTGGTTGCTGTCATAGACGTCGTAGTTAACCTTGATGCCGGTTTCTTTTTCGAAATTGGCAATGGTTTCTTCGCCGATATAGTCAGACCAGTTGTAGATGTTCAGAACATCTTCGGCCTGCGCTGCACCGGCAAAGCCGATCGAGGCAAGCACGACAAGGCTTGAAGATTTAAGAAGAGATTTCATTTCGCTGAGCCTCCCATGTGGCAGCGTTTGAAAGTTTGGTGATCCTGTTGTTTGCTTCCTCCAGGACCCGAGGACACGTCCAATATCCTTCGAATGCATCAGGATATTGTCAAACACAAGATGGAAAATTGTGCATTTTTCGCATCAAGTAAAAAATTAGGCATTTTCGATGCAATAATCTTGCGCCGGGACTTCACACCCGGCGCAAAATTCGACCCGCAGTTTTAAACGTTCAGCAGAAGATGCTCGCGTTCCCATGCACTGATCACGGTCTGATAGGCATCCCACTCGGCTTCCTTGACCGCCAGAACCGCTGCCGAGAATTCCTCGCCAAGCAGCTCTTTGAGCGGCTTGCAACGCTGGAACTTCGCCAATGCTTCATGGATATGGCGGGGCAGGGAATGGGCGCGGTCATAGCCCGAACCCTCGATCGGTGCGGTTGGCTCGATTTCTTCAATGATGCCAAGCAAGCCACAGGCAAGTGATGCGGCAACCGCCAGATACGGGTTTGCATCCGCGCCCGGGATCCGGTTTTCGATACGACGTGCCGCAGCCGGCCCATTGGGCTGACGCAGGCCGACGGTACGGTTATCAAGGGACCAGTGCATGTTGATCGGCGCATCCGACCAGGGCTGCAAACGGCGATAGCTGTTCATGTTCGGAGCCAGAAGCGGCATGGCCGCGGGCAGGTAACGCTGCAGGCCGCCAATATAGTTCAGGAACATCTTGGAGTTCTCGCCATCATCATCGGCAAACAGGTTCTTGCCAGTGTTGATGTCGATCAGACTTTGATGGATATGCATGGCGCTGCCCGGATGGTTGCCCATCGGCTTTGCCATGAAAGTTCCATAGACTCCGTGCTTGAGTGCAGTTTCGCGCAGGGTGCGTTTGAACAGGAACGACTGGTCGGCCAGTTCAAGCGGCTCGCCATGGTTGAAGTTCATTTCAAGCTGGGCCGGGCCGGATTCGTGGCTCATGGTATCGGCATCGATATCCATGGCCTCGCAATAGTCATACAGGTCTTCGATCAGCGGATCGAATTCGTTGATCGCGTCGATTCCAAACGCGTTCGATGCCCGTTCCGGGCGCCCGGAACGTCCAATCGGCGGCTCAAGCGGGTTGTCCGGGTCGGTGTTTTTTGCCACCAGATAAAATTCAAGTTCAGGGGCAATGACCGGTGTCATGCCGCGTTCCTCAAAAGCCTTGAGAACACGTTTGAGAACCCCGCGCGGCGAGGTCGAAACTTCCTCGCCCGAGAAATGATAACAGTCGCAGATGATCTGAGCAGTCGGCTCCTCGTACCAAGGCACAACGCGGATGGTCTTCGGGTCAGGAACCATCACAACGTCTTTCTCGGCGGGATCAAGGAATGCATCGGTTTCTTCGGGATAGCCGCCAGTCACAGTCAGGCAGAAAATTGCCTCCGGGATGGCAAGGCTTTTGGCCTCCAGACCGCGCAGGAATTTCTGCGTCGGCAGGACCTTACCCCTTGCGACCCCTGACATATCGGGGACGATGCATTCGACTTCTTCGATTTTACGCTCAGATAGCCACTTCTTGAGATCGGTGCTCATATGTAGTCGGGCGCTTTCACGCCAGTCCTTCAAAATTGCATTTTCTTGCGTTTTTCGGGCCATTCCCGACAAAATTCACAAGAAAGAATGTTGGTCTTCGAAGAGTTTTGTATTTAATTTTCTTATTGTCTTTGTTTTTCGAATTATAGTCGAAATATTGGTGTTATCGTCGAAGATATCAATTCATATCTCTGGAACGCTTCCACCATATTGCGCTATAAGTGCTCCAGATTATAAGGGCAGCGTTTGGACGCTGGTCAAGGAGGTATTATGAAAATCGAACATCCCTATCTTATGTTTCTTGGTGACGCGCCGGACGAACTGGCAGCAAAAACCGCAATCGGCATCAAACAGTGGCGTCCGGAATGGTGCGTCGGTCAGCTCAGCCTTCCGGGCTGTCAGGCCGACCTGGGCCTTCCGGAAATGTCCATTGCCGAAGCAAAGGCAGCAGGTGTTAAGACTCTGGTACTTGGTGTTGCCAACCGTGGCGGCATCATCGGTCCGGCATGGATGGAAACCCTTCTGGCAGCAATCGATGCCGGCATGGATATCGCCAACGGTCTGCATACCCGCCTTTCGACCATTCCCGAACTGGTTGAAGCTGCTGCTGCCAAGGGCGTGAACCTGTTTGACGTGCGTCACTTCGATGGCAAGGTTCCGGTCGGTAACGGTGAAAAACGTTCCGGCAAGCGTGTTCTGGCCGTCGGTACCGATTGCTCGGTTGGTAAAATGTACACCACGCTTGCCATTGATGCAGAGATGAAAAAACGCGGCATGAAGTCCGACTTCCGCGCGACCGGTCAGACCGGCATTTTCATCGCGGGTGAAGGCATCTCGGTTGATGCGGTGATCTCTGACTTCATTTCGGGTGCTGTTGAAACCATCGCACCGGCAAATGATGCAGACCACTGGGACGTCATCGAAGGGCAGGGCAGCCTGTTCCATGCATCCTTTTCGGGTGTAACCATGGGCCTCATCCACGGTTCGCAGGCTGACGCGCTTGTGATTTGCCACGAACCGACCCGTGCGCATATGCGCGGTCTTCCGGGCTACAAGCTGCCCGATCTCAAGACCTGCATGGATGTCAACCTGATGCATGCCAAACTGACCAATCCCGATTGTGTGGTCGTCGGTTTTGCAATCAACACCAAGGCGCTTGACGATGCCGCTGCCAAGAAACTTCTGGCAGAGATCGAAGCGGAATTCGGTCTGCCGGCAGTTGATCCGGTTCGCATCGGCGTCGGTCCGATCGTCGACAAGCTCCAGGAGATTTAAGTTGCCCCAGCTTAGTGTGATTTCCGAAGTCTTTCCTCTGGCGCAGGTTTTCAAAATCTCGCGCGGGGCGCGGACCGAGGCACATGTGGTCAAGGTGACCCTGACGGACGGCACGCATACGGGCTATGGGGAATGCGTTCCCTATGCCCGTTACGGCGAAACTGTGGAAGGTGTCATCGCTGACATCAATGCACAGGCTGATGCGCTGTCACGTGGCATGACGCGTCTCGAGCTTCAGGATGCCATGAAAGCCGGCGCAGCGCGCAATGCTGTCGACTGTGCCTATTGGGATCTCGAAGCCAAGCGCACCGGACGCCGCGTTTGGGAAATGATCGGTCACAAGGCCCCCGAAGGGTTGGTGACGGCCGAAACGCTCAGCATCGATACGCCTGACAACATGCGCGAGGCGGCACGCAAAATTGCCCATGCGCCTTTGTTGAAGGTCAAGCTGAATGGTGAAAATGTTCTCGAATCCGTGCGTGCGGTTCGCGAAGGTTCACCCAAGGCCCGTATCATTGTTGATGCCAACGAGGCATGGACGCTGGATCTGCTTGCCGATATCGGCTCGGAACTTGACGGGCTTGGCGTTGAAATGATCGAACAGCCGCTTCCTGCGGGGCAGGATGATGGTCTGATCGATATCGACTGTCCGGTTCTGTTGTGTGCCGATGAGTCGGTTCACACGGTTGCCGACATTCCGCGTCTGGCCAATCTCTATGACATGATCAATATCAAGCTCGACAAGACCGGCGGTCTTACCGGTGCGCTGGAACTGGCAGAAGCCGCTTCCAAGGCCGGAATGCAGCTGATGACCGGGTGTATGGTGGGGACCTCGCTTGCGATGGCACCGGCCATGATCACCGGGGCAATGTCACGCATTGTCGATCTCGATGGCCCGATCTGGATGGCCAAGGACCGGGAAAATGCCCTGACCTTTAACAATGGGGTCATGGGGCTTCCTGATCGTGCTCTTTGGGGCTGATCATCATGTACCGGAGATTGCCCGAGATCGGGCAATTCTGATCCCTGTTACGATATATAAGGCCGCACCGAAAGATCCGGTGCGGCCTTGTTCGTTCGGGAAAGGTCGTTGACAGGCCGATGACCCACGGTGCCGATCAAGAAAGTTGCATTTTTCTTAAAGCGGTGCTGAAAATATTGGTTAGCAAATTGTTATTTGTTTTCAGGTGCTTACGTATAGATTTCCAACGGAAAAGTATCGAAATACTCACCGGTCGGGTACTTCCACCTCTAATGGATAGTTGTATCTTGGGTTAAATAAGGGAACCATGATGCTCATATGAGGGGACAGGTAGGGCCCTTTAAAAAACTGAAGCTGGAGCTGTACTGCGTGCTATCTGATCCCTTTAAAGATAGTAGACGCACTGCCGGATCTTTGCGGTGTTGCTATCGTGACTTCCTCTATACGCCAAGGCATGCAGAATTGATGCATTTGCGGCGCAAGGAGTCGATTCAGCTTTCCGCACGTTTTGCCGCTCTTTTTGTTCTTGTTCTTCTGCTGGTGGCCCCTTTCTGGGATCACAGTTTTTCCACCGATATCTGGTCGTCACAGACTGTTATAATGCGATTGCTGGTTGGTTTGGTTGCCTTGGCGGTCATTACCAATCGGGCTGTCAGTGCGCGGTTGCGACGCCGGTTCCCCTATTTGCCGATGTTGATGCTGATCGTTGCGGCCTGTTTGCTCAGCATCTTTTCCGGCAATGATCCCGAATCCACTATCTTGATGCATTCCGCCCATAGCTGTTTGATGCTGGGCCTTGTGCTGATGATTGCGATCATGCCAGTGACCCTGGTCGAGGCGATTTTGCTATCGCTTCCCATCATCGCGCTTTTGATCGTTGGCAGTTATGTAGATCTGGCAACCGGGGTCATCCCGCTTGAAATGCTGTTGTCGGTCTTGCTGCCGCTTGCCGTTTTTTCGGCACTTGTGCAGCTTTACCGGACGATCATGGCTGCCCAGGAAATTGCGATCGACCCGCTTACGGGCTGCTATACCCGGGCCTTTGGCATGGAAATGATCAAGGTCAGCTTCGATGGTGCGCTTCGCAAACGCGCCCCTTACACCGTGGCCTTTATCGATCTTGATGACTTCAAGCAGATCAATGACCGCTATGGTCATGATTACGGGGATCGCATTCTGGGCGAGGTCGGGGAAAATCTGGTAACCCGGTTCCGGCGATCCGACCTTGTTGTCCGCTGGGGCGGGGAGGAATTCCTTGTTCTGCTGCCCGAGCTTGATCATGCGCGTGCAGCCGAAGTGCTGGACCGTGTTATGGCGCCGGGGCTGGCGGCACTCGAAAACGGTCAGGTTCAAAGGGCCAGTGTTGGCCTGTCAGAGCGGATCGAAGATGCGATTGCCCTGCCGCAAAACCTGATCGAGCTGGCTGATCGTCGCATGTATGAGGCCAAGAAGCGTCGCGATCATGATGATATGATCGCCAATAGCCTCTCGGGGCGTCGCAACGCCGTGGCGCGCAATCCCGGTGCTCCCTGCAGTGCCAAGGTTCAGCCTGTTGACCGGACGCTGAACTAGGCTTTCTGAGCTTTCCTGATTTTATTTTGATCCTTGTATTAAAACACCAGTCTTGCTGGATTGTGACAACAGGAACGTGTTTTAGGCGCGGCCAAAGTCATCATTGTGATCGCTTGGACCGCGGATTTGCGAATCCCTTGGATCATTTCCAGTGCAATTAGAGGCCAAAATAACCGTTCAACGGGAAATGATGGTGGGGGACAGGCGATTTTTGGTCCTGCCTGAAGCCAGATTCGCGCCGATTCTCTTTCCGATTGTGAAAATACGCTTTTCTTCAGTGATCAAAAAATAATCTCTGACTGGGGATTTTCAGGGCGATTGACGGGCATTGTCATAAAATTGTGATGAAAAAAAGTGCAGTAATATTTTTGGCGAAAAAATAGTCAAAAAGCTGTTGCGTCCTCCCCGGCAAATCGGTAATGTTCATTTGTGCGCTGCGGTAGGACGCAGTGCATTCCGGCGAGCGACTTGTCGCTCGTTTCTTGGACGTTTCCTCCCTAGACTTGGGCCGCTGTCACAGGCGGCCTTCTTTTTTGCCTGAATTCTGCCGTTTCGGTTGATGGTTGTGCTTGAAACTAACCGATTGGTCCAAAATTCCCCTGCTTTGAAAATATTATTGTGCGCTGCAAATCAATTTCCGGTTTTGCTGATGTGGTTGTGTCTTCTGTATGCGTGAACTCTTGTGTACCGCAGGATGCTTTTACCGAACATCGCGCCCTGTTGATTCGGTTCAAGTGTTAAAAAGGGCGCCATCACAGTTGTTTCTGCAATGGCGCCCTGGAATTCGCGGTTTCGAATGTTCTGAGATTACTTCTCTCGGGTCGGGTTGCCTTCGGGAATCGTGCCGTCACCATCCCCAAGCCCGCGCTGCATGATCACGCTATCGACCCAGCGACCGAGTTTGAAGCCCGCCGATTGCAGGGTTCCGGCAACCCGGAAGCCCAGACGCGCATGCAGGCCGATAGAGGCTACGTTGGCGCTGTCACCGATCACTGCGACCATCTGGCGATAACCGAGCGCTGTGCACCGTTTAATCAGCTCTGAAAGCAACGCGCGACCCGCACCCTTGCCGACGACATCGGGTGCGATATAGATCGTGTCTTCGACCGTAAAACGATAGGCCGGGCGCGTACGATAGGACCCGGCATAGGCAAATCCCTCAACCCGGCCGTCAAGCTCTGCTACCAGATAGGGCAGGCCGCGCTCGCGCACATGTTGCCAGCGCGATGTCAGTTCGGCGATTTCCGGGGCGCGTTCCTCAAACGAGGCCAGCCCATGCAAGACATGATGGCCATAGATTTCAGTGATGCGCTCGAAATCTTCGGGTTCTGCGTCACGGATCACCAGATCGTGCAAAACAACACTGGTCGCGGTATCGGTCATTAAAGCGGGTTCCCGTCGAGATCATGGAAGGACGCAATCAGATTGGTCATCTGGTCGCGCAAAACGTCAAATCCGCGATGCGGGGTGATTGTGGCTTCATCCATGTAAAGCGCGCGCGACAGCTCGATCTGAAGACTGTGCACATGCTCCTCGGGGCGGCCGTAATGACGGGTGCAATATCCCCCGGCATAGGGGTCATTGTGCGCCGGGCCAAATCCCATATCGCGAAGACAATCATCCACAAACCGCGTCAGTGACGGGTGGCATGATGTTCCATAGCAATCGCCAAGCACCAGATCAACGCGGTTTTTTGTGCTGTCGGTGGAATCGCCGGGCATCGAATGGCAATCAATCAGGATGCAATAGCCAAATGTATCGCGCGTCTGCTCAATCAGCTTCTGCAAGGCCCGGTGATAGGGACGGTAATAGGTCTCAATGCGTTCGAATGCTTCTTCGACGGGCAGGCGGCCTTTATAAATCTCGACCCCGCCACTGACCACACGCGGAATCGACCCAAGTCCCGAAAGCGCGCGCATCGAATTGATTTCCGCATCATGGGGCAGGTCACCCTCGAACATGCGCGGATCAAGTTCCATCGCCGCCCGGTTCACATCGACATAGGCCCGCGGGAAGGTCGCGCACAGCAGCGGTGCGCCGAGTTTCGGGGCCGCGCTGAACAGCTGATCGACAAAGGCATCTTCCGATGCGCGCAATTCAAACGATCCGATCCGTGCGCTTTCAATCAGATCCTGCGGGTATTGGCGCCCCGAATGCGGGGATGCAAAGACCACAGGCAAGGTCTGCCGTGGCGGCAGGATAACAGTAGCAGGCCCGCTAGAGGCAATTTCCGAAGGCAACTGGTTCATTGTCTTTCGTAATGTCCATCCCTGAATGGGTGTGTTGAATGTCCCGCGGTCCCCAAAAATCATATTGCACCTGATCAGGGGCAATATGTTCCTCTAGCATATGGTAATTGGAGCAGAATTGATGAAGATTTTTTGTCAAAAAACCATTTCTGGGGTTGCGCCTTTGTCTGCCTTGGGCTAAATACCGCCTCGCCGACGCAAACGGCACAGACCAATCCTTTCGATATGATCGGGGCGGTCTTCTGAAAGATGGATTTGCGGGCCTATAGCTCAGTTGGTTAGAGCGTTCGCTTGACATGCGAGAGGTCACAAGTTCGAGTCTTGTTAGGCCCACCATCTTTCACACCCATAGGGGCCTATAGCTCAGTTGGTTAGAGCGTTCGCTTGACATGCGAGAGGTCACAAGTTCGAGTCTTGTTAGGCCCACCATTCCCACCCCGCCGGGTTGCCGCGCGGGGTTTTGCATTTTCTGGCCTGAATGATTATCGCATCTGCGCGATGCTTTTTCTGAACCGCATGGCGCTAAAGGCAAAGAAGGCGCTGGCAATCACAAAGACCAGCAGGAATTCGGGCCATACCACATCAATCCCGGCCCCGCGAAACAGGATCGCCTGCGCATATTTGACGAAATGCGTTGATGGGGCGATCTGCATGATGTTCTGAAGGGTTTCGGGCATGCTTTCAAGCGGGGTCGTTCCCCCCGACAGCATGCGAAGCGGCAGGACGACAAGGATAAATAGCAATCCGAATTGCGGCATTGATCGGGTCATGGTCGCAAGGAAAATGCCAAGTGCGGTGGCAAAGAACAGATACAAGACCGTCCCCGCCATGAATAAAAGCTTTGATCCGATCACCGGGACGCCAAGCACCAGCTGAACCACGAAGATCAGTGACAGCATACTGGCAATCAGGATCACAAGGCCGTTGGCCCAGACCTTTGCCATCATGATTTCAAACGGATCAAGCGGCATCACCAGAAGATGTTCAATCGTGCCATGTTCGCGTTCCCGAATAAGGGCCGCCCCCGAAAGAATGATCGACAGCATCGTGATGGCATTGATGATTTCCATGGTCGCCGTAAACCAGGAACTCGTCGCATTCTGGTTATAGGCATAGCGTGTGACGATCTGTGCCGCACTATCCGTCTTGGTCCCCGCATAGGCCGATTTGCCCCCCAGCCAGCTTGAAACTTCCTGTGCGATGATGTTGCTGACATAGCCCTGACCGATCCCGGCCTGCATCATGGCGGTGGCATCGATATTAAGCTGCACTTCCGGATTGCGCCCGCCAATCAGATCGCGCTCAAACCGTGGCGGGATAACAAGGACAAAGGTGAAGGCACCGCTATTCATTGCTGCATCCAGATCACGCTCGGCAATCTGCACCGGTGTCTGGAAAAATGGTGGCAGGAAAGCATCCCGAATGCGAAGCGATATGGCCGATCCGTCCTGATCAGAAATTGCAATCGATGCATTATTCAGATCATGCGAAAAACCGGTCGCCGCGTTATAGATCGCAAATGAAAACGCCCAGACGATCAGGGCCATCAAAACGACATCGCGCCTGAGACTGTAAAGCTCCTTGATGCCAAGGCGATAGATATTGCCAATCCGTCTTGAAAACATCGCCTTACACCTCCTGCTTTTTCAAAAGCAGCATCGAAATCACACTTAGGGCCGGGAAGAATATCGCAAGCTTGATCAGTTCGGGATAAAGCTCGGCAAAGCCCAGCGCCTTGGTAAAGGTGCCGACACTGATCGACATGAAATGCGATGTCGGGATGATGGTCGAAAGCACCGCAGGCGCGCCCTCAAGCGACGAGATCGGCTGCATCATCCCTGAAAACATCACCGATGGCACCATGGTGATGATCGCTGTGCCGAACAGGGCGGCGATCTGGGTGCTGGTAAAGGACGAAATCAGAAGTCCGAGCCCGGTGGTTGCAATCACAAACAGGGTCGCACCGACCAAAAGCGTCAATCCGTTGCCTCGCAACGGTACCTCGAACCAGAACAGCGCCATCGCTGTCATCAGAACAAAGTTGATCAGCCCAAGCCCGATATAGGGCAACTGTTTGCCCAGCAGGAATTCAAGTTTCGATACCGGCGTCACATAAAGATTGGTGATTGATCCCAGTTCCTTTTCGCGCACCACGCCTACTGCCATCAGGACGGCAGGAATAAACATCAGAAGCAGGGCAATCACCGATGGCACCATGGCATAAATGCTTTTGAAATCCTGATTATAGCGATACCGGGTTTCGATCCGGATCGGCAGGGGGGATGATGCGCTGCCTTGTGCGCGACGTGCACTTTCGGCCAGGTATCGTTGATGAATGCCTTCGACATAGCCGTGAATCGTCTCGGCCCGAAATGGCATGGTGCCGTCAATGAACGCCCCGATTTCCGGGCTTGCCCCCCGGCCGACATCCCGTCCGAAACCGGGCGGAATTTCAATCGCCAGCGATATGTCACCTGATAACAACCGCGCCTCAAGATCGTTATTGCTGATCAGTGCGGGTTGCTCTTCGAAATAGCGCGATCCCGACAGGTTTTCGATATAGGTCCGGCTTTCGGGCGTCTGATCGCGATCAAGCACTGCATAGGTCAGGTTTTCAACGTCAAAGGTAATGCCATAACCAAAGACCGGCATCAGGATCGCCGTCCCGATCAGGGCAAACATCAACCGGATCGGATCGCGGATCAGTTCCATGGTCTCGCGCAGTGAATAGGCCCATAACCGCCTTGGGCTGAAGATCGATGCCTTTGCCGGTTTCCAGTGATCAGGCTGGATATCATCGCCTGCAATCTGATCGGGGTCCGGTTCAGGTGCGCTTTCCTGTTCGCCACTGGCTTCCACCAGATAGCTGATAAAGGCTTCTTCAAGTGTCGCACATCCACGCCCCGTGGTAATGGCGTCGGGTGTGTCGCTGATCAGAACCTTGCCCGCATGCATCAGCGATATGCGATCACATCGCTCGGCCTCATTCATGAAATGGGTGGAAATAAAGATCGTCACGCCCTGTTTGCGTGAGAGCTCGACCAGCAATTCCCAGAACCCGTCACGCGCCACCGGGTCCACACCCGATGTCGGTTCATCAAGGATCAGGATTTCCGGGTCGTGAATGATCGCAACGGCAAGCGACAGGCGCTGTCGCACACCAAGTGGCAGGCGTTCGGACAGATCGTCGTGATATTCACTGAGCCCGAACCGGTCTGAAAGTTCGGCAATCCGCGGTTTGATCTGATCATCGGGGAGGTGAAACAGTCGGGCATGCAGCTCAAGGTTCTGAAGAACGGTCAGTTCGGAATAAAGTGAAAAGGCCTGACTCATATAGCCAACCCGACGGCGCAGTTCGATATCCTGCCCGTCAACCGGTTTGCCAAAAAGTTCTGCCGTGCCTTCGGTCGCTGCCAAAAGCCCGGTCAGCATCTTCATGGTCGTGGTCTTGCCACAGCCATTTGATCCGAGGAACCCGAAAATCTCGCCTTTTTCGATCCGGAAACTGACATTGTCGACGGCGGTAAAATTGCCAAATCGCTGGGTCAGGTTTTCGGCAACGATGGCCGGTATGTCGCCATTTTCCGTGCGGGGCGGAATGATCAGCTCATGATGCCCGCTGCGTTCTTCTTCGGGTAAAAGCGCGATGAAGGCGGCTTCAAGGCTCTCGGTCCCCGTCCGGCTTAAAATCTCGTCGGCACTACCGGTTGCCAATACCTTGCCGTCATTCATCGCAATCAGATGATCAAACCGCGCAGCTTCATCCATATAGGCGGTGGCCACCAGAACCGTCATTTCGCTTCGGGTTTCGCGGATGGCATCAATCAGCTGCCAGAACTGCCGACGCGACAGGGGATCAACCCCGGTGGTCGGTTCATCAAGGATCAGGATATCGGGATCATGGATAAGCGCACAGCAAAGCCCCAGCTTCTGTTTCATCCCGCCCGAAAGCTTGCCCGCCGGGCGCTCGGTAAACGGCGCCAGTCCGGTTGCCCTGGTCAGCGACGCAATGCGTTCATTGCGCTCGCGTTTGCCCTGGCCAAACAGACGCCCAAAGAAATCAAGGTTCTCGCGGATCGTCAGATCCATATAAAGGTTCTTGCCAAGTCCCTGGGGCATATAGGCAATCCGGGGTAGGACCGCATTGCGATGCGCGCTGTCGCTCATGGATCCGCCCAGTGTCTCGACCAGCCCGTCCTGACCTTTGCGCGCACCTGATATCAGGGCAAGGGCCGATGATTTCCCCACACCATCGGGGCCGATAAAGCCCACAGTCTGTCCGGTCGGAATTTCCAGATGGATATGATCAAGGGCTGTGACCTTGCCATAGCGATGGCAAACATCACGAAGCCGCACGGCAAAATCAGTGCCGGGATCAGGATGCGCCGCCACGCCCGCCATTATTGCAGGCTCTGGCGAAGGGTGGCGTCATCGGGCACATTGGGGGTGAATTCGGCCGGCCAGTCATTATGATCGGCCAGCATGATATAGGCCTCACCCGGAAGGCCGGTTTTGACCCGTTTGATATGTTCAGAAAGCAATTCCCGATCAATACGGATCTTGACCCGGAACATCAGCTTGTCGCGTTCCGACCGCGTTTCGACTTCGCGCGGGGTGAATTGCGCGTCATCGGCGACAAACGATACCTTGGCCGGGATCACAAAGCCCTGTGCCGCATCCAGAATGATGCGCGCCTCATTGCCGACAAAGGCAAGGCCTGCCTGACGGGTCGGCAGGAAAACATTCATGTAAACATCGGTCAGATCAATCAACGTGATGACCGGTCCGCCACCCGATAAAACCTCACCCGGTTCGGCAAGGCGATATTGCACACGCCCGTCACGCGGGGCTTTCAGGACAGAATCATCAATCTGGACCTGGATGCGTCTGAGTTCGGCCTCGGTCGCCTCGACATTGCGCCGGGCGCTGACCAGCCGGGCCTCGGCAGCACTGAGCGCGGCCTGTGCCACATCGCGGTCTGCGCGGCGCTGATCGACCTGTTCACGCGAAATGTTGTTGTTTTTGACCAGTTCATTGGCGCGCACCAATTGCTGCTGGGCAAAGGAAAGCTCGCTTTGGCGCTGGACAATCAGGGCCTCGGCCTCGGCGATACCCTGTTCGGCACCGGCAACTTCGGCCCGTGCACGCGCCTGACTGGCCATCAGTTCGGCGGTATCCATGCGTGCAAGAACCTGACCGGTCGTGACCGTATCGCCCTCATCGACAAGGACTTCATCAATCCGCCCGGCATATTTGGTCGCCACCCGGATTTCTTCGGCTTCAATGCGGCCATTGCCCGATGCGATATAGGATGGAAGTTCTGATTGCTGCGATTTCCAATAGGCAAAGCCGCCACCGGCCGCGGCAACAATCACCACAAGAACAATCATCAAAGAACGCAGGTTCTTCATTCCATCCTCCGGAAACGGGGCTAGGGTTCTGACCCTCGAACATGTCGGCAAGGAATTTACAATTTCGGATCGTATTATCTGACCAGAGTTCGCTTAAGCTTGCAATGTCCGATTTTCTGGAATGATCCTAATGGGTTGTGCGTGGAGGTTCTTTGATGTTGCGCAAATCGTATATGCGTGAAATATTTTTTAGGAGAGTTTGTTTTAGTTAATGCAATTTTTAATAGGTGGTATGGATGGGTGTATATCGAGATTTTTATTGCAAACAAAACAAAGGCTTGGCCGATTTTCAGCCAATTTTCAAAAAATGGTTCAAAATCATGGATGAGTACGCAGACTTAACTGGTGGAGAATATTTCCATTTCTACAAAGAACGAGAAAACGTATCGGCGCTCGCCGGGGCAGCGTGGCGCAGTAGGTTCGTTGCAATGAGTGAGTTCCCTCATGCCAAAACAAAGGACGGTATGGAGGCTTCTGATTATCTTGGAAGAGGCGATCTCTACATTACCAGTGAGGTCAAAGAGTATTTCATTGAAGCAAAGCACAAGTGGTTATCTCTGAGTACCTCTAAATCTTGGCAGCAGGCGTTTTCTGATGGGTGTCTTGATGCAATCACTGATGCTAAATCGACCAGAGGGACAGAGACGTTTGCCGTTTTAGGCGTGACATTTTTTGGATGCTATATGCCAAAATCAAGAATGGATGAAATTGACCCCGCTATTAAGTCACTTTCAGAGTATTTAGGTACACGACCATTCGATGCTGTAGCTTGGTATTTCCCGAAAGTTGACCCTGATCATCTGGCATTTGATAAAAATGTCCTTGCTGGTGTTGTGATGGTCATCGAAAATGCATCGCTGAAACGACATCGTTGAGTCTATTGGCAGGTAGCTGCTCAAATATCGAGATCAAACACCACCAACCCCGACAATCCGCCGTCAAGCATCCCGACCAGTTGCCCGCCGAGTTTCTGATGTTCGGGATGTTCAAGATAGGCATCGCGTGCGGTGGCATCATCAAAATCAATGCAGAAACCATGACGGAAACCCTGTTCAAGCTCTTCCGGGCTGACGGAAACGCCGCCGTCAAATCCCCGCATGCCGGGAATAACGGTGCCAAGATTGGCAAGGGCATCAAACAGGCTGTTGATTTCATCCTGTTTGATGCCGGGTTGGAATTTGACCAGAACGATATGGCGGATCATGACAGTGCCTTTATGAAGGTTGGCTTCGCCTGATTTCACCTTTGTTTCGTCTGGTCTGTCAACTGATCTGAACGTGATCAGCGACCATTAAGGCTTGCGGCAATGCTATCGCCAATTATCGAAATGCCAAGATCAAGTTCGTCCTCGGAAATGGTCAGGGGCGGGGCAATGCGGAACACGCCGCCCATGCCCGGAAGCTTGACGATATTCATGCTAAGCCCGCGTTTAAACGCTTCACGCGCAATCTCCGCGCCAAGATCATGATCAGGCGCACCACCATCCTTGACGATTTCCATACCCAGCATAAGCCCGCGTCCACGCACATCGCCAACACATGAATACTGGGTTTTCAGCGCGGCCAACCCGTCAAACAGCCGTTTGCCTATCACACCCGCCCGCGCCACAAGGTTTTCTTCCTCCACCACGTCAAGTACCGTGACACCCACGGCGGCGGGCAGGGGGTCGGACACATGGGTGGTATAGAAAAGGTACCCCTTTTCATGGGCGGCATCCTCGATTTCGGGCGTGGTCATAACGGCCGAAAGCGGCAAGCCCGCCCCGATGGTTTTTGAAAGCGTCATGATATCGGGCATCACGCCATCGCGTTCAAAGGCAAACATGGTGCCGGTACGGCCAATGCCGGTCTGGGCCTCGTCCAGAATAAGCAGCATTCCGCGTTCCTGGCATTTCTGCTTAAGGGCTGCGAGATATCCCTTTGGAAGCTCCAGCATCCCGCCGCTTGACAGGATCGGCTCGGCGACAAAGGCCGCCAGATTACCGGTCGATTGGGCATCAATCAGGTTAAAGGCGTCATCAAGCTCGGTCTGCCAGTCAAGCGACCCGTCGGCATTCCTGAAACGCGGGCGAAAGGCATTGGGGGCCGGAATGGCAAGCGATCCGACCACCGCCGGGCCATAACCCTTGCGCCCCGCACTATAGGTCGCCGATGCCGCAACCCCGGTCATCCCGTGCCAGCTTTTGGAAAAGGCCACAATCTCATGCTTGCCGGTCACAAGCTTTGCCATGCGAATGGCCGCTTCGTTGCTTTCTGCCCCCGTCGAAAGCAGTAAAACCCGATCCAGCCCCGGCGCAAGGGCGGCCAACCGTTCGGCCAAGGTCACCACCGGGCGGCTCAGCATGCCGCTAAACAGATGGGCGACGGTTTCGACCTGCCGCTGCACGGTTTCGACGATTTTCGGGTGCCCATGCCCCAAAACCGCACTCATCTGCCCGGATGTGAAATCAAGGATCGCACGGTTATCGGCGTCATAGACAAACGATCCCTTGGCACGTTCAATGATCGCGGGCTCAAACGTTCCGCCATAGCGGATCAGGTGTTTTTGGGCAGCATCCCAGAATTTCGGATCGGCATTGTTTGACATGATCGGCTCCCCGTCAGCATGTGTCTTTGATGCATACAGGGTATCGGCTGTTGATATCTCCGTAAAATTGATAATGATGGCATTCCGGTATTGGAAAAATTGATATCAAGGGACAAAACCTGCCCATGCAAACCCTGCTTGATCTCAAACTGCTGACGAGTTTTGTGCGCGCCGCCCATTCCGGGACGCTGAGCGCCACCGCCCTTCAGGTCGGGCGCACGCAATCAACCGTCACCATGCAAATTCAACGTCTTGAAGACGCGCTGGGCCAGACGCTTTTTCACCGCAGTGGCAGTGGCGTTACCTTGACCGGCAGTGGGGAGCGGTTCCTTGGCTATGCCGAACGCATATTAAAACTCCATGACGAGGCAGTCTTTGCCTTTTCCGACCGGGGCCTTCGCGGTTCCATGGTGTTTGGCTGTCCAGAGGATTACCTGATCGCCTTTTTCCCGGCCCTGCTTAAAAGCTTCGGGACGATCTATCCGGATGTGGAGATCAAGGTGGTTTCGGCCCCGACGCCGGAGCTGCATAAGATGCTGCGTGCGCGCCAGATTGATCTGGCACTGGTCTCTGTCGCCAACCCGGACGGGGAACCTAACATCGCACGGGCCGAGCAACTTGCATGGGTAGGTGCCAAACCGACCCTTGATCTGCATGATTTCGACACAGGGATTGGAAACGGGATCGGAAACGTGATCGGAGAAGGGGCAGGCGATACCACAACATCAAGCAGTCGCATCATCCCGCTTGCCCTTCCGGCATCAAACGCGCTTGATCACAAGGCCGCCTGTGATGCCATGAACGCCGCCGGAATTCCCTACAAGATATCCTATGCCAGCAGCAGCCTGACCGGCCTGATCGCGGTGGCCCGTTCGGGACTTGCCATCAGTGTGATGATGCAAAAGGCGGTGCCCAATGACCTTTACATCCTCAAGGCGCCGCTACCGGCCTTGCCCAAGCTGGGCCTTAAGGTGATGGCAGGCGAGGGCACCCAAAACCCCGCCACAGCTGCCTTTGCCGATCACGTCAAAAACATGCTGCCGTTTTTGTGATGGTCATTGAGAGCGATTTAGGTCCATTACAAGAACGTCAATTTTACCGCGTAACTCTTGTGGCATCGAATTTATGATCTCGGTTTGAAGTTGATTTGGACTTTTGATTGTAGAATTTTTTTTGCCAGCAATCTCTATGTCTTTACCAAACCAAAGTACGAGATAAATTCCTTGTTTTTCGGCTTCGGGGTGACTTGCGTACCTTTGATCAAGCTGGGCTGAGGCAGCAGTAAATAGCTCACGGTGCCATTGCCCTTTGACCTCAATCATTAGCAATCGCCGTTGGCCATTAATCATTGATGTCACTGTAATATCGCATCGGTTGCTGTCTTTCATGTGCCGCTCAATTTCAATAGACAGGTTGAGCGCTTTCATTTGGCTATTGAGCAGATCAACGATGCGGTTTCTGGCCCTGTTTTCGTCAACATGCTTGTCCGCAGAATAGAAAGTTTCGAGTGTATCTGTTTCTGACTGACGGATTTGCTGTGCAAGATTACTAAGTGTTTCGATAGCAAAAGCCCTCAAGTCTTCTACACTGGCTATATCCTGATCTCGGAATAGGGCGGAAATGTCAGAAGGTGAAGGCGGGTAAAAGTTCCCGAGCGCCATTTTACGCATGGAGAATGCCTTCTCTGAAAGAAGTGCACTCCTGAATTTTACAAATTTTTCATCATCAATTAACCGATCCAGAACTGGTATAGCCGTTTCGGGGCTGTTTCGACCAATTCGCGAAGGAATCCCAGATAGGTATCTGTATGCTTTTTCCGCTGGTGGCGAGCCGGTCCCCCAAGAAGAGGATAGTTTTACTTCTGGCCATTGGTCGAAAAAGGTCGTGAGAATGTTATAGAGCTTCTCTGCTGGCAAAGGAGGCGACAATATGTCGTCATCTCCGTGGAAGCGTTCGCTACGTTCAGCGATAGCAAGTAAGTTCTGCTTATCAGACCCTAATTCGTTCCAAACGGCGGGATCTTCGTCATGGAAAAATGAATTTAGCAGCCAGAACATTCGCCTGCTGTTGGCGGAAACCGAAAGGTCACTGGGTGATTGGGGTAAATAAACGGCAACTCGATTTGCGATCAACTCTCTGATGTCTTTTGATGGTGTTTCAGGAAACATAAGAGAGAATAACGTTCTTTCTGCTTCAAAAGGCATGTCGGGAAACTGGATTAACCACTCGAGAGCCAGCTCTGCACGCATGGTTCGAAACACATCCTTGTATTGGATAAAACCTGCGAATGTGCGCGCATGTTCGCTTTTACCTAACCCTGGCTCAACCAGCTCACGTGCGAATGCTTCGATGTCACTTCTGTTGAGGAACAGTATACAATCAAGTTCCAGCTCAAATTTGGCAGCTTCCTCCTTGGGAACGCCGGTCGAGCTAGTAACTTCAGTTTTTATAGCCTTCAGTATTTTTGCCGGTACTTCCGAGAGGCTGAAGCCTTTGCGCCAACGCATTAGGCATGACGCATACAAAGCCTTTGCAATTTCATTACCGCTATTTTTGCCGATTTCTTCCAAGCTTGGGGTATGCTCGGATAAAAAATGAATGCAGTTCGTTAACGTTTTTTCTACCGTGATTAGGGGGGCCACTTCTTCAATTTGATCTGGGTCGTAGAGGAAGAGGTGAGTAAAATGTTGTATCCAATACCAATGTTTTCCAGCCTCTATTTTGTCAATATCTTCCCTTAGGCTTTTGTTGAGAACGTCTTGTTTCTTGTTTTCTCGATGTTGAAAGCGTTTTCTTCTATGCGAAAAAAGGGAGCGATTATTTTGCCATTCATTTTTGGCATTTCGGTTATATTTAGTCCAAGTCTCTAGGGCCTGTGGATTGTTTCTTGTGTGTGCACGCATTAGCGTCCGTATTGGGTTTTCGAACTTTTCACGGCTACCGTAGTAATCGTGTGTTCTCCAAAAAATTCTCCACAAAGCAATGTTGTTTTTCTCATAAGCGTTTGTAATAATTACGATCACATCGTCTTCGGTCATAAAGAGGCCAGAGTGCCGGTTAGAATGGCAAAGGCCAAGGCGAATGTTGCGGTAATCTTCTTCTGAGCACGCTTCGTTGAGTGCGTGCATGTGGATTTCTCGTCGCAAAACATGATCAGAAGTCAGTGCCGCTACCGATGAGCTGTCCTTCGGGAACAGCTGACCCGGAAATCTAAGATTCTTCAGCCATTGCCAGATGCGATATGAGTCATGGGAGTTTTCGTGATTCTGAAAGTATAGGTCAAGAATAGGACCTATTACCTTACTGCGACTGAAGCGGCATTTGCAGAGATAATCCCGGTCTTCTCCGCATTCGCATTCTAAGTCTGAAGTTAAGGTATCTAGGTAATCCTCTAGTCGATCAGTTGGGAATATTTTAAAGAATTGGGTCAGAAAGTAGTGGGAGTACCCGTCTGTTCTGTGGGAGCTATGGCTCTCTGAATACAATGAAGGTAACTTCTGAAGTAGGGCTGAAATTTCCCCAAATTTGAAGCGCTTCGCACCGTATTCGGAAACCAGCTTTGTCGCCATTTGGAGTGATGTTGGTGAAGCTTCTGCGATTAGCTGGTCCATAGTGTGGGTGGCATTATAGGCACGACAATTCAGTAAAAGCGTAAACGCTTCGATCCGGTTGTGCCTGCTTTCTGATGGTGTTAGAGCCAATGTTTCCAGTTCGTTGCTCAGGTCAAAGATGATAGAGGTCCCAGCTATTAGCTCTAGAAACAATCCTTTGAGATGAGATTTTGACTCTCCTGATAGAATTGGTTTGATTTCTGCTATTGTCTCAGTTGCAAAGAATTTTCCGATGTTAAAGGTGCGCCAGTAGTCGCTTCTTCGAAAGTAAGGATCGATTTCACTGATATCGACTAGCTGCCTGATTAGGAGAGCTTTGTTTGAGGACACTAGTTGAGAAGGGTCACCGTTTGCTAGGACTGCGTAAGGGTCTAATTCGATAAGTTTTCTTTGAGTTTCCTTGGTGCCGAGCGCAGCCATCCAGCCGAATAGCCCGCGCAATTCATCTCGTACCACTCCGCTTGGTGCAATTATCGCAAGGCAACGCCCAAGTGAAAGGCGATTGGTTGTATCTTCAAATTGAGTAACTATGTGTTTCGCAGCCAGAAACTCAGCTATGATCCGATGAACCGGTTCATGTTCATTTGGTGTATTGGCCTGCTTGAATAGTTGGGTGTCCAGTAGGATCAATGGATCTACTGATTTGTCTGTGTTGAAGATTCCAATGTACGGAAAGTCGCGATTTTCAATTGTTTCTTTGACGGCGACACCGGATGCGCCGGATAACAGTAGATGAGCGAATATGCTCCCAGTCTCTCGGACAATTATTGAAGTTTCAAGTCTTCCCCTTGAAGACCTGTCGGGATTTTGCTCGTTCGCAAGGCGTGTTGCGGCATCTGAATATATTTGTAATTTGCTTGTGAATTGTCGGTTGTTTTGGATGTAAGCATGACCAAGTATTTGTAAAAATTGGGGGTTTCCCAAAAGTGGATTAAGTTCGAAGCGTTGTGTTTCCGCAAAGAAGAGTTCAAATTTTTCCTTTGGAAATGTGTGTTCAAAAATCTGCCTTTGCTCATCTTGGTCAAACTCTATAAGCGAGGCTATAGTTGGCTTTTTTCCAAAGTAGTCTTCGACAAGTTTGGTGCGAGAGTGTTCCCATTCACTCGAGCGACTGGAGAATATTACAGTTCCAGTTGCCTTTCTAGCTTTGGCAAAAATATCCCAAAGGTCACTTTCGCTGACCTTGGCTACCTCATCCATCGCGTCAATAATTACGGCATTCGCCGTCAGTTCTTCTGTGCTGTGACGGAAAACCGCAGCACGTAAGCTCCGTGCCTGTAATAATTTTGCAAAATGCTTTAAAAGCTCAGTTTTCCCTGCACCGGGTTGAGCAAGTAAAATGATAAGGTCTGAGCGAGATAGCAACTCCTGCTCACTAAGTACTTCTTCACCCACCTTAATACGACGTTCTATATAGAATTGTTCTGTGTCCAAATTGCCGCTCTGTTTAAGGAATGCTGAGATGACGCAGTGCTTATATGCATGTCATGCTACATCTAATTGGCCTGCTACGTAAATTAGATAACAACCATGCAGAGTATGTCGATTCTATTCTGCAGCTAAGATTATAAAGCTCGCGCGAGGTTTCCGGATGGCGGGTTTCGTGGCCGTAAACGCTCGCCATGTTGCAGGTGTGATTTACAGGTTTTCTTGTGATGAGGTATCAATTGATATATGATTGGCATATCATTTGATATTCAGGAGGCTGTCATGTCCTCAAGTCTTGCTCAGGCCGATCCCGTTCCTGACACCGAGACCGGGTTCTGGAAAAGGGTCGGGATTCCGCCGCGCGGGCCGGAGCTTCACGCTGCTTTGCAACGGGGAATATCCTATGCCACCTATGGCAAACTGGCGGCGGCGGCCGGGCTTGATCGCAAGGAACTTGCAAAATATGTCGTCATTCCGATGGCAACATTGCAGCGTCGTGCCAAACTGGGGCGGTTCAAGGTCGAGGAAAGTGACCGGCTTTATCGCTTTGCCGAAATCCTCAAGGCTGCAACAGACCTGTTTGAAGGGGATGGTAAAGCAGCAAGAAGCTGGTTGCTTGAACCGGTGCAGGGACTGGGCGGGCTGCGTCCGGTCGAGATGGTTGCAACATCTGCCGGAACCGGCGCGGTTCTTGACCTGATCGGGCGTCTGGAACATGGCGTCTTTGCATGAGTGACATTACCGCTTTTCGTCTGGTCAAGCGAAAGTGGATGGCTGTGGCCTTTGATGGCGAAGGTGCGCGTCTTTATGGCGGGCGATGGAACAGTCGGGGGCAACCGGCGATCTATCTGGCGGGGTCGCAATCGCTGGCATTGCTGGAAGTCATGGTGCATCTGAACGACTATCGGCTCCTTGGCAGTTATGCCATGTTCGCCCTTAACATCCCTGTGGCCGCGATTGAAGAATTGCCCGAAAACCTTGTTCCTGCGGACTGGCGGGACGAACCGGCACCGCCTTCCACCGCAGGGGTTGGGGACGCATGGCTGAATGCAAAAAGCGCCTTGGCGCTTGTCGTGCCAAGCGTGATTATCCCGCAGGAACGAAACTATCTGCTGAACCCCAATCACCCGATGTTCGAGGCGGTTGTGAAAACTGTCAGCGAGGTTCAGTTTTCTGCCGATCCGAGGCTTTAACAATAAGGCCGCTTACCAAACAAAGGTCACGCCACAAGTTTCGCCAGATACTGCACCGGATGCTGCGGTTTCACACCTTCATAGCGGTTGACCTGACAGCGGCACGAATAGCCGGTCACCAGCATGTTTTGCACCCCCGTGGCATCGACTTTCTTTTTCCAGCTGAGCTCATAGAGCTCGCGCGAGGTTTCCTGATGGCGGGTTTCGTGGCCGTAAACGCCCGCCATGCCACAACATCCGGTTTTTTCCGCTGTCAGTTTAAGCCCAAAGGCCTCAAAGATTTTCTGCCATTTCACGCCGACATCGGGGATTGATGTCTTTTCCGTGCAATGGGGGAACAGGCTTGCCGGAATGTCCATGTTAACGCCGTTATCAATTTTCGGCGGGGTGAGGCGGCCGTGCTCGATCTCGCCCGCCAGCCATTCATGGAACAGATGCACGCGGTAATCCGGGCGGTCTGAAAGGCGCTGGGCATATTCCTGGCGATAGGTGAGCGTCACGCTGGCCTCGATCCCGACCATGACGACACCGGATTTGGCGAGACGGCCATAAACGATATCGTTTTGCTTGGCCTGATAATCGAATTTCTTCAGGAAGCCTTTGACATGCATGGCTTTGCCATTGGGGCGATAGGGCGGCACAAACACCCGGTATCCAAGGTATTGCAGCAAATCGACATGGGCAAGGAACACGTCGGTGTCATAATGCGTGGTAAAGCAATCCTGCAGGATAATCACCGACCTGGCCTTTTCTTCAGAGCTGAGCACATCAAGATCAGCCTGCCGGAATTTGCCAATGCCGCGCGCGCGCAGGCCCGATTTAAGGCCTTGGCTATGGAGCTTCGGCAGGTCGGTCAGGCCGATGAAACGTTTGAAAATCCACGGCATCGGCGGGATTGATTGCAGGGCATTGAACAGGCCGGGCGCGCTTGCCAGAAGCGGGGCCATATATTCAAGTTTCGCAATGACATAATCCTTCACCGGGCGCTTGTAGCGGGTGTGATAGGTCTCGAGGAACCGGGATTTCATTTCCGGGATATCGACCTTGACCGGGCATTGCCCCGCGCAGGCCTTGCAGGACAGGCAACCGGCCATGGATTCATAGACATCGTGCGAGAAATCTCGCCCGTTGATCACCGCCAAATCCTGGTTCATCGGATCGGTGCCAACCGAAAGCTGCCGGATCCATTCGCGCAGCATTCCCGCGCGGCCCTTGGGCGAATGCACACGTGATCGCGTGACCTTATAGGACGGGCACATGGCATCCATCAGGTCCCAGTTAAAGCAGGCCCCGTTGCCGTTACACCGCGTGGCATTAAGGTATTCATCGCGAAGGGCATCTTCGATCTGGCGGTCAAGCTGCCCGCGCATCGGGGCTTCGTCGATTTTGGTGATCGGAATGTTCTTGGAATAGGGCGATGCGATCTTGCCGGGGTTTAATTGCCCTTCCGGATCAAAGGCTTCCTTGATCCGCCTGAGAACGTCATAAAGCTCCGGCCCGAAATAGATCGGGCTGTATTCGCCGCGGAAACCCTTGCCATGTTCGCCCCAGATCAGGCCGTTATAGCGCTTGGTCAGTTCCGCCACTGCGTCCGATATCCGGCGCAGGCGCGCTTCGTCTTCTTCATCGCACATATCCAAAAGCGGGCGGACATGCAGGCACCCGACATCGACATGGCCAAACATGCCGTAATCAAGGCCTTCGGCGTCAAGAAGGGCGCGGAATTCGGCAATGAAATCGGCAAGGTTTTCGGGCGGGACGGCGGTATCTTCGACGAATGGTGTCGCGCGGCGTTTGCCTTCAAGATTGCCGAGCAAACCGACCGATTTCGCCCGGATTGACCAGATCGCGGCAATCTGGCCGGGATCGGTTGCCTGCACAAAGCCGATGGGGGCGTAATCCGTATCGGGATTGCCATCAAGGTATGCGCGCAGCTCGTCCTGCTTGGCGGCGACTTCTTCGGGGGTTTCACCCACAAATTCAACGACGTTAAAGCCGCGCGTAGCAACAGTACTGTTTTCCGTGCCCAGCAACTTGCCCAGCATGTGCCAGCTTTCATCCTGCTCGGCCAGTTTCATGACCTTGTCATCGATGCTTTCAATCGCAACAGGATCAAACTTTACAAGGGCTTGGACGTGACGAAGCGCGCTATCAAAGCTGTCATACCGGACAACGGTGATGGCCTTGTGCTTGGGCAGTGGAATAACCCGGAAGGTGATTTCCTTGACCATGCCAAGGCTGCCCTCGGCCCCGGCAATCAGGAAGGAAAGGTTCATATCCCCCTGATCAGAAACGGCTTCTTTCAGGTTATAGCCGGTCAATCCCCGGTTCATTTCCGGGAAGGTGGCATTGATCTGATCGCGACGCGGGAATATTTCATCATGGACCTTGCGATAAAGCCGACCGGTGCGGTCGTCGCGATCCATGATTTCCCCGGCTTCTGAGGCACTTAGGGCCGATGTGCGGAAATCGGTACCATCAATCAGGACCGTGGTCATGTCATGGATATAGTGGCTGGTTTTGCCGTAAATCCGCGATCCCTTGCCCGAACTGTCCGATCCGATCATGCCGCCAACCGTGGCGCGGCTTGCGGTCGAGACGGCGGGCGGGAAGAAATAGCCATGGGGTTTGAGCCAGGCATTCAGCTGATCCAGCACCACGCCCGGTTCGACATGAACCAGTGCCTTTTCCTTGTCGAACCCCAGTATGTTATTGAGATATTTGGAAGTATCGAGAATGATGGTGTTGTTAAGCGACTGGCCATTGGTGCCCGTACCACCGCCGCGCGGGGTGATTTTGACCTCGCTGAATTTGTCGCGACCGGCCATTTCCATGACGATATTGATGTCATCGCGCGAACGCGGCTGCAACACGGCGCGCGGCATCACCTGATAGACACTGTTATCGGTGGCATGGATCAGACGGGTTGGGAAATCTGCATGGATCTCGCCGCTAAATTTTCCTTCGGATTCAAGGGTTTTAAGGAAACTCAGCGTCAAACTGTCCAGCGACCGGTCCGGGGTCAGGCGGGGCAATTTGGCAATAACGCTTTTGGCGGCGGGCATGGTGATCTCTCTGTCTGCGATCCCCGGATTGGCTTCCGGTTCCGGATCGGATTTTTGGGTTAATTTACCCTATTTGACCCTATCAGGATTAATTGGACAAATTGAAAATTCCGAATGATTATTAGTTTGAGCCTAATAATCGAAGGTCGCCAGATCGAGGTTACAAAGCCCGGCTACTGACATCTGCTGACAGAAATTCCGGATCATCGACGACAAATGCAAAAATCGGGCACCATTTCCGATCGTTCCGGGTCTTAATGGTATGAGGATTGGTTTTCCCGGTGATGTGGCTTTGGGGGATGGCATCGAAACGGCGAGGTCGACGCAACGTGGGTGTAAAGAAAAGTTTACAGTGGCGGCGTCGGTCAGTTGTTCGTCATTCTAGGCTGACGTCGCCCGGTGGTGGTGTTCGAGTTGATCTGATCTGAACCGATACGGGCATGGTCCCGAGGCCGTGCTGCCGAAAGGCAGAGGACCTGTGTCGGGTCCGTTCGAGAGTGCCGGTTCGAGAATGCCCTTTGGGAAATATAAGTCCGGAATACCGGCTGGAAATTATGGGGGAGTTTGGATGTTTTCATCACTGAATATGCGCCATATGCGGTCCTTTGTCGCGGTGGCCGATCATGGGTCCTTTACCGCGGCGGCGGCGGAGCTTGGCATCACGCCGCCCAGCCTGACCACCACCATCCGCCAGTTTGAGGATGTGACGGGTGCCGCCCTTTTTGATCGCACGACCCGGCAGGTCACCCTGACCGACACCGGGGAGCGGTTCTTGCCCGTGGCACGCCGCCTGATTGGCGATTTTGAAGAGGCGCTCGGCGATCTTGATGCGCTGTCCAGGGGGATTGGCGGGAAAATCACCATTGCCGCCGCCCCGTCGGTTTTGACCCGGATATTGCCCGCGGTGATTTCGCGCTTTGTGGTCGATCACCCCGATGCGCGATTACGGCTTGATGAAATGAATGCCGGTGAAGTCCATGAAGCGGTGGCCGCGAGTGAGGCCGATTTCGGCATTGCCGGGGAGTGGGAGCCACTACCCGATATCGCGTTTCGCCCGCTATTTTCCGACCGGTTCGGGGTGCTGTGCCGGGCCGATCATGCCTTTGCCAGTGAGACTTTCGTGACCTGGGCGGAGCTTTCTGATCAGCCGTTTGTCGGGCTGGGCCCGGAATCCGGGACATCGGCGATGATGGCCGGGGTTGGCGGTGCGACAAGCAGCAATCAGACCCGTCAGAGCAAACAAAGCGGATCAGATTTCACCAGTTCCGCCATCAAGGATGCCGCCGCCCTTGGCATTGCCGAGGCCCGGGACGTAATGCAACAGGCCGAAAAACTGGCCGCAGCCCAGAACAAACTGGCCGATATACGCGCCAGCAATGCAGGGAAATCCGCCAAATCCCGGTCCCTGGCGGGTAATGACACCCCCATAACCCTGCCACGCCCGACGGTGGAAACATCAAACACCCTCACGCTGGCCGCCATGGTCGCGCAAGGGGTGGGGATCACGGTGCTGCCGGAACTCGCCGCACGGGTTTCGGACATGACCCGTGACAAGGGACTGGTTTTCGTGCCGCTGTCCGCCCCGGTGCGCCAGCGCCATATCGGCATCATCACGCGCAAAAGCAAAAGCCTGTCGCCGATTGCCAGCCTGTTTTTAAGCGAGGTCCGCGATCAGGCCGCAAGCCTTGACCTGCCTGCGGCGCTGGAGTGGTATTGAAGCCAGTCAGGATTTGCGAGGGGATGTTTCCGAAAAGAGGGGACCAATGAAAAGAGCACTCATATTGTTAGGTCTGGTGCCTGTTTTGGCCGGTTGTAGCATCACCCGGAACGTGATGCCCGTTGCTGGCGGAATTGAGCGGGGCGCGGTAATCTGTGTCGAGGATAACCCGCGCGTGACAGAGCCGGAGATACTTTCCGTCATCACAAACAGCATTTCGTCGCATGGCTATAAGCCCAAGATCTATCGGGATGTGCCGGATGATTGTGCATATCGTCTGACATATGTCGCGTACCGAAAATGGGACTTCACATCGTTTTTGAGCCAAGCCGACATTCGCCTGTTTGAAGATAACGAGATGATTGGTCAGGTTTTCTACAAGCTGCCAGACGCGCCGTTTGGTGGCGGCGGGCTTAATGCTTCCAAATGGGCGTCGACGGAAGAGAAAATCGCACCGCTGATGGACGAGCTGTTGCGTGGGGCGTCGGAGACGGGGGAGCTTGGGACCTGATTTCAGGCCGATGACTTCAGGCCGATGTCGGGTGTTTTGGGTGACGGGGGAGTGTTACCGCAACGGGCACTGTGTTAGGCGGGCCTTAGGTGCTTAGCGACCCTTGGCACCAAACCGCAGCCCATCAATCATCAGTTCGAGCATGCGATGCGTGTGCTCTGCACCCTCTGATCCGCCCATCGAGGCCAGATTGCCGATGGCGCGCAGAAGGTCATAGGCATCAATATCGCCGCGGATTTCACCGGCATCGGCGGCGGATTTCAAAAGCGATTGCAGGGTCGGTTCGAAGTTGGACCGGAAATAGGCGGGCAGGGCATCAAAGGCCGGGTCGCCGGAATAAAGGGCGGCGGCCAGTCCCTTTTTGGTCAGGATGAACTGGCAATAGCGTTTGAGCCAGTGGCTCAGGGCGTCGCCCGGGCCGAATTGCGCTGTGAAATCCCTGGCAGCGGCGACACAGGCATCGACTTCACGCTTATACACACCGACCACAAGGTCGCTGCGTTTGGGAAAACGGCGATAAAGCGTGCCGACCCCGACCCCGGCCCTGGCGGCAATTTCACGCACCGGTGCATCGACACCAGAGGTCGCAAAAATCTCCTTGGCGGCTTCAAGAAGGGCGTCCTCATTGCGCAGGGCATCGGCACGGATGCTTTTTTTTGTGCCGGTGGTGTCGTCGGTCATCCTGTTGTTTTCCAAAAACAAATTCAGTTTCAGACGTGCAGACAGAATCCATCCGCCAAATTTTTCACTTGATAAACGGAACGATGTTCCATATCTGCATTCCTGCAAGCGGAACGATGATCCACTTATGATGCCAAGCGTATCGGATCAATGTTCCGTTTCCAGATATATAGGTGAAACACCCGGTTTCGCCAATCGGAAAAGGATTGCAGCCATGAATAACCTGATCGACAAGGCCCGGCACATTCCGGTCAATGACGCAGTTTCGACCATTTCGGTCTGCCCGGTGATCCTTGCCGCGCCCGGACGGGCCAAACCGATTGAAATGCGGGTCACCGCCCCGGCACAGGGCCGGGATTTGCCGATCATTTTGCTGTCGCACGGGCATGGACCGTCGCTTTATATCCCGTCAAAGGACGGGTATGGGCCGCTGGCCAATTTCTATGCCGAGCACGGATTTGTCGTGATCCAGCCAACCCACGGCAATTCCAAGGTGGCGGGGTTTGGCCCGGATGCCCCCGGTGCGCCGTTTTTCTGGCGATCAAGGGTCGAGGATTTCAAAACCATTCTTGATCATCTGGGCGAGATCGAACGCGCCAGCCCGGTTCTGGACGGGCGGCTGGACCATGGCCGGGTGGCGGCGGTCGGCCATTCGCTGGGCGGGCAGACGGTGGGCATGTTGCTGGGCGCGCGCCTGAGTGATAGCGCCGACCCGGATGCACAGGATGTCAATCTGATCGAGCCGCGGATCAAGGCCGGTGTCCTTTTGGCCGCACCGGGCCGGGGCGGGGATAGCCTGAGCGAACATGCGCGCCAGAATTATACGGCGCTTAATCCGGACTTTTCGCATATGACGACCCGAACGCTGGTGGTGGCGGGCGATCAGGACATCAACCCGCACCTGACCACATGCGGGGCGGCCTGGCACACCGATCCGTTCCATTATGGGCCGGGCGGGGAGTATTTGCTGACCCTGATCGGCGGCAAGCACGGGCTGGGCGGCATTGCCGGATATGATGCCAAGGAAACCGATGACGAAGACCCGGACCGCCTTGCCATCACCCAGCGCATGACATGGGCCTATTTGCGATCCGCCCTTTATGCCGATGACCCGGCATGGGTGAACGCGTGCACGGGCCTTGAGACCCATGGGCGCGGATTGGCGTATGTTGAGGGGAAGTCTGGAACAGGATCGCCAGTGAACCAAGCTGGTTAGCCGGGGATTCAGCGGTTTGTTAGCGACGGGCGGATTTATTTGCGGGTTTTCAATGGAAAGCGAACATTGTCCTTGCCAAGATTTCTCGTACCGCAAAATTCGTCTTATGCGAAGATACTAGTGCCATACGCCTCGCTAAGGCAGGACTGAAAGCGTGATCTCACAAAAGCGCAAAGTCCTGGTGGCGATTATTCATGTGTCGTCGTCTGGTGTGGGCTACAGAGGGTGCAAGTGCCGCACTTCAACGTAGCGTTGCTGTGATGTTTCGTATCATTCACAGTCTGATATCCATATTTCTGTGTACTGTTCCAAATGCGGAAATAAATCTTAGTTTTTTCTAATAAGTGTTCTCTTTTGCGCGCAACATGCTATCTTGGGTTGATTGTTCTTTCAGGTAAATCTCGCTGGTGGTGGGGGTTGCATGCCGTCGGTTTTTACTCACTTTCTGATCCTCGAAAAAGCGCTGTCCGAACTCTCAGGCAATGAGAAATCTGCGTTGATAGCGCATCCTGAATATGGATATTTCGGCTCAATTGGGCCGGATTTTTTCTATTTTTTTGAGCAGGATTGGGCAGGGCTCGGAGATCTGGCTCAATTCACGTTTGAGCTTTATGACCAGTTGGAAGAAGTCCTCGGCATTTACAACACGGCCCAAGCGTTTCGTGATGAGGTTGAGGATTGGATTACTGGCGGGTTATCGGGAAAAATGAACGAGCTTTCCGACCGTGTTGCTGTCTTGCAGCGAGCTTTCGTTGCGAAATTTATTACCGGTCAGGTTGATTTTTTTGAGAAGTTTACACCGCCAATTTCCGCAAATCCAACAACAGGGAGTGTCCCAAAATGGTGGCTTGCGGATCTTGCTCATCAACGGAAAACGGTCGATTTTGCTAAAACTTTATGGCGAGAAAGTACAGGTAAGCCGCAACTTCGTGCCTATGCGGTAGGCTACTTGACACATGTCGGTGCTGACATGTCAGGACATCCGCTCGTAAACCTCTTCGTCGGGGGGGCTTACAGAACACAATGGCGTCGTCATGGATTGATCGAAAAAGCCCAAGATAGTCATTTCTGGTATCAAATGAAGGGGCAAAGGCTCTCAAATTCCTCGGCGCATAAGCTTATCGAGATGCAGCCCCCTTCACAAACCGGGCGCTTGCCGGATATGCCCCCAGATTTGATCAAGATGATTAAAACGGCGATCAACGAGAATTACGCCGAGTTTAATCTTGTAAATGGCGTGCCTGACGAAGATCAAATTAACAACATGTACCGACTATATTACCGGTATTTGAGGTCTAGTTCATCTTTGGGGGGGATAAACATGCCACCTCCCGAAGACTTTGACTGGTTTGATTTGCCTGATTTCATCAGGGAAGAACTGGAGGACACATGGGACCTGAGACCAACAGGAGGTCTTCCACCAGTTCGCAACATCTTAAATCCGAAAGAATGGAAGGGTTTGCTGTCAGCGCTGATTGGGTCGGCGAGATGGCTAGCAACGGTTGTTATTAAAATTTCGACATTGCCAGTTGCCGTCATTAGCCGTTTAACGACGGCTCCTGCTAGATACCTGATTTGGCTGATGGAGCAAGCAATCTATGACATGTACGAGGATTTGCGACTGGCATTGGCCTTGGCTGGTTACATTCACCCAGAACATGAGCAAGTGAATAGGCGTCTTTCCGAGATTGTAAGGCCGACTGATTGGAACACGTATCTAGAAGCGTATGGCTTTGAGCACTATACCAATCCCGAACAAACTTACCACCTGGTTCACCCAAATCACTTTACAACTAGCGTAAATACAGAGGAACCGAAAGTTCGACCAATCCCCAAGCTGCCGCCGGATATATTGTCTTTGATATCGGCGCGTACACCTGCCTCAGGGGAGGAGTTTGTTACGCGTATGATGTTTGACACAAGTCTTACGTCCGGGATTACCGAGCTTTTTGAGTCCGGAGATCACTTTAATCCAGATCCCGCAGGCGTTCCAACTACTGGCCCTAACCTGAATAATAAACTCATGCCGAGCGCAACAGCGACCGCAGTGGAATTGATCCGAAGATTTTCTGTTGATGGTGGGGTTGGTATCAAGAACGTCAATCTGGACGGTGACAGAGGTTATATTTGGCCGACGTGGGATACCGACTTACTCCCATCATCATGGCAGACAATTTCAGATTTCAGGTTGAGAGATTGGTAGGGCAGTCATGGCAATTTTAACAAAGAAGCGTTTTGATGACGGGAATGATATCAAACATGGTGCCTGGCTGGTCCTTACCAATACTGCACGTCGTGATGCGATTATTTCCGGGCGAGCGCTTAATGAATTAAACGCTTATGGGCCTGTGGATACGATCAGGGTGACATATTTCGATGAAAACGAGATAAAAATCGAATGCCTCCTTTCCAATATTGGAGAGGTTGCGGCCCATACATCCAAGCTGATTTTTGTCATTTGGGGAGAAGGTGATCGAACAGCGATTTATAGAGATCCGGGAATCTACCATGTCCCTTCAGGTAGATATATCGACGAAAGTGGCGAGATCCTTATTCAGACAAAAATCGAACTCATTGCGCTCGAGTATGGTCAAAACGTGTTGCCATTCAACACGGTAACTGAAGTAACTCACATATTTTGTATAGCCTATGACGTCTTGCGTGATCCGATGGACAAGGAGCGCCTTAAGCTTTTGAAGGAAGCCAAGGCGGGGAAAAAGCTAATCGAGGAAAACCCCAGTAGGACTAGCACCGCAATTGCATGCTGCAAGCTTGCCCCAACCTTTCAGAAATCGGGAAACTCATTGAACCTTTCTCAGGAGACCTTTGTTGAATTGGTGCAAGGGCAATGGGATGCAGGGGCGGATGCCGGATTCGGCTGCCGTCGGCAGGATGGGACGGATCATCGTTGGATTCACTCGCTAAAGGCCAGCCCCGTTGACAGTCTTTTGACCAACAAGCCACTCTTGTTAAAAGGTGAGGCTGTATTCGTGCTTTTCAGCGATCTTGGTCTTCGGTTCAGCTCCGACAGTAACGCTTGTTCAATGAGTCTGATGCAAACAGGGGATACATTGAAGCTTGATTGGGAAGATGGTGGCGGGGGGCAATATGACGACTATCATCTCTATGTTTACGAATTCTAGGGGCCGTTAAATATTGCGTAAACGGGAAGTGAAATGGTTTCCCGAATGGCGGACTATTTTATTTGCGAACCTGATGGTCCTATGCGTAATCAATTTGAGTGTGTTTTACGGGTCGGTTTGAACGGCGCCTATCGCGATGCGCCGCACGCCATCAGAAGTTTAACTGTTCGCCGCGCGGGATGAAGCGTTCCCAGTGGGTATATTGTGCGACCCGATCCATTCCGAACCGTTCCAGTGCCTTCCATGAGGCTGCATTCTGGGCATCGACATAGGCGATGATCGGAACATACCAGCGATCTGCGACAAGTTGCCCGAGATGGCGGCACATCAGATCGACGACCCCTGTGCCCCAATGTCTTCTGAGGCAACTGATCTGGGGGATCAGAACGCAATCGCCCAGATGGGTCAGGGTGAGGCTGCCTGTGATTTCGTCGCCAAGTCTGGCAATGATGATCCCGTTTGGTTTCGCGTCGTAATCCTTGCGGATATGTTCCGCTGTGACCGGACTGACGCTTTCGAGATTTGCAAAGGCCCGGTTCTGGATATCGGCAAGCCTGGCAAAGATATCGGGATCATTGGCAACGATTTGGTCATCTATCAGCCGGGTTGTGTAGCCCCTTTGGGCAGCGCGATCTGCATAGGGAAATTCACCAATCAGGGCAGGGACGTTTTCACTGCTATAGCGAAACTTTGCCGGGATTTCGGTAAATCCCATTTCCGTCATTGGGTGATTTGGAAAAGGGGAGAATGGCGGATTATAGATGCGATAGTGTGTGTCGCGCTCAGAGGCGCGCCTGCCTTCGGCGTGCAGCACATGTTTCAGAAGCCCGACCGCGGTTTCGGGATGGTTTTGGCAGCCTTCAACCGACAGGGTGACACGATTATTGCCATCACGGCATGCGGTCCTGATGATTGAAACGGCGGCCTGCATGTCGCCATTCTCGTCGCACAGAACGAGATCATTGCCCTGTTTGAGAAGAACAGCGGCAAGATCAACGCTGTCATAGTAGCGGCGCAGCTCATCATCGGCGATTTGGGTGCGAAAGGCGACATAGGCCGCGACATTTTCGCGTGTGATCGGGATCAACTGCATGTTCTGAAAACTTCTTTTGGTTCGACCGGGGAGAGGGTGCGGATCGGGCTTGCAGCAAGATTGACCGGTTTCGCCAATTCCTGTCTAATCATTATGGTTGATGGAAGATTTTGGAATTCAACATACAGGGCAAGTGACATGAAACAAACAAAACAGGCTTCAGGCGATCTGATGGCGAACTGGGCGGCAAATGGCGGTGCGTGCGACATGCCGGTGGCAGCCATGTCAATGGACGCAACGGATGCAGAACTTTCGACCGCGGCATCGACCAACAGCCGTGTGCATTGCATGGATCAGAAATAACCCTGTTTGAAACAGCGGTCATTAAGTATGCGCGCCATTCCTGAGGGCTGGTGCGCAAGAAAGGCGGGGTGTTGTGCAGCCCGCCTTTTTTGATCGGGTTTTTGGGTGATCGGGGCGCTGGGCGATCGGTTTGCGGTGTCAGGGCTGGAAAATCACAAATCCGGCGACATATCATCAGGGTAGGCCAGATCATCAGGATAGGCCAGAGTTCAGAACATTTCGAAAATTCCAAAGATGTGACGCAGGAGCGCGTATGAGCGGGAAGGGTGCGGGAAAGAACGGCGCCAGGAAGCCGCGCAAGACAATCAGTCTGGCGCTTCAGGGCGGCGGGTCGCACGGGGCGTTTACCTGGGGCGTGCTTGACCGGTTGCTTGAGGATGAGGAAATCACCATCGAGGCGATTTCGGGTACCTCGGCGGGTGCGATGAATGCCGCCGTGGTGACGTCGGGCTTTGCCAAGGGCGGATATGAAGGCGCGCGGGCCGATCTTGAGACCTTCTGGCGGGCGGTGTCCGAAGCAGCCCGCTTTAGTCCGCTTCAGCGCAGCCCGATTGATATCCTGTTTGGGAACTGGTCGCTTGAAAACTCGCTGGCCTATATGTGGCTGGATATGAGTGCCAAGATGTTTTCGCCCTATGACCTTAATCCGGCGGGGGATAATCCGCTGGCTGCGATCCTGCGTGATGTGGTCGATTTCAAGGCGCTTAACAGCAGTCCGGCCAAGCTTTTCATCACGGCGACCAATGTTGAAACCGGACAGGCGCGGATATTTCGCAATCCTGATATCTGCATTGAGGTATTGCTGGCATCGGCCTGTTTGCCAACGATCTACAAGGCAGTCGAAATTGACGGCGTGCCTTATTGGGATGGCGGATATTCCGGCAATCCGAGCCTTGGCCCGCTGGTGCGCGAATGCGGGTCCGATGACACGGTTCTGGTGCAGATCAATCCGGTCAAACGTCCGGGGGTGCCGAAATCATCGCGCGAGATCGCCAATCGTCTCAATGAAGTGTCGTTCAACAGCAGCCTGATGAAGGAATTGCGCATGATTTCGATCCTGCGCAAGGATGCGCCCGAGCATGTCTGCGAAGCCAGCAGATGGGGGGCGATGCGCATGCATTGTATTGCCAGCGACGATATGCTTGATCTTGATCAGTCATCCAAGCTCAACGCGGAATGGAGCTTCATGACCATGCTGCGTGATATAGGGCGCGATGCGGCCAGTGCATTTTTGACAAAGCACCGAAAAGATATTGGTGTGCGGCCGTCGCTGGATCTTGATTTGTTTGCGCCGGATTATACCTAACAGTCGATCTGGTGTGATTGCGCGTCTGCGGGCAAAGGCGTAGGATTTCACCCGCGTCATAAGAACAAACAGCAAAGCGCCACCGGAAATGTCGAAAACCGAATTTGAAAAAATGCAGGCGGGGGAATGGTATAGCTGCCTTGATCCCGAACTGACTGTGTTGCGCCGTCGCGCACTTGAGGCCAGCCACGAACATAGTCACCTTTATCCGTCAGAACGCGGCAATATCGGGCCGCGCCTGCGCGCGCTGTTTGCCGAGTGCGCCGAGGATGTGCGGATCGAGGCGCGGTTTCATTGTGCCTATGGCATCAATATCCATTTGGGCCGGGACGTGTTTTTGAATGTCGGCTGCGTGATCCTTGATACCGCACCCGTGCGGATTGGCGATCATTCGATGCTGGGCCCGAATGTGCAGATTTACTGTGCCGATCATCATCGCGATCCGGAGCTTCGCAAACAGCATCTGGAAGTCGCAAAGCCGGTGACAATCGGAAGCAATGTCTGGATCGGCGGCGGGGCGATCATTTTGCCGGGCATCACGATTGGTGATGATGCGATTGTCGGTGCAGGATCGGTGGTGACGCGCGATGTTGCGCCGGGCACCACGGTTGTCGGTAATCCGGCGCGAATATTGCCGCGATAGCTGATGCCGGTTCGGGGCGATCCGCGTTGATTGGTATGGACTGGAGCAGGCTGGATTCCCGCCTTCGCGGGAATGACAGGGAAAATTTGCGGCAATGACGGTGGATGTGCAAGTCGGCCATCCAGAGTGGGCGTCAATGATCAGCCGCAGACCTTGGGCAGGTCATATTCGCCGCGAATTTCAGACAGACCGTCGGCCAGTTCGCGGCGGCGGAGTTCGGCGGCGGTTTCATCGGAAATTTTGGGGTCCCTGGCGATGATGTCGCCATACATCGCGCGTGCGCGGTCTTCCTGACCCTGATCGGAATAGGCAAGGGCTTCAAGCCACAATCCGGCAATGACGAAATCGCTGTTGGTCGAGGCTTGGGCGACACCGGCCTTGCTGGTGGCGGTGGCATGGTCGCATTTGGCAAGGGCGGTCAGCCCGGCAAAGGCATCATCGCCGATCTTGGCCTGGATGCGATCGCGTTTTTCCTTTTGGGCGGCTTCATAGGCGTCCTTGGTTGCGGCATCGGCCGATGCGCCGGAAATCGCCCCGGCGGTTCCGCCCGCAGCCGCCCCGAAGGCCGCCGAACGGGCCGCAGATTCCACCGGATTACCGCCAAAGATCGCCGCCGTGACAAAGCCGCCAACAGCACCCGATATCGCGCCGATCCCGGCCCCTTGTCCTGCATATTCGCCGGTTTTGCCGGTGCAGCCGGCAAGAGTGGCAAGGGTCAGACTAAGGGCAGTGGCAAGGGCAACAGGGCGCATGAAATATCCGATCCGGTTTCAATTCACGATGGCAAAGTTTAACCCGAAAACACGCCGGATAAAAAACAATAAGCAAAAAGCAATCAGCAAAAATGTCCGGACCGGTTCGGGCCGGGCATAAAAAACGGCAGCCGTAAGGGGTTCAGGACGGCTGCCGCAAGGTTGCAAGTATGAGGGAGTTCAGAGCAGAAGGTTCGGTTCTGATCGGGACGGATCAGGCAGGAACGTTCAAGTCAGGTTCACGTCAGGCTGGTTCAGGCGATATCATCAGACATCGGGCGGCGTTTGCGGCCGTTCACCATGGAACGGACCAGATTTTCGTGATGGCGCAGGCTGGCTAGCAGCACGCCGCCAACATGCAAAAGCACAAGGATCAGCAGGCCATTGGCGAGGAATTCATGGATTTCTTCGAGCCAGTCAGCCCCCCAGAAGGCATTGGTGGTCGAAAGCCAGCCGGTAAAGGCGCAGCCCGCCATGGCAAGCATCAAGGCGACAATCATCGCAGCCCCGGCCGGGTTATGCCCGAGATAGCGCTGTTCACGGCCGCGCATGATATCGCGCAAATAGCCAATTGTCGCCGCAGGGCTTTTGATGAACTGGGTAAAGCGGGCATAGCGCGTTCCGACCAGCCCCCAGACAAGGCGCAGCGCAATCAGGCTTCCGGCAGCATAGCCAGCCCAGTGATGAAGGGTATCCCATTCATCGGCGGTGATCCATGCGATCACGAAGCTTGCGGCCAATCCCCAGTGAAACAGACGGATAAACGGGTCCCAGACCTTGACGGACATTTTAATTCTCCTGGATGGCGGGTTTCGGTTCTGGCGGGGATGGGGCAGTATCGCCGCCAGAGACCCCAGGTCCTTGATCAGAGGCAGGCGGAACTAGTCTTCCTTGTCCTGCTTGACGATTTCAAACGAGGCCGGGTTGAAATAGGCTTCGATTTTCTTGCCATCGGGGGTGATGGCGTAAACTTCGAAGCAGCCTTCATCTTCCTTGATCTTGCGCACGTCCCAGCCATCGGCGATCAGTTTTGCCTTGAGCGCGTCGGTGGTTTTCCATTCCGACTTCGGAACGTTGCAATAATCATCGTCGGCGCGGGCAGCACCGGAGGTCAGGGCGAGGCTGCCAGCGGCCAGCAGGGTAACGGCAAATGCACTGGCAAAAACACCAGCAATGACTTTCGGGAAAACAGTTCTTTTCATGGTCATATTCCTTCATAACTAGCGTCAGGGTGTCATGGATGAGAGCGACAAGACGCGGGGCAACGTGACGTGGGATGCGTCGGACAGGACCAAGATTGCCGCTGTTTCCTGACAGCTAACTGAAAAGGCTGCTTGATGCCGTTCAGCTGAATGTCAGGATCGGGAAATATTCGGTTGGGTTTGGAACCGCTGTTATGAGGGGGCGCTTGTGCGCATTCTTCTGGTTGAAGATGAATTGATGCTGGCTGATGCGGTCAGGGACCATTTGCTGGCCGCAGGCGAGGCGGTGGACCATAGCGACAGTGTGGTCGATGCCGAGATCATGATGCGTGGCACGAATTACGATGTGCTGTTGCTTGATCTCAATTTGCCCGACGGCAAGGGGATTGATCTTTTGCGCGGCCTTCGGCGCAGCGGATCGACAACGCCCTGCATCATTCTGACTGCACAGGACCAGATTTCCGACCGGATCGAGGGGCTTAATGCCGGGGCCGATGATTATCTGGTCAAGCCGTTTGATCTGAACGAGCTTTCGGCCCGGCTTGCCGCAGTTGCACGGCGTTATAGCGGCAATCCCAATCCGTTCATAAGTCTTGATGGTGGGGTCGAGGTGGATCTTGCCGGGCGCACCATCCTGATTGACGGGGTGCAGACCGATCTGACATCGCGGGAATGGGCGCTGTTTGACCAGATGGTGCGCCGGCCCGGTCAGACGCTTTCAAAACGGCAGCTTGAAGAAGCGTTATATGAATTTGGTGCGGAGATCGAAAGCAACACGGTCGAGGTCTATATAAGCCGACTGCGCCGCAAGCTTGGCAAGGATGTCATCAAAACCGTACGCGGCGTTGGCTATCGGGTTGGGGCATGAGGTGACGGTGATGCGCAAAAAGGCCAATAGAAGTCTTCAGTCAATCCTGACACGCCGATTGACTTTGATGCTGAGCCTTTTCTGGCTGGCGGGATCTGTTCTGGCCGGGTTCACCATGTATCACGAGATGGAGGAAGCCTTTGACAATAGTCTTGTTTCGACAGCCTACCGCTATGCACCGCTTATTGACGATTATCTGAAGGGTCACAAGGGCGGCGGTGCCAGGGAAGTGCTGCCAAGCCCGGCCAAGGGCGAAATCCGGAAGGATGACGATGCAGATGATCATGGTGACGATCGTGGTGACGGGGACGGGGATGAGGAACTTGGCGAAGACTATCTGATGTATCACGTGCTTGACGGTGGAGGGCGGCTTTTGCTGCGGTCATTTAATGCGCGCGAACACCCGTTTACCGTTCCCCTTGTCGAGGGATTTTACGATGACGAGGACTATCGCATTTATACCGCCGAGCTTTTGGGGGGACAGCGTATCATACAGGTGGCTGAGCCTCTTGAGCATCGGCGCGAGGCGCTGTTTGAAAGCGTGGTTGCGCAGTTCCTGCCCATCGCACTTTTGATCCCGGCGGTGATTGTCGGGATTATCCTTGGTGTGCGGCAGGGGTTGGTGCCGGTTCAGCGGGTGCGCGATGAAATCGAGGCGCGTGGCGAAGGCAACCTGACCCCGATTGAACAGGAAGAAGCGCCCGAGGAAATCACCACGATTGTCTTGGCGGTCAACAGTCTGATGGGCAAGCTTGAAGCGGCCCTTAATGTCGAGCGCAGCTTTACCGCCAACAGTGCCCATGAATTGCGAACCCCGATTGCGGTTGCGCTGGCGCAGACCCAGCGACTGGTTCTTGAACTGCCCGAAGGCCATGAAAGCCGCAAGCGTGCGCTTCAGACCGAGGCGTCTTTGAAACGCTTGTCGCGACTTGCCGAAAAGCTGTTGCAGCTGGCGCGGGCCGAAGCTGGCGGCGGGTTCAGCCCGACCGGCCATAATCAGAAGCTTGGATCGACACTGGCGCTGGTGGTGGATGATCTGGTCCGTTCCGGGGCCGATGGCGGGGCGATCCGGTTTGATGGCGAAGATATCGACGGGCTTGAAGCCAATATCGATCTGGATGCGTTTGCAATTTGCCTGCGCAACCTGATCGAGAATGCCCTTAAATATGGCGGGACGGATGAACCCGTCGAGATCAGGGTGGTGGATCGCCATATCATTCAGGTCAGCAATGGCGGGCCGGTGGTCGCGACCGGCAATCTTGATGATCTGAAAACCCGGTTCAAACGGTCCCATAATGGCGGGGATGGTGCGGGGCTTGGACTGGCGATTGTCGATGCGATTGCCCGCAATACCAAGTCCGAACTGAACCTTTATTCTCCGCGTCCGGGCAAGACGGACGGCTTTATGGCCGAACTGCGATTGCATCGGAGCTAGGTATTGCAAACCAACAACAAAGGCCGCCCGGTTTGGGCGGCCTTTTGTCTTTCAGGGGTGTCGTTGGCGTTACTTGCCCACCCCGACCTTGATGGCGAGTTTGCGAAGCGGGCCAATGCGGTTGATCGCGGATAATCCAGCATAGCGCAGATCGCGGAGCGGTTTGGGCTCCAACATGGAGGCACGGTTGAGCAGATCAATGCCGCCGACACGGGCCAGCGTTTTGGGCAACTGGCGGCGTTCATAGGATTTCAGAAGCGGGGTTTCGCCGATATCCTTGCCATGCAGCTTGGCCTTTGCCATCAGTTCGGCCAGCGTCTCAATGTCATGCAGGCTCATATTAAGTCCCTGCGCGCCAATCGGCGGGACAACATGGGCGGCCTCGGCGATCAGGGCAAGGCGCGCGGCAATCAGGCGATTGGGAACCTGTGCAATCATTGGCCAGACCGCGCGCGGCGATGCGACGGTGAGGGGGCCGAACAGGTTCATGGTGTCATGGGTGATCTCGGCCGAGAGGGCATCGTCACTCATGGCGTTTAGTTCATCAGCACGTGCGGCGGGCGTCATCCAGACCACGGACGAGCAGGGCTTACCATTCAGGTCCGGCATCGGCACAAGGGTCAGCGGACCGCCGGTGCGATGAATTTCGGTCGAGATATTGTCATGCGGTTTGTCATGGGTGACGACAAAGACAATCGCACTTTGATCATAGGCCCAGCGTTTGTGCCTGATCCCGGCCAGTTCGCGGAGCGATGAATTGCGACCATCGGCGGCAATGACGATTTTGGCGCGCACGGTTTCGCCATCTGACAGCGTAACATCGGCAAAGCGCGCGGTATTTTTAAAGCCCGTCACCGTGGTCGAGAACCGGAAATCAACATTGTCCAGTTCGGCAAGCTTGGCCATCAGGGCAACGCGGGCTGCCTTGTTTGATACGTTCCAGCCAAAGAACCCTTGCGTGGTTTCAGCCCCGTCAAAATCAGCCGTTTCGCGCGGGCGGAATTCGTCGCCACCCGCATCGACAATCCGCATGACGCGCAGTTCCGCACCGGTCGGTTTGATCGCATCCCAGACGCCAGCCTTTTTAAGGGTTTCGATGCCCGGCTCAAGGAAGGCGGTGGTGCGAAGATCAGTCCCCTCGCCAATATCAGCCGGGGCCGGGTCGACAATCACGATCTGATGTCCGTCAGCGGCAAAGCGTGCCGCGGCACTCATTCCGGCGATCCCGCCGCCTGCAATCAGAATATCGGTTTCGATCATGATCGTTCTTTCCTGTCGTCGCGCGTCACGGCAAGGCGATTTGGCCATATGTGACGGGTCTTGTCTTTCTATCGGGCAATCTGCCCGTTTGGGGGATCATACGCAAATGTTTTAGGGGCGGATTTGATACAGATCGGTCGCGAGAGCCATAACCATACCGGATCATATCTGATCGTGACGACGAGATGACAAAAACAGAGGGGGATAATCCCGGGATTGCGCCAAATGACCGGATCGGCCATTTTGGAGCCAGTTTTGATCATCAATTGATTGTTGTCATTGGAAATTTGCCATGCTTGCCTGGGGGTATCTGCTTGTTGCGATCTGTCTTGAAATTGTCGGGACGGTGTCGCTTAAATTTTCAAACGGATTTACCGACTGGCGCTTTACCGTCCTGAGCCTGACGGTTTACGGACTGAGTTTCTGGACACTTTCGCTGTGTCTGCGGGTGATCCCGATCGGCACGGCCTATGCGGTGTGGTCGGGGCTTGGGACGGCGGCGATTGCGATCATCGGGCTTGTATTTTTCAAGGAACCGATGACCGCCCTTAAGGGTGTTTTTCTGTTGATGATTATCGGCGGCGTGGTTGGCCTCAAGACGGTCGGCAGCAACAGCTAGGCCTGCACGGCATCGAGTGACTTTGCGATGCTGGCAATGTCGGTTTCAAGATCGGTGTGACGCGGCTTCCAGCCAAGGTCAGCCGCCGCACGCCTGCCCGAAAGAAACTGGTTGTGACCAAGCCCGAGCGCCCAGTTGCCATATTCCTTCATGGCGGCGGCAGGCGTCATGTCCCTGATATCGCAGTCTGCGCGGCCAAAATGACTGGCAATCCGTTCGGCAACTTCCCGGTTTGAAACGCCGTTGATGCCAATGCCAAAATAGGCGGCACTGGGCTTCGCATGTTCAAGCATCAGACAATACAGATCGGCAAGGTCATCGTTATGAACCATTGGCAGATGAACCATGTTGCCCCCAACTGCATGAACGTAATTGCGGGTACGCGCCGTCTCGATATTGGCGGCCAGAAGACCGGTGTGCCCGTGCGGGTCGGTGCCATAGACACAGGCCGGATGAATGACCATGCCATCAAGCCTGTTATCGTCAAGAACCCGGTTGATGCCGTCAATCATCCAGCGAAATTCCGGAAGCGGATCAAAGGGTGCTGCTTCATCAATCAACTGATCGGGGCTGTTTGCGCCAAATAACCAGCTGCCACCGGTATAGAGGAACCTTACGCGATCTGGCATGCGATGCAGGACGGGGATCAGATGGTCAAGCAGGGCTTGATCGACTTGCGTCATGGCGTCGGAAAAATCGCAGGCGGCATGAATGACCCCGTCAATCTCGGGCAGATCATCACACCAGTCTTGCGGTGCATGAATGTCACCGGTGACCGGGGTGGCACCAAGCGCGATCAGTTTGTTGCGGCTGGTTTCTGAACGGCCAAGGGCAAAAACTTTGTGATGACGGGCAATCAGATTGCGAATGATGGCCGATCCGATCAGGCCGGTGCCACCCGTGATAAAAATGCGCATTGGAGTTCCCTAAATATGTCGATGCGCCCTTTTATCGAACCTCAAGTGCTGTTGAGGTCAAGGAGCTTTGTCATAAAGCCAGACATGAAAAAAAAAGCCGGGCAGGTGCCCGGCTTTGATGCGCTTATTGCTGAGCAGATCAGGCAAATTCAAAGATGCCATCAATCTCGACCGCCACACCAAGCGGAAGGGAGGCAACGCCAACAGCCGAGCGGGCATGTTTGCCGACATCGCCAAAGACTTCGACCATGGTGTCAGACGCACCATTGACGACTTTGGGCTGATCGGTGAATTCCGGGGCGGAATTGACAAAGGCATTGAGTTTGACCACACGGGTGACCTTATCAAGATCGCCAATGGCGGCCTTGAGCTGTGCGACAAGGTTAAGTGCACAGAGGCGGGCGGCTTTCTGACCGTCTTCGACCTGATAGTCCTTGCCGAGTTTACCGACAAATTTCAGTTCGCCATTTTCCATGGTGATCTGACCGGAAATGTGAACCAGATTGTTCGAGACGACATAGGGCACATAATTCGCAACCGGTGCGGTGGCCTGTGGCAGGGTGATGCCAAGTTCGGCAAGGCGTGCGTCAATTTTACCAGCCATGAAGATCCATCCTTTTAACTGTGGGGACGTGTAGTTTGACGCAAACTTAGCGACCTTGCGGGCCGAACAAAACAGTTTCTTTTGGATGCGCTGCATCATTGCAGACTGACGGTGCCAAAACCTGCGGCCGGTTCAGCGCCGGGACCGGCAAAAGGATCGTTTCACCGACAGTTGAGAAAAATCAAATTGCCATCGGCGTCAAAGCGCCCCACAACTATGTGCAGAAAATTGATGTCAGGGATCAAGTTTCGGGCGTGTTTTTATAATGAAACCAGTTATTTGAAGGTTGCAGCATATGTCACTTCGTCAACGGATGGAAAATTTGCACGGTGCGTGGCTTGCCCTGATCGGGGTGCTGGTCATTTGCCCGGATGCGCTTTTGATCCGGTTGATCAAGGTTGATGACATGACGGCATCGTTCTGGCGGGTGACGCTGCTTTGTGTGGCATCGCTTCTGATGGCACTGTGGAAGGGGCATCGTCGCGGCGAGGGTGTCTTGCAATCCATCACCCCGAGCAAAACCGAAATCCCGGCAGCGCTGTTTTTCTGTGGCACGACGATCTTTTTCATCCTGTCGGTACGCAATACCGATGCCGCCAATACCTTGGTGATCATTGCCGCAGCGCCGCTGATTGCCGGTTTGATGGGGGTCTTTGTTTTCAAGCGGTCACAACCGATGCGGACCTGGATCGCGTCGCTTGTGGTTCTGGTCGCCCTTGCAATGATTGTCGGGGCCGGATTTGGCGGCAAGAATGCGCTTGGGGATATTCTGGCGCTGGGAACAGCGACCTGCATGGCCGGGTTCTTTAACGTCATTGGCGCTCGTCCGCACACCAATGAAGTCAAGGCGATGTTGCTGGGCGCGTTTTTGGGGGCGTTGATCCTGTTGCCGAGTGCCGATCCGTTTACGGTGACCGGGCTTGACTGGTTGTGGCTGGTGTTGCTGGGCTTTTGGGTGTTGCCGGTGTCATTTTTGTTTATCTCGGCCGGGGCGCGCAAAATCCCCGCCGCCGAGGTCGGGCTGATCATGCTCAATGAAGCAATATTCGGGTCCTTCCTGGTCTGGGTGTTTATCGGGGAAGTGCCCAGCCAGACCACATTGATTTGCGGGACGGTGGTGATTGCGACATTGGTGGTTCATAGTTTTCTGGGCATTCGCGAAGTCCGCCGGATGCGGGTGGGGGCTTCGGTCTGACCGGCTGGTTTTGTCCGGTTTTCCAAGCGCGTTTTCAGGGCGTTCAGTTTTCTGTCAGGTTGATATCCTAGATGTTGCGGGGTTGGCCATCGGGCCAATTGCCCCGCGAAACATGCGCGTCACGATTGCCTGAAACGGGTGATGAGGCGGTTCTGTGCGGGGTATATATGCCACGTAACAGGTAACCCTTCATGCCCCGTTCCCGGTTGTTGCCGATCCGTAAGCCGATTGATTATCGCGTCATTCTGCTGGTGCTGGCGGTGTATTTTACGCTGGTGTTCAATAGCGGAATTCTTGGTCATTTTTACGATATTCTCGGACAGCTTGGTGACTATGATCGCGGTTTTGCGATCAGTGCGCCATTTGTTCTGATCCTGGCATCGCTTGTTGTTTTTACGCCCTTTTCATTCCGCTATCTGTTCAAGCCTTTTTTTATTTTTCTGATCATGCTCAGTGCGCTTGCGCATTACGGGATGGTCAAATACGGCATCGTGTTTGACCGTGGTATGATGGAAAATGTGATCGAGACCAACCAGCTTGAGGCATTTTCCTATTTCAATCTGACGGCGGCTTTGTGGTTTGTGGTGACCGGTTTGCTTCCGGCGCTTATCCTGATTGTGGTGCCGGTTCGGTATCCCGAAACAATCCTGCACGGGGTCGGACAGCGTTTTGTGATGATTGCCGTGCCCCTGGTGATGCTGGGCGGGATTGCCGGATTTTATTTCAAGGATTACGCATCGGTCGGGCGCAATCACAAGGTGCTTGGCAAGGAAATCATCCCGTCAAACTTCATCACCGGGACCATTCAGCTGATCAAGCGGCGCTATCTTTATGCCGATATGCCGTTCCGCAAGATTGGCGAGGATGCCCATATCGTTGCCAAAGCGCATGAAGACAAACCGACCCTGATGTTCCTTGTCATCGGGGAAACGGCGCGTGCGCAAAGTGTTGCCGCGAATGGCTATGGGCGTGCAACATCGCCCTTTACCAGCAAGATTGACGGGCTGGTGGCATTCCAGAATGTCCAGTCCTGCGGAACAGCAACCGCCGTGTCGGTGCCCTGCATGTTCTCGCCGATGGATCACGCCGTTTATGACGGCGAGGCGGCACGCCATAGCGAAAGCCTGATGGATGTTCTGAGCCATGCGGGGATCAGGGTTCTTTGGAAAGACAATGACGAGGGATGCAAGGGCGTTTGCGACCGTGTGCCAACCATCGAGATTTCGCCCAAGGACTTCCCCGAAGAATGCGTCCTTGGCACCTGCTTTGACGAGGTCATGCTGCGCCAGCTTGATCAGCAGGTTTCAGACAAGGCCGAGAACCAACTGATTGCGTTTCATCTGATGGGAAGCCACGGGCCGACCTATTACAAACGCTATCCCGATACCCAGCGTGCCTTTGCCCCGGATTGCCCGCGCAGTGATATTGAGAATTGCAGTACACAGGAACTGGTCAATACCTATGACAACACGATCCGCTATACCGATTATGTTGTTGCCCAGCTGATCGCGAAGCTGAAAAGCTATCAGGATCGCTATAACACGGTGCTGCTTTATGTTTCCGATCATGGGGAGTCTCTGGGCGAGGGCGGGCTTTATCTGCATGGTGCGCCCTATATGTTCGCACCGGACGAGCAGACCCATGTTCCGATGATGATGTGGATGTCTGATGACTATCAGGCATCACGTGAAATCGAAGGCGATTGCCTGTCATCTGCGGCCCGGGATGCGGCATTTTCACATGACAATCTGTTTTCGACGGTTCTGGGGGCAATGCATGTCTCCACGGGCCTTTATCAACAGAAAAAAGACATTCTGGCCAGTTGCAGCAAACCGGTTCTTGAAGCGGCACTCGATATGTCAGGGATGCTTCAGAGGAATTGACAGAAAGGGCTCTTCGTATTAATTGAGTTTACTCAGTGAGTTCACTTGACCAATTGGAGGGCCCCGATGAGCATCCGGGCAACCAGACGCGAGGAAACCCGTCAGAAGATTCTTGAGGCTGCGCGCAGCTGTCTTGAAGAAGGTGATTTTGAAGGTGCATCGACGCGCGAAATCGCCAAACGGGCCGGGGTGGCCGAAGGCACCATTTTTCATCACTTCCCGACCAAGGAAGAACTGATCATCAGTTGTGTCTGCACGCAACTGGCCGAAGCCATTGAAAAGGGGCTGCATACCATGGACCCGGAATGGTGCTTTGTGGACAAGATGATGCATGTGGCCTCCTATCGCTTTACGCAGATCGGCCTGCATCCGGGGCTTTGGTCCATGATCATGCAACAGGTGGCCTTTTCCCCGCGCAAGGGGGCGGTCAATGAAATGCTTGATCGTAGCGGACTGCTCAAGGCGACGCGCGACCTGATTGAGGAAGCCCAGCTTTGTGGTGAACTCAATCCCGATCTTTCACCGGATCTGATCCGCAAAACTCTGATGGCGCTGTTTCTGTTTACGGTTCACGAGCATATGAGCACGCAGAATTTTGACTGCGAAGACATGTGCGCGACATTGCGTGAACTGATCGAAGTCCAGACGATCGGTCTGTGGGCGCGCAAGCCGGAACTTGCTGTCTGATATATCGGTTTATTCCCCGATCAGATGCAGGATCACGTTCCGCCGATGCGGTGCGTGACGATGTTCAAACAGGTAAATCCCCTGCCAGGTGCCAAGCATCGCATGGCCATTATCAACCGGAATGGTCAGGGACACGTCGGTCAGGGCTGATTTGATATGGGCAGGCATATCGTCCGGGCCTTCGCAGGTATGGCGATAAAGGCTCGGATTTTCCTGAACCAGCCGGTCAAAAAATGTTTCCAGATCAAGGCGGACATCGGGATCGGCATTTTCCTGAATGGTCAGGCTTGCCGATGTGTGTCGGACAAAGACGGTCAGTTGGCCGCGCATGATGCCGGTCTGGCCAATCCATGACTGCACCTGATCGGTGATTTCGATCAGACCCTGAGCACTGGTTTTGACTTCTAAGGTGACTTGATCCTGACGCAGCATGGCATTTTGTCCGGTGATGATGGGGCGGCCTGATCGTAAAAGGCCGGTGATGCGATGACAAGGCCGGTAAATATGATGCGCAGAAATTCGGCTAAAATCACAATTTTACAATGTGTTATGGCGTGCCACAATATTGCCACTTGACCAAATCGCGGTGTGCGCATAACGATTTGGCCGTTAACTTTGAACTGGAATAAATCTGTTGCGTTTCGTTTCCTGCATGCTTGTGATCCTGATCAGTCTGACAGTTCTGCTGTCGGGGCATGATACCGTGCAGGCAGCATCCGGCCATGCGGGTCAAACGCATCACGCCGTGATGGTCGATGCCGCGCAACCGGCTTCATTCGATCCCCACGGATCGCATGCCGATATTTGCGGCATGACGGTTTGTGGCCCCTATGTCGATGAACAGATCAGCAAGGCATTGTTCATGCCGGTGGTTTCGACTGTGACCTTCTGGGTCAGGGAACGGACCGTTGTTTCCGCCGAGGCGGATGGCAGCTACAAACCGCCCCGCGCCTGAAAATAATCCCTTCTCTTTGATAAATGCCGTCGTTTGTTTGATCCGTTCAGGGTGAAACAGCAAAACTTGCGCATGTGTTTGTGCAACGGCGGCGATCAGTTCGATGATTATTTTCAGGAGCATGATATGCCCAACTCTAAATCGACTTTCCTTGCCCGTATTGTTCTTTCAACCGCGATTATCGGGTCCCTGATGAGTGCGCCGGTGGCGAGTTTTGCCAGCCCCGGTCATGGTGCGCAGACCACCAATATCGGTGCGCCGGGCAAGGTAGCCGATGTAACCCGGACCATCCAGGTTACGATGGAAGACAATTTCTTTGATATGGAAACCATCGAGGTGCGCGCCGGTGAAACCGTGCGGTTCGAGATCGTGAACAAGGGTGAATTCGTTCATGAATTCAATATCGGTACTGCGGCCATGCATGCCAGCCATCAGAAAGAAATGATGATGATGATGGAGCATGGTGCGCTTGATGCCGACAAAATCCATATGGACATGATGAAAATGGACATGGGGAACGGCATGACCATGGAGCATAACGATCCCAACAGTGTGCTTCTTGAACCCGGAAAAACAGCCGAGATCATTTGGACCTTCCCAGCCGATACCGAGCTTGAATTCGCCTGCAATGTGCCGGGCCACTATGAAAGCGGCATGATGGGCAAGGTCCGTTTGCAGTCTTAAGCCAACCGGTTTGCGATGCCAGGGGCCGGGAAAATCCCGCTGCCTCTGGCGTTTCCGAGTTTTTGGGAATTCAAGAAATGAAAAATCACTATGTCAAAGGTGCCCTTTTGGGCACGTTGGCAGCACTTGTCCTGTCCTCGGGCAGTCAGGCTGCGAGCTATGACCTGTCGGTCGATTACGTCACGATTGATACCGGCGAGATGAAAACAACGGGGATTGGCTATAACGGGTCCTCCCCCGGTCCGACCTTGCGGTTCAAGGAAGGCGAAGAAGCGGTGATCAAGGTCACCAACAATCTTGATGAGGCAACATCGATCCATTGGCATGGCTTGATCCTGCCCTATCAGATGGACGGGGTGCCGGGCATCAGTTTCCCCGGAATTGAACCGGGCGAGACATTTACCTATCGCATTCCGGTCAAACAAAGCGGTACCTACTGGTTCCATAGCCATTCCGGTTTTCAGGAGCCCGACGGTGCATATGGTTCGATCATTATCGAGCCGCAAAAGCGCGAACCGTTCAAGTTTGACCGCGAATATGTGGTGGTTCTGAAAGACAAGCATCCGCATTCGGGTGACCGCATTCTGCGTAACCTGAAAATGATGCCGGACTATTACAACCGCAATCAGCGTACCCTTGCCGATTTTATCGGTGATGTGTCGAAAAACGGTCTGGGGGCGACGCTTTCGGAACGCGGCGACTGGGGTTCGATGCGGATGATGCCGACCGATATCGAGGATGTGCAGGGCTTTGTTGGCCTGATCAATGGCATGTCGCCCGATCAGAACTGGACCGGCTTGTTCAAGCCCGATGAACGGGTGCGGCTTCGGTTTATCAATGCGTCGGCCATGACCTATTTCGATGTACGGATACCGGGGCTTGAGATGACGGTGGTGCAGGCCGACGGCAATAATGTGCAACCGGTCAAGGTTGACGAGTTCCGTATTTCGGTTGCCGAAACCTATGACGTGATTGTTCAGCCCAAGGAAGAAAAGGCCTATCCGATCATGGCCGAGTCCATGGGGCGGTCGGGATTTGCCTTTGCCACGCTGGCCCCGCGGGAAGGCATGCGCGCCGAAATGCCGGAACTCAGAACCGAGGCACCGCTTCTGACCATGGCTGATATGGGCATGAGCCACGGTGACATGGCCGGAATGGATCATGGTGCGATGGCGACGGCGGCAACGGAGGAAATGGATAGCAACGCACAGGATACCATGCCGGGGATGGACCATTCGAACATGGCCGGAATGGATCATTCGATGATGGGTATGGCTGACAAGGCTGACCCGTTTTATGCGGCGGGCAGTGGCCTGATCCCCGAAGCGGCGAATGGCGGAAAGTTCCTGTCATACGCAGATCTGAAAGCACAGAAGCCGCTTTATGCCGAACGTCCGGCCACCCGCGAGATCGAATTGCGTCTGACCGGGAATATGGAACGTTATAGCTGGTCGATCAATGGCGTGAAATACGAGGATGCCGAACCGATCCGCCTGAAATACGGCGAACGGGTACGGTTCAAGTTCGTCAATGAAACCATGATGACCCATCCGATGCATCTGCATGGCATGTGGTCGATCCTTGATACCGGGCAGGGCAAGTGGAACCCGGTCAAACACACGATCAGCATCAATCCCGGCACCACGGTCTATTCGGAAACCGAAGTCGATGAGCCCGGTGAATGGGCATTCCATTGCCATCTGAGCTATCACATGGCGACCGGGATGTTCCGCAAGGTCATTGTCGAAGGCGGACCAACGGTCGCCAAACTTGAGAACGGGAATTGATCCATCATGAAAAGATTTGATCTGATGATTGGCGGCGGTGTCGCACTGGCGCTGGGTTCGTTTTCGAGTGCCGGTATGGCGATGGACGCCCGGATTTATTACGGGTTTCAGGCCGAACAGTTTGAATACCGCGTCGGTGACGAAAGCGAAAAACGCCTTGTCTGGGATACGGACGCCTTTGTCGGCACGGACGAACTGAAACTGCGCTGGCAGGGAGAGGGCGAACGTGACCTTGATGCGGATAACTACGAGAAGCTGGAAAACCGGTTTGTTCTGCAAACCCCGATCAGTGACTTTTTCGATGCCAAGGGCGGGGTTCGGATTGACACCCCCGAGGGCGCGGATCGCTGGTACGGCACGGTTGGTGTCGTCGGGCTTGCGCCGCAATGGTTTGAAGTCGATGCCGATCTTTTCGTCAGCGAGACGGGCGATGGTTCTGCGCGGCTTGATGTCGAATATGAAGGGCTTCTGACCAACCGGTTGATCCTGACGCCATCGTTCGAAATCAATGCGGCGTTCTCGGAAGATCGTGAAATCGAAGTCGGCAAGGGTATTTCAAGTGCCGAGTTCGGCTTGCGACTGAGCTACGATCTGATTGATCGTGCTGTTGTGCCCTATGTAGGGGCTGCCTATGAACGGAAGTTCGGGGATACCGCCGATTTCGCCAAACATGACGGCGAGGATTACGAGGCCACCTATGTGGTCACGGGCATTCGCATGATGTTCTAGACAAAAGGCCGGGAGATGAGTTCTTCCGGCCTTTTTGATGCTGTTGAATTTATGCCAGCGGGTCAGGCCGCGATCCTGGCTTCGCCCTGATCATAAAAACGCAATGCGGTCATGGCGAGATTGCCGAACTCGTAACTGTCATGCAGAAGATCGGGTTCGAAGTCATCGGATGCGGCACCCAGCGCTACATAAAGCGGCATCAGGTGATCATCCTCGGGATGGGCCATGACGGCATGCGGTGCGAGGTTGCGATAATTGAGAAGGGCGTCGATATCGCGAGCCCTGACCCGCTCAATCATCCAGTTGGTGAATTCAACCGCCCAGGGATCAATCGCACCTTCGTTCCGATCAAGGACGCGAAGGTTATGGGTCATGGCACCACTTGCGACCACAAGAACACCAAGGTCACGCAACCCGCGCAGTTTCTGCCCCAGCTCGTAATGCTCCTTGGGGCCGCCATGGCCGAGCATGGAAAGCTGAAATACCGGGATATCGGCATCGGGGCGGGCAAGGATCATTGGCATCCATGCACCGTGATCAAGGCCGCGGGTGCGATCCGTCGCGAGGCCGATCTGATCGGCGATTTGCTGTGCCAGTGCCGGGTCGCCGGCAACGTCGTAATGCAACTGATAAAGCGGCTGTGGGAAACCGTAAAAGTCATGAATGGTTTCCTGACGGGCGGAGGTCGAGATGGTCGGTTCAGCTGTTTGCCAGTGTGCCGAAACCATCAGAATGGCACGGACCCCGTCTGTCTGAGGGCCAAGCTGGCCAACAAAGAAATCAAAGGCGGGCGTGCTTTGACGGGCAACCAGCATCGGCGAGCCGTGAGAGATAAATATCGGCGCAAGGCTTTTGGCAGTGCTTCCGGAATTATGTGACATCTCGGTCATGAAACTACCTCGATCATGAAATCATCTGAGGTAAATATGCGCTCTGGTCGAACGGTTGACTAGTCACGTTTGGTCAACAGTGTGTTGATATTGACTTGTTTTGTCGGTCAATCGGAAACATTGTCAGGGTGTAAATGACGGCTTTGCTGTCCGTCAGATGGCAATATTCCGATGCAAGAGTAGCGGCATGGAGATCAGACACATGTCAGCCTGTACCGGGAATGTTCGGCCCCGCGGATGGTGATCCATCAGGGTATGGATCACCAGACCGGTAAAGATCAGATGTCTGATGCCGGTGATCTATCCTATTCCCGGAGACTGCGATCAGAAAGGCACTGACATGGTAACTTCAACCGCACTGGTATCACTGTTGTCATCGTCATTGGCCACCGACATCATGTGGCTGAATGCGAGTTCACTGGTCAGGCGTCCGGCATCAAAGCCAAGGCCGGTACGGACGCGCTGATTGCCATATTCATTGAGCTTGCTGGTAAAGAACGGTGTGACAATCCCGATTTGGCGTCCATCCTGATCGAGCAGGGCAAAGCCATAGGTCACCGTGCCCCCGATGGTGTACTCGTTGTAATCAGCGCGCCCGGCAAGATAGTCGCCTTCAAGGGCGGCATTGAGCCCCGTATTGCGGTCAGACAGTCGCACACCGCCACCAATATTGAACGCGGTTTTGTCATTGTTGATTTCATCGGTGAAATCATAGATCAGGCCGGTTTCAAGGAATGGCGTTATGGTCAGGCTTTGAGTGGGCGCGAAATCATAGGCGGCCTCTATCGCCGGTTTGATCTGCCGGGTGTTCGACCGGGTGGTGGCATTGTTTGTGCCGTCACTTTCGGTATAGCCATCGACGGTTTTACGGGCGGCCATAAAGGCCAGGGAAGGGGTCAGGGACACCGGTAGGGTGTCATATGGCTGAATCCGATAGGATGTGGTCATCGCGGCATACCACATGTCTGAGTCTGTATTTCCCGACACCGTATTGTTGTCGCGGGTGACATCAATATCACCCATGCCATATCCGGCCTCGGCGACGATGTTGAGATTGGCCATCGGGCGATAAATAACATAGGGCGATGCGACCCAGCCGGTTTCCTGATAGCTGCCACTGTTAAAGGCGGTGGTCAGGTCGGTATCGTTATAGCCCAGCGACAGGCCCGCAATCAGCGCATCGGCGAATTTGTAATCGAGCCCGACATTATAGCCCCAGACATCGCCGTCATAGCGGTTGTCCGTACCGCCATTGACATAGTCACTATCAACCGAGGTAAAGGAGCCATGCCCCCACACGGTAAAGGGCGTGGTGGTGGCAAAGGCCGCACGGCCATCAATGCCGCTGGCGCCGCCCACATCGCCTTGATCGGTCGGGCCAAGGCCCAGCATTTGCATGCCCTGACCGGTGGAACTGTCAAAACTGCCCATCATCGCCATGCGACGCAGCGCATCATTGCGGTCGGTGATGCTGTTGCCGTTGTTGCTGCGATCATCATGACCAGCGGTGGTGTCGATCAGGCTGGCGCGATGGGGGACGGTTTCGCGCACAGAGGTGGTAAGGCCCGCCACATTGTCCGTATTGGAAGTGTTGGCAATACTGATTACCGATGAGACGCGCGATGCGATATTTTGTTGAACAACCGTGGTTTGGGATCGCGAGACAGCACCGATAACAGCGGATGACGTGCTGGCGGAGGATGTTGAATTCTCAGCCGGTGGCGATCCGGCAACGCAGCTTACCGTTATGTTGTACTCCGCACCGGGGCCAGACATGAAAAGCCTGCCGTTTGTTGTATCGCCCGGAATCTGAATGGTGAGGGTGACTGTTTCGCCGAGGCTAATGCTGCCCGCCGTGGCGGCGCGGGAATTGGCGGCGTTTACATTATCCGTATAGGTATAGGTATAGTTAACTGGCGATGCACCGCCTGCGTCGTTGTGTTTGAAGGTGACCTTGGCCACCTCCCAAGCGCCAAACGCTTGGTTGCTGGCCACTACGCCGTTGCTGGTGGTTGAAGTGTTCCAAACAGTACACCCCGTGCTCAGGGCGAAAGCGCTGTTGGCAAAGGGCAGGGAGAGTCCGGTCAGGGCCAACGCATAAAGCCCTTTTTTAAAGAAAGACTTGCAAGCGGTGAGTGGCGAACGATCAGATCGTCCCGGTTTGAAGGTGATTCTGTTCTTATGCATTGTTCGCCATGCCCATGTCCTTTTTGATCGGTGCCGACGGATCGGTCCCGTTGCAAGAGCTTTAGGGGTGGTGCATGGGAAGGGCTATTCTTAAAGGGAGGATGATGTCGATTTTTGACACTAAGTGGATAGTGATTGACCATAAGTGGATAGCGAATGCGGTCAGATGCATGATTTGGTCAAGAAAAAGTCGTTCAGGACAGGGGGCTGATCACATCTTCACTGCGAGTAAGCGTGCAGTATTCTGATGCCAGCACGGCGGCATAAAGATCAAACACGGTTTGGGCATCGAACCGTTTGCCGTTGGCATCCGTGACATCAATCGCGGTGGTGGCATCGAGCGGCAGCCAGTTTTCAAAGCCCAGACAATGGGCCATACGGATGGTGACATCCATCGAGTTATGAATGACCACACCGGTAAAGATCAGGCGCTTGATGCCGCGGTCACGCAGGTGCTGTTCAAGGGGCGTTCCGACAAAGGCGCAGTTTTGCTGCTTGGCGATGATGGTTTCACCGCTGATTGGCGTAACTTCATCCTTGAACGGTTGTCCGGGACCGTTGACATAAAAGCTTGAGGCCGGATTGGCTTCTTCGTGGCGGATATGAATGATCGGAAGCTTTGCCGCCCGAAAGGCCGCCAGCAGTTTGGCAATCACATCGGCATAACCGGGATTGTTTTTGGCATTCCAGCGCGGATTATCCATCGCCTTTTGCACATCAAGAACGATCAGGGCGGTATCGTTACCAAGAGCGGGCAGGGGCATCATTTATTTCCTTCTCTGACGGCGGGTGGCGAAACAAAAACGGCCGGGGAAATCCCGGCCGTTTTGCTGATCAGATCAGAAGATCGTTCGGGCCGGAACCCTTAGGAGCAACCGGTGGTCGCGCCACAAGAGTCGCATTTCAGGCAGGTGCCGTTGCGGACCAGGGTGAAGTTACCGCAATCGGGGCAACCGTCGCCTTCGTAACCCTTCATGCGGGCTTCGCGGATCTTGTCCATTTTGGCATCGGTTTTGGCGATGACTTCTTCGCTGGCGGTCAGGATCGCATTGTTCTGCGGTGCTGACGGTGCAGCGGTGGTCACAGCACTTGCGGTGGTTTCATGGCTGTGATTATGGCCATGACCGTCCGTGCCGGTGGACTTTACCTCGATCACGCGTTCTTCGGTCTGGGCACCACCGTCAACCACATAGAGGTTGCGACGCACGAAGCCGCTTGATGCCACCTTGCGGATGGTTTCGATCGCCTGATCGCCGGTTCTTTTGCCTTCTTCACCAAGATCGCCTTCGGCGACACCTTCGCCAACCGCATCGGGAAGGATGTCGGACGGCTGAACATGGGCAAGGTCGTTACGGCCAAGATAGGAGATGGCGAGTTCGCGGAACATGTAATCAAGGATGGAGGTTGCCATCTTGATCGCATCGTTGCCCGAAACCATGCCTGACGGCTCGAACCGGGTGAAGGTGAAGGCTTCGACATATTCTTCCAGCGGCACGCCATACTGAAGGCCGATGGAAACTGCGATGGCGAAGTTGTTCATCAACGAGCGGAAAGCAGCGCCTTCCTTGTGCATGTCGATGAAGATTTCGCCAAGCTTGCCGTCTTCATATTCACCGGTGCGCAGGTAAACCTTGTGACCGCCAACGGTGGCCTTCTGGGTGTAACCCTTGCGGCGCCCCGGAAGCGAACGACGGTCGCCACGGATGACGCGTTCGATGATTTTCTCGACGATCTGTTCAGAAGCAGCGGTTGCCTTGGCGGCAGTCGGCTGATCTGCGTAATCGTCTTCTTCAACCAGAGCAGAGTTGAGCGGCTGGCTGAGTTTCGAACCATCACGGTACAGGGCGTTTGCCTTAAGACCCAGACGCCAGGACAGCATGTAGGCGTCCTTGCAATCCTGAATGTTGGCGCTGCTCGGCATGTTGATGGTTTTGGAAATCGCACCCGAGATGAACGGCTGGGCCGCTGCCATCATGCGGATGTGGCTTTCTGCCGACAGGTAACGCTTGCCGATACGGCCGCACGGGTTTGCACAATCAAAGACCGGCAGGTCTTCGTCACGCAGATGCGGGGCACCTTCAAGGGTCATCGAACCGCAAACATAGGTGTTTGCTGCTTCGATCTGTTTCTTGTCGAACCCAAGGGCTGCGAGCATGTCAAAGTCCATCGAATTGATGGCTTTGGCATCGAGGCCAAGGGTGTTGATGCAGAAATCATCACCGAAGGTGTATTTGTTGAAGACGAATTTGACGTCGAATGCGTTTTTAAGCGCGCCTTCGACCTTGGCAATTGCGTCGTCATCGAAACCTTTGGCGCGCAGATCGTCATGCGAGATCGCCGGCGAACCAACCAGGGTGCCATGACCAACCGCGTATTTTTCAATGTCGCGGATCTGGTTTTCGGTATAGCCGAGCGTTGCAAGCGCAACCGGAACGGTACGGTTGATGATCTTGAAGTAACCGCCGCCAGCAAGTTTTTTGAACTTCACGAGTGCGAAGTCAGGCTCGATACCGGTGGTGTCGCAATCCATGACCAGACCGATGGTGCCGGTCGGGGCAATAACGGTGGTCTGAGCGTTGCGGTAACCGTGCTTTTCGCCAAGTTCCAGTGCCTTGTCCCAAGCAGCACGCGCTGCTACCGGAAGATCGGCATAGGGGCTGTCAGCAGCAACCAGCGGAACCGGATTGATCGAAAGACCTTCGTAGCCTTCCTGTTCGCCATAAGCCGCACGACGATGGTTGCGCATGACACGCAGCATTTCATCGGCGTTATCGGCATAACCCGGGAACGGACCCTGTTCGCCAGCCATTTCGGCCGAGGTCGCATAGGATACGCCACACATGATCGCGGTCAGGGACGCGCCAATCGCACGGCCTTCGTCGCTGTCGTACGAGATACCCATGCTCATCAGCAGGCCGCCAATGTTGGCATAACCAAGGCCAAGGGTACGGTAACGATAGGAGAGTTCTGCGATACGGTCAGACGGGAACTGTGCCATCAGAACCGAGATTTCAAGAACCACAGTCCACAGACGAACGGCATGTTCGTATGCCGCGATGTCCACGCCGCCATCGTCAGAACGGAAGTTCATCAGGTTGAGCGATGCAAGGTTACATGCGGTGTCATCAAGGAACATATATTCCGAGCACGGGTTAGACGCATTGATGCGACCCGAATTCGGGCAGGTGTGCCATTCGTTAATCGTAGTGTCGTACTGGATGCCCGGATCGGCACAAGCCCAGGCTGCTTCGCCAACCTTGTCCCAAAGATCACGTGCATTAACGGTCTTGGAAATCTTGCCATCGGTACGGCGGGTCAGGTTCCAGTCGGAATTGTCCAGAACTGCCTGCAGGAAGTCATTCGATACACGAACAGAGTTGTTCGAGTTCTGACCCGATACGGTCAGATATGCCTCGGAATCCCAGTCTGTGTCATAGGTCTTGAAGCTGATTTCGGTGAAGCCCTGACGCGCGAACTCGATGATCTTGTTGATATAGGAATCCGGGATCATCACGGCGCGTGCAGCCAGAACAGCTTCTTTGAGCTGCGGGTTCTGGCGCGGAACGAAGCGGTCTTCGGAATCCGCCGCACCGTCCCAGTTGGTGCAGGCTGCAAGAACAGCAGTCAGGTGTTTTTCAGCAAGTTTGGAACCGGCAACAAGGGCAGCAACTTTCTGCTCTTCGACAACTTTCCAATCAATATATTCTTCGATGTCCGGGTGATCGATATCAACCACGACCATTTTCGCCGCACGACGGGTGGTGCCACCCGACTTGATGGCGCCAGCTGCGCGGTCACCGATTTTCAGGAAGCTCATCAGGCCCGAGGAACGACCGCCACCCGAAAGGGTCTCGCCGCCGCCACGAACGTTGGAGAAGTTCGAACCGGTACCGGAGCCGAATTTGAACAGACGGGCTTCACGGGTCCAGAGATCCATGATGCCGCCTTCGTTAACCAGATCGTCGGCAACGGACTGAATGAAGCAGGCATGCGGCTGCGGATGTTCATACGCGCTGGCCGATTTGGTCAGTTCGCCGGTTTTGAAATCAACATAGGAGTGACCCTGTGCCGGACCATCAATGCCATAAGCCCAATGCAGACCGGTGTTGAACCACTGCGGAGAGTTCGGAGCGCCCATCTGGTGGGAGAGCTGATAGCGCATTTCATCAAAGAAAGCCTGCGCATCAGATTCGGCGTCAAAATAGCCGCCTTTCCAGCCCCAATAGGTCCAGGTACCTGCGAGACGGTCAAAGACCTGGGTCGCGCTGGTTTCGCTGGTGTAGCGTTTTTCAGCAGGCATCTTGTCAAGTTTGGCGGTGTCAGCGGTCTGACGCCACAGCCAGGACGGGACGTCCTTTTCCTTGACCGGTTTGAGCGCAACCGGAACACCGGCCTTGCGGAAGTATTTCTGAGCCAGAACGTCACTCGCCACCTGTGACCAGGAAGCGGGCATGTCGATGTCATTCATCGCAAAAACAACGGAACCATCCGGGTTTTTGATGACAGAAGATGACTTACGAAATTCGATGTCGGCGTACGGGCTGACACCGTCCTGAGTGAACTTTCTGGTAATCCGCATGGTCTGCTCCGGTTCTGATCAGACGTAAGGGGGCGCTATCTGGTAATGCGCCAACATCGCCTGATTCTATATAGTTTGCTCATCGCTATTGCGCTGCCCCAAGGGCCGTTATTTTCCGGCTTTTTTGGCGCGTCGCATCTATTTGAAGTCGGTGGTGTGGTCCCCCCTTGGAACCATCCGGTCCGTGGGAAAGACTATAATGGCAAAATTTCGCCACAGTCCACTAATCTTTGTGGTTGACATCAATTTTTACCACAACATGTAGTGGGTCGGTTGCTGTCTTGCTGATTCGATGCTGAGGGGATTCTCGTTAACAATCTCTGAATCAGGCCGGGAGGCCCGGAAAACTGCGGTTTCTGTCCCCGCGAGATTGTATGCCGGTCATAAGACTCGGACTAGATGTAGTGTCGGGACGGCTGGTTCCCCACAACACAGACCAAAGCTACCGCTGTTTGCGTTCCATTTCCAGCATGAAGCTGAAAATGTGCTGTTTCATTGGCCTTGTTAGCACATGTCGTCATGATAACAGTTTGATATTTATATGAAAGTATTGATTTCAGCATGCGCGCAAAACAAAGCATATCAAGCGATGGCACACACTACATATATGTGTGTGATTGTGGATAACCGGGTGGATAGACGCCCCAGATATACGCAGATCAAAGAGTCGTCGCACTACAAGCAGTTGTGGGTTGTTTTGAAGCGGTAAATATCATTGTGACAGGGTTTCAGTTCCCGTTTGGGTTGAGGCGATTTGTGCACCTGATGTGCCGTGTGACCAAATGTTGTGATATCGCGCCGGTCAATGTCCTTGAAACATTGACTTTCAAACAACATCACGACATATAAGTCTCTTGTTCGACAGGGGGCAGACCGCATGTTCCCTGTTCCGCCTTGTCAGTTCGGGCGGACAAACCAGATCTGGAGAGAGACCCAACATGGCCACCGTCGGCACCCGTATTTTTACTGCGCTGTTTGGCAAGCGCGTTGGCGAAGACCGTTTCGGCAATGTCTATTACACCGAAAAGACTCCGGCCAAGGGCCGTCGCACCAAACGTTGGGTCGTTTACAAAGGTGTGGTCGAGGGATCGAAAGTTCCGGCTGAATGGCATGCCTGGCTGCATTACACCGTTGATGCGCCGCTGTCTGAAAAGGCCGAAGACCGTTACGAGTGGCAGAAAGAGCATCTGCCGAACCTGACCGGGACCAAGCATGCATATCGTCCGCAGGGCCATGAATATAATGGTGGCAAGCGCGCGAAAGCGACCGGTGACTATCAGGCATGGTCGCCGGAAGGCTGATCTGCCGGAAGAATTGAAAATTTCAGCGGGCGCGGGGTAACTCGCGCCCGTTTGTATTTACGTGATTGTATTAAGTGGTTGTGTTTTGGGCGGTTGTGTTTTGGCGCTGTGCAAGACAATATGCCAGTCAATGAGATACAGATCGGATAAGGTCCATGAGCAACAGACTGATTGAAACCCTTGCTGGTGCTGCGGTGATTGCCGTCGCGGTTGGATTTGCGGCCTATTCATACAGCCGTGCAGGCATCAATACGGTTGAGGGATATGAGATCAAAGCCAGCTTTAACCGCATTGACGGTCTGGTTGTCGGTAATGATGTCCGTATCTCCGGAGTCACGGTCGGCAGCGTGACGGCACAGGAACTTGATCCTGATACCTATATGGCGGTTGTCAAAATGTCGCTGCGCTCGGATTTGTCCTTGCCGATGGACAGTTCGGCCAAGATTGCGTCAGACGGGTTGCTGGGCGGCAAGTTTGTTGCCCTTGAACCGGGGGGCGATATCGACATGATCCAGGCCGGTGGTGAAATCGAATACACGCAAGGCTCGGTCAATCTTGAGGACCTGATTGGTCAGGTCATTTATTCTTCGACCAACAGCAGCGATTAACAGGTTCGGATACTATATCGTGGCATGATGCCCGTTGCGGATAACCGGTTCGGAGGGCAACAGACGGTCATGATTTTGCCGGTTTTTGCGGTGAACATATATAGCGCAGGCAGGAAGAGAAGCCCTGCAAGGACAAGTCGGAGCGGTCGATGAAGAAAACCGAACAGATGGAACATTTCCCGACATGGCAGGCGACCGATGGTTCGCCGCTATCTTGCGTGGAAAAGATCAAGGTTTTGAACGACAATTTCGGCGAACTGCGCGAAATGATGCAGGATGCGCTTGAAGATGCGCTTCTGATGGGCTGCGACGAGGAACAGTTTCGCAAGGTGATGCGTGATCTCGTGGCCGAGCTGCACAATCCCTATGATACAAGTGACAAACAGGACTGAATTCCAAGATGAAACGATCTTTTGCGATTGCCGCGATCTGTTCGACATGTGCAATGATCGGTACGGCCTATGCCGCCCTTGATTATCGTCCTGCACCGGTAGCCCAGCTTCAGGGGCTTGATAAAATTACGGCCCGCATTTCGACCTTTGAAGTGCCGGTCGGGCAGGTTGCCTCGTTCGGTACGCTTTCGATCCGGGTTGATGCCTGCTATCGCACCCCGCCGGAAGAGCGCCCGGAAAGTGCGAGTTTCCTTGAAATCGCAGATGTGCGTGACGATGGTCAGGCGACCCGTGAACAGCTGTTTTCGGGCTGGATGTTTGCATCAAGCCCCGGACTGTCGGGCCTTGAACATCCGGTCTATGATGTCTGGTTGAAGGACTGCCTTGATCCGGCAGATGCCAAGGAAACCACACCGACTGCGCCGCAGGGCAAACCGGCACCGGAAGACCCGTAACAGCCTGTCGGGTGCCGCTATCGGGATCGTTCACCGATCCGGGCCAACGATCCGGGCCATTGCCTTCAACTCACAGAAAATTCTGAAACCGGGTTACGGCTGTGGTCAGGCCATATGTCCCGGTTTTCTGCCGTTTATGGCGGAATTATTTCCTTGTCACGTTATATTTAACTGTTCGGATATTGTCCTAAATAGGGCGATGTTGCCAATTATTGTTTCCGCAATGGAAAATATATGTTGCCGCAGCACCGGCTTGAGAGCAGGTGTGGGGGCTGTCATTCTCGGATCACAAATTGCGATGCAGCATGACTGGTCGTAAGTCGAACATGAGGGAATAGACAATGTTTAAAGTGATGAAAAAAGCCGGTCTGGTAATGGCGGTTGCCGCAGGTCTTTCGGGGGCATCTTTTGCAGCGCAGGCAGCCGAGAGCTATAAACTCGATCCGACGCATACCAGCGTGATCTTTATTGTAAACCATCTTGGTTTTTCCGATTTCCAGGGCCGTTTTGCCGGTGTAACGGGTGAGCTGACCCTTGATCGTGAAAATCCGGCAGCGTCGTCTGCTGAAATTTCGATTGATCTCAATCAGGTTGATAGCGGTGTCGATGCGCTGAACGCGCACATGAAAACGGCTGACTTCCTGAATGTTGAAAAATTCCCGACAGCGACCTTCAAAAGCACCGCAGTTGAACTGGTTGGTGAGAATGGGGCGAAAATCACCGGCGATCTGACCCTTCTGGGTGAAACCAAGCCGCTGGTTCTTGATGTCAAGCTGACCGGTGAAGGCGATCACCCGATGACCGGCGACCATGTTCTTGGTTTCGGTGCAACCGGTACCGTGACCCGTTCGGAATATGGCATGAATTTCCTGGTTCCGGGCGTTGGCGATGACGTCAAGTTGCAGATCTCTTCGGAATTCCTGAAGCAGAAATAAGCCACAGGTTTCCTGAATATGGCGGGTCCTGCGTTTCAGCAAGCCCGCCATTTTCTTCTTTTGCGTGGAAGGTGTGCGATATGGCGCTGCGTAGTGACAATACCGGATTCGGCAGTATCACCAAAAGCCTGCACTGGGTGATGGCAGCCCTGTTTATCAGTGTGTTTTCTGTTGGCTGGTATATGGATTTCCTGCCGCTGGGCATGGCCAAACTTGAATGGATGTCGCGCCACAAGTCGCTTGGGGTAACGGTTCTGATGCTTGCGGTTCTGCGCATTCTGTGGCGGTTGTATGAACCAACCCCTGCCGCTCTTGGCAAACATTCGATTGAGCGGCTGGCGGCCAAGCTGGGACATCTCGGGCTTTATGCGGTGATGATCGCCATGCCGCTGACCGGCTGGATGATGTCGTCGGCAGCAAATTTCCCGGTCAGTGTGTTTGGTCTGTTTACACTGCCCAATCTGGTGGCGCCGGATCAGGGCCTGTTCGAGACACTGCGGACTGCGCATTTCATTTTGTCCTGGGCGATTGTTGTACTGGTGCTTGGACATGTGGCCGCAGCGCTCAAGCATCATTTTATTGACCGTGACGCCACATTGCGCCGGATGTTGCCAGCGTCGGGTGATCAGGATGGGGATATCCCTGCATCCAACACAGCCAAGGAGAATTCCTGATGAGCATGAATTTCAAAACATCCCTTCGCCCGCTTGCCGCGGGTCTGGTGGCATCAATGCTGGCACTGAGCGCGCCTGCACAGGCGGCTGATCAGTGGAATGTCGAGGGCGGTGACAGCGTGATTGCCTTTACCGGCACGCAGCTTGGCGCGGAATTCAACGGGGCGTTTGAAGATTTCAGTGCATCAATTGCCTTTTCGCCAGATGATCTTGCGGGATCGTCGGTCGAGGTGCTGATTGATATTGCATCGGTCAATACCCAGAATGCCGACCGCGATAGCCAGATTGTTTCTGCTGACTGGTTTAATGCCGGTGAATGGCCGACGGCCAAATTTGTTACCAAGTCGTTTTCCGAAGTTGCCACGGGTTCCTATCAGGCGGTTGCTGATCTGACGATCCGAGATGTGACCAGGGAAGTGACCCTGCCATTCGATCTGGTGATCAATGGCAATGAAGCAGAAGCAACGGGCAGTGTTACCATCAAGCGGACGGATTTTGGTGTCGGGCAGGGGCAATGGGCCGATGTCAGCCAGGTCGGCGATGATGTGACGATCAGCATTACGATCAAGGCATCTAAATAACGCTGATCAGCAGCGTCATATGAATTGTCGAGGACGGGGCGGAAGATAACTTTCCGCCCTTTGTCTTTAAGGGATCCGAACTTACCGGACGGGAATAAGGATTTCGCCAAGGCGTCTGGAATCACCATTAAAATAGGTGCCATCGACTTTGGTGGGAACTCCGGGAACAGTCAGTTCCTCGGTATATTGCCAGAAGCTCCAACTGGCCCATTCGACCGGAATGGTGGGTTGGTCAACACCATATTCGGCAATCCAGAGCTGATTACCCGGAAAATGTTCCTTCATGGCGTGTTCCCAGAATTTACGTCCGGTATAGATGATCGGGCGGCGATGGTAATGCTGTTCAAGCAAGGAGAGAAAGGTTTCGAATTGCTGGTGAAGGTCACCTTTGATCGGGGCCTTGATGCGTTCGATATCAACCACGGGCGGAAGATCGCCAGGTTCAAGCGTCACATTCTTGATGAACCATGCCGCCTGTGCAGCACCGTCATCATTGGTTTCATAAAAATGATAGGCCCCGCGCAAAAGTCCGGCCTTGCGTGCTTCGGCAAAGTGATCGGTGAAGGTTGGATCAAGATAATCCAGCCCGTCAGTTGCCTTGACGAAGGTAAAGGCAATGCCGCTATTTTGGACCTGTTGCCAGTTGATGTCGCCATTATGGTGGGATGTATCAATGCCATGCAGGGCAAGGCTGGTTCCATCGGCACTGGCATCACAGCCATTGGCCAAAATCAGTGCCGAGCCAAGCATCAGACAGCCCGACAGTTGCAAGAAAATGTGCTTAAGATCCAGAACAGACGTCATTTCAAATCACCATCCGCATGCCAGAACGAGCAGCCTGTCACTGCTCGTTTCGGAACGGTAGTGAGCCAAGCCGGCAAAGACAGTTTAATGCCGGCTTGGCATTCAGGCTAGGCCGGTATGCGGGCGTTGTTGCGCAGATTTTCGAGAAATGCTTCGACCGCTTCGTCAAGTTCCACAGCTTCGGTGACCAGTTTCTGTGCCGAACCGGCAAGGTGGGTGGTGCCAGAGGACACCTTTTCGGCATTCTGGTTGACGGTTTCGATCCGCTCGGAGACTTCCTGTGTACCGTCAGCAGCTTGCTGGACGTTGCGAGAGATCTCGCCGATTGCTGCGTGCTGTTCCTCGACGGCAGCGGCAATCGCGCTTGAACTGTCCGCGACCGACGCAATGGTTTCGGAAATGCGACGGATGGCATTAACCGCTTCGCTGGTTTCATTTTGAACGGCAAGGATCTGCTGGTTGATTTCCTCGGTTGCCTTGGCCGTCTGGTTGGCAAGGTTTTTGACCTCGCTTGCGACGACGGCAAAGCCCTTGCCGGCATCACCGGCACGCGCGGCCTCAATCGTGGCATTCAGGGCCAGCAGGTTGGTTTGTTCAGCAATGTCACCGATCAGTTTGGCGACATCGCCGATACGCTGGGCGGCATCGGCCAAGCCGGTGACGGTTTCATTGGTTTTGGAAGCTTCTTCGTTCGCACGATTGGCAATGTCGGCAGAGTTGGCGATTTGCTGGGCGATTTCGTCCGAAGATGCCGTGAGTTCCTCGGTCGCGGCCGAGACAGTCTGGACATTGGTCGATGTCTGGGTGGTGGCGGCCGCAACCGCGTTGGAAAGTTCGCTGTTCATGTTGGTGGCATCGCGCATTTCATCAGTTGCCGCCTGCATGTCCTTGATCGAGGTCGAGATGGATCTGATCAGACCTTTGACCTGCTGATCGAGGGAGTCTGCCATATCAAGCAGGGCCTGACGCCGGTCGGCATCGGCCTTTTGTTCCATGGCGCGCTGATTTTCCTGAAGTTTGACATTTTCGCGGGCCTGTTCGCGGAACGAAACCACGGTCCGGGCCATTTCACCGACTTCGTCCTTGCGTTGTTGTCCTTCGATCTGGCCTTCGAGATTGCCAGAAGAGATGACGCGCATGCGCGAAGCCAGTTTGTGAAGTCCGGTTGTAATGTCACGACCGATGAGCAGACCGGCAATTGCCATGATCGCCAGAATAATGCCGCCAATCAGGATGACATAGATGGCCTGTTCCCTGAATACCGCATCGACGTCATCAATATAGATGCCGGTACCGATAATGGTTCCCCAGGGCAGGGGATGTGCATAGGACATTTTTTCAAATGTCTTGTCCTTGTCCTCGCCAGGTTTTGGCCAGTAGTAGGACGAGAAACCACCTTTGGGATTGTTGCCGGCCTTGATCAGGTCACGGATGAAATAATTGCCTGCGGAATCCTGAAGTGTCCCCAAATTCTTGCCGACCAAAGCAGGGTTTGCACCGTGCATTTCCGTCATGCCATCTTTGGCAAAGACAAAGAAGTAGCCAATATCGCCATCATATTTTCCGGACCCGGCGATCTCGTGGAACTGTGCGATGGCTTCTTGCTGGGTTAAGACACCGGACGTTACCTTGTCCTGATAGTGCTGGGCGATTGTGACGATATATTCGGTCGTCGCGCGAATTTTTTCCTTTCGGTCCTCAAGCAGGGAGTTGCGCAATTCAAGAAGCTGTATGGCTGCAATGGCGACAACTGCCAGCAAGGCAATGACAGACAGTGCGGTGATCTTGAGACCGATCTTTATGTTGCCGAGCATTGTTTCCTCCGACGAATTTGGCAGCAAGGTCTATTTATTATTATTTTAATATTATCATGCATTGATGTAATGCCAGTATTATCCTCCGCATTACACAATCAATTTCGCATTGTGGAATTTCATATGAGCTGATTTTGATATGGGAACGCCGGATGCCGGGATCAATTCATTGTGCAAATTTTATCAAGGATGCACATGAAAAAGGAGCCGCAAACCAGTGTTTGCGGCTCCTGTGATGTGATGAAAAGTCCCTATATATCAGTCGATTGCCCGCTTACGTAAATCGGCGAGGAAGTGTTCGACCGCTTCATCAAGTGACTGGGCTTCTTCGACCAGTTTTTCCGCAGAATGGGCCAACTGGGTGGTGCCCGAAGACACGCGACCGGCATTCTGGTTCACTGTTTCGATACGCTGTGAAACCTCGGCGGTGCCATCAGCCGCTTGCTGGACGTTGCGTGAAATTTCACCGATGGCAGCGTGCTGTTCTTCGACCGCCGCAGCAATGGCGGTCGAGCTATCGGCAACGCGGGCGATGGTTTCGGAGATCAGGCGGATCGCCTCGACCGCTTCGCCGGTTTCATTCTGAACTGACAGGATCTGCTGATTGATTTCCTCGGTTGCCTTGGCGGTCTGGTTGGCAAGGTTTTTGACCTCGCTTGCGACAACGGCAAAGCCCTTGCCGGCATCACCGGCACGCGCGGCCTCGATGGTGGCGTTGAGTGCGAGCAGGTTGGTCTGTTCGGCAATGTCGCCAATCAACTGGGCAACATCACCGATTTTCTGGGCTGCTTCGGCAAGTCCGGTCACGGTCTGATTGGTGCGTGTGGCCTGATCATTGGCCTGATTGGCAATGTCGGCGGACTGGGCGATCTGATGGGCGATTTCATCAGAGGAAGCTGTAAGTTCCTCGGTCGCGGCCGAAACAGTTTGCACGTTGGTCGATGTCTGGGTCGTCGCCGAGGCAACGGCCGCTGAAAGCTGGCTGTTGGTGCTGCTGGCTTCTTCCATGGTCGAGGTGGCCTGTTTCATTTCCGTAATGGAACCCGAAATGGCATTGATCAGAACCTTGACCCGCTGTTCAAGACTGTCGGCCATGTCGGTGATGTCCTGACGGCGTTGCTTGTCAGCCTGTATTTCAAGTTGTTTCTGACGTTCCTGCAGTTCGAGGTTTTCGACGGCCTGTTGCCGGAAGGAAACCACCGTACGCGCCATGTCGCCAACTTCGTCACCACGATTCTGGCCTTCGATTTCGCCGCTCAGGTCCCCACTGGCAATCCGGGCCATGCGGGCAGACAGCTTTTTCAAACCAACCGTGATATTGCGGCCGATCGCAATGGATACGAAGCTCATGATAGCGAGGATGATCGCAATCATAACAAGTACCAGAATTGCCTGTTCCCAGAAGGCGGTATCGACATCGTCAATATAGATCCCGGTGCCGATGATATGCCCCCAGGGCAGGGTTGCTGCGTAGGACAGCTTTTCAAACAATTCTTCCTTGGGCATGTTGGGCTTTGGCCACCAATAGGAAAAGAATCCGCCACCGGGTTGCTGGCCAACTTTCAGCATGTCCTGAATGATATAGGATCCTGTCGGATCCTGAACCTTGCTCATATCCGTGCCGACAAGGGCGGCATTCGCGCCATGCATTGTCGAGATACCCTTGCTGTCATAGGCAAAGAAATACCCGGTGCCCTCATCAAATTTCGATGCAGCCGCCGAGAAATAGAAGGCGGTCTGGGCGTCTTCCTGACTGAGCTCGCCGCTGTCAACGCGGGCCTGATATGCCTTGGCTGAACTGAGCAGCATTGCTGTCGTGGCCTGAATCTTGTCTTTGCGGTCTTCCAGAAGAGCGTCGCGCAGGGCGACAAGCTCGAAGGCGGAAATCGCCAATAGCGCGATCAGGGATAATATTGAAAGGCTGGCGACCTTTTTGCCAATCCGGATGTTTTGGAGCATGTTCTGTACCCGTTTTCCTGCTGTTCCGTCCTAGCCAAGGTACAGATGTCTATACCAAAGCATTGTTGTTTGTCTAAATGAGTGGTTCGGCCTGTTAAAAAGTATAGGCATGTTCCTTGTCGAATTTCATCAACTATTTGAAACGCTTGGTTTAATATCTGATTGTAATGTTTCTATTCTGTTGTGCTCGGGCGATCTGGCGCACGCAGACCGCTAATCGCATGCAAATATGTTCTGGCGGTCGGGGAAATAAAAAAACACCCGCCGGAACCGGCGGGTGTTTTGTCTGTGCAGGCAGTGCGTGCGGTCTGGAAAGCGGGTGATCAGCCCAGATTTTTGCGCAGGAATTCAAGCGCCAGTCCGAGACCTTCCTCGTCAATGCCATGTTGCAGGTTCGGGCGTTCATGCAGGGCAACATCAATGCCGTTTGCGGCAAGGGTTGTCTTGGCAATCCGAGATGCCTCGATCGGGACGACCGGATCGGCAGTGCCGTGAACCAGAAGAACCGGCGGGCGTGACTTCAGTTCTGCGCCAAAGGCTGCATCGCCAAGAAGGGCGCCCGAGAAACCGACAACACCGGCAAGCTGTTTGGCACGGCGCGGGGCGGTCTGAAGCGACATCATGGTCCCTTGCGAGAACCCGACAAGTGCGACCTTGTCCTCGGTCAGGCCGTGGGTTTTCATCAGGTGATCAATAAAGCCGTCGACAAAGGATGCACTTTTATCGGCACCTTCGGCCATGGCAGCAAGAGCGCCGGACATGGTTTCTGGCGTGCGGCGGAGAAATTCCGGATCATATTCGGCCAGACTGAACCATTGACGGCCAAATGGCGACATTTCGCACGGGTAGGGTGCATTGGGGGAATAGAAGCTGGTATCGGGCAGGGCACGTGCGAGATGTGGCGCCAGACCAATCAGGTCATTTCCGTCAGCCCCGTAACCATGCAGCAGGATCACAATGTTTTTGGTTGTGCCAGATGCAGCAGGCAGGGTCGGACCAGATAATAAAGTGTCGGTGCTCATCATAATTTTCCTGAATAAACCTTTCCCCCTGATTAGCAACGCAGCGGTCAGACGACCAGTCATTTTTGTCATATCGACTGTCGGTCAGCTTTTGGCTCTTCGGGAATTGCAATTTGCAAGGCTATCCTGTGGATAAGTTTGTGGATGGAAAGGGGCGTATAGGCGAAATTTACCAAATTTGCCGCCGAATTATCGTCTGAACGCGCCGATATCTATCCGTTGGTATCGGTTTTCAGAAAATGACCTTATGCGGTTGGTCGGGTTTGTGAAATATTATTTTCTGTTTAAAAACAGTGATCTGCGTTGGTTTCTGGTGAAGTTTCAGTTTTTGGTATTCCGAAAAATTGTCGAAAATTCCCCAAAATGAAAATCATCATGCGCGAAATGATAGGTATGACTCCCGGTCACATTCAACGATGTGGATTTTTTGAGCTGGTATAATCAAAAAACCTGCCTTTTGCCGTTGGCTTTTCTGTGCCACAAGAAATCTTCCGGTTCGCCGGAGCACCCCGTATCAAGATAAATCTAGAGGCCCGTATGAACCGCCCGCGCCGCTGGTTCGGTAAAGGGGATCGACGCGTTCTGTCGTTGACCCTGCCGATTATTCTGTCCAATGCGACTGTGCCGTTACTTGGTGCGGTTGATACTGCCGTGGTCGGTCATCTTGACAGCCCGCACTATATCGGGGCGGTTGCCGTCGGGGCGCTTGTCTTTTCCTATGTGTTCTGGAGTTTCGGCTTCTTGCGCATGGCGACCACCGGGCTTGCGGCACAGGCTTATGGCCGACGTGATCCCAATGGCGTGCGTGCGGTCTTTGCCCGTGCCGCCCTGATTGCGATTGTCGCCGGGCTTGCCGTGATGGTGCTGCAATGGCCGATCATTGAATTGTCAATGTCGCTGATTGCGCCGACACAAGCCGTCGAGGCCGCAGCACGGGACTATTTCCATGTCCGGATCTGGGCGTCACCCGCGACCCTGATGCAATATTGCATGCTGGGCTGGTTATTGGCGATGCGGGACAGCCGGGCAGTGTTCATTTTTCAGGTGGTGCTCAATTCGCTGAACATCATTCTGGATATCCTGTTTGTGCAGGGGTTCGGCTGGGACGTCAAAGGGGTGGCCGGAGCGACCGTTATTGCCGATTATTCCGGCGTGGTTCTGGGCTGGTTTTTGATGCAGCCGCATCTCAAACGTCTTGGCGGCACATGGCGGGGGATCGGTATTCTGGACCGTAGCCAGATTGCCAGGCTGATGAAGATCAATGGCGATATCTTTATCCGGACCATGGCGCTGACATCGGCCTTTGCGCTGTTTACCAGTTTCTCGGCCCGGTTTGGCGAGGTGACGCTTGCTGCCAATGCGGTGTTGCAGAATTTCCTGATGTTCGGATCATTCGCCCTTGATGGCTTTGCCCATGCGGCTGAAACCCTTGTCGGGCAGGCGTATGGGGCAGAGCGGCGCAAACAGTTTCTGTGGGCAGTACGCAAGACCACGATCTGGGGCCTTGTTTCCGCCGTTGCGATGGTAATTGTATTTGCCGCCGTCGGACCATGGATCATTGATGCGCTGACAAGTATTCCCGAAGTACGCGATGCGTCCTACGAGTACCTGTTATGGGCGGTGATATTGCCGGTAACCGGTGTTCTGGGATTTCAGTTTGACGGGGTGTTTCTGGGCGCGATGCAAACCAAGCACTGGCGCAATATGATGCTGGTGTCTGTGGGGATTTACGGCCTGATGGCGTGGGGAGCCGTTGCGATGGGCAGCAATCATTTGCTATGGGCGTCGTTTAACGCCTTCTTCCTGCTGCGCGGGGTGACGCTTGCCATCCTGTTTCCGACCATTATTCCCGACAGGCGTGCGGCAGCGGTGTAAGGCTGGGCTGCGTTCGGATGCGGTGTGCGGTGTGCGATGTGGGGGCCGGGGTCTGGGGCAGGCCAAGGAGCAGCGTCAGTGCAACGCCAAGCAGAGCAGAGCCAAGACGTAACTGGAGCCGGAGCAGAGATAGAGTGTCTTGAACATGTGGTTCGAAGTCCCCGCCTGCGCGGGGATGACGGTGCCAGATGGTGCCTGATGGCGCGTTCCATGTTCTGGCGTCAGGCCTGCGATGGCAGGCCGTCATTGATCAGTCGATGTCGGAAACCGGAAGCGTGGTGCTGTTCTTGACTTCGTGCAGGGTGAAGCTTGATTTCATGTTGGCAACACCCGGAAGCTTCATCATCACTTCGGACAGGAAGCGCTGATAGGAAGCCGGGTCTGGCACGACAATACGCATCATGTAATCCTGATTGCCGACCATGGCATAGCAATCAACGATTTCCGGATGAGCCTGAACGGCGGTTTCGAACCGGCGAAGCGACGGTTCGTCATGCTGGGTCAGGGACACAGTGACAAAGACATTCACGCCAAGATGCAGATGGGCCGGATCAAGCAGGGCGACATATTTGCGAATGACGCCGCTTTCTTCGAGTTTGCGAAGTCGCCGCAGGCAGGGCGAAACAGACAGGCCGACCTTGTCTGCCAATTCGACCATGGAGATTCGCCCGTCTTCCTGAATTTCACGAAGAATTTTGCGATCAATTGCGTCGAATCCGTTGCGCGCCATAGCGTGCCACACTCCTTTGGGTCATAGATAGCCAGATTGCATTCGGTCCATTAAGGATCGAATTGCGTTGGCAGATTTTGCCAAATTTCGAACTGGCTGTAAGTATTTTCTGCTGCGCGATAAGCCATGACTTCGGGTTTCTGTCAATCTTTGCGTAGTCGAACGCAGCATTTTTTACGGTGCGGGACTGTATATGAATGAAGTCATAGCGCGTGCTTTGATGCCTGCTTGGGTCTTGCAAGAACTAATGAATAACAGTATGTCCTTCAATTCCTTGGAATGCTTGGGTTTAGTGTAATTTCCCTCGCACCTGCAGCGGAACTTATCATTGCCGCGTGCCATCTGTGCAGTGTAGTATAATCGTACCAATTTACTTATTTTGATTGTGGTTATTCTCCTGATCGGAAGCCGGGGGAGGTTGGCAAGGCCAACCACGTTACAGAAAGGCATATAAGGTGGACGCTGCGCAAAATACGCCGGGATATAACCTGGTTACGATTGGCGAGCATAAAATCAATATTCGTCCGGCGGTTCTGGAAGACCTGCCAAATGTCGTCGGTCTTGATGACCGCACCACAGGTTTGCGTAAACCCGAATATTGGGACGATCTGTTTACCCGTTATGGCAACCGCAAGGATTCCCGCTTTTTCCTGGTGGCAGAGGAAGAGGGTACGCTGCTTGGCTGTATCTTTGGGGAAGTCCGGTCCTGGGAATTCAATTCCGTACCGTGTGGCTGGGTCGGGACGGTCAGTGTCGAGCCGGATCTGCGCATGGGCGGGATCGGCACCATTCTGTATAACGAAATCTGCCGCTGTTTCCGCAATGCCGGGGTGACCAAGGTCCGTACCATGATCCCGCGCGATGCCACCGACCTTATGTCGTTCTTCCGGTCACAGGGCATGATGGCCGGCCCGTTCATCCAGCTTGAAACCGATATGGAAGAGGGGGCTTAAGCCATGATGTCCTTGCAAAAGGCAACCCTGTTTGCCCTCTATGCCGTGCTTGAACTGGCCGAAGATACCGACCGTCAGCTGTCGGCATCGGAAATCGCCGAGCGGTATAATATCTCGACCAATCATCTGGCAAAGGTTCTGCGTGATCTTGGCCGTGCGGGACTTGTTGAGTCCGTGCGTGGTGCGGGGGGCGGTTATCGTTTCTGTGGGAATGCCAAGCGCACGACGCTTCTCGATGTGGTGCAACTGTTTGAGGAGGTCGGTACCGGCCCGTCCAACAGCATTGTCCAGAATACCAATGCCGGAAATGCGCTTTCGCTTGTCATGGACGAGATCGAGGAGATCACCCATGCGACGCTGCTTTCAATCACGATTGAAACCATGCTCAAACTGATGCGCAAGCGCCGCCCCGAAAAGCCGAGTTCTACCGGATTGTTCCGCGCCGTTTAAATCAGGTTGCATATCGCACAATAGAAAAAGGCCGTCAGACTGTTCTGACGGCCTTTTGTCTTTAACAGGTTTTCTTTGGACGGACTGTCCGGCCTAGCCTTCGCTTGGGGTCGGTGCCGTATCAGCAGCTTCGGCGCTTTCCGCAGCTGCGGCCTTTGGGGCTGCTTTTTTGCGCGGACGACGCGGAGCGCGTTTTTTCTCAGCAGGCTTTTCTGCAACCGGCGCTGCTTCTGTTTCTGTGCTGGCCGAAACAGGTGCCTCGGTCGCCGGGCTTGCATCGGCTGCCGGTGCTTCGTCAGCGGCCTTTTTAGGCGCGCGACGCGGCGTTTTGGCGCGCGTGGTCTTGCCCGTCTTTGTCGATTTTGCCGCCGCCTTGCGTGCAGGGGCCTTTTTCGGCTCCTCTTTCACGTCTTCGTCGTCGGTTGACTTGCGACCAAGGCTTGATGCCGGAACTGCTGTTAGCAGGAAGGACGGAACGTGATCGCCAAAGCCGACAACCGGTTTGTCATCACGGTCGTCACGATCACGGCGATGATTGCGGTTGTTGCGATCATTGCGGTCGTTACGATCCGTGCGTTCGGTCCGGTCATGACGTTCGTGGCGGTCATGATTGGTTCTGGCTTCGCGTGCCGGTGCCTTGGGAGCTTCTTCTTCCTTGGCGACAGCCGGGGCATCCGTCTGGGACTTTGCCGGGGCTTCCGGTTTTGCACGCTCATTCGACTTTGCCGAACGGGCCGGTTTGTCATCGCGGGTGTTTGATGACTTGCGGCTTTTCTTGTTGCGACGCTTCTTGCCGGTGAAGTCCAGCTCAAGCGTTTCAATGCCTTCAAGGTCGGTCAGCGGAATGTCGATATTGATCGTCTTCTGGATCGCCGCGACCAGCTTGCCGTCTTCAGGCACGGCAAGGGTAAAGGCCTTGCCATCGCGGCCTGCACGACCGGTACGGCCGGTACGGTGGACGTAATCTTCGGAGTTGAAAGGAACGTCGAAGTTAAAGACGTGCGATACATCGGCAACGTCAATACCGCGTGCGGCAACATCGGAGCAGACCAGCAAAGTGATCTCGCCGGTTTTGAATTTCGCAAGCGTTTCGGTACGTTCGCTTTGTGCCAGATCGCCATGCATGCGTCCGGCATTAAAGCCGTGCTTGGTCAGCGATTTGAAAAGGATGTCGACATCCTTTTTGCGGTTACAGAATACGAAGGCGTTCTTGACGTCTTCGGCACGGATCAAACGGCGAAGTGCTTCGCGCTTGTCCATGTCATCCATGACCACAAGTTTGTGTTCAACCGTTGATGCCATGCTGGATGGGCGGGCAACGGTGATTTCCTTTGGATTGGACAGGAATTTGTCGGCAAGACGACGGATCTCAGTGGGCATGGTCGCCGAGAAGAAAAGCGTCTGGCGCTGCTTGGGCAGCATATTGACGATCTTTTCGATGTCGGGGATGAAGCCCATGTCGAGCATGCGGTCGGCTTCGTCGATCACAAGCAATTTGCAATCGGAAAGAAGCAGTTTGCCACGTTCAAAGGTATCAATCAGGCGGCCCGGCGTCGCGATGATCACATCAGCGCCTTTTTCCAGGATCTTGCCCTGTTCGACAGCAGACTCGCCGCCGATGATCAATGCCTTCGACAAAGACATGTATTTGCCATAGGTGTCGAAGTTTGCCGCTACCTGTGTTGCAAGCTCGCGGGTCGGTTCCAGAATGATGGAACGCGGCATACGCATACGCGCGCGGCCATGATGCAGGATATCAAGCATCGGCAGGGTGAAGCTGGCAGTTTTACCCGTACCCGTCTGCGCACAGCCCAGAATGTCGCGCGCCATCAGCACCGACGGAATAGCTTGAGCCTGGATCGGGGTTGGGGTGTCGTAGCCGGCGTCTGCGACGGCTTTGAGGATATCTTCGCTCAGACCGAGATCGGCGAAATTCATATGGTTCGTTTTC
>Ga0207828_100096_pt1 | contig 110608 bp, 97 predicted proteins | sample TtaePargueraPR_11_FD_187276 | JGI IMG/M metagenome (GOLD analysis project Ga0207828, IMG submission 187276) | Aerobic enrichment media microbial communities from Bioluminiscent Bay, La Parguera, Puerto Rico - Tt and P2 (3) (SPAdes) | ecosystem: Environmental > Aquatic > Marine > Unclassified ... | reverse complement strand
TCCGTCCCCCGCTTCCTGGAGTGGCAGGACCGCGTGTGGATCACGTGGCAGCCGCTGAGCGCCGTGGTGCTCGTCGACTGACGTGAACGGCGTCAACGCCCACCGCCGCGACCTCGTCTGGCAGAACATCGCCATCGCGACGCCGTACCTGTGGCTGCTGTTGTTCTTCCTCGTCCCGTTCGCGATCATCCTGAAGATCAGCCTCGCGGACCCGGTCATCGCGCAGCCGCCGTTCACGCCGGCGTTCGACGATGCCGGCGAGCTGGACCTCACGTTCGACAGCTTCACGTTCCTGCTGACCGACAAGCTGTACGCGATCACGTACCTGCGCTCGCTCGTCATGGCGGTGATCGCGACGCTGCTGTGCCTCGCGATCGGGTTCCCGATGGCCTACGGCATCGCCCGCGCGCGCGAAGAGGTGCGCGGACTGTTGCTGTTGTTGATCGTGCTGCCGTTCTGGATCTCGTTCCTGCTGCGCGTGTACGCGTGGATGGGCCTGATGAACAACCACGGCGCGATCAACAATGTATTGCTGGCGCTCGGGATCATCGATGCACCGCTGCAACTCATGTACACGGACTTCGCTGTCTTCGTCGGCCTCACGTACTCGTACCTCCCGTTCATGATCCTGCCGTTGTACGCGACACTGGAACGCATGGACCCGGACCTCGTCGAGGCGGCCCAGGACCTCGGCGCGTCATCGACCCGCGCGTTCTGGGACATTACGTGGCCGCTCGCCCGGCCCGGCGTGATTGCGGGTTGCCTGCTCGTGTTCATCCCGGCGATCGGTGAATACGTGATTCCCTACCTGCTCGGCGGCCCGGACTCGCTGCTCATCGGCCGCGTCCTGTTCGACGAGTTCTTTGCGAACCGCGACTGGCCGCTCGCGTCCGCGGTCGCCGTGGTGCTGTTGTTGCTGCTCGTCGTGCCGATCGTGTTCCTGCAGCGCAACCAGGCCAGGGACGAGGAGGGCGCGGCATGAGGAGCGCCGGTCGTTTTTCGTTCACGATGCTCGCATTCGGCTACGCCTTCCTGTACGTGCCGCTGGTACTGGTCGTCGTCTATTCGTTCAACGATTCGCGCATCGCGACGATCTGGGGCGGCTTCTCGACGCGCTGGTACGGCGAGTTGTTGCGCAACGACCAGGTGCTGGACGCCGCCTGGCTCAGCCTGCGCATCGCGGCAACGTCAGCGACGCTCGCGACGATCCTCGGCACGATGGCCGGGCTTGCGCTGGCCCGCTTCGGGCGCTTTCGCGGCCGCACGCTGTTCTCCGGCATGATCACGTCGCCGATGGTCATGCCGGAGGTCATCACGGGACTGTCGCTGCTGTTGCTGTTCGTCAGCCTGCAGCAACTCACCGGCTGGCCGGGCCAGCGCGGCTTCTCGACGATCACGATCGCGCACACGACGTTTTCGATGGCCTACGTTGCCGTCATCGTGCGCTCGCGGCTCGCGGCGATGGACGACTCGCTGGAAGAGGCGGCGATGGACCTCGGCGGGCGGCCGTTGCGCGTCGTGTTCGACATCACGCTGCCTTTGATCGCGCCGGCGATGATCGCCGGCTGGCTGCTCGCGTTCACGCTGTCGCTCGACGACCTCGTGATCGCGAGCTTCGTGTCCGGCCCCGGCAGCAGCACGCTGCCGATGTACATCTTCTCGAAGGTGAAGCTCGGCGTGTCGCCCGACATCAACGCGCTCGCGACGCTGATCATCGTGTTCGTGAGCGCCGGCGTGCTGGCCGCCTGGCTGGCGACCCGACGCCGTGCGTGACCGCGCGTCGCGTTTGCACTGACATGCCGCCCGTATCGAACCGACATGGGCCCGTGGCTTGATCTACGGCTTTTGCATCGCTTGATTCCAGGGACAGCGAGCCCGAAGGGCGACGATCAAGCGGCCAGCCCCGCTTGCGCCTCCCGCGTGAGTATCAGGAACAGGATTGGCGCAGCAAAGTAAGCCAGTAGCGCTGCTACCCGCACGATCGTACTGCTGGATTTACGGAGCACTCTGAATCTTTCGGCGGCACTCAGCGTCCATCGCGAGCGCAGCACGGCTGTTAGGGCGAAAACCAGAATAATCGGCACAGCCAATAGCAGTGTCCCGGTGAGCTGGTTCGACAATATCGATACCCCGTCTCCGGATATCCGACCGAGCGCTGTACCAGCGATAATCTGCACAGGAATCGTCATTACCATCGCCGCGGTTACTTCTCTCTCGAAAGCGCTGTCGCCTCTGATGTTCAGTACGGACCATATCGTGAGGTAAACGTAGTCAAACGTTCGGCCCGCGACGGCGAGAATTTTTTCCTGCACTAGAAGTACCCGAGCATCGTAGCGCTTCTCCGGTCCCTGCTACCAATGTAGCGCCACTCGGGAGCGAGGCCATCGCGGCTTGCCCTGCGGCATCCGGCGTGACCGGATACATTGCGAGTCTGCTAGGGCCGCGCGAGTTCCCGCAACAGCCAGTCCACGTAGGTCTTCTCGGCTTTCTCCATCCCGGAGAAGGGCCCGGGCCGGTAGAAGCGTGAGCGCACGCCCTTGAAGTTGTTGACGATGATCGTCTTGTCGGCCTCGGTCGTGACGTCCCACAGCCAGGTGAGTTCGTCGACGTCGTAGTCTTTGCCTTCCACGGCGTCGCCGCGCACGAGCCAGTAGATGTCGCAGCGCGAGTTGTCCTTGTCGATTGGCGAGAACACGTAGGCGACGACGTGGTCCGAGTAGGCGAGCAGGAACGAAAACGCGCCGAACGAGAAGTCGGAGGCGCCGCCGTCGTAGTCGGTGAGTTCGCCCAGCAATGGCGCAACCGGTGACCCGTCGCGGCTGCCCGTCTTGTAGCCGTCGAACAGCGCGGTGCGGCTGTAGCCGTAGCCGATCTCACCGGGCCGCGCGGCGGTGTCGATGCGGTCGATGTAAATGTCCCGCAGGCCGCAGGCTTCCATGCGCTCCTTCATGTGACCCTGGACGCGCTCGCGTTTCTTGCGGTCGAGCATCAGCGTATGCATGCGCGCATAGTCCGGGTGCGCGGTCGCACAGTGGTAGCACTCCTGGTAATTCTCGATGGAGAGCTTCCAGTTCGCCGGGATCGGGTATTCCTTGTAGGCCGCGACCCTGAGGTTCGGGAAGTCGAACTGGGCCATCGGCTCGGCAAGTTCCTTCCGGCAGTTTTCGACGGACGGCGGGTTGTCCGAGAAACTCAGGAAGATCAGGCCGTGAATGACCTCGCAGGACACCGGCAGCAGGCCGTGAGCGTCCCAGTCGAAGTCTTCCGGCATGTCGCGGGCGCCTATGAGCTTGCCGTCGGTGTCGTAGACCCAGCCGTGATAGGGGCACGTGAACTTGCGGGTGTTGCCGTGCGCCTCGAGGCACACGAGCGAGCCGCGGTGGCGGCACACGTTCGCGAACGCCCGTATATCGCCGTCCTTGCCGCGCACGATGATCGCGGACTCACGACCGACTTTCATGACCTTGTAGTCGCCGGCGTTCGGCAACTGCGACTGGTGCCCCGCAAGTATCCAGTTGCGGTTGATGATGCGTTCGAGTTCCAGCTCGTAGATGTCGGGGTCGACATAGAAGCGCTGGTCGAGCGAATGGCCGGGCTTGTGCGCGGCGATCAGGTCGTCGATGTTCGTGTGGCCGTTCGTGTGCATCGCTGTCATGTCCGTACTACCGGGCGTTGTCGTTGCGGGAATTTCAGGCCCGGAACGATATCACAGCATTTTCAGTTCACGCGCGTGCCGTTCAGCAGTCCGTTCAAAATCGTGGCGTTACCGGTCGGGGCCAGCGCCTGCAACTGTTCGCCGAGCGCGGTCACGAGCGGCGATACGCGCGCGTTCGCGGCATTCTCGAGCGCATCGCCGTTCGGCAGGAAATCGTTGCTGATGCCCTGCCGCGCCGATGCCAGGAACTCCTCGCCGATGGCACGGTAATCGTTGCATGCCCGGGTGATCGCGCCGTCCACGGCGTTGCGGTCGAACGTGTTGCGCGCGCCCGAGAAGTCGAAGCGGTAGCGGCCGTCCTGCGGTGCGTAGGACGAGCCGAGGACCTGCACGTCGATGTCCGCACTGTTGGACGTGCGCGTCCAGTACGGCTGCATCGCCATCGGCTCGTAGCGCCAGGCAGACCCGTACACCGCGTAGGCGCCCGCGGCCGGGCAGCGCACGGCCAGCGTCGCGTCGACGAACTCGTCAAAATCCTTGCCCGCGCGCCAGGCTTCGCGCAGTGCGGGTTCGTACTGGCGGCGGTTGAATTCGAGGTCCTCGGGCGTTGCCACCGTGTCGTATACGTCGTCCGACACTTCCTCGTCCTGCGGATTGTCGGGCGACTGCTCCAGCATGGACTGAACGATCATGTTCACCTGGGCTTCGTTCATCGTCGCGAGCATCGCCTCGAGTTGCGGCCGCGCGTACTGTTGCGACTCGGCATCCATCGTCGCGAGGATGCGGTCGAGCGCCGCTTGCTGGTAAGGCGCCAGTTCCGCCGCCGCGGTCGCGGCCAGCAGGACCAGGGCAATGGTCAGGGGCTTGTGCATACGGAACTCCGGGAGCAAATCGCCGGAATTTTCCGCGCTCTCCGCTGCGGAACGCAACGGAAATAATTCTCAGATAAACAACGGGTTGGGCGGCACCCGCCGCCGCTCAATATCCCCGCGTCGGATCGACGACGTTCAGGAGTGCATCGCCGGCGATGAAGCGCCGCACGTTTTCCTCGAAGACCACCGGGTAATGGTCGCGCTCGCTTCCGGCGCTGGCCACGTGCGGCGTGATGATGACGTTGTCCATGCGCCAGAGCACGTGGTCGGACGGCAGCGGTTCCGGTTCTGTCACGTCGAGGCCCGCGCCGGCGATGCGGCCGTCGTCGAGCGCCGCAACGAGGTCGTCGGTGACGACGCTTGCGCCGCGCGCAACGTTGACGAACAACGCGCCCGGTTTGACGGCGTCGAAGAACGCCTTGTCGAACAGGTTCGTCGTGGCAGGCGTCAGCGGCAGCGCGTTGACGACGACATCCGACTGCGCGGCGAGTTCGAGTAGTTCGTCGGACAGGCCGACGTAGTCCACGAAAGCCGGTCCTTCGCGCGAGCTGTTGCGCGTGGCCAGAACGCGCATGCCGAGCCCGTCGGCGCGACGGGCGACGGCCGTGCCGATGCCCCCGAGGCCCACGACCAGCACCGTCTTGCCGGACAGCGAGCGCACGGCGTCGCTCGATGCGAGCTGCCGGTCCCATTGTCCCTGCGGCATGCTCTTGGCATACGGCACGAGGCCGCGCGCAAGGCTCATCATCATCGCGACGGCATGCCCACCGATGACGGGCGACGCCATCTTCTGCATGTTCGTCAGCAGGATCGTGTCGTCGTGCACGGCATCGACATCGAGGCAGTCTTCCGCGCCCGAGCTGAAGATCTGGATCCACGACAGGCGCTCGCCGCGCGTCGCAATGTCGTCGTTGCAGAAGCCGATGACCGCGTCGGCGTCGGCGGCTGCGCTGGCCGCTTCGGCTGCCGAACGGACGCCAACGACCTCGAGCGCCGGAAACGCCGCGGCAAGCCGTTCGACGATGCCGTAGCCGTCGCGCACGACGATTTTTCGCGGCGCCCGCCAGTTGTCGCGGTCGCGCATTGCCACCGGGCCTTCGGTCAGGCCCGCGTCTTCGATGACCTCGTCGATCGTCGGTTCGGCGGCGGCCGGCAGCGTGCCGGCGAGCAGCAGAATGCCGGCGAGAACGGTCAGGCGTCGCGTCATGGTGGCTCCGGTACGGAATCAGGATTCGGGCAGGTACTGTAGCAGGAAGCGTTTTACGTTTTCGCCCATGACGAGCCGGATCTCCTGCTCGCTGAAACCGGCGTCGAGCATGGCCTGCGTCAGGGCGGACAGTTCCGACGTGTCGAACGCGACGGTCGTGGCGCCGTCGTAGTCCGACCCGAGCGCGACGTGCTCGGCGCCCAGCAGGTCGATGGCATGGCGGATCGAGCGCACGACGCCCGCCGGCGTGATGTCGCACACCGCGGCGTCCCAGTAGCCGATTCCGACGAGGCCGCCGGCCGCGGCAATCCGGCGCATCTGTTCGTCGGCGAGGTTGCGCGCGGTGTCGCAGGTGCCGCGCACGCCGCCGTGCGACAGGATCACCGGCCGTCGCGTCAAGGCCAGCACCTCGTCGACCATGGCCGGCGACGCGTGGGCCACGTCGATGATCAGGCCCAGTTCGTCGGCACGGCGGACGACCGCGCGGCCGAAGTCGGTGAGGCCGGCGCCGCTCACACCGTGCAGCGAACCGCCGGTCTCGTTGTCGAAGAAGTGAGTGAGACCGGCGATGCGCAGACCCTGCTCGTACAGGGCATCGAGTTTCGCGATGTCGCCTTCCAGCGGGTGCGCACCCTCGATCAGGTAGACAGCACCGATCCGCGGCTCGCCGGCATCGCGCGCGTCGATCAGGTCGCGCAGCTGGCCGCTGGTTGCAATCAGTGCCAGTTCGCTGTCGTCTGCGAGCCGCCGGAGTTTCTGTAACTGGTAGACGGCGCGTTCGTAGATGCTGCCCCAGGTACGCGGCGGCCAGAACGATGCGACGGCCAGCAACGTGATGTCATCGGAGCCGGCTTCGTTGCGTTCATAGTTCAGGCCGGAGGGGCTCTTCGTCGTCGCGCTGAAGACCTGCAGCGCGACATTGCCCTCGCGGAGCCGCGGCAGGTCCATGTGGCCGGTCGACGAACGCTCGAGCAGGTTGCGTTTCCACAGCAGCGAATCGGAATGCAGGTCCGCGATGAACAGGGTTTCGTGCAGCGCGGTCGCCGCGCCGCCGACCGGGTAAGCGTCGTGCGGAATGACGGCGTTCTGCCCGCGCTCAACCTGTCCGGGCAATACGAAGTGAACGAAAGCGAGCGTGATCAGCAGCAGGCCGCCGACGATGAGGCCGAGTTTCTTCATGGGTTGTTCCAGGCTTCGTGGAACCGGGTATATCACGCGTTCCGCGTGGCCGCACCCGGTGCTGGCTGCTCGCGGTTCGGCGGCCGGGCAAAGGATTCGGCGTGGACGGGCGCGCCACGCAATGCTACGGTGCGTGAATGACACCGGTGTCAACCTGGGGGAAGACAATGCCTGTTTCGTACGGCCGGCGCCTGTTGCGCGCCGTCATTGCTGCAATCCTGCTGTGCTCTGCGGCGGTCCTCGCCGACGACAAGCCGCGCCTGTTCGTGCTCACCGACATCGGCGGTGACCCTGACGACAAGATGTCGATGGTCCGGCTGCTCGTGTACGCGAACCATTTCGATATCGAGGGCCTGGTGGCGACGTCGGTCAACGAGGCGGTGAATCCGCAGCTCATCGAGAAGGTCGTCGGTGCGTACGGCGAGGTGCGCGACAACCTCGAGAAACACGAGCCGGGGTTTCCTTCGGCGGCGACACTGCGTGAACGCATCTCTTTCGGCCCGGTGGTCGATGGCGTGGACGGCGTCGGCGAGGGTATGGACTCGCCGGGATCGGAGCTGTTGATCCGCACGGTCGATCGCGACGACCCGCGGCCGGTCTGGGTCAACGTGTGGGGCGGACCGAGCGTGCTGGCGCAGGCGCTGTGGAAGGTCCGCGAAACGCGCTCGCCCGACGAGGTGGACGCCTTCGTCGCGAAGCTGCGCGTGTACGCCATCTCGGACCAGGACGACAGCGGTCCGTGGATACGCAAAAACTTTCCCGGCCTGTTCTACATCGTGACGCCGGGCATTAACGCGGGCGGCGGTTTCCACCACGCGACCTGGATCGCGATCGGCGGCGACAAGTTCCACGGCCGCTTCGGCGGCGCCGACTTCGACCTCGTGACGAACGAATGGCTCGACCGCCACGTGCGTGAGAAAGGGCCGCTCGGCGCCGAGTACCCGCACTGGGAATTCATGATGGAGGGCGACACGCCGTCGTTCCTGTACCTCGTCAACAACGGCCTGAACCACCCCGAACGCCCGGACTGGGGCGGCTGGGGCGGGCGCTACGAGCTGTACACGCCGCGCAAGGAAAAGTGGTTCCTCGAGGAAGAGACGCGGCCGATCTGGACGAACGTGCAGGACGAAGTGCTGGGCACCGACGGCGAATGGCACACGACAAACCACGCGACGATCTGGCGCTGGCGCGAGGCCTATCAGAACGATTTCTCGGCGCGTATGGACTGGACGATCAAGGCCTATGACGATGCGAACCACCCGCCGGTGCCGAAACTCGCGACACCGGAGCGCATCACGGCGCGGAAGGGTGAACGCGTCGAGCTCAGCGCCGCGGGCTCGACGGATCCGGACGGTGACCCGCTCTCATACCACTGGTTCGTGTACGAAGAGGCCGGCACGCGGGCGATGTCGAATTCGCGCAGCGGCGACAAGCACGACATCACGGGCTTCGACCAGCAGGACGCGTGGCTCACGGTCAAGACCAGCCGCGTCATGCCGCCCGGCACCGGCACGATGCACGTGATCCTCGCGGTGACGGACCACGGCAGCCCGAGGCTGACGCGCTACAAGCGCGTCATCATCGACGTCGTGGACTGACGGGTTCAGTCGTCCGCGCTCAGGAACTGGTCGGGCGACAGCACGCCGGGTGTGAACCGGGCCGTCCGGATTGCGCCCTTGAACCAGTGCACACGGTTCAGGCGCACGCCGAGCGACGTCTTGCCGTCGGCCTGCGGCGAGTACGCCAGCGGCTCGCTGAGTTCGAGCTCGCCGTTCACGTAGTGCCGCATCGTGGCGCCGTCGACGACGATCGCGGCGTGCTGCCAGGCATCGAGGTCGTGCAGGTCGTCCTCGGCGTACAGCACGACGCGCTGCTCGCCGGAAAGGATGAACGTGTCGAGAAACCAGTGCGTGTTCTCGACCAGCCGGGTCTCGAACATGACCCGGGCCTCCGAGTCGATCTCCTGCATGTGGAAAAAGCGCTGCTCCACCGACCCGTCACGATCGGGTCGAAAGACGACCTCGACCGTGAACGTCTCCATGCCGGCGAGCGGGTGCGTATCGAGAAAAATGCCGTCGTCGATCCCGTCGAACAGGATCGCCTTGCCACCCGGTGTGTCGATGACGCGCGGTTCGCCGGCCACGGTGACGGCGTGACCGGCGATGGACGCCAGGTTGTCGAGCCGCCAGGTGACCGGCGCGCCGTCTACGGCGCAACCCGCCGTCCACGCGAGGCACGCGGCGAGCACAAGAAACGTCGAATGTCGTGCCGTCATCGCCGGTCTCCTTCGCGGATCACTCCGCCTGCTGCTGCAACGTCGCGCCCGCGAACTCGACCGGCGCATTGAACTCCTCCGCGACCCGGACCACGTAGGCTTCGAAATCCTCGGGCGTGCGGTTCACCGTGCCCTCGCTCCAACCCGCGGCGATCAGGTACTCGAAACGGCGGTCGTCGGTCGGCGCAACGCGGAACGCATGGTTCTCGGAGTACTCGGGAACGTAGACGTATTCCGGCGAGTACTTCTCCGGGATGACCATCGCGGTGCCGACGTAGTCGACCACGAGACTGTTCGCACGCAGCCCCTCGTCGTCGAGGTTGCGAATGGCCTCGGGCGCGCCGCTGATCACGATGCCGTCGCCGAGATAGTAATGATCCTCGTCCAGGTGCTTGCGAATGCCGGCGCCGAAGACCGTGCCCTCGTTCTTCGGCTCGAAACGCGTGAACGTGACGCGCGACGTCGAGTAGCTCTCCCCGGCGTACGCGGTGTACACCTGCTCGGCCTCGTAGAAGCCGTTACCGGAATCCCAGTTCAGCGTGCGTGCGCGCACCATCGATCGAACCGGCCCGTTGGTCAGCACGGTGAATGCGTATCGCGTATCGCTACCCGGTCCGGCGTTGAAGCTCGTGCCATCGGGCTTTCGGGGCGTGTAGCGCGGCCGCGAGACGACGTCGGGATTGTCAGCGTCCTCGAAGACGCCGATGCCGCCGCCGCCGAAGGAGTTGTTGACCTGCATGATGTCCGATCCGAAGGACGGATCGATGTACGAGACGCCGTAACCGTCGAGGTTCTCCATGTACATGCGCTGCGACATCAGCACCGGCTCGCGTTTGCCGAACACGTCGATGTCCGCCTGGAACCAGAGCTTCCAGCCGATCTCTTCCGACTCCCAGAACGGTACGTTGTGGCGCACGTAGGACGCGATGTTCGCGTGCGTGCGGTGCGCTTCCCAGCCGTAGTCCTGCGGGCCGACGTACAGGTAGAACACCTTGTCCTCGCCCGCCGCGAAGTCGGCCATGAAGAACAGCTCGTCCCACAGGCCGTCGTGATCGAGGTCGTCGATCTGGTACGGGATCCAGCGGCCGTTCGTCTCCTTGCGCGACAGGTGTCCGCCCTGGCGCTGGAACGCCTCGTTGGACGGCTGCGGCCGGCTCTCGCCGGCCGGGTCCACGAGCGTGATGGACATCTCGTGCACGTCCGGCAGCACACCGAGCTGGTCGCGGCGGATCGTCACGGGGCTGTTCGTCCGGTCGCGGTCCAGTGGGTTGCGGACGACGAGTTCGACGCGCTCGACGGGCGCGAAGTCGCCCTGCGTGTACCAGCCCTGCGCGGGCGGCGGCGTATCGCTGCTGCAGGCCAGCAGCGGCTGGATGAAGATCGCCGTCGCGGCGAGGGACTTCGTCAACGGGTGCAAATCTAATCTCCTTCGGCGTCGTTCAGCGCATTGATCAGCGTCGACAGTCGATCGACGAAGACGCGCGTGCTGAAGCCGGTGATGGTGGGTTTCACGTCAGAGCCGCTTTCCATGCTCGGATCATTAACGGCAAGGTCCTCGGACACCCAGGCGCCGCGTTCGTCGAGCGCTGCGATGATGTCCTCGACACTCTCCGGGTCGCGCGGAGTGTGCACGCGTGCCGCGGCCAGCATTTGCTCGAGGTAAGCCGCGCGAGCGCCGGGCGACTGCTGCGCGCGAATTTCCGCGAGCGCGGCACGCACGGCGTCGACGTCGACGAACGGCTTGCCGTCGCCGCGGCAGGGGCGGCCGTCGCAGTTGGTCTTGGCCGGGTCGCTGGTCCACGTGTACAGCCCGTAGCCTTCCGGCGAGCGCCGGTCCGTGCGTACGACGTAGACGGGGTCGTTCGAGCCGGGCGCCCAGTAACGCGGGCGCGGGTAGCGCCGCTCGGCCGATTCGCGGTTGATGCGTTCGAACCAGGCGATGGCCCGCTCGGCGGGCGCCAGGTAGCGCTCGTCGCCGGTGAGCAGGTAGAAGCGCGCGAGCAGTCGCAGCGTGTCGAGGCTCTCGCGGACGACGTAGCCCGCGGGTTCGTGCGTCCGTGCCGCCGCCGGGCGGCCGTCGGGTCCGTACTGCTCGGCCCACACACCCTGGCCCTCGGGCCCCTGGATCGCGATCAGCCCCTCGGCGGCGCGGGTCGCCGCGTCGAGATAACGCGCATCGCCGAACACCGCCCAGGCATCGAGCAGTAGTTCCGCGGCGGCCTGTGTCGCGCCGTCGTTCAGCGTGAAGTACGAGGTATAGTCCGGGAAGCCGTCGTGTGCGTAGTCGTAGCGCAGCGGAAATCGCTGCGGCCAGATGCCGTTCGGGTACTGCGCCTCGATGAGGAAGTCGAGCGCCTTGAACAGCGGAGTGCGGTAGGCGGGATCCAGCGTCGTTGCATAGTAGCGAAGCAGGAAGGCCCCTGCGTCCGGCGTGACCTGGTCGTCAAACGTCGCGTTGCCATAGTAATGGCGGTACTCCTCGTAGCCCCAGCGGTACTGCGACGCAGTCGTCTCGTACCAGTCCTCGATGCCGGCCGGTTCGAAGTCGATGAAGTAATGCCAGCCGCCCTCCGGCGTCTGCCCGAACACGATCGCGTCGGCGGCGCGCCGGGCGGCGTCGAGGTAAACCTCGTCCGACGTTGCTTCCCACGCGTCGAGCATGACGTTGCCGACGCGCTCGGTGCCGCCCTGCAGCCAGACCTGGCTCGGTCTCGCCGGCACCTCGCCCCAGCGGCGTTCGAGGTCGTCGCTGACGACCCAGACATGGCCGCCGCGAACCGCGACCGTCTCGCTCATGAACGTCGTGGCGGATTTCATCGCAGCGAGCACGTCCGCTGGATCGGGTTCCGCAGTGGCGCTCAGCGGCAATGCGAAGAGACCCAGCAGCAGCGCGCGGGCGAGCGGGAGTGTCTTGTTCTGCACGGTGGCCCGCCTCTCGGTGTTCATCGGCGCACCGCGTCGAGTACCAGCACGGCGTCTTCCCAGCGGGAGGGCGGGCGCATGCCGCGATCCTCGCCCGCGGCGAACTGTCCGGCAGCTGTGGTGCTGCCGTCGCGAGGGTCGAACCACGTTGCCTCGGCCGCAACGTCCAGTGTGTTGCGGATCGTCGTCTCCGTGTTGTCCGCGAAGTAAACGAGGACCTTCGTGCCGTCCGCGGAGCGCACGGCGGTCTTCAGGCTGTCACCTTCGTTCACCCAGCCGCTGATTGATCGCCCGTCGGGAATCCACGTGGACCAGTCGTGCTCGAGCAGAAACGTCTTGAGTACCGTTGCGACCTGCACGGCGCCCGGAAACGTGAGTCCCTGCTGCCAGGTGTAGCCGCAGTTGTAATCGCCGCCGGTGCCGCGCATCGCCCACACCGGGCCGGCCCCGTAGGTGTGGCCCGCGCCGCCGGCGAAGAACGTCTGGTAGGCCTGGCGCCGGGCGCGTACGGGCGTGACCCAGCCGCACTCGTGGCGATAGGACCCGTATTCATAGGAGCCTTCGAGGAACAGGCTCGGCTTCGCCGGGTCGTCGAGCGCGTAGTCGCCGAGCATCGTCACGTGCACGTCATCGACTTCCTTCCACACCTCGACGCCGTTCGCGTCGAGCCAGGGGTCGGTGTGAAACCACGAGGACGAATTGTCCGGAGCATCGCCATCCGGGTGGTAGGTCATGAACACGGCGTCCCAGGCCGGGTGCGCTTCGTCCCAGGCGGGCGTTTGCCCGGTCACGCCGCGGGCAATGCCCTCGGCCATGGCGCGGAACACGTCTCGCCGGTCCCACGCCACCGGGACCTGGTTCTTGTCGTAGCCGTCGATCTGCGCTTTTGCGTCGCCGCCAAGGACCCAGACGACGTTCGATGCATTGCGGTAGCGGTTGCCGAGGAATGCCCCGTAGGCCCGGGCTTCGTCCTCCGTGAACTCCTCGTGCGCGCCGCCGAACTGCGGGGTGACGTACGCGCGACCCCAGGTCGGCAGGAGCGCGAGGTACAACCCGCGCCGGGCCACCGCGTCGACGACATAGTCCGCGTGATCCCAGTAGTCGTTCGGGTCATCGGGGCTGCCGCCCGGGACGACGAGCGGCTTCGCGGTGTCCGGCGCATCCTCGCCGCCTTCGAATGGGCGGTGACCGTAGACATTCGGCGCGTTGTGCGGGCCGCTCTCGATGCCGCCGCCGTGCGGGTACCAGAACGCCACGGACTGGATGACGGTGAAGCCGGCCTGGCGGCGCTGCTCCAGGTACGCGTTCACTTCTTCGCGCGTGAGCTGCTGGAACATGCCCCATGCCGTGTCGCCCAGCCACAGGAAGGGGCTGCCGTCCCCGTGCTGAATGACGTGGCCGTTCGCCGAAACCTCCAGCGGTCCGTGAGTGGTCCACGCGGGTTCCGCCGCGTGGCTGCCGGACGCGACGCCGCAAAGCAGGATGGACAGGCACAGTGCCGGCGCCAGGCCGACACCGGTGTCATCTGCGGGCCACATTTCAAGCGGACCCGAACAGGGCTTCGCGGGCCAGCGCCAGTGCGGTCACGGCGTCGTGACGATCCTGGGCTGCCTGCATGGCCTCGAAGTCGAGCTTGTCGAGCGCGCGCTCGATCGACTTCAGGAAGCGGATCGCGCTGTTCGCCGCCGCAACCGCGTCCTCGCGAAACGGGAACTGGTCGAGCTGCCAGACGCCTTCCCAGCCGTTCTTGCGCAGCGTGTAGAAGAATTCGAACAGTTCGATCGGGTGCACGGAGCCGGCGATCAGGTCGTCGTCCCAGCTGCGGAAGTTGTCGTTCACGTCCATGCCGAACAGGCGGCCGTAGTCGATCGCGAGCTGCGCCGCGTCCGCCGGCGACTCGCCGCCGTACAGCGAGTGACCGAAGTCGAGCAGGATGCCGACGTTCGGCAGGCCGATCTTCTCGATCGCGAGCAGTGTGCGTGCGACGCTGTCATAGCTCATGTGCACCCGCGGCTCGCGCGGCTTGTACTCGATCACGAACTGCAGGTCCGAATTCTCGCTGGCGAGTTCGGCGACGCCGTCGATGCTGGCCTGCCAAAGTTCCTTGTGATCGACCTGGAACGGGTAGTCCCAGCCGTCCTGGCCCGGCCACAGCTTCACGTACTTCGCGCCGAAACGTCGGACGACGTCGGCCGCGTCGTTGATCATCTCGTTCGCGAGACGCCGGACGCCCGGGTCCGGGTTCGTGAACGCGCCTTTCGCGAAACGGCGGGTGTAGATCTCGGGCGTGATGCCGATGACGGACAGCCCGTTCTTCTCGAGGGCAGCTTCGACCGCGTCGAGCGACAGGTCCGGGTCCGCGAACGGGTAATTGATGTCGACCACCGACAGGTCTTCGACCTGGCCGGCGAGATCGATCATCTCGAGCAGCCCCCTCGGTGGCCCGTAGCCGTCGGTGGCGTAGCGGTCGACGTACGTCGCGAAATGCCAGATGCCGGCGCCGAAGCGTTGTTTACTGCCCATGTAGGTCCCTCCCGTGTCGAACAGTGTCGTAGTGCATGCGCCGTGCACAGACGTGCCGGCGCGTGGTTTTGGTGTGTCAGGTGGCGACGATCACTTCGACGCCTGCCGCCTCGATCGCCTTCCGGTCGCGCGCGCTGATGCCGTCGTCAGTGACCAGCGCGTGCACCAGGTCGAGGCCCCCCAGGACGCAGAACGAGCGCTGCCCGATCTTGCTCGAGTCCGCCACCAGGTAGATCGTCTGCGCCGACTCGATCATCGCCCGTTTGACGGCGATGTCCGACAGCGCGGGGTAGGTCAGGCCGCTGTCCACGTCGAGCGCGGCCGTCGCGAGAAACAGTTTTTGCGCGTACAGGTCGCGGAAGTAGTCCGCGGAGCGTTCGCCGCTCAACGACAGCGTCGGCGCCTTGAAATGCCCGCCCGTCATGTGCACGTCGAAGCCGGGTTCCGCGCCCAGCATCAAAGCGATATTCAGCGCGTTCGTGATAACGGTCATGTCGCGGCGGCCGAACAGGTTTGCGGCCACCTCGGTCGTGGTCGAGCCCGAGTCGATGATGATCGTCTCGCCGTCGTCGACCAGCGCGGCGGCCGCGCGGCCAATGCGCTGCTTCGCGCTGCGGTGCTCCTGGTGCTGAAGCGCCATCGCGCGGACCTGGTCCGGCACCGATTTCAGGAACGCCCCGCCGTGTTCGCGGACGACGTGGCCGTCGGCTTCGAGTTTCTCCAGGTCCTGGCGGACCGTCACCTCGGAGACGCCGAACGCGCCGGCGAGCACGCTGACCCGGGCGCTGCCTTCCTCGCGCAGCCAGTCGAGCATGCGGCTCCGCCGCGCCTCGCCGAGCAGGCGCTTGCCGGCGCGGGCGTCCTTGGCGCCCCGGGCGGCCGGCCGGGCGTCGTCGGCGTCCGCAGCCCGTGTCCGTACTTCTTTTCGGCTTTTTGCCAATTTCACCCGCCCGCTGCTGCTCATTTTTATGATATCCCTATCCGGGCTCGAAAAAACATAAAAAATCGAAAGTCGTTTGCTTGCGAATCATACCTGACCGGGTTAGATTGTGACACCCGGCGCCGCCCAGCGGCGCTGACAGTTCACGAGCGCGAGGCAGTTCAACGGTGCAGACCCTCAACGACGACGAACTTCGGCGGCGGTCGCTGGAATACCGCCGCGACACGCTGCGGGCCATCAAGGCGGCCGGCGCGGGGCACACGGGCGGCAGCCTGTCGGCCATCGATATCCTGAACGTTCTCTACAATCGCGTCATGCGAGTGTCGCCCGAGAATTTCTCGTCGCCAGAGCGCGACCGCTACGTGCAGAGCAAGGGCCACTCGGTCGAAGCACTGTTCGTCGTGCTCGCCAGCAAGGGCTTCTACCCGGCGTCCGAACTCGACACGCTGTGCGACTACCAGTCGCACTTCGTCGGCCACCCGACGCGCAAGGTCCCGGGCGTCGAGCAGAACACCGGGGCGCTCGGGCACGGTCTGCCGATCTGCACCGGCATGGCGATCGGCGGCAAACTGGACGGCGCGGATTTCCGGGTCTTCACGCTGCTGGGCGACGGCGAACTCGCGGAAGGCTCGAACTGGGAGGCCGCGATGGCCGCCGCGCACTACGGCCTCGACAACCTGACCGCCATCATCGACTGCAACTCGCTGCAGATCACCGGGCGCACGCGCGATGTAATGAATGCGGAGCCGCTGGCGGAAAAATTCGAGGCGTTCGGCTGGGCCGTGCGTACGATCGACGGCCACGACATCGGCGAACTGACCGACGCGTTATCGGCGCCGCTCGAGGCCGGGAAGCCGGGCGTCGTCATCGCCCGCACCGTGAAAGGCAAGGGCATCAGCTTCATGGAAGACAATGGCGTATGGCACCACAAGGTGCCGACCGACGATGAGTTTGCCGCCGCGATGGCGGAACTCGACGCCGCACTGGCGGGCAATGCAGGAGCGACACAATGAGCGCGCCGGCACCGTCGATGTACTCCGCGGATGCGCAGGCCGTGGCAGAGAAGCTCGGCCTGGCTCTCGGGCGACCGAACCTCGAGGTGTTCGCGGAGACGCTGCAGGAGCTTGCGACAAGCGATGCGAATGTCGTCGCCGTCACCAGCGACTCGCGCGGATCCGGCAAGCTCGGTCCCTACGGCAAGGCGCTGCCGCGGCAGATCGTCGAGGTCGGCATTGCCGAGCAAAACCTGGTCGGTATCGCCGCGGGGCTCGCGTCGGTGGGCAAGACCACGTTCGCCGTGTCGCCGGCGTGCTTCCTCGCAGCCCGGTCGCTCGAGCAGATCAAGAACGACGTCGCGTACTCCGACAACCCGGTCAAGCTCATCGGTATCAGCGCGGGCGTCAGCTACGGCGCGCTCGGCACCACGCACCATTCGTTGCACGACTTCGCAGCATTGCGAGCGATCAACAATCTCGTCGTCGCCGCGCCGGCCGACAACATCGAGGCGCGCGCGTCGATCCGCGCCGCGGCGGCCCTGCCGGCGCCGGTGTACCTGCGCTTCGGCAAGGCACCGCTGTACGACCTGCCGGGCGACGCGGACTTCGTGTTCGGCCGGGCCAGGCTCGTGCGCGCAGGCAGCGATGCGGCGTTCGTCGCGACCGGCGAGGCCGTCATCCACGCACTGCTCGCCGCCGAGCACCTCGCCGCGACGGCGGGTCTCGACTGCCGCGTGCTCAGCGTGCCTACCGTGAAACCGCTGGATACGAAAGCGCTCCTGGACGCGGCCGCGGACTGCGCTGCGATCGTCACCGTCGAGGAACACATGGTGCACGGCGGTCTCGGCGAGGCTTGCGCCGCCTTGCTCGCACAGTCGGGCAGCGTGCCGAAATTCCGGATCGTCGGTATTCCCGACGAGTACACGGTGACGGGCAGCCAGGCCGACATCTTCAGGCACTACGGCATGACCATGGAAGGTCTCGCCACCACGATGCGCACGCTGCTCGGCGACTGACGCCATGCCGGCCGCCCTCGCGATCGACCAGAGCACGTCGGCGACCAAGGCGCTCTTGTTCGACGAGGCCGGCCGCGTCGCCGCCCGCGTGTCGCGCGAGCACCGCCAGTACTACCCCGAGCCCGGCTGGGTCGAGCACGATGCCGAGGAGATCTGGCAGAACGTGCTCGCGACCGCCACCGAGCTCCTGGAAAAGACGGGTACCGGCGCGGACGACCTCGCCTGCATCAGTATCGCGAACCAGCGCGAAACGATCGTCGTGTTCGAGGCAGGCAGCGGGAAGCCGCTGCACCCGGCGATCGTCTGGCAATGCCGGCGCAGCGAGGCGCTGTGCGCCGAGCACGTAGCGGCCGGCGACGGCGATGCCGTGCATGCCCGCACCGGCCTGCGCATCGATCCGTATTTCTCGGGGTCCAAGCTGCAGTGGCTCGCGAGGAATCGCCCGGAACTGTGGGCTCGTGTGCGGAAAGGCGAGGCACTGATCGGCACTGTCGATGCCTACCTCGTCTACAGAATGACGGAAGGTCGGGTGTTCGCGACGGACGTGACGAACGCCAGCCGCACGCTGCTGTTCGATGCCGGCGCGCTGTCGTGGAGCGACGAGCTCTGCGAACTCTGGGAGGTGCCGCGCGGCGGGCTGCCGGAGGTGCGCGAGAGTGATGCCGCATTCGGTGAGACGACGCTGGCCGGCGTGCTGTCGCGGCCGGTGCCCGTGTGCGGCATCATGGGCGATTCGCAGGCGGCGCTGTTCGCGCAGCGCTGTTTCGAGCCGGGCACCGCGAAGGTCACGTTCGGCACCGGTTCGTCGGTGCTGCTCAACATCGGTTCGGAGTTCCGGCTGTCCGGCAGCGGCGTACTGACCGCGCTCGGCTGGGTGCGGGGCGGCACGCCGGTGTACGCCCTGGAAGGCATCATCATCAGCTCGGCGGCCACGCTTGCCTGGCTCGAGCACCAGCTCGGCCTCGTCGAGAACGTCCAGGAAATCGAGAAACTGGCCGGCGAAATACCGGACGCCGGCGGCGTGTTCCTCGTGCCGGCCTTCTCGGGGCTCGGCCTGCCGTACTGGGCGCCCGATGCCCGCGCCGCGATCGTCGGGCTTTCGGCACACAGCGACCGGCGCCACGTTGCGCGCGCGGCGCTGGAGTCCATGGCATACCAGTTGCGCGACGCGCTCGACGCCATGCAGACGGACGGCGGCGTCGTGCTGCGTTCGCTGCGCGCCGACGGCGGGCCCACGGCGAATCGACTGCTGATGCAGATGGTCGCCGACCTCACCCAGTCGCGGCTGACCGTTGCGTCCGCCGCGGACTGCTCGGCGCTCGGCGCGGCGCAGATGGGTTTCCTCGGCACCGGCGTGCACGCGTCACTCGACGCGCTGGCCGCAGAGCCGGCGAACGACGTCGAATTCGAACCGCAAGCGACAGCGGCCGACGCGCAGGCGCGGCAGGACGCGTGGCGGAAAGCAGTGAGCCGGGTATTGTCCGGTCCTGCATAGCATTCCAAGGGGGAGACAAGCTCATGAGTTTAGAACGTATCACCAGGCGCGGCCTGGTCCTGTTCCTGGCCGCCGGTCTCGCACTGGGCGGGTGTTCGGGCGACGACGCGACCGGTAGCGATGCCGCGGACGAAGGTCCGAAGCGAGTGGCAGTGGTCATCTCGACGCTGAACAATCCCTGGTTCGTCGTGCTCGCGGAAACGGCACGCGACCGCGCGCTCGAGCTCGGCTACGAGGCGACGATCTTCGACTCGCAGAACGATCCGGCGAAAGAGTCATCGCATTACGACAACATCATCGCATCGGGTTACTCGGCGATCCTGTTCAACCCGACCGATGCGGACGGCTCGGTCGCGAACGTCCGCCGGGCAGCCGATGCGGGCATCCCGGTGTTCTGCATGGATCGCGAGATCAACGCCACCGACGCGGCCGTCTCGCAGATCATCTCGGACAATTACTCCGGCGCCGTCGCCGTCGGGCGTTACTTCGTCGAGGCTGTCGGGGAGAGCGGCAAGTACGTCGAACTGCTCGGCCTCGTCGGCGACAACAATACGTGGAACCGCTCGACCGGTTTCCACAGCGTGGTCGATCGCTACGAGGGCCTGGAAATGGTCGCGCAGCAAAGTGCGGACTTCGATCGCGCGCGGGCACTCGACGTACTCGAGTCGGTGCTGCAGGCAAACCCGGACATCGATGCCGTGTTTGCCGGCAATGACGCGATGGCGATGGGGGCCTACCAGGCGCTGGTCGCCGCGGGCAAGGCGGACGATGTGAAAGTGTTCGGCTTCGACGGCGCAGACGACGTCGTGCGCCTGATCGCCGAAGGCAAGATCGCCGCCACGGCAATGCAGTTCCCGAAGGTCATGGCACGCACAGCTGCCGAGAGTGCGGACGCCTACCTCGGCGGCAAGCGCGACTTCGAGCAAAAGATGCCGGTCGCGGTCGAGCTCGTGACGTCGGACAATGTCGGCAACTACGGGGACTTCGGTCGCCGGCAGGATTGACCGGAACAGCAGGGGGGACCGGACGTGCCGAGGCGCATCGTTCACTGGCTTATCGGCATCGCCATCGCTGCCGGCATCCTGACCGTGATGCCGTTGTTTCGCGTCGTGTCGCTCGAAGCAACGCAACAGCAGGCAGTTGCCGCCGCATTTGACCCGGTCGCGGTCGTTGACGCGCTGTGGACGGACGAACTGCGGGAGGCCGCCGGTGCCGCGGTGCCGCTGCCGGAACTGCTCACCGCGTTGCGTGCCGATCCCGCCGCCGCCGCCGCAAACTACGGGCGCCGGCTCGGGCTGAGCGGCACGTCGGCTTACTGGGTTTCCGGCCGGGGCGTCATCACCGGCGTCGATGGGAAAGCGGTCGAGATCGCGGTCGACGGCGCTGGCGACACGCGCATCGCCATCCGGTTCGGGCCGGTGTTCGGCAACGCCATCCGCGACGGGTCGGCGCTGGTCGACGTGAGCGACTTCGCCAACACGCGCGACTTCAACGCGTTGTCCGTCGAAATCAACCGCCGCGTAGAGAGCGAGGTGCTGCCGGCACTCGCTGACGGGGCGTCGGTCGACCGGGTTGTCGCATTCACGGGCGGCGTCGAGATTCCGCAAGGCGATACGCTGCCGGCGACACTCGAAATCGTTCCCTACCGCGTGGAGTTCCCGTGACGGCAACCGCGGACACCGTGCTCGAGGCACGCGGCATCTCGAAGGCGTTTCCCGGCGTGCAGGCGCTGGACGACGTCAGCCTGGTGTTGCGGCGCGGCCGATTGACGGCGCTGCTCGGCGAGAACGGCGCCGGCAAGTCGACGTTGATGAACATCGTCGCGGGCGTGCTGCCGCCGGACAGCGGCGAGATCCTCCTGGACGGCAGCCCGCGGCAGTTCGCGAACCCGCGCGAGGCGCGCGAGGCAGGCATCGCGATGATCCACCAGGAACTGAACCTGATCGCGAACCTGACCGTCGCCGAGAACGTGTTTCTCGGGCGCGAGCCGCTGAACCGGCTTGGCTTCGTCGACGTGGCGCGCATGCACCGCGCGACGGCGAAGCTACTCGACACGCTGGACCTGCCGGTGAGTCCGGGCACGCCCTTGGGGCGGCTGCGCGTCGGGCAGCAACAGGTCGTCGAGATCGCGAAGGCATTGTCGACCGACGCGCGCGTCATGATCATGGACGAGCCGACGTCCGCGATCACCGAGCACGAGATCGAGGTGCTGTTCGGCATCGTCGACACGCTGAAGCAGCAGGGCGTCGCGATCGCGTACATCACGCACAAACTCGAGGAACTCGTCCGCATCGGCGACGACGCGGTCGTGATGCGCGACGGCAGGCTGATCGACGCAGCGCCGCTCGCCGATCTCGACCGCGAGCAGATCGTGCGCATGATGGTCGGCCGGGACATGCCGGAGCGGCCGCCGCGCGCAGTGGTGGCCGGCGAGGGCGAAGCGCTGCGGGCGACGAAGCTCACGCTGCCGCACCCGGATCGGCCCGGCGGATTCCTCGTGAAGGACGTGGACCTCGTCGCGCGGCCGGGCGAGGTGCTGGGTATCTTCGGCCTGATGGGCGCCGGCCGCACCGAACTGCTCGAGACGATCTTCGGGCTGCACGCGAAGACCGCGAGCGGCGACATACACGTCGACGGCGAGCCTGCGAACATCGATTCGCCCGTCGCGGCCATTGCGCACGGACTCGCGCTCGCACCGGAGGACCGGAAGAGCGAGGGTCTCGTGCTCGGGCTCAGCGTCCGCGAAAACGCGAGTCTCGCGAGCCTCAGTCGCTTCGACCGCGCCGGCTTCGTCGATGAAGGCGCGGAGCGCGAGATGGTCGACGCGGCCGTCGGGCGCTTCCGGATCAAGACGCCATCCGTCGACGAGATCGTGCGCAACTTAAGCGGCGGCAACCAGCAGAAGGTCATCCTCGGCAAGTGGCTTGCGACGCAACCCAGGGTGCTCCTGCTCGACGAGCCGACACGCGGCATCGACGTCGGCGCAAAGGAAGAAATCTACACGTTGATCCACGAACTCAGTGCCGCCGGCCTGGCCGTGATCGTCGTATCGTCCGAACTGCCGGAGATCCTGGCGCTGTCCGACCGCATCATGGTGATGTGCGAGGGCCGCAAGACGGCCGAACTGGGCCGCGACGAGGCGGACGTCGAGTCGCTGATGCAGGCGGCATTACCGGCGCAGGCGGCCACGGCGCCGGCTGCAGGAGTCCACGCATGAACACCCGACAAGCAACGGCCCGTGACTGGCTGGCCCGGTCGCAATCCCTCATCGCGCTGCTCCTGATGGTCATCGCGATGTCGCTGCTCTCCGAGTCCTTCCTGACGGCGGAGAACGGGCTGAACATCCTTCGGCAGATCTCCGTGAACCTGTGCCTGTCGATCGGCATGACGCTGATCATCCTGTCCGGCGGCATCGACCTGTCGGTCGGCGCGATCCTGGCGCTGTCGGGTGCCGTGGCCGCGGGCGTCCTGAAGAACGGCATCGCGATCCCGGCGCTGGACATCCTGCTGCAGTTCACCGTGCCGGGCGCGATCGCGGCCGGCATCCTGACGGGCCTGCTGCTCGGCTGGTTCAACGGCACGGTCATCACGCGATTCCGGTTACCGCCGTTCGTGGCCACGCTCGGCATGTTCAGCATCGCGCGCGGCCTCACGATGCTGTGGACCGGCGGCTTCCCGATCACCGGCCTTGGCGCGACCTTCGGCTTCATCGGCACCGGCCTGTTCCTCGGCGTGCCGATGCCGGTGTGGATCGGCGCCGGTCTCGTCGCGGTGTTCGTCGTCCTGACGCGCAAGACGCGTTTCGGGCGCTACCTGTACGCGGTCGGCGGCAACGAGCGGGCAGCGCTCCTGACCGGCCTGCGCGTGAACCGAACGAAGGTCTGGGTATACACGCTGGGCGGCGGCCTGGCCGGCGTCGCCGGGTTGCTCGTTACCGCGCGCCTCGATTCGGCGCAGCCCAATGCCGGGCTCGGCTACGAACTCGATTCCATCGCCGCCGTCGTCATCGGTGGCACGTCGCTGTCCGGGGGCCGCGGCACGATCATGGGCACCGTGCTCGGCTGCCTGATCATCGGTGTGCTGAACAACGGGCTGTTCCTGCTCAACGTGTCGCCGTTCTGGCAACAGGTGATCAAGGGTTTCGTCATCCTGGCCGCCGTCGCGATCGACAAGGCGAACTCGAAAGCTGACACCGCGTGACAATCGCCGTCTGCCGGACCGGCGCCCGAGCGCCGGCAAAGTCCCGCGCGCGGCCCTCGGGACCGGCGTGATTCCGCCCGTATGCACCCGGGCGATCCCCACGGAACCGATTGATAAATAACCCCAAAATACGGGCCCCGCGCGGGCCGTGAAAATATTTTCGGCGGCATATTGACACCGGTGTCATTCGGCATACTATTCCAGCAGGCCATCCGGCCTGGCGGTTGCAAAACGTCAGTTACTGAAACGCTGGCAACTCGCTCAATCGCACCTTGGGGGGCAAAAAAATGACACTCGTAGTAAGGCGCAATCCGCGTTCGCGCGCGGCTGTCCGCTCGATTCTCACCGGCCTCGTTGCCGCGGCCGCCTGGTCGGCCGTTCCGGCGCAGGCGCAGGACACGGACGACGCCGTCCTCGAAGAAGTGGTGGTCAAGGGCTACCGAAGCAGCCTGAGCACCTCTCTCAACGTAAAGCGTGAAAGCACGGTGATGGTGGACACCATCATCGCCGAAGACATCGGGCAGTTTCCCGACAACAACCTCGCCGAATCGATGGCACGCATCCCGGGCGTCACGATCTCGCGCGACCAGGGCCGCGGCAAGAACATCGCGGTTCGTGGCCTGAACTCGACGTTTACCCGAACGCTGATCAACGGCGTGGAAGCGCAGGCCATCGAATGGGGCACGACGGACCGCGGCTTCGACTTCAACGTCTTCGCATCGGACCTGTTCCGGCGCATCGACGTTCGCAAGTCCACGGAGTCCAGCATGGAGGAAGGATCGCTCGGTGCCACCGTCGACCTGTATACGGCGCGTCCGTTCGATTTCGACGGCAATCGCTTCGCGGTCACCGCGGAGGTCGGGCACAGTGATCTCGCTGACGACTACGACCCGCGCGTCTCCGGCCTGCTGAGCTTCCTGAACGACGACCGCACGCTTGGCGCCGCGTTCTCCGTCGCGTACTCCGACACGCACACGGCCCAGCAGCAGCACAACTCCGGCCGCTGGGAGGCCAATACCGGCACCGGCAACAACCTGTGGGCAAATGCGGCGTCGCTGCCGGCCGAGGTCAACAGCGCCTACCACCCGCGCTTTCCTCGGTACTTCAATGACTCGACGAACTACGAGTCGCTCGGTATCACGGGCGCGCTGCAGTGGGCGCCGACCGACTCGACGCTGTTCACGCTCGACGTGTTGTACTCGCAGTTCGACCAGTACCAGAGCGGGCCCGCCCTGACGCCGATCTCGCTGTCGCGCACGCACCCGGGCGGCCGCATCCAGACCACGGTCAACGACTACGAGTACGATGCTTCCCGCAACGCGCTCGTGTACGCGGACCTGTCCGGCGTCGACATCCGCTCGGAGAACCGCGATCGTTACGGCGAGGCGGACATGACGCTGATTACGCTCGCGTTCGACCAGGACTTTGGCGACAGCCTGCACCTCAAGGTGCTCGCCGGCACGTCCGACTCGACCTCCGGCGGCACGGAGAGCCTGGCGATCAACGAGGCCTTCGACGTCGACTTCACCTACGACTACCGGAATGGCGGACAGTCGAACCCGACGTTCACGTACGGCTTCGACATGACGGACCCGGCGAGCTGGCTGATCTCCGAGGTCCGTTACGCGGATTCCAGCATCGAGAACACGTACGACACGCTCCGCGCGGACCTGAGCTGGGACCTGAACGACACGTTCAAGGTCTCTGGCGGCGTTTCTTACAAGGAATACGAGTTCGACCTGTACAACATCAACCGCAACACGAACCTGCATGCCGACGCGAACCAGGGCGTGGTCGCGCCGCCCGCCGGCTGCGGCATCACGCAGCAGCAGATCGAGGTCGGCCCGGACATCGGCCACCTGTACACCGACTGGCAGGGCCAGACGTACTTCCTGGCGGACTGGGCACCGTACGCTGCGCAGGTCGGGTTCCCGCCCGGCGGCAGCCTGACGGACCCGTGCTTCGCGCTGACGCCGGGCTCCAGCGGGCGCCGCAACGTCCAGGAGACCGATACCGGCGCGTTCGTGCAGCTCGACTTCCAGGCCCGGCTCGGCGACATGGACTTCTTCGGCAACGCCGGCGTGCGCTACGTCGAGACGGAAGTCAGTTCGACGGGCGACATCGGCACGGAGCCGGTCACGGTGGATCGCGAGTACGACGACACGCTGCCCGCGGTGAATCTCGGCTTGTGGGTGACGGAAGACGTGGTGCTTCGCGCGTCGTGGGCGAAGGTGATGGCGCGGCCGAACCTGGCCGACCTGTCGCCGGGCGGTAGCGTTGATGGCTTCAACCGCCGTTACACGGCCGGCAACCCGGGCCTCGAGCCGTTCCGTGCCGACGCGGCCGACCTTGCGGTCGAATGGTACTTCGCCGAAGAGGCGCTGGTGTCCATCGCCTACTTCCAGAAGGACATCGAGTCCTTTCCGCAGCGCACGACGGTCACGGTTCCGTGGACGTCGCTCGGATTGCCGGACAGCCTCCTCGACAATTCGCCGGCCAACCCGAGCGAACTGTTCGATTACACGTCCCTGCAGACCGGGCCGGGTGGCGACCTCGACGGCTGGGAGTTCCAGTTCCAGACCCCATTCAACTTCGGACCGGAATGGGTTCGGGATTTCGGTATACGCCTGAACTACACCGACATCACGTCCGAGGTCATCGTGGGTGAGACCTCGGCCGGCGCGCCGATCTACGGCCGTCTGACGGGTCAGTCGAACGAGGCCTACAACTTCACGCTGTGGTACGAGAACGCGCACGGGTTCTCCGGCCGAATCTCGACCAGCTACACGGGTGACTACGCCACCTCGTCGATTTCCCGCTTTACGGTGCCGGGCGGCATCGATGCGGGTGAGGACATCACGGACGAGGTGCAGTTCGTCGACGCGAAGCTGTCGTACCAGTTCAACGAATCGCTGAGCTTCAGCCTCGAGGGACTCAACCTCACGAGCGAGACCGTCACGACCCTGATGGGCACGAACGGCTTCCTCCTAGAGGACCAGTCGAACACGCCGGGACGGCAGTTCTACTTCGGGCTGCAATACCAGATCTGGTAGAACGCGGGTTCGGCTGCAACTGAACGGCGGAACCACCGCCGGGACACGGCGCAGGTGCCTTGCACCTGCGCCGTTTTTTGTTCACGGGATATCCGTCCGGTCCCGACGCGGCGTTGCCCGGGCGCCAGCAGTCCTGCACACTGGGCGCGCGCGTTGCGGGACGCGCCGGAACAGGAATGCATAAATCACGAGGGAGACAACGGGATGAGTGACGACAACCTCTATGCGCCGCCGGAAGCCGATGTCGAAGTGCGGTCCGGACCCGATTACGAGCTGGCCAGCCGCTGGATGCGGTTCTGGGGTGCGATGATCGACGGACTGCTGATGGGTATCGTGGTCTGGCCGATCATGTACGTGACCGACTACGTGACGCGCGCCGCCACCGACTCGTTGACGATGATGGACTACGTGGTCTCCACGCTGCCCGGCTTCGTGATGTTCTTCGTCTTTCACGGCTACCTGCTCGCGACGCGCGGCCAGACGATCGGCAAAATGCTCGTCAAGACGCGCATCGTGTCGGTCGAGGACGGCAAGATCCTGCCGTTCGGCCGGCTGATCGGCTTGCGCTACCTGCCGTTGTGGATCGTGAGCCTGATCCCGATCGCCAGCATCCTGACGTTGATCGACGTGCTGTTCATCTTCCGCGAGGACCGGCGGTGCGTGCACGACCTGATCGCGGGGACCAAGGTCGTGCGCGCCTGACGCCGCAGGTCGGGCCGCCTGCCGGCGGCGACCCGGTCTACAACAGGCCGGCGCGCTTGATGGCGAGGTAGCGGTTCGTGATCGCCTGCGGCAGCTCCGTGCTCAGGCAGTCTTCCACGAACACCCCGTTCGCACGCAGCAGGCGATGCGACTCCCGTCGTGCCTCCAGGTACTGGCAGGCCGCGGCCTGCAGTACCGCGTCGTCGAAGTCGGCCACCGGTGACAGTACCGCCTCGTCGAGCGCGCGTTCGCGCAGGCTCGCGACGATCACCACGTGGCGCCGCCGCAGCAGCCGCGTCGCCGCGAGCAGGTCGGTCGTGTCTTCCTCCCGCACGTTCGTCAGCAACACGATCAGCGAACGGCGTCGCTGCTTGACGGCAAGCTCGGTCGCCGCCGACAGGTAGTCGATCTCGACCGGCTGCGGCTCGATCCGGTAGACGTGGTTGAGCAGGCCGTTCAGCGTCGCCGCGCCCTTGCGCGGCGGCAGCCACGTCCGCGCCGCGCCGACGGTCATCGCGCCCGTGGCGTCGCCCTGCCGGAGGGCCACGAAGCACAGCAGCAGCATCGCGTTCAGCGTGTGATCGAAATGACTGAGCTCGGCGTCCTTGGCGAGCATGCGCCGGCCGGCGTCGAGCAGGAACACGATCTGCTGGTCGCGCTCGTCCTGGTACTCGCGCGCGATGAGACGGCTCATGCGCGAGGTCGCCTTCCAGTCGACCGCCCGCAGGCTGTCACCGTCGCGGTAGTCGCGCAGCTGGTGAAACTCGATGCCTTCGCCGCGCCGCCGGCTCAGCCGGATGCCGGTCAGCGACAGGCGGTTGTCGACCTCGTAGGCGAGCAGCTTCGAGATCGTCGAGTAATTCGGGTAGACGCGCACGTCGGACGGCAGCGCCGCCCGGTGCCGGCGTGACCAGAGACGGAGCGGTGACAGGATGCGGAGGTCGCAGGACGGGAAGTGCGCCTCGCCGCGCTGTTGGGGCCGAACGCGGTAGACAAGGTCGACGTAGCGCCGAGCGCCGATCGAGATCGTCATCGGCAGGTCGCGGACGTCGAAACCCGCCGGGTGGTGGTCGTACAGGCTCAGCGTCACGGCGCGGCCCGGCGCGTCGTTTCGCACCTGGAGGCCCACGTCGACCCAGGTCATCTGTGACATCGACCGTGGCACCGTACGGGATACGGCCGGCGCCGGTATGCGCCAGCCGAGCAGCGCGTCGGCCGCCGCGACGAGTGCCGCCAGCCCGGCCGCGATGACCCAGTAGCGCTCGACGTCCGGCAGGAACAGCGAGGCCGTGCTCGCGACGCCGAGCAGGACAACGAGCGCGATGAGGCGGCCGCGCGGAATCACTGGCGGGGCGCGGGCACGTTGCCGAGGATGTCCTTGAGGATGTCGTCCGGGCGATAGGACTCGATCTCGAGTTCCGGCGCGAGCGCGATCCGGTGCCGGAGCGCCTCGACGGCGACCTTGCGGACGTCGTCGGGCGTCACGAAGTTCCGGCCATCGAGGACCGCGCTGGCGCGCGCGGCCCGCACGATGGAGATCGAGCCGCGCGGTCCCGCGCCCATGCGGATGCCGGAGGAGTCCCGGGTCTCGCGCGCAATGCGGACCACGTAGTCGAGGACGCTGGCATCCACCCGGACGCCGGCGACGATCTTCTGCGCCGTGACCACGTCGTCCACGGTCATGACGGTGTTCACGCCATCGACGTACAGTGCATCGCCGACGCGATCGCCGGTCGCCGCCGCGACAATCCTGGTTTCGTCGTCCGAATCCGGGTAGTCAATCAGCACCTTCAGGAGAAAGCGGTCGAGCTGCGCCTCGGGCAGCGGGTACGTGCCTTCGTGTTCGACGGGATTCTGCGTCGCAACCGTCATGAAGGGCGCCTTGAGCACGTAGGGCTTGCCCTCGATCGTGACCTGGTTCTCCTGCATGACCTCGAGCAGGGCTGCCTGCGTTTTCGCCGGCGCCCGGTTGATCTCGTCCGCGAGCAGCAGGTTCGTGAACACCGGGCCGCGGCGTATGCGAAACGACTCGGTCTTCGGCTCGTAGACGGCGTGACCGCTGACATCGCTCGGCATCAGGTCCGGCGTGAACTGGATGCGGGCGAACTGGCCGCCGATCGCTCGCGACATGGCCTTGACGAGCAGCGTCTTGCCGAGTCCGGGCACGCCCTCCAGCAGGACGTGTCCGCCCGCGAGCAACGCTGTGACGATACCGTCGATGACGCGCGCCTGGCCGATGAACGCGCGGCCGATCTCGGCACGCAGGCTCGCGATTTTCTGTTGAAGTTCGGCGGGTGCCTGGCCGGGTTCCGTCATAGCATTTCCCTTATCGTGTGCAGCGTCTGCAGGTTGTCGATGAATTCACGGTGATTCGGCGCGCCCGGGTTCACCAGCGCGTCGAGGATGCGTTGTTCCGGCATGCCGGTGATGTGCGCGAGACGATGTGCCTGGCGCACCGCGGGCAGCCGGCTGATGCCCGGGTGTCGTGCTTCCGCCCGGTGCAGCGTCGCGTCGGCCGCTGCGCGGCCGAGGCCGTCGATGCCGTCGTGGTGCCACGCGAAACGGCCGGCCGCGCGAACGTGCTCGACGATGGAGCGGCGCTCGGCGGGCTCGCTGCGGATCGGCGGCCCGAAGACCGGGACGATCGCCCAGATCCACAGGATCAGCGCGAGCGCCGTACAGACCAGCAGGAACGGAAGGTACTCCAGCAGCACGCCGCCCAGCGACGGAAACGCCGCGTTGTAAACGAACCAGACCTTGCCCGGGTCGACGTAACCGGCAACGGTGTCGAGCAACAGGCGGGCGTGGTCGGAGTCCTCCAGGTGATCGTTGTCGAAGTAGTGGGCCGCGGCCAGCACGGTGAGATAACCCTCGTCCCACGCGCGGCGCACCGCGACGTAACCCGCGTCATCGGACAGCGTCGTCGACAGCGCCTGCTGGCCGATCGGCTCGATGCGCCAGAGCGTGTTGTCGAGATCGACGCGGTAGTCGTAGTCCTCGTCGGGCCGCTCCGGGCCGGCGTCTCCGTCATCGTCATCGTCGGCGTCGGTCGGTTCGACGGTATGAAACGCGAGGCCGAACGCGGAGAGCAACGCATCGTCGATCTCGGATTGCGACGGCGGCGGCAACAGGACGAGGTGGCCGCCATCGCTCACCCACTGGCGGAGCGTCGCGGCCTGGCCTTCCACCGAGAGGCTCGGGTACAGGCGCGTGACGAGCGTGTCGACGTTGTCCGGCAACCAGCGCTCCGGCGTGAGCCCGGCGATGGAGTCGGACTCGATGCCGAGATCCTCGAGCAGCATTTCCGCCGCGAGGAAACGGTTGTAGCGAGCTTCGCCCTGATAGCCGGTGTACTGCTCGACCGTCACGCGTTCGTGCGTCGCGAAGAACCAGCTTGCGACCAGCGTGCCGGCCAGTGCCGCGAGGAGGATCACCGTCAGCGGCCTCATGCCGCGCTCCCGTAGTGCGCCGGCCACTCGTCGCACAGCGCGTCGACAACGCGATCTCCCGGGTCGATCGCGCCGTAGGCGAGCGCGGACCACGCCGCCACGGCGCGCCGGAAATAGTCTGACTGGCCGTCGGTCGTCTGCCGGGTGACCGCGTCCACGCAGGCGCCTTCCGTCGCGCTCACCGGCAGCCGCACGCCGTGGTTTTCCACTGCCGCGTAAACGGTGCCCCGGTACAGGAGGCCCAGAGCCGCACGCTTGTCGCCCTCCGCCCACAGGCGGCGCACGGTGGCGGGCAGGTCCGAGGGCAGCGACTCCGGCGTGATGGTGCCGACCGCGAGCTGCACGCCGGGCCGGGCCGTCGAAGGCCGCGCCGGCGCCCGCAGGAGCGGCAGCCAGCGGCGCGATGTCGCAAGCAGCAGCAGGACGAGACCGGCCAGCAGCAGCCACAGGCCGAACTCGATGACGAGGCTTACGAACCGGCCGACGCCGGCGAACAGCCATTCCAGGTTCGACGCGCTTTCCTCTCGCGACTCGGCGGCTTCGATCGCCCGCCAGAGCGTCACTTCGTCCGAGTCGTCGAGCGCCTCGCTGGCAAAGACCGCGTCCAGTGCCGGTTCGATGTCCGTGTCGTGCCAAAAGCCCGAGAAGCCCGGGTCGCTCTCGTAGCCGGCGTCGTCCGCGGCGGGTTCGTCCTGCGCCACGGCGCGATCGAGCGGCGCGACCACGCCGACCAGCAGCAGAACGACGGCGATCGGGGCAGCGGCGCGACGCAGCACCATGCGCCGGAAGGCCACTTCGATGTCCCACGCTTCGAGCTGCGTCCGGCAGTTGACGTACAACCCGAATCCCGCGCCGACGAACCAGGGCTCCAGCGCCGACTGTACGGCGTAGAAGATGAGCAGGTTCGCGAGCTGCGCGTAGCGCTCGTCGTTTACCCAGAAATCGAAGACGGCCTCGAGGCCGTCGCCTTCCAGGAACGGTGCGGGCACCAGCGCGAAGCTCAGGATCAGGGCGCCCAGGTACAAGGCGCCGGCCAGGTGCTGGTAGGCAATCGTGAGCCCGGTACCGTGATTCATCAGGCGTTGATTGAGCGTTCGTGCCCGCGCGCGCCGCGCTGCCCCATGCTGACTCTCGAGCTGGGTGACCGGCATGGCAATCGAGCGCGCGAAGTGGAAGCGGTAGGGGGTCAGCAGGAACAGCTTGTTCGACCAGGCGATCGACGGCGCGGCACGGACGGCTGCGCGCCAGTCACCCGCTTCCCCGAACAGCCGCCGGGCGATGATGCGCAGTATCGGCCCGTCCGCCACCGGCTCCAGCCACCAGTAGAGGAGCAGTGCAAATGACGGCAGCCACTGGAACCAGATCATCAGTGCCGCGACCAGCAGCAGCGGCAGCGTTACGGCAAACCAGGCCGAATAGATCGCCGCGACGTCGCGACGGACCATGCGCACGCCGAGTTCCGCGCCTTCCCATTCGCTGCGCGGCCGGAGTTCGACCGTGACGTCGTCAAGATTCATGGCGACCGAACACGGCAAAGTAAAGCGACAGCGCGGCCCACCCCGCGATACCGACGCCGTACTTCACCCACGGCGGCGGCCAGGTCGTGGAGGACCAGTAGGCCTCGACGAAGGCGGCACCGATCAGCATCGCCGTGGCGCCGTACACGAGCGGCATGCTCGCGACCGCCTCGTCGCGAATGGCATGCCAGCGGCGTTTGCGCCCGGGTGCAATGGCGCTGTACCCGAGCATCAGGCCCACGCCGCCGAATATCACGATGGCAGTGAGCTCCAGCGAGCTGTGCCCGGCGACGAACGTCCAGAACGTCTCGACGTAGCCGATGCCGGTCAGGTGGCTCGCGACGGCGCCGATGAACAGCCCGTTGAACACGAGGTAGAAGACACTCCCGAGGCCGAACAGCAGGCCGCCGGCGTAGGTCTGGAAGCCGATCGTGATGTTGTTGTAGATGTAGAAGCCGAACATCTGGAAGTCGGATGCGGAGTCGCGCTCACGACCGAGCACGTCACGATCCGGGTCGTACATGGACTCCATCGACGACACCTGGTGCGGCTCGATCAGCGAGAACAGCAGCTCCGGCTGCACCTGGATCGCGATCGCCATGGCGACGCCCGGGACGACGAAGAGGGCGGCGGATGCCAGCATGAAGCGCCAGCGGCGCCGGAACGCCGCCGGAAACCCGGCGATGAAAAAGCGCCCGATCGCGGTCCATACCGGCCGGCGTTCCCGGTACAGGTACTGGTGCCCGTCGAGCGCGAGCTGGTTCAGGCGCTGCTGCAGCCCGGTGCTGTAGCGGCGCGCACGCGCCAGCGCGAGGTGATGGCAGACCTGCCGGTATACGCGCGGGTAGTCCACGCCGAGCTTCGCCGCATCGGCCCGTTCGCCGGGCGTCGTGTCGTTGCCGCCGCGCAGCACCCGCAGCCAGGTCTCGAAGCGATTCCAGGTGACCCGGTAGCGCGCCTCGAAGTCGTCCTGCTTCACGCGCGGCGCTCCCCGCCGGCGAGCCACGCGGCGTAGCCGCGCAGCTGGTTCCGTGTCGCGTCCGGAAACACCGGCTTGAGTATCGCGGCCAGCTCTTCCGCGCGCTGCTCGTTCAGGCCGACGGCGCGCTCTCCGTAACTCACGATCGCCTGCTGCTCTTCCAGCGTGAGAGGAATCCGCACCGGGATCGGATCCACCGTGCGGGCGGCGCGCTGGAACGCGGTCTTTGGTTCGAACACGACGATCGTTGCTGCCGCCATGTCGCCCAGCCGCTGAAAGCGGTGGCTGGTGAGTACGGCGAGACAACCGAAGGCGTAGCAGCCGGGGAGTGCGTCGACAAAGCGAATCAGGTTGCGGATCAGCGAGCCGGTCCACCCGACCGGCGTGCCGTTCGCGTTCGTGACCCGGAGCCCCACGGCACGCTTCCCGGGCGTCGCGCCGTTGTAGAAGACCTCGAAAAGGACGTTGTAGAACCAGAGCAGCAGGAACGTGCTGATCAGCATCAGGCCTACGCCGAAGTCACCGGCGAACTGGATCGCGACGGACACGGCAATAAGGCCGACGGACTTGATCAGGGCGTCGATGAGCCAGGCCAGCGACCGCGGCGCCAGCCCCGCGACCGGCAGGCGCAGCTCGACGCCTTCCGGCGTCGCTATGTCTTCGGTGGTATCGAGCAGCAACGGCAAGCGCATACCTGTGATCGAACACCCGGATTTGGACGCATCGCGCCGGGCAAGTCAAATGCGTGCGTCGCGCTTTCTCCGCGCGTACAAGGCTGCGCTAGCCGTAGCGCGGCACGTCGGGGTCGACCTCCACGGACCACGCGTCGATGCCGCCGGCCAGTACCTCCAGGCGCTCGAAGCCGGCATCGGACAGGATCTCGCAGGCGCGGAACGCGCGGGGTCCGTGGTGGCAGGTCACGACGTAGCGACGGGAAGCGTCGAGCTCTCCCAGCCGTGACGGAAGCTCGTCGAGCGGGATGCGAATCGCGCCCGCGATGCTCGCGATGTCGAACTCGTAGTGATTGCGCACGTCGAGCAAGTGGACGTCGGCGCCGTCGGCGATCAATGCGGCCATGTCGCGCACACCGATGACGCCGGACGCTGCGACCGGCTCGGCGGGCGCGCCGCAAAACGCGTCGTAATCGATCGGCGCCGTGATCGACGCGTTCTCGCCGCAGACGACACAGTCGGGGTCCTTGCGCAGGCGCACCTCGCGGAACTCGAACGCGAGCGCGTCGAACAGGACGAGGCGCCCCGCGAGGCCTTCGCCGAGGCCGAGTATCCACTTGATCGCTTCGAGCGCCTGCAGCGTGCCGATGATGCCCGGCAGCACGCCGAGCACGCCGCCCTCCGCGCAGGACGGCACGGCGCCCGGCGGCGGCGGTTCGGGGAACAGGCAGCGATAGCACGGCCCGCGGGCGGCGTCGAAGACCGCGACCTGTCCCTCGAAGCGAAACACGCTGCCGTAGACGTTCGGCTTGCCCGCGAGCACGCAGGCGTCGTTGACGAGGTAGCGCGTGGGGAAGTTGTCCGTGCCGTCGATGACGAGGTCGTAGCCGGCGACGATGCTCATGACGTTGTCGCTCGCGAGCCGCGTCGCGTGCCGCACGATCTCGACGTGCGGATTGATGCCGGCCAGGCGCTCGGCCGCGGCGTCCAGTTTCGGCCGGCCGACGTCGGCCGTCGCGTACAGGATCTGCCGCTGAATGTTGGACAGGTCCACGTCGTCGTACTCGACGAGCCCCAGCGTACCGATGCCGGCCGCGGCGAGGTACATCGTGAGCGGCGAGCCCAGGCCGCCGGCGCCGACACACAGTACGCGCGCGGCCTTGAGCTTCTCCTGCCCGGCCGCGGTGACCTCGGGCATGACCAGGTGCCGGCCGTAGCGCAGCAGCTCGGATTGCGACAGGTCGGTCATCTGCGGGGTCGTAACGGGTGCATCACAGCGAAGGAGTATACTCGCAGGCACCCCGCAGGCCTTGAAGAACGATAAGGAGAATGCCGATGCCCGGTGTCAGAGTGCTGGTCGGGACCCGCAAGGGCGCTTTCATCCTCACGTCCGGTCGCAAGCGTGAGAAGTGGAAGATCGACGGTCCGCTGTTCCCGGGCTGGGAGATCTACCACATGGCCGGTTCGCCGGCGAACCCGGACCGGCTGTACGCGTCGCAGACCAGCGCCTGGTTCGGCCAGGTCATGCAACGCTCTGACGACGGCGGCAAGACCTGGGAGACGGTCGGCAACGACTTCCACTACGAGGGCGAGACCGGCACGCACCAGTTCTACGACGGCTCGCAGAGGCCCTGGGAGTTCAAGCGCGTCTGGCACCTCGAGCCGTCGCTCGACGATCCGGACACCGTGTACGCGGGCGTCGAGGACGCGGCCATCTTCCGCACGACCGACGGCGGCATGACCTGGTCCGAACTGCCGGGCCTGCGCAACCATCGCTCGGGCCCGAACTGGATGCCCGGCGCAGGCGGCATGTGCCTGCACACGATCCTACTGGACCCTGAAAACCGCGGGCGCATCACGATCGCGATTTCCGCGGCGGGTGTATTTCGGAGCGAAGACCACGGCGAGACCTGGGCGCCGTCGAACAAGGGTCTCGTGTCGGGGCAGCTACCGGACCCGGACGCCGAAGTCGGGCACTGCGTGCACCGCATCGCGATGCACCCGTCGCGGCCGGACACGCTGTTCATGCAGAAGCACTGGGATGTGATGCGCAGCGACGACGCGGGCGCGACCTGGTACGAGATCAGCGGCGACCTGCCAACGGACTTCGGCTTTCCGATCGCCGTGCACGCGCACGACCCGGATACCGTCTACGTCGTGCCGATCAAGAGCGACGAGCATCACTTCCCGCCCGACGGCAAGCTGCGCGTGTACCGCAGCAGGAAGGGTGGCAACAAATGGAAAGAGCTGAAGAAAGGCCTGCCAAAGAAAGACTGCTACGTGAACGTACTGCGCGATGCGATGGCCGTCGACGCGGCGGATCCGTGCGGCGTCTACTTCGGCACGACCGGCGGCCAGGTGTTTGCGTCGAACGACGAGGGCGACAGCTGGGAGGCGATCGCGAAGTATCTGCCGACCGTGCTGTCCGTCGAGGTGCAGACGCTTTGACCGTGCGGGTCGTCCTGCCGGCCCAGCTGCGGCGCGTCGCGGACATCGACGCGGCGACCGTCGAGCTCGACGTGCCGCCGCCGGTGACGCAGCGCGCGCTGCTCGACGCACTGGAGGCACGGTACCCGAAGCTGCTCGGTACCACGCGTGACCGGCGGACGAAGCGCCGGCGCGCGTACATCCGCTTCTTTGCGTGCCGGCAGGACTGGTCGGATGCCGACCCGGACGCACCGCTGCCGGACGCCGTGGCGTCCGGCGACGAGGCATTCCTCGTCGTCGGTGCCATGTCCGGGGGCTGATCAGGGATCGTTGAGGTAGGCCGCCACCCACACGAGCGGCGCATTCCAGTTCACGGCTACCTCGTTCAGGGCATAGGCCTCGCAGTTCGCCGCCGCGGTCGGTGTGAATGCCAGCGCCAGCGAAACGGCTGGTCAGGAAGTGCGTCGTCGCCTGCGTGATCCCGACTGACGGGCACCCAAGGTGCCGGATGCCGCCAAAAAATGGTAGCGCTCACATACGCGCAAAAGGGCCATGTCCCGCTCGCATCTGCAGACTGGTAGCGTTAACATCGCTATACAGTACCAATGGGGGTGCGCATGTCGGGGGACCAACGCGCGGTGTCGCGCGGCTGTTCCGGCCGCCGGATCGACCGGCCGGCCGACCTCGCCGGTGCCGCCCGGCACGCCTGAGATTCGCGCATGGTCACGAAGCGCCAGAGCACGGCCCGCAAGCAGCATGCCCGCGTGACGATCGCGGACGTCGCGCGCGCCGCCGGCGTGTCGCCGATGACCGTGTCCCGCGTCGTCAACGGCGATGCGAGGGTCCGGCCCAGCACACGCGACGCCGTGAACCAGGCGATCGAGACGCTCGGCTACTCGCCGAACAAGGCGGCCCGCAGCCTCGCGACGGCCAGCCAGCTCCAGATCGGCCTCCTGTACGATAACCCGAGCAGTTCGTTCCTCAGCGCCATGCTGCTGGGCGTGCTGGACCAGGCGCGGCGCTGCGATACGCAGGTCGTGGTCGTCGAGTGTGCCAGCCGGGAGGACGGCATGCAGTCGGTGCGCAACCTGCTGGCGGCCGGTATCGACGGCATCATCCTGTCGCCGCCACTCGCGGACTCGACGGAAGTCCTCGAGTTGCTGCGCGGCAGCCCCACACAGTGCATCACGATCGGCACGCGCCGAGACGAGGCGCACGTGTCGTCGGTGTCGATCGACAATTACGCGGCGGCGCGGGAGATGACGGATCACCTGTTGACGCTCGGGCATCGCCGCATCGGTTTCATCAAGGGCAGCCCCGACCAGCTCGCGACGGAGGAGCGCCTGGCCGGGTTCCATGCCGCGCTGGCCGCCGCCGGCATCGACGTCGACGCCGACCTCGTGGTGGATGGCCGGTTCTCCTACCGCTCCGGGCTGAAAGCCGCGGAGAAACTGCTGGCGATGCCGGAGCGCCCGACGGCCGTCTTCGCGAGCAACGACGACATGGCTGCCGCGACGGTCGCCACGGCGCACCGAAACAGGATCGACATACCTGGCGAGCTCACCGTCTGCGGATTCGACGACACACTGCTGGCCACCACGATCTGGCCCGAGATCACGACGATCCACCAGCCGATCACCACGATGTCGCAGACGGCGATCGACCTGCTCGAGAAGCGCATACGCGCGCTGCGCGACGGCCGGCAGCCGGAGCAGGACGACATCACGCTCGAATTTCGCTTCGTGCGGCGCGGCAGCGATGCGCCGCCGCCGCGCGACACCTGACCGGACCGGTCCGTCCTACGTCGCCTGTCGCAGCGCGTCGAGCCGCGGCGCCACGGCGTGCATCGCGAACGACACGACGATGCAATAGGCGGCCATTGCCAGCAGCTGGGTGTCCAGCCCGACGCCGCGGTCGAGCAGCACGCCGGACAGGCCGGGCGCGATCGCGGATGCGAACACGACAACCGAGGCAACCAGCGAGCGGATCGCCCCCAGGTGACGCGTGCCGAACAACTCCGGCCACAACGCGCCGAGTACCGTCGACCCGAACCCCTGCGTCAGCCCCACGCCCGCGACGGCGACCGGCAGGATGGCGGGCGTGTCCGCGCCGCCGAGCAGCACGGCGGCGAGGCCGAGCGGCAACAGGAACCAGGGCAGCAGGCGCCCGGCGCCTACCCGGTCGAGCACTTCGCCCGCAAGCAACGATGCGCCGACGTAGACGGCCGCCAGCAGCGGGAACCAGCCGGTGAACCAGGCCAGCGGCCATCCACGAAGCTCGACCAGCGCCACCTGGTTGAAGAAGATGGCCGTGATGACGAACGGGGGCGCGAGCACCGCCGGCATCAGCGCATAAAAGAGACCGCTCCCCAGTACTTCGTCGCGCGTCCAGTGGCGCTGGTCGTCGTCATCGACCGCGGCGGCCGCGGGCCCGCGCGTCGGGTGACGCTCGTGCCGCAGCAGCAGGAGCAGCAACGGCACGGCGATGGCGGCCAGGAGCAGCGCGGAGCAGGCCCACGTCGCCCGCCAGCCGAGCGCGGACATGCCGGCGACGGCCAGCGGCGGCATCAGCGCCTGGCTTGCCGGGATGCCGATGGCCGCGATGGCGACCGCGCGGCCGCGCTGGCGGTTGAACCAGCGGCCCATCGCGGTCATCGCCGTGTGCGTGCTGAGGCCCTGGCCGAACAGGCGCAGGGCGAACAGCGCGATGCCGAGCCACAATACGGATGGCGCATTGGCGGCGACGACCGCCGCGAGGGCCAGCGCGGCGAAGACGCCGGCACCGAGCCACTGAATCGGCACGCGGTCGGCGAGCTTGCCGACGCGCGTCAGTGCGGCCGCGCTCGCGAGCGTCGCGGCGGTGTAGAGCATGCCGAACTCGCCGTTCGACAGGCCAAACGCCGCTTGCCATTCGCCGGCAAACACCGCGACGAAATAGGTCTGGCCGAAGCCGGAGCAGAACGTCAGCAGGAAACCGGCAGCAAGCCAGGGCGCCGCTGCGCGCAGGTCGTGGGTCGTCATTCGGTCGGTCGTCCCGGCGGCGGTCGCTCAGTCGATGGATGCAGCGGATTGACGGCCGTCGCCGAAGTGCGCGGGACCGGCGGCCAGTGCCGCGGCGTTGGCGACCTGGCGCGCGAACCGTTCGCGAAAGTCGTCCACGAACGGCCGGAGTTCATCGAAACCGCCGGCCTGCATCGCGGCGGCAACGTCGAAGGGCTCGCCAATGTTTGCTACCAGGGGGCCGTCCTTGTAGCGCCGGTGAAAGCCCGCCAGCGCGACCGGGACGATGCGAGCACCCGCAGCCAGCGCGAGCCGGAACGCGCCGGTGTGCAGCCGCGCCGGCGACAGCTCCGCGGGCTGGCTCTGGCCCTCCGGGCAGATCACGAGGTTCTTGCCCGTGGACAACACGCCACGGCCTTCCTTCGTCAGGCGCTCCCCGGCCGCGCGGCGCGCACGCGCAAGACTGTCCGCGTCGAGATCGTCGCGGCCGCTCTCGATCGTCGGTACCGTGATGTGGCCGAGACGCTGGTAGAACAGGTTGTGTCCGAACTCCGCGCGCGGGCTTTCGCGAACGACGCGCACCGCGCTGGTCCGGTAGTGCTTCCACACGATCCAGCTCACGTAGGCCGTGTCGAACGAGAAGTGGTAGTAGTTCGGCAGCTCGTAATACTCCGGGCAACTCAGGTGATTCAGGATGAACACGTTGCCGCCGGATGACGGCAGCCGTTCCGCGCCGTGTACACGGCAGTCGAGATGCGCGAACGCGTCGGCCGTCATCTCGTCGCACAGGCGGCGAACCTCGACCGCGTCCAGCGCTTCATCGGCCGACATCACGGCGTCCACGGTCTCGAGGATGCCGCGGTAGAACGCGTGTTCCGCCGCGAGCGGCGCCGTGAGTTCGTGGCACTGCGCCGCGATCAGCCGTTCGCCGTAGCGCCCGGCCTGCGCGACGCTCTTCAGCACCGCGAGCGCGTTGCCGACCGTGAGCCGGTTGCGGAGCAGGTGCGGCACCTTGTGCAATTCGGACGTCACCGGCAGGCGCGTCTGGTTGTTGGCGAGCAGGCTGCCGACGGCACTGACCTCGGCGTCGGGCATGGTGCCGTCGTGCACGATGCGGACGGCGCCGATCAGTCCGGCCAGTCGCGCGAGCAGGCGCTGCTGGAACATCCGGCCGAACTCCGGGTCGCGACCGATCAGGGACGCGAGCGCCGCCGTCGGCAGCCGGTATACCCAGCAATGCGATTCCGCGTAGACGCTGGCCTCGGCAACGAAGCCGGCGCCGGAGGCCGGCACGCCGGCAATGAGGCCGACACGGTTGTGGAAGCGGCGGAACGGCAGCAGCCGGCCATCCGGGTCGTCGGCGTACTCGAAGTAGATGTTGCAGCGGCCGCTCGCGATGAGCAGGAGACCGTCCGTAGGCGCGTCCTGGCGCACGATCAGTTCGCCCGGGTCGTAGGATTCCAATTCGGCGGCCGACGCAAGCGCGGCGACATTGTCCTCGTCGAACGAGCCGAAGAACGCGGAGCGCCGCAGGCAGTTCTCCGCATTGCCGACGACCGGCCGCGGCGTGCGGAGCGCTTCGCGTTCGGGGGGTGCGATGCTCAGGCGGCTTTCATTGAGCCGCTGACGCCGCAACGATTCGAGTTGCCGCCGCACACTGTCGAGCACGAGGTCGAAAAACCGGACCGACAGTTCGGGATCGCTGTAAAAGGCCCGGGCCAGGTCGGCATGCGTCCAGCGCAGCAGCTCGATATCCCCGTGCGCGGTCACCGTTGTGCCATAACGGTGCGGCGGCAGGAAGCCGCTCCAGCCCAGCGCCGCGAACGGCCAGTCGCTGGGGCCGAATGGCACCTGGTCCCGTCGCTCCTCGTTCGTGCCCGAATGCAGTGCAACGCCGCTGCCCAGCAGGTAGAAGTCCGTGGCCGGGTGAAACTGCGTGAACACGACCGTTGCATCGGGAACGGTGACGAACGTTGCGGCTTCGAACAGAGGGATCAGCCGCTCCGGCGAGATGCCATCCCATTCGTTATACTTCGCGAGCGTATCGAGCAGGGAGTCGCGGCTGGGCATGCGAATGACAATGCCACGATTGCCATCGATACGGTAGTCATTCAGGAATCGTCACGTGCCATTGACCGCTATCGAGAGTTTCGCGCCACTCAGTGCTCCGCCGGAGGACTTCGACCGCTTCTGGAAGGCGACGCTGGATGCGCTGACCGAAACGTCACCCGCCCCGGTGCTCGCGCGCGAAGCGGCACCGGCAGACGGCCTCACGCTGGACCGCATCGAGTTCACGTCGCTCGGCCAGGCGCGCATCGCCGGCTACCTGCTCGCGCACGACGGCCCGGAGCCGAAGCCGCTCGTGGTGCACAGCCACGGCTACAACTCCCAGTACGACGTCATGCTGCACTGGGCGCGCGCAGGCTGCCACGTGCTCGGCATCGACTTCCGCGGCTTCGGGCGTTCGCGGCACGCATCGCTGGCAACCGGCGGATACGTGTTGACCGGTATCGAGTCGCCGCAGACGAGCATCCTGCGCGGCGCCGTCTGCGACCTCGTTCAGGCCCGGCGGGTTGCGCAGTCGCTGCTCGGCTGGCGCGCGTCGTCGTTGACGACCTACGGCTTCAGCTTCGGCGGCGCAATGGCGTTGATGGCGTCCGCAGTCGAACCGTCATCGGGCCTCGTCGTCATCGGCCAGCCCACGTTCGGCTGGCACAAGGAACGCCTGCGCCTGTCGCAGCTCGGTTCGTCGATGGAGCTGAACCGCTACTTCGATCAGCATCCCGAGTCCGCCGCGGCGCTGCAGACGCTCGACTACTTCGACTCGCTGCATTACGCGCCGCGCCTCCGGTCGCCGACGATGCTCGGCATCGGGCTCGACGACGACGTCGTGCCGTCGCGTTCCGTACTCGCGATCGCAAACCGCCTGCCGGAAGCGAGCACCGAGATCCGCTTCCTGCCGGTCGCGCATTCGGCGGATCCGCGCGAATCGCTGTGGGCCGACTTCGACGATGAATGGCTCGCCCTGGCGCGGGATGGTGTGCCGGCCGACTTCGGCAGCGCGCACCGGCGCCTCGGCACGATCGAGCGCGCCATTGCCTGAAACCCCGGCGTCTGTGCTGCAAGTGCTTCGCGGCGCCTGCGTGGCGGCGCTGCTTGCGGGTGTCGCCGCCTGCGCCGGCCCGGCCGACGACGCTGCACCGCGCGTCGTGCTGGAAACCGCGCTGGGCAACATCACGGTGGAGGTCTACCCCGATCGCGCGCCCGCATCAGCCGGCAGCTTCCTCGCGTTCGTCGACACCGGCCTGTACGAAGGCGCCACATTCTACCGCACGGTCCGGCGCGACAACGACCGCGGCGAGCCAGTCATCGAGGTGATCCAGGGCGGCCTCACCGGCGACGACGAACCGCTGCCGCCCGTGCCGCACGAGTCGACGAAGGACACCGGGCTGCGGCATACGGACGGCACCGTGTCCCTGGCGAGAGCGGATCCCGGCACGGCCAGCGGTGCCGCTTTCTTCATCTGCATCGGCGACCAGCCGGCGCTCGACTTCGGCGGCGCACGAAACGCCGACGGCCTGGGCTTCGCCGCGATCGGCCGGGTCGTGGAGGGCATGGACGTCGTGCATGCCATTCATGCGAGTCCCGCCAACGCCCCGACGGATTTCGCCTATTTCGAAGGGCAGCTGCTGACCGAGCCGGTCCGCATCGTCGCCGCCCGCCGGTTGCACTGAGGCGGAACGCGGTACGCATCCGCGGACGATTTCCGCACGCGCGGACAGTACAATGCGGCGCCATCGCCGCTTCGTTCCGGGTCCCGCTCATGCCGATGTCGAAATCACCGCTCATTTCCTGCCTTGTTGCGGCAACGCTGCTCGCCGCCTGCGCCACGCCGCCGGAACGCAGCGAGGCCACGACCGACAGCGGACGCCCGCTCACGGCGGCTGCGAGCGCCTACGACGTGGTGCATTACACGCTGCGCAATGACATCGACCCGGAGGCGCAACGCATCGCCGGGTCGCTCGAAGTGACCGTGGAAGCCCGCGCGCCGATGACGGTGCTGGAACTCGATTTCGACGGCCTGTTCGCGATCGATGGCGTGCGCGACGACGGCGGGCCGCTCACTTACCGGCAGGACCCGGCGAAGCTGCACGTCACGTTGCGCACGCCGCTGGCGGCCGGCGACACCGGCACCGTGACCATTGCCTACCGCGGCAAGCCGCGCGTCGCGCCGAAGGCACCCTGGGACGGCGGTTTCGTCTGGGCCGAGACGCCCGGCGGCAAGCCGTGGATCGCAACCGCGGTGCAGGGGGAGGGCTGCGACCTCTGGTTCCCGTGCAAGGACCATCCGAGCGGCGAGCCGCGCAGCATGGACCTGTACTTCACGGTGCCCGAGGGCCTGACGGCGGTCTCGAACGGGGTGCTGGTCGAAGTGACGGATGCCGCGGACGGCGCGAAGACGTTTCACTGGCGCACGACGAACCCGATCAACACCTATGGCATCGCGCTCAACGTCGCGCCCTACGTCCTGATCGAACGCGACTACACGTCGGTGAACGGCGTTACGTTCCCCGTGCAATTCTGGGCGATCGAGGACCACGAAGAGGACGCGCGCGCGCTGTTCGATGCCGAGTTCTTCGACGTGATCGCGTTTTTCGAGCGCAAGGTCGGCCCGTACCCGTGGAGCAACGAGAAGCTCGGCGTCGTCGAAACGCCGCACCTCGGCATGGAACACCAGACCGTGAATGCCTATGGCAATGAGTTCCGGCGCGGCAAGCACGGTTTCGACTGGCTGTTCCACCACGAACTCGCCCACGAGTGGTTCGGCAACGTCATGACCCACACGACAGTGTCCGACATGTGGCTGCACGAGGGCTTCGGCGCGTTCATGCAACCGGAGTATGCGCGGGAGGTCATCGGTGAGGCGGCGTTCCACGCGGCCCTGTACCAGTCCTACCTGGGCATCAAGGCCTGCAATGCGATCGCGCCGCGTGAGGAGTTCTCGGCCGACCAGTTGTACTTCGACGACGTGGAAGGGAAAGGCCCCGCCGGCGACATCTATTCGAAGGGGACGTGGGTGTTGCAGTCACTGCGTTACGCCATCGGCGAGGACGCGTTCTGGCGTTCGGTGCGGCGGCTGGTGTACGGCACCGCGAACCCGGAGACGCTCGCGCCGCCGATCGAGCCGCGCTTTCGCTCGACGGACGATTACCTGCGCATCGTCAGCGACGAGGCGGGGCACGACATGAGCTGGTTCTTCGACGTCTACGTGCGGCGCGGGCCGCTGCCGGTGCTGGAGCTCCGGCAGGACGGCGACGACGCGGTACTGGAGTGGACGAACACGGGCGATGCGACGTTCCCGATGCCGGTGCCGGTCCGGGTCGGCGATGAGATTCGCCGCGTGGATTTCGACGGCAACGGCGCGAGGCTGGACGGCGTCGCCGTCGACGACGTGCTGGTCGACCCGTACCTGCGCGTTCTGCGCAAACTGCCGGTCGTGCCGACGTGCGAGGAGCGGCGCGAGGAAGAGAAGGGCTGAGGCCTCAGTCGCCCAGTTCCCGTACCCACACGTTGCGGAAGCGTACCGGGTTGCCGTGGTCCTGCAGCCGCAGTGCGTCGTCACCATGGGCGCTGTAGGACGGCTCGCCAATGTAAACAGTGGTGCCCCGAACCTCGACGTGGTCCTGTACGAGCACGCCGTTGTGCAGCACCGTCAGCGTCGCGGGGGTGATGAGTGACCCGTTGTCGGCGAAGTCCGGTGCGCGGAAGATGATGTCGTAGGCCTGCCAGGTGCCCGGCGCCGTCGTCGCGTTGACGAGCGGGATGTGCTGCTTGTAGACGCTGGCCGCCTGGCCGTTGGAGTAGGTCCGGTTGTTCCAGGAATCGAGCACCTGCACCTCGTAGCGCTGCTGCAGGAACACACCGCTGTTGCCCCGTCCCTGTCCGTCACCCTCGATGACAGTCGGTGCCTGCCATTCGACGTGCAGCTGGACGTCGCCGAACGGGCGGCGCGTATGGATGTCGCCGGTGCCGGGGACTACCTCGAACCAGCCGTCACCGACATTCCAGTCGGCGGCGCTGCCGTCCTCGTGCTGCCAGGCGGACAGGTCGCCCGCAAACAACACGATGGCATCGTCCGGCGCCCCGTCACGGGCGCGCGGGTCGACGACGGCAGGCTCGGGCTCCCAGACCTCGGAGTCTTCCGGTGCCGGTTCGGCGGTGCACGCGACGGTGGGCAGGCAGGCGGCCAGCAGGGCGGCCAGTGACGGCGGGGTTTTCGGCATGGTGTGGTCTCCTCGGCGGCTAAGGTACCCCAACTGGCGCCCCGGTCGCACGGATTGCCCTGCGGTCGGCGGCCCCTCCGCGGCGGATTCGGCCGGGTGCTATGCTTTGGAGATCGCAGCAAACGGTTCCCATGCATGGATAACCCGCTGCTCAACGGCTTCACGCTGGGCGATATCCGCGTTGAGCCACTCACGGGCCGGTACGCCGGCCGGCATCGCGCGGGACACCTTCCGCCCCGCGCGATCGAGGTGCTCCTTTGCCTCGCGAAGCAACCCCGCCACCTCGTCAGTCGCGACGCCCTGCTCGCCAGGGTTTGGGGCGATGGCCACGGGTCGTCCGAAGCGCTGACACACGCGATCGGTGAGCTGCGCCACGCGTTCGGTGATCACGCCGACGAGCCGCACTACATCCAGACCGTGCCGCGGCGAGGTTACCGCCTGCTCGTCGAACCGCGGCTGGAAAACGTCCCGACGGCCGAGCCGACGGCCGCCCCTGCCGGCTTCTGGCAGACCCTGTTTCGGCACGGCGTCGTGCAGGCGGCCGTCGCCTACCTCGTGGCCGGGTGGCTGCTCATCCAGGTCGCGGATGCGACGTTCGACAATCTCGGGCTCCCGGACTGGTCCCTGCCGTTCGTGACGTTCGTCGTCATCGGCGGTTTCCCGCTGGTGCTCCTCCTGTCGTGGTTCCTCGAATTCGCCGAGGGCCGCATGGAGCGCGATCGCGGCGAGAAATCGGCGGGCTGGCTGCAAGGGCTGGAGCGCAACTACCTCGCAATCGTCGCGGCCTACGGCCTCGCCGTGCTCGGCGCGGGCATCTACCAGCTCAGCGTCGGGTTCGGTGATAGCGGGGCGCCGGTGGCGGCGGAAGAACTGGCCGAGCCCGGGTACATCCCGGTGGAACGCAACGCGATCGCCGTTCTGCGATTTCTCGCGATTGATGGCAGCGCGGCATCGGAGGCATTCAGCGCCGGCCTGAGCGAGGATATTCTCGACCGGCTTGCACGGCTGGCGGGCCTGCGCGTGGCGGCGCGGGGCGATGCCTGGTCATTGCCGGAAAACGCGCCGTCGGCGACCGTGCGCCGTCGACTGCGCGTGGCCTACTTCGTCGAGGGCAGTGTCCGCATCGCGGGCGACGACCTGCGCGTCGTGGCGCAGCTCATCGACTCGGCGACCGGGCGGCACGTCGTGTCGCGCGAGTTCGACCGCAAACTCGAAGATCACATAGAAGTACAGCGGGAGATTACCGACCTGATCGTGTCGAACCTGCGCGTGGCGTTGCCGGGCGACGACCCGCGGCTGCCGGCGCTCGGCATCGAACGGGCGCCGGTCGATGCCTACGTCCTGTACCGCCGCGGACTCGATGCCCTGTACCAGCCGACGACGGCGGAGTCGGCGCGCGCGGCGCTGGACGCTTTCGCCGCCGCGCTCGACATCGACCCTGGCTTCGCGGTCGCGCACGCCGGCCGCTGTATCGGCTGGCTGCAGCTCTACGCCAGGGAGTACGACGCGCAGTTCGTCGATGCCGCGGAGTCGGCCTGCGGTGCCGCGCTCGAAACGGGCGGACAGCTGCCCGAGGTGCGGGTGGCCGCGGGCCAGCTGTACCGCATGACGGGCAGGCTGGACTCCGCGAAAGCCGCATTCCGGGCGGCACTCGACATCGATCCGCGCTCCGCCCGCGCCCTGGCCGGTCTCGCGCGCGTCGCCGAGCAGCAGCAGGACGTGGACGAGGCCGCGGCGCTGCTGCGTGCCGCGCGCGACATCCAGCCGGGCAACTGGCAGCTCTACAACGACCTCGCGGGGCAGATGTTCATGTCGGGCCAATACGCGGACGCGGCGGTCGAGTACCAGCACGCGGCGTTTCTCGAGCCGGAGAACTACGTCCTGCTCAGCAACCTGGGCGCGTCGCAGATACTTGCCGGTGAGTTCGCGGCGGCGGCACGGACCTACGAGCGGTCGCTTGCGATCGAAAGAAACGAGGAGGCACTGTCCAACCTGGGCATCGTCCACTACCTGCAGGGCAACTTCGAGCGCGCCGTCGAGTACCACGAGCAGGCGGTACTGGCCGCGCCGGGTTCGGCCGCGTCGTGGGCGAATCTCGGCGATGCGCTGCACTTCGCGGGCGACCAGGACGGCGCGGAATCGGCCTATGCGCGCAGCGGTCGACTCGCCCGGGAGGCGCTGGGCGTGAACCCCGCGGACGTCGATACCCTGTGTGTCGCCGCCTGGGCCCACGCGATGCAGGGGCAGTTCGAGGAAGCCTCGGCCCTCGTCGGCATGGCGATCGAAACCGCCCCCGGGAACCCCTACCCGCAGTATTACGCCGCACTGATCCGTACGCGGTCCGGCGACTTCGAACTGGCCGACGCGGCCGCGCACCGCGCCATCGAACTCGGTTACCCGCCTGGCCTCATTGACGCGGAACCGCACCTCGCGCCGCTCCGTGCGCGAGCCGAACCTGCCGACACGGCCGGCCATGCCGGGCGATGACGGCACCCGCAGGAACCAAGGGAGACAGCAATGAAAACCACGTCAGGAATGTCGTTAATGCTGGCAGCCGGCCTGTTGTTCGCGACGGGCCCCGCGCTGGCCAAGAAATGCGACGGCTACAACAAGCCGGACAAGCCGATACGGCTCTATCTGCAACCGTCGGAGATGGTGCTCAAGGACAAGAAGCAGATGTGCCTCGACTTCACGAGTTCGACGACCGGCACTTTCAAGATCACCGTCGACGTCGGCAAGTCGGGTTACGACTGGAGTGACGGCCCGATTCGGGTGGTGGCGAAGAGCAGCGGAGGCGGCAAGCCGCTGATCGACGGGTCGAACTCGCAAAGCGATCCGTACACGGTCGTGGTTACGGTGAAGGAGCTTCCGGGTGCGCCGAATCAGAGCGCCGACTACGGCTACCTGATCGAGGTTCCCGCCGTCGGCACGCTCGACCCGATCGTGCGCATCATTCGCGAGGTGTCGTTCATCCTGCGCTGGCAGGATCTCGCCGAAGCCCTCGACGACATCGGGATGGATCGCGAAGAGCTGGCGGCCGTCCTGCGCTGGTACGACGATCAGGGCGGGGTGAGCAACGCGGACTGACGAATCGTGCCCGATCGGGCCGGGTTCGCTACCCGTCCAGCGCCTGCAGCAGTTCGGTCATGTTGCGGATGAACGTGCCGGTAGAAATGCCCGTTTCCGGGTCGTCGGTCTGGTGCGGCGACGTGTCGCTCGCATCGCCGACGTGCGTCTGGGAATAGTCGCCTGGGGCCGGCGTCGTCGCGCCATCGCCAATGTAGGGGTTCGACGTCGCGGTCAGCGGCGTCGGCCAGTAGCCCGCCTCGTTCAATGAACCGGTGAGTTCCCGGACCCGGTCCGCGTCGGGCGGCTCGATGCGACGATTGCCGACGTTCGAATTGAGGTCGGAGACCTCGATGCTTTGCGTCGTGAAAAGGCGCGGCAGCGCGAAGCCGTCCTGGCGGTTCAGGGGCGACCGCGCCTGCACGTCGGCGGGCGTGGTCAGCAGCAATTGCCGGAAGCGCTCACGCAGCGCATCGAGGTTGATCGCGCGCCACTGCGAGTAGTGGCGGATCGGGTTCTCGGGGCTGTAGTCGTGGTAGTAAGCACCGTTGACGACGTTAGAGCCGCGGCGGTGATTATAGAGCGCCCGGTTCGTGCCGATCTCGATGAACGTCGGGTACTCGCGGCCCGGCATGCGGACTTCACTCGCCGGCAGGCGCACCGATTCGAGCCACGCAAAGACTTCCGGCAGGCGTTCGAGGAAGTGCTGCTCGCCGGTCCACTCGTAGAAATCCATCATCAGCGACGCATTGCCGGCCGTCGTCGACGTGACCAGCGCGGTCGGTTCGTACGAGCGGGCGCCGATCGGCGCGAGCGTGTCCAGCGTGTGCTGCAGGCCCCAGCCGGCCTGCGGCGCGGGCTGCAGCGTGGCCGGGTAAATGGCCATCGCGCGGTATATCGCTTCCAGCGCCCGGCGGTCGCCGAGCGACTGGTAGACCATCAGCAGGAACTTGATGTTCTCGCCGCCGACATCGTCGTTGAACGTCACGTAGCGCGTGTAGTCCGGCAGGCCGTGCAGCGACGGCGCGTCCTCGACGAACGGGAAGCGCTGCGGCCATCCGCCGTTCTCGTACTGGCTGTCGAGCACGAAACGGATGGCGCGCTCGAGTGGCTCTTTGTAGGCCGCGTCCCGCTTCTCTAAGTACATGCGCAGCAGGAACTGCGAGGCCTCGGACGTGCCTGCGTCGTCGAACGTCGCATTGCCGTAGTAGTGATGGAACTCCTCGAGGCGCCAGCCGTTCTTGCCGATCGTGTCGTACCAGCGTCGTGCCGAGTCCTCCCCCGCGAAGTCGTGCAGGTAGTTCCAGCCGCCGGCCGGGTGCTGCGCGCCGATCAGCCCGCCGGCCACCTCGGCCGCCGCTTCGTAGAAGTATTCGTCACCGGAGGCGTGATAGCAGTCGAGGAACACGTGGCCGACCGTCGCGGTGCCCGGCGGCTGAATCCAGATCATCGAGGGGTACGCTTCCATCTCGCCCCAGCGGCGCGAGAAGTCCTCGGCGTAGGCCCAGACGTAGCCGCCGTTGACGGCACAATTTTCGCGCAGGAATTGCGTGGCCCGGCGCATCGTTGCGAGTACGTCGCCACCGTCGGCCGGCTTGCCGGCAGGCGTGCCGCCACAGGCGGGCAGCAGGGCCAGCGCGGGCGCGGCGACCAGCAGGTCGCGGCGTGAAATGGAAGCAGTCGCTCCGCGTCGTCGATTCTGGCCGGTCTTCGAGTGCATAGTCGATCCATTCCCAAGCGGCGGTGTGCGCCATTCCGCCGCGCAGTATAACGCCCCGGCCTCGTCGTGCCGAAATGACAAGGGCCGGCCGGTTGGGCTACATTGCGAGCGATTCGGTATCCTGCCGGGTCGCATTGTTATCTGCGCAGTCGGGCTGCCAGGAGGGGAGCATGCCGCCGACACGACGACAATTACTCAAGGGACTGAGCGCCGTGCTGGGCACGGCGGCATTCGCGCAGGTGGCCGGCTGTGGCCGGGACGTCGACGTCGCGCTCGACTACACGCCAGGCGCCGATACGGAGGGCCGGTCCGGCCAGCTGTTTTCCGCCGACGCACTTCGTCTCCTGCGCGACGTGTGCGCGCAAATCCTTCCGACGACCGACACGCCGGGCGCGCATGAACTCGATGTGCACGGTTTCATCGACAACCAGTTGTTCCACTGCTACGACGCGGAAGCGCAGGCACTCGCCGTGCAGTTGCTCGATGCGATCGATGCCGGTGCGCGCTCACGCCAGGGCGCGCCGTTTGCGGAGGCGGGTCATGACGCGCAACTCGCGTTGCTGACGGACCTCGAGCGCGCCGCCGGTGGTTTCTCGGAGGAGCAGCGCCAGCACTTCAAACTCCTCAAGAACCTGGTCGTCTTCGGTTATCTCACGACCGAGATCGGCGGCACGCAGCTGCTCGCCTGGGACCCGTTCCCCGGCGGCTTCGCGGGGTCCGTGCCGTACGCCTCCATCGGCCGGGCCTGGCTCGGGAACGTCACGTGACGGCGGAAACGGTCCGCGAGTCGGCGGAGGAATACGACGCGATCATCATCGGGTCCGGCATGACCGGTGGATGGGCCGCGAAGGAGTTCTGCGAGAAAGGCTTCCGCACGCTGATGATCGAGCGCGGCCGTCTCGTCGAACACCGCGAGGACTATATCGGCGAGGGCAAGCCGCCGTGGGAAATGCCACACCGGAACAAGGTCGCGAAGGAGATCGTGGACCGCGATTACCCGGTGCAACAGAAATGCTACGCACTGTCCGATTCGTCAAAGCATTTCTTCGGCAACGACCGGGACCTGCCGTACAGCACGCCCGACGACGCGCCGTTCGCATGGATTCGCGCGAACCAGCTCGGCGGGAAGTCGGTGTTGTGGGCGCGGCAGTCGTACCGGCTTTCCGACTACGACTTCGGCGCCAACGCAGCAGATGGTCACGGCCTCGACTGGCCCATACGCTACAAGGATCTCGAGCGCTGGTACGACTATGTCGAGACCTTTGCGGGCATCAGCGGCAACCGCGACGGTCTCGAGCAGTTACCGGACATGCAGTGCCAGCCGCCGTTCGACATGTCGGCGCCGGAGCTCGCGTTCAAGCAGGCCATCGAGAAGCAGTATTCGGACCGCAACGTCATCATCGGCCGCACCGCGAACCTGACGAAACCCACCGAGCTGCAGATGTCCCTCGGCCGCGTGCTGTGCCAGGCGCGGGACCAGTGCATGAACGGTTGCTCTTTCGGTGCGTACTTCTCAACGCTCAGCGCGACACTGCCGGCGGCCGCGCGTACCGGTAACCTGCACATCGCGCCGAACAGCGTGGTGCACAGTCTCGTCTACGACGAGCAACGCCAGCGGGTGCGCGGCGTGCGCGTCATCGACAACGAGGACCTGAGTGAACGCGAGTACACGGGCCGCGTGGTGTTCCTGTGCGCGTCCACGCTCGGCTCCACGCAGATCCTGCTGAACTCGATGTCGAAAGCCTTCCCGAAGGGTCTCGCGAACCGCTCGGGCGTGCTCGGCCATTTCCTGATGGACCACAATTACAACTCGGCCGCGCACGCGAAGGTTCCGGGTTACCTCGACACGTATTACAAGGGGCGGCGCCCGACAGGCATCCTCGTGCCGAACTTCCACTACAAACCCGAGCGTTACGCGAAGGACTTCGTGCGCGGCTACCAGGTCGGCGGCACGGCGTACCGCGGCGGCTGGCAGGGCAAGGGCTGGCGGGACGGCTTCGGCGAAAGCTTCAAGGCCGGCATCAACCAGGCCGGCGACTGGGGCTTCTCGACGTACTCGATGGGCGAAATGCTCCCGGACTACGACAACCAGGTGTCCCTGCACCCGACGCTGAAGGACAAGTGGGGCATACCGCAGCTGCACATCGAGTGCCGCTGGTCGGACAATGAAAAGCGGATGATGGAAGCGTCCGTGGTCGAACAGAAGGCAATGCTCGAGGCGGCGGGTTTCGAGGACGTCACCGCCCGGCTGCGAAACGAGGAGCCCGGGCTCGCCATTCACGAAGTCGGCTCGGCCCGCATGGGCCGCGATCCGAAGGAGTCCGTGTTCAACGGCTGGAACCAGGCGCACGACGTGCCGAACCTGTTCTGCACCGACGGCTCGACGTTCTGTTCGACGGCGACACAGAATCCGTCGCTGACGTTCATGGCATTGACGGCTCGCGCGGTGGACTACGCCGCGCGCGAGATGAAGGAGAAACGAATCTGATGGCGGAACGCATACGCATGGGAATGGTTGGCGGCGGGCCCGGCGCCTTCATCGGCGCAATACATCGCCTCGCTGCGGGCATCACCGGGCAGATCGATCTCGTCGCCGGCGCCTTCAGTCGCAATGCTGACGCGTCGAAAGCCTTCGGCACGGAGCTCGGACTCGACCCCGCACGCGCGTACGGGTCTTTCGACGAGATGTTCGCGGCCGAGGCGAAGCTGCCCGCCGGCGAGCGCATCCAGTGCGTCTCGATCGTGACGCCGAACGACTCGCATGCGGCGGTGTCCGCTTCGGCGCTGGAGCACGGTTTTCACGTCATTTGCGACAAGCCGCTCGCCGGCAACCTCGACGACGCGCTGGCAATCGCCGCCGCGGTGAAAAAGAGTGGCCTGATGTTCGGCCTGACGCACACCTATACCGGCTACCCGCTCGTCATCGAAGCGCGGCACCGCGTGGCCAGCGGCGAACTCGGTGCGATCCGGCGCGTCACGGTCAATTACCTGCAGGACTGGCTGTCGCGCGAAGAGGACACGTCGGCCAGCAAGCAGGCGGCGTGGCGCAGCGACCCGGCGCGGTCGGGCGAATCCGGGGCATTCGGCGATATCGGCACGCACGCCTTCAACCTGGTGGAATTCATCACCGGCGAACGCATCACCGAGGTGGCCGCGGAACTGCGCGCCGTCGTCGCCGGGCGGTCGATCGACGATGACGGCGCCGCGATGTTCCACCTCGAGAACGGCGGCTCCGGGCTGCTCGCGGCGAGCCAGGTGTGCACCGGCGCCGTGAACGGGCTCGAGATCGCCGTGTACGGCGACAAGGCGAGCCTGCACTGGCAGCAGGAACAGCCGAACACGCTGACCCTGAAGGCGCGCGGCGAGCCGGACCAGGTGCTGAAGGCCGGCGCGAACATCGGTTACCTGTCGCCGGAGGCACTGGCGGTTTGCCGCACGCCGGGCGGCCACCCGGAGGGCTATATCGAGGCGTTCGCGAACCTGTACGCGGCGTTCGCCGGGGCGGTGCGCGAGTATCCGGCCACGAAGCGCGTCGACGGCATTGCCGACATCGAGGACGGGCTCAACGCAATGCGCTTCATCCGTGCCGCGCTTCGCAGCAGCGAGAATGCGTCCGCATGGACGGCGCTCGCCGGCATCGAGAAGCAGGCCTGAGGCCCGCTTACCGCATCAGGCCTGCAATTCGCCGAGGTAGCGCGACAACGATCGGTAGCTGATCGCCGCGGTGCGGAACGCGTCCTGCGGATTGTCGTGCTCGACGAATAGGTGCTTGACCCTGCGGCCGGCCGGCGTGCCGAGTAGCTTGACGAAATCGATGACGCCGGCACCGACGTCCACCATGTCGCCCGCGGCGCTCATGTCCTTGATATGCGCCATGGTGAACCGGCCCGGTGCGCTCGCGAGTATCTTGCCGATGTCCCCGCCGGCCTTGCGCACCCAAAAGAAGTCGAGCTCGAAATCCACCAGCGCCGGGTCGGTCTCCGCGAGCAGCACGTCGTAAGGGACACCGCCGTCGGTGGGCAGAAACTCGAACTCGTGGTTGTGATACGCGACGCGGAGACCGAGACGCTTCGCGATTTCCCCGCCCTTGTTCAGGATGTCCGCCCAGCGCTTCCAGTTGTCGAGCGGCTTGCGTTCCTCTTCCGGCAGCCAGGCGACCGTCACGAAATCGTTGCCGAGTTCCGCCGCCGGTTCGATGACCGCACGCGGGTCGTCGCGCATTTTCGCCCAGTCGACATGGCTGTTCGGTGAGCGCATGCCGAGGTCGGCGATCATTCGGCGGAGCTGCGACGGCGGAATGTCGAAATAGCCGGCGCACTCCACTTCCTTGTATCCGATGGCCGCGACGGCTTCGAGCGTGGCCGCGACGTTCTGCGCCATGGACTCGCGTACCGTGTAGAGCTGGATGCCGGGTTGCCGTTCGCTTTTCACGCCGTGGTCGCCGGCGTGTGCCGTCGTCGCGCCGGCGAGCGCCGCCAGCGCGAGCGCGCTGCCACCCAGGAACTCGCGCCGGCCGATTCCGCGGGCCGGTGAGTGGTCGTCGTGTTGCGCCATGTTTCCCCCCTCCGATCGAGCGTCGATCATAGCGGAGTCGCGCTGCCGCATGGAACCGGCGCTACGGTTTCGCTGCCAGGGCGTATTCGCTGATCTGGATTTCCTGTCCGTAGTCGGCGTAATCGCCGTCCGCGCGCCGTTCGCGGAATTCGCGCCAGGCGATCGGCCGGTACCGCGCGGGGCTGCCCGCGCCGAGCAGCGACGGCAACGGCGCGTACTCCGTCGACCAGGCGGGATTGAAGAAGTACGGCGCACTCATACGCGCGGCGTCGGCGCTCACGACGGCGCGATGCAATGCGGCACGGTAACGGTCGTTCGACCACACCTGCACCATGTCGCCGATGTTGATGACCAGCGCGCCGTCGAGCGGCGGCACCCGGTGCCAGCGTTCGCCATGCCAGACCTCGAGGCCGGGCTGCGTGTCCTGCAGGAGCAGGGTCAGCGCGCCCGCATCCGTGTGGTAGTTCACGCCCAGGTAGCCGTCGCGCGTGGTCGCGAGACCGTCCGGCGCGAACGGCGTCGAGCAACGCGGGTAATGATTCAGGCGCAGGAACGACGTGTGCTCGGGCAGGAAGTCACCGGCGAGATGGTCGGCCGGCATGCCGAGGTTTGTCGAAATGGCCGCCAGCAGGCGAAAGGCGAGCGTTTCGCATTCGACCATCCATTGCGACAGCGTGTCGGCGAAGCCCGGCAGGCCCGCAGGAAGGCGCGGCGCGAGGCGTTCGCCGTCGACGGGGCCGATGTCGTAGACCTCTTTCCAGTCCGGCGTGTTCTTCGTCAGCTCCCGGTCGTAGTAGCCCCAGGGGTTCTCGCGGGTCCGCAGCAATGCCTGCTTGTTCGTCGCCGGCTGGCCGAAGAACGCCCGCATCGCCGCGTGCAGGTCGATCGCGCGTGCCGGGTCGATACCGTGGTTCACGACCTGGAAGAAGCCCCAGTCGCGACACGCCGCGTCGATCGCGGCGAGTGCTTGCCGGCTGGCGGGTTCGGCGAAATCGATGACCGGGACGGACGGGGCGCTCATGCCCTATTGTCGCATCCCGCGGTGGCGCCGGTTCAAGCGTGCCGTGACCGGTGCAGGTAGTCGAGCCCGCTGCCGTCGAATGCCGTGGGTTCGCGGCCGAGAATGGCGCGCACCGTGTCCGGGGGCGCTGTATTGCCTTCCGCGAGCATGTCGAGCTGGTCCCGGGTGACCGGGAATGCCGGAATACGGTCGAACAGGGATGCCGCCGCGCGCATTACGCCCAACGGCATCGGCAGCACGATCTTGCGGCGTCCGGTTGCCGCGGCGATGCGCAGGACGATGTCTTTCCACGTCAGCGTCTCGGGGCCGGCGATCTCTACGGTGCGGCCATCGGCGGCGGGATCGTCCAGCAGTGCGACGAACGTGTCGGCGACGTCCCGGACGTGCACGGGAGAGAGTACGACCGGGTGCCGTCCCGGTACGAGCCCGTTGTGGAAGGCGATGGCCGGCAGCGGCGGCCGCACCATCTCCCGGAACAGGCGCGATGCGAATTCGTCACGGCCTCGCGGATCACCGAACACGACGGAAGGTCGCACCACGGCATGATCGAGGCCACTGGCACCGAGGTGCTCCTCGGCACGGAATTTCGTCGCCTGGTACGGCGTACCGTCGGCACGTGCGCCGATGGCACTCATCAGGACGAAGCGGCCGAGGCCGAACGTGACGGCCGCGTCGATGGCGTCGGCGGCGCCACGGTACTGGATCGCTTCGAACGTCATGCCGCACTTCGGGTTTTCACGGAGGATGCCGGCGTTGTAGATCGCGGCATCGGCATGGCTGAGCAGGCGGCGCAAGTCCGCGGCCCGTGTCAGGTCGCCGCGCACGATTCGGCACTTTTCCGGGTGGCGGACGCGCGACTCGCTGCCGGCGCGCACGAGCAGCCACGGCTCGTGGCCGGCCGCCACCAGCGCATCGACCAGGTAGCTGCCGACGAAGCCGGTGCCGCCGACCAGCGCAACGCGCATTACGTTGCTCCGTCGCCGGCTCGATTGCCGGTAAACTCACGAATCATTGGGGTATTTTCGCACCAAGCGGGCACGGTGACTGTTACGATTTGTTTCAGCGCGCCACGAAAACAGGGGATTGCGAACGATGCGGGACCGATTAGCGGGAAGTTGCGCCGTGCTGGGGTGCCTGGTCCTGTGCGCCGCCGCGGCCTTCGCAAAGGAGCCGCGGACGGAGCACACGTTTCGTCTGGCCGAGGGCGAGACCGCGCCGCCGGCAACGCTCGAGGACGCGGCCTGGCTGGTCGGGTCCTGGGACGGCGAATGCTTCGGCGAGCGTTGCGAGGAAGTCTGGAATGCGCCATCCGCCGGCTCGATGGTCGGCATGTTCAAACTGTTCGGCGACGACGGCGTGCGCTTCTACGAGTTGTTGCTGCTCGTCGTCGAGGACGACACGCTGGTGTTGAAGGTAAAGCACTTCTCGCCCGATTTTTCGGCGTGGGAGGAGAAGTCGGATTACGTCAGTTTCCGGCTTGTCGACGTGGAGCCGGACGCGCTGCATTTCGGCGGCATCAGCTTCTATCGGCTGGGTCCGGACGACATCGATATCTGGATCGTGCTGAAACAGGGTGAGGAGGTGCGCGAGCACCAGTTGACGTACCGGCGGGTACCGGCCATCGACGTCGAGTCGCCGTGACCGGGCATTTGTTCCGCAGTGCCGCCGGCGAGCGGCCGGCCTCCGGCAGCGCGCACCCGTGAGCTGGGTCAGCGTCATTCCGCCGATCGTCGCGATCGCGGTCGTGCTGTGGCGCCGGGAGGTCATCGTCGCGCTGGTCATCGCGCTGTTTGCGTCCGAGCTGTTGCTGTTGTTGCCGGGGGCCGCCGCGGTACCGCTCGCGATGGTGGCGACGGTGGAGCGCACCGCGCTCGTCCTGACCAGCCCGGACAACGCGCGCCTGTTCATGTTCATGTTGCTGATCGGCGGCCTGCTCGCGCTGATGCGCGACTCCGGCGGGGTTGCCGCCACCGTCGATCGTTTCGTGCGTAGCGGCATCGCGAGCAACGGACGGCGCACCAGCCTGATGACCAGCGCCGTCGGAACGCTCGTCTTCATCGAGTCGAACCTGAGCGTACTGACGGCGGGCATCGTATCGCGCGGCCTGTTCGACCGCTTCGGCCTGAGCCGCGCCAAACTCGCCTGGATCATCGACAGTACGTCGGCACCGGTCTGCATCCTGGTCCTGCTGAACGGCTGGGGCGCGTTCGTCCTGGCCCTGCTCGGCGACTACGACCTCGGCGCCAGCGCCGCTGCGGTGCTCTGGGGAACCGTCCCGTTCAATTTCTATGCGCTGCTCACGCTCGCGATCGTGTACGCGACCGCCGCCACCGGACGTTACTTCGGGCCCCTGGCGCGCAGCGCACCGCGATCGGGGACCGGCGCCCCGCAGGAGACCGACGTTGCGCCGACGAAGGCGCGCTACATGTTGCTGCCGCTGGTCACGCTGATCGGTGGCATGCTCGCCTGCATGGCCTGGACCGGTGGCGGCGACCTCACCGCCGGCAGCGGTTCGAAGTCGGTGCTCTACGCCACGGCGGCCGCCATGCTCGTGGCGTACGCGCTGCTGGCGCCTCGCCCGGATTTCGACCATGCCCGCCTCGTGCGGACGTCGTTCGACGGGATGAGTGAGCTGCTGCCGCTGGTTACGATCGTGCTGCTCGCGCTGGCGCTTGGCGGCAGCCTGAAGGAACTCGGCACCGGCATTTACCTCGCGGGCCTCGTTCGCGATTCGGTGCCGGTATCGCTGTTGCCGGCGATGCTGTTCCTCGCCGGGGCGCTGATTTCCTTCTCCACCGGCACCTCGTGGGGCACGTTTGCGATCCTGGTGCCGATCGGCATGCCGCTGGCCGTCATGCTCGGTCTGCACCCGTCGCTGTTGCTCGCGGCCATTCTCGGCGGCGGGGTGTTCGGTGACCACTGCTCGCCGATTTCGGACACGACGGCGATTTCGTCGGTGGCATCCGGCTGCGATTTGCTGGAGCATGTGCGCACGCAGCTGCCGTACGCGCTGTTCGCCGGCGGCATTGCGCTCCTCTTTTATATAGTCGCGGGACAGGTAATGCTGGGATGAACGACGGCCGGCCGCACCGAAATTGTGAGGCGCGGATCGACCTCGACGCGATCCGCGCGAACTATGCGCTGGCGTGCCGCCTTGCGCCGCGCTCGCGGTCGCTCGCGGTCGTCAAGGCGGACGCCTACGGCCACGGCGCCGCCGACGTCGCGCACGCGCTGCGCGAGGCGGTGCCGGCGTTCGCGGTCGGCATCCTCGACGAGGCGCTGCAGTTGCGCGACGCCGGCATCACGGAGCCGGTGCTGATCCTGGAAGGCGTGAACGGGGCGGCCTCCCTGCGTTGCGCCGCCGAGCACGGATTCTGGCTCGTCGTGCACGACGAGCGGCAGCTCGACGATCTCGAGGCGACCCCGCTGGCCGCGCCGGTCTCGGTATGGCTGAAAATCGACACCGGCATGCACCGGCTGGGCCTCGCACCCGAGCTGGCGCGTACCGCGCTCGATCGCCTGGCGCGGATGCCGAATTGCGACGGGGCGCCGGTTGCATGTACGCATCTCGCCACGTCCGACGTACCGGGCAACCCCGCCGTAAAGCGCCAGGTCGACCGGTTCGATCGCTGCGTGGCCGGGATCGACGTTCCGGCCAGTATCGCGAATTCCGGCGGGGTCCTCGCGTTTCCGGAAACGCACCGCGACTGGAACCGGCCCGGGTACATGCTGTACGGCTGTTTGCCGTTCGAGCACGAACACCCGTCGGCACAGGGTCTGCGGCCCGCGATGACGCTGGTGTCCGAGATCATTGCCATTCGTGATGTGCACGCCGGCGACAGCGTCGGCTACGGGCAGCGCTGGACGGCATCGGAGCCGGCACGGATCGCCACGGTCGCGATCGGCTACGCGGACGGCTACCCGCGTCATGCGCCGGACGGTACGCCGACGCGGGTCCGCGGACGGATCGCACCGCTGGCCGGCACCGTGTCGATGGACCTCATCTCCATCGACGTCAGCGACATCAACGGCGTCGCGCTCGGCGACGAAGTCATCCTGTGGGGGCCGGACCTGCCGGTCGATACCGTCGCGCGGGCTGCGGGCACCGTCGGTTACGAGTTGCTGACCAGCGTGTCGATGCGCGTGCCGCGACGCTATACGGGCGCCGCGGAGCTGACCGCGGGACGGGCATCGCGGTGAACAGCGACATCCTCGAGGCCATTGCCGCCGTGGTGGGCAGCAGCCGTGTCGTGAGCGGTGCTGCCGTCGCCGGGCACGACTTCCCGTGGGAGACGCACGACACTTGCCGGGCGCGCGCGATCGTCTATCCGCGTTCGACCGCCGACGTATCGCAGGTGCTGGCGCTGTGCAACGACCGCGGCCAGCCGGTCGTACCGTTCGGCGGCACGACCGGCCTCGTGCAGGGCTGTGCCACGACGCCGGATGATATCGCGCTGAGCCTGCAGCGGATGAACCGCATCGAGGACGTCGACGCTCACGAGTACACGATGACGGCGGAGGCCGGCGTGACGATGCAGGACGCGCAGGCCGCGGCCGCCGGCGCGGGCCTGTACTTCCCGGTCGATATCGGTGCGCGCGGCAACTGCATGCTCGGCGGCATCGTGTCGACGAACGCGGGAGGCACGAAGGTCATTCGCTACGGCATGACTCGCGATTCGGTGCTCGGCCTCGAGGCGGTGCTCGCGGATGGCACCGTGCTCTCGTCGATGAACCGCTACCTGAAGAACAACTCCGGCTTCGACCTGAAACAGCTGTTCATCGGAACCGAAGGCGTGCTCGGCGTCGTCACGCGCGTCGTGTTCCGGCTCCACCCCCGGTTGCTCACGCACAACGTGGCGTTGCTCGCCTGCGCCGATTTTTCGTCCGTGGTCGAAACGCTGGCGACGGCGCAGCGGCACATGCCCGGTTCGCTGACCGGTTTCGAGGTCATGTGGAATCGTTTCTACGATCGGGTCGTGGCTCCGCAGGGGCGCCTCGATGCGCCGCTGGCGCCGGGACTGCCGCTGTACGTGCTCCTGGAAGCAATGGGCAACGATCCCGCGCACGACGACGACCGCTTTGCCAGCCTGCTGGAAGCGCTGTTCGAGGATGGCACGGTGATCGACGGCGTCGTGGCGAAATCCGATCGCGAACGCGAGGCTTTGTGGGCGATACGGCACGAAGTCGAACCGGTGATCGAGCATTCACACAATTTCGACGTGAGCCTGCGCCGCGCCGACGCCGGCGATTACGTGTCCGCGCTCGACCAGGCGCTCGCCGTGGTGCCCGGGACGGAGGCCGTGGCCTTCGGCCACCTGGGCGACAACAACCTGCATGTCTGCGTGCAGATGCACGACAAGTCCGCGGAACGGGTGCAGGCGGTCGAACGCGCGGTCTACGAGACGCTGCAGCCGTATGCGGGCGCGATTTCCGCCGAGCACGGCATCGGGCTCGAAAAGCGGGCTTACCTCGGCCTGTCGCGCACCGAGGCCGAGATAGACCTCATGCGCCGCTTGAAACGCACGCTCGACCCGAACAACATCCTGAATCCGGGCAAGGTCGTCGACGTGGCGGCCAGTGGCTGAGCGGCGTTCCGTATGCAAATTCTGACCAACGGCCGGTTGTTCGACGGGGAGCGTCTTCGGGACGACGTCGACGTGGTCGTGGCCGACGGCCGCATTGCCGCGATTGTCGACGCGGGGTCGGCGGTGCCGGACGGCGAGGTCGTGGATCTTGCCGGCCACCTGCTGGCGCCGGGCCTGATCGACCTGCAGGTCAACGGCGGCGGCGGCGTCCTGTTCAACGAGACGCCGGACGTCGATACGCTTCGCCGCATCGCCGACGCGCACCGGGCGCACGGCACGACGGGATTCCTCCCGGCCCTGATCTCGGACGACGACGCGCACATGCGATCGGCTGCCGACGCGGTCGACGCCGCGTTCGCAGGCCGGGTGCCGGGCGTGCTCGGCATCCATTTCGAGGGGCCGTACCTGAACCCGGCGCGGCGCGGGGTGCACCCGGAGAAACAGATACGCCCGTTGCCGGGCGATATTCGCGATGCGTTTCCGTGTCCTGCGAGCGGAGTCACGCTGGTGACCGTCGCGCCCGAACGCGTGGGCCTCGACGCGATCCGGCAACTTTGCCGGCAGGGCATCATCGTCTTCGGCGGACACAGCGCCGCGACCTACGACGAAGCGCGGGACGCGCTCGACGCGGGCATGCGCGGCTTCACCCACCTGTACAACGCGATGTCACCGCTGACGACGCGCGAGCCGGGGATGGTGGGCGCTGCGCTGGAAGACCGGCAAAGCATCGTTGCACTCATTGCCGACGGCATCCACGTGCACCCGGCGGCATTCGCGATCGCGGTGAAAATGAAGCAGCGCGGCAAGGTGCTGCTGGTGACCGACGCGATGCCAACGGTCGGCTCGTCGTCGAAGACATTCAAGCTCGGTGACGAGTACATCACGGTGCGTGACGGCGCCTGCCGTACCGACGACGGCACGCTGGCGGGCGCCCATCTCGGCCTGAACGACGCGGTGCGCAACGCCATTCGCTTCGCCGGCATTGACCGCTTCGAGGCGTTGCGCATGGCGTCGACGTTTCCGGCGATCGCCCTGAGGCTCGACCGCGAACTGGGCTACGTGCGCAGCGGCTACCGGGCGAGCCTCGTTGAACTCGACAAGCGCCTGAACGTGATTCGAACCTGGGTGGACGGCGACCGGCGTGAGCACCCGTTGCCGGAGTCCGAGGCATGACCCGCGACCTGCCAGACACGGAACGCATCAACCCGGCATCCGCCGATCTCGATCGGCTTTCGACGCGCGAACTGGTTGCCGTCATGAATCGCGAAGACGCGACCGTCGCGCGCACCGTCGCCGAGTGCGCGCCGGCGATCGCAGAGGCCATCGACGTAATTGCCGCACGGCTCGCGTCGGGCGGGCGGCTCATCTACGCCGGCGCGGGGACGTCGGGCAGGCTGGGTGTGCTCGATGCCGCGGAATGTCCGCCGACGTTCAGCGCAGATCCGGCACAGGTGCGGGGCGTCATCGCCGGCGGCGATCGCGCGTTGACGGTCGCCGTCGAAGGCGCGGAGGACTCGGCGGCGCAGGGCGGCGAGGACCTGCGATCAATGGATGTCGGGCCCGGGGACGCGGTCGTCGGTATCACGGCGAGCGGCACGACCCCTTACGTGCTCGGCGCGCTGGCGACGGCCCGCGAAAGCGGGGCCGCAACGATCGGGCTGGTGTGCAATGCCGGCAGCCCGGTCGCCGCCGCGGCCGACATCGCGATCGAGGTGGCGACCGGGCCGGAAGTGCTCGCGGGCTCGACGCGCCTGAAAGCCGGCACCGCGACGAAGATGGTGCTGAACATGCTCTCGACCGGTGCAATGGTCCGGCTCGGGAAGACCTACGGAAACCTGATGGTCGACCTGCAGGCGACGAACGACAAGCTGCGTGCAAGGGCACGACGCATCGTTTCGGCGGCCACCCGGCTGGATGACGCCGCGGCCGCGAAGCTGCTCGCGGAAGCCGGCGGCGAGGTGAAGACCGCGGTCGTCATGCACGGCCTCGGCGTGCCGGCCGACGCGGCACGACGGCGGCTCGACGAGGCGGACGGCTGCCTCCGGCAGGCGCTCGCGGAAGACGGCGACGGCGCCTGACGCCGGCGCGCCGATTTGGCAACGGCAGGTGCATGAATTACATTGCCCCGGCGCGAATGCCGGCAGCGCCACAATTCGCCACTGTTTCACCGCCGTCCCGCCACTTCCCGGAGTCACAGTGCGGGGGGTCCCGGAAACGGGCGCGCATTCGAAAGCCTTGGAGAGAGAGTTTGGATTCCATCGTGGTAACGGGCGGTCGGACCCTGAACGGGACCGTCGAGGTGAGCGGTTCCAAGAACGCAGCGCTGCCGGTGCTGTTCGCGTCGCTGCTGGCGGACGGCGAGCACCACTTCGAGAACGTGCCCCGGTTGCGGGACATCGATTCGACCGAGCAGCTGCTGCAGTCCCTGAACTGCACGACACGGCGTGACGGCACGTCGCTTGCGGTCAGCGTCCGCCGGCCGGACGCCCCGGTCGCGCCTTACGACCTGGTGCGCAAGATGCGCGCGAGCATCCTGTGCCTGGGACCCCTGCTTACGCGGTACGGCGAGGCTCGGGTCAGTCTGCCCGGGGGCTGCGCGATCGGCACCCGGCCGGTGGACCTGCACGTCGAAACGATGCAGCGACTCGGCGCCGACATCGAGATCGAGGGCGGCTACGTGATCGCGAAAGCCAGCCGCCTGGTCGGCGAGCGGATCACGTTCGAGAAGGTGACGGTCGGCGGCACCGAGAATGCGCTGATGGCGGCCGTCCTCGCCCGCGGCACCACGGTGCTGGAGAATGCGGCGAAAGAGCCCGAGGTCATCGACCTCGTTCATTACCTGCGCGCGATGGGCGCGAGGATTGCCGGCGAGGGCACGAGCGTCATCACGATCGACGGTGTCGATGCGCTTCAGCCTGCCCGGCATCGCATCGTGCCCGATCGCATCGAGGCCGGGACGCTGCTGATCGCCGGCGCGATCACCGGCGGAAACGTGACGGTCGAGGGCTGCATCCCGGTGCACCTGCAGGCGTTGATCGACAAGCTGCGTGAATGCGGTTTCACGATCCGCACCGGCACGGAGTCGCTGACGGTCGAGGCGGCGTCCGGCTGGCAAGGCACGGACGTGACGACGGCGCCGTACCCGGCATTCCCGACCGACCTGCAGGCGCAGTTCATGGCGCTGATGACGCAGGCGGAGGGGACCTCGGTCATCACCGAGGGCATCTTCGAGAACCGCTTCATGCACGTGCAGGAGCTGGTTCGACTCGGCGCGAACATCACGCCGATGGCGCAGGTTGCCGTCGTGCGCGGCAATCGCGGTGACTTGAGCGGCGCCGCGGTGATGGCGACCGACCTGCGTGCGAGCGCGAGCCTCGTGCTGGCCGGGCTCGCGGCGGAAGGCGAGACGCAGGTCAACCGGATCTATCATCTGGATCGTGGCTACGAACAACTGGAACGCAAACTGGCGGGCCTGGGCGCGGAAATCCGCCGCGTCGCGGCCTGACGTCCGGCGCCGCCGCGCGCTCGCGCTCGTCGCGGCGCTGCTCGCCGCGGTCTGCAGCCACGCGGCTGCCGCGGACGAGGCACCGCTCGACATCGTGATCTACGGGGCGTCGGGCGACGTCGGTACCCGGCTCCTGAACGAATCCCTGCGCCGCAATCACCGGGTGACTGCCGTCAGCCGCGACGTGTCGCGCATCGTCGGCGGGCGACGCAACCTCGATGTCGTCGAAGGCAACCTGGCCGACGCTGCGAGCGTTCGCGCGCTGACGGCGGGACGGGACGTCGTGCTCGTATCGGTACGCGGCACGATCGGTGGTTCGAAGGATCCGGCCGATACCGTGCACCTGCTCGGCATTCGCCAGATCGTCGGCGCGCTGCGTGACACCGGCAGCACGGATACGCGGCTCCTGATCGTCGGCGGCGCAGGCAACCTGGAAGTGCGGCCCGGCGTGACTTACGCGGAGAGCATTCCGCGGGTTTTCTACTGGTTCGTTCCCGGCGAGCTCAAACGGGAAATCGCGGGGCACCGGATGGCGCTGTCGTACCTGGCCACCGTGTGCGACGTCGACTGGACGTACTTGAGCCCGCCGAAGCGCTTCAGGCCGGGCCGGCGGACCGGCCGCTACCGGCTCGGCGGCATCGAACTGCCGGTCGATCCGGACGGCAGGAGCCGCATCAGCATGGAAGACTTCGCCGTCGCGATGCTGGACCTGGCCGAGGCGGGCGGACATCGTCACCGGCACCTGTCCGTCGTCGCCGACTAATGGGCCTGTCCGTCGGGTCGCCGGAACACAAGTGATATAGTTTCGGCGCGGTTGCCGGATTGTCGGCGGCTGGCATCGCGTGTCGAAACGAGGGGTGGATACGGCAATGTGGGAACGGGCGACAACCTACTTGTTCACGCTCGGTGAGAGGGTGGTCCAGTACCTGGGCGACCCGTCGGTCACGTACCAGCTCGCAATCATCGCCATCCTCTTCCTGCCGGCCTGGCTGGTGTCCCTGCGGGTGAAGCCGAAGCTCGAGGCCCGTGCACGCGAGATCAAGGGCCGGCGCGGGCTGCTGCGCGTCATCGTGTCTTTCCTGCGGCGCACGGAATGGCTGTTCTTCGCGCTGTTCCTGAGCATCGCCTACGTCGCGACCAGCGTCGCGGGCTGGCCGGGCCGCAATCACCTTATCTATAGCGCGATGCTTCTGTCCGGCACCTGGTTTGCGATCAATGTCGTGTCGCACGTCATTCGCAGCCGGCTCGTCGCCAAGACGTTCGCCTGGGTCGCCTGGCTCTACGTAGCGACGGCCATCTTCGGCATCTCGGACGACATAGTCGCGTTCCTGGACTCGACGCGCGTCGGGCTCGGCGGCGGCATCTCGCTGATCGCGATCCTGAAAGGGATCCTGCTGTTCGGCGCGCTGCTGTGGGGGTCGTTCATGTTCGGCAGTTTTGCCGAGAAGCGCATCAGCAATATCGACGAACTGACCCCGTCGCTGAGGGTGCTGATCGGCAAGATCGTGCGCATCAGCCTGATCGTGCTCGCCGTCATGATCGGCATGTCGACGCTGAACATCGACCTCACGGCGCTCACGGTCCTGTCCGGTGCCGTCGGCGTCGGCCTCGGCTTCGGCCTGCAGAAGGTCGTGTCGAACTTCATCTCCGGCATCATCATCCTGCTGGACGAGTCGATCAAACCCGGCGACACGATCACGCTGGGCGAGACGTTCGGCTGGATCCGCGAGCTCCGCGCCCGTTTCGTGTCCGTTGTCACGCGCGACGGCCGCGAGTTCCTGATTCCGAACGAGGACTTCATCACGACCCAGGTGATCAACTGGTCGTTCTCGGACCGCTTCGTGCGCCTCGACGTGGCGTTTGGCGTCTCCTACGAATCGGACCCGCACGAAGTTTCGGCGCTGGCCATCGAGGCGGCGGCGTCCGTGGACCGGGTTGCCGCGTCGGGCAAGCCGCCAGTGTGCTGGATGACGGAGTTCGGCGATTCGTCGATCAACTTCCTGCTGCGGTTCTGGATCGACGACCCGCAACAGGGACTCACGAACGTGCGCGGCAAGGTGCTGCTCGCCGTGTGGGACAAGTTCAAGGAACACGGCGTCAACATCCCGTTCCCGCACCGCGAGATCATCGTCAAGACCCCGATCGAACTGCACGGGGCCACCGCCGGCGCAGAGCGCACCGCCGCCGATTAGCGGACGGCACGCGGGCGTAAGGGCCGCGCAGCGTCGGCCGGGTTCCCGCACCCTGGCGCGCCAACCGGCGCATCATCTTGCCTTGCGATGCCCGCTACGCGGGCAATCCTGCGTGCCGGGCGCATATCGCCCGGGATTCCGCCAGGCGCGCTGCGCGCCTTCGGTGTCGATATAGCAACAGTTGCGGTAACGCAATCATCATGGTAAGTTCGCCCCTCACGAACGAGAGGAGAGACAGGCATGTGGCGTTTGCTGATGACGACACTGGCCGCCGTTTTCGTGCTGGCGGCCTGCGACGCGAACGAAGGCCCGGCCGAGCGCGCGGGCGAAGAAGTCGACGAGGCCATGGACGAGGCCGGCGACACGATGGATGACGTTGCCGACGAGGTGGAAGAAGCCGCCGAGGACGTCAACGACGAGCTGCACCAGTAGCCGCCACCGGCGGCCGCTGCAGGCACCGCCATGTTCGGCGTCGACATCGACTGGCGCGAGGTCGCCAACAACCTGACGCACCTCGGCGTGGCCTACGCGCTGGCGCTGCCGGTCGCCTGGGACCGCGAGAAGTCGACGCGCAGCGCCGGCCTGCGTACGTTTCCGCTGGTCGCCGTCGCCGCCTGCGGCTACACGCTGGTCGGGCTTTCCGTGCTGACGTCGACCGAAGCGGAGTCGCGGGTCATCCAGGGCATCCTGACGGGCATCGGCTTCATTGGCGGCGGCGCCATACTGAAGAGCAACGGCACCGTTCGGGGCACGGCGACCGCCGCCAGCATCTGGAACACGGGTCTGATCGGCGTTGCCGTGGCGTTCAGCCGCTACGAGATCGCGCTGCTGATGTCCGTCATCAATTTCCTGACCCTGCGATACGCCACGCACTTCAAGGAGCGGTCCGCGGACGAGACCGACTGACCGGCCCGCGGCCCTCCGGCACGCAACGTGGCCCGAGATCATGAACATCGAACGCATACTCATCGACGTCGATCCCGCACAGCAGAACCGGGCGGCCATCGAGCGCGCCGCCCTGGTGGCGGAAGCCACCGGCGCCACGGTCGAGCTGTTCGTCTGTGACTACCAGCATTGGCTGGCCGGCGGTCCCGGCGAATCCGAGACGCGCGTGCGCCGTTCCCGCGAGAGCTATCTTCAGGAAATGCGTGACTGGGCGGGAGAACTGGCGGCGCCGCTCGCGCAGCGAGGCCTGAACGTCGTCACGCATGCCGCCTGGCAGTACCCGCGCTACGACGCGCTGATTCGCCGGGCCGAGGAGACCGGCGCGGACCTGGTCGTGCGCGTCGCGAGCCACCCGTCACGGCTGGCGCGCCTGTTCCTGACCGCAACGGACTGGGAGCTGATTCGCCGCGCGCCGCAGGCGCTGTGGCTCGTGCAGGGCGAACAACCGGTACCGACGCGCGGCAACATCCTGGCGGCCGTCGATCCGGGGCACCCGAACCAGCGCAAAGCGGAACTCGACACGCACGTCGTCGGCGCGGCGGTCACACTGAACCGCATTCTGGGTGGCGACCTGCGGCTGTTCAACGCCTACGTGCCGCCGACGGCCGTGACGTCGGTGCCGATCGCCGCCGGTGCCGGCGCGTCCGCCGCACCCGTGCCGCGCGTGGACGAGGACCTGGTCGACGCGGTCCGCGACATGCACGCGTCGCGACTCCGGGAGCTCGCGCGCCGTTTTGGCATCGACGGGTCCCGCACACAGCTCGCCGTCGGTGATGCCGCGCGCGAGATCGCCGACACGGTCGGCAAAGAGGGCATCGGCATCGTCGTCGTGGGGGCCCTGTCACGCAACTGGCTGCAGCGCTGGCTCGTGGGCAGTACGACGGAGGCCGTGTTCAATGCCGTGGATTGCGACGTGTTCGTCGTGAAACTGGAAGACAACGAGGAAGAGGAAGGAGGAAAGGACGCCTGACGGCGCAAGAAACCTATGTGTGGAATAGCAGGAGAAATACGCCTGGATGGCAAGGATGCGTCGATGTCGGCGGTCGCACGGATGGCCGAGGTGCTCGCGCCCCGGGGGCCGGATGACGACGGCACGGCGGATCTGGGCTGGGTGGCCTTCGGGCATCGGCGCCTGAAGATCGTCGACCTCAGCGACCGCGCGGCGCAGCCGATGAAGGACGACGACACCGGCTGCGTGATCGTGTTCAACGGCTGCGTCTACAATCACGACGAATTGCGGGCAGACCTCGAGAAGCGCGGCCACCGCTTCTTCTCGCGCAGCGACACCGAGGTGATCCTGCGGGGTTACATCGAGTGGGGCCGCGACTGCGTGCTGAAGATGAACGGCATGTTCGCGTTCGCGATCTTCGATCCGCGCGACGAGCAGGTGTTCCTCGCCCGCGACCGGCTCGGCATCAAGCCGCTGTACCTGCGCCGCGAACCGGGCTGTGTGCGCTTCGCCTCCTCCCTGCCCGCGCTGTTGGCCGGCTCCGACGAGCCGGTGTCCATCGACGCGGTCGGGCTGCACCACTACATGAGCTTCCACTCGGTCGTGCCGGCACCGCGTACGATCATCTCCGAAGTGCGCAAACTGCCGCCGGCGAGCCGCGTCGTAATCGACCGCAACGGCTGCGAAGCGGTCGAGACCTGGTGGCAGCCGTCGTTCCGCCGGGATCCCGCCGAGGCCGACACGGACTTCGGCGAGTGGCGTGAACGGACGACCGCGGCGCTGAACGAGGCCGTTCGCCGCCGGCTGACCGGCGACGTTCCGGTCGGCGTGCTGCTCTCCGGCGGCCTCGATTCCAGCCTGATCGTCGGCCTGCTGGCGCAACACGGGCAGAAGGGCCTGAAGACGTTTTCCGTCGGCTTCGAGACGCGCGAGGACGAGGAGGGCGACGAGTTCCGCTACTCGGACGTCATCGCCGAGCATTTCGAGACCGATCACCACCAGATTCGCGTGCCGTCGGGCGAGCTGCTGCAACACCTGCCGGACTGCATCCAGGCGATGTCCGAGCCGATGGTCAGCCACGACAACATCGCGTTCTACCTGCTGAGCCGCGAGGTGTCGAAGCACGTCAAGGTGGTGCAGAGCGGCCAGGGCGCGGACGAGATCTTCGCCGGCTACCACTGGTACCCGCCGATGATGGACAGCCGCACGCCGCTCGACGACTACCGCGCCGTGTTCTTCGACCGGGACCACGCGGAATACCGGCGGGCGGTCGACGGGCGCTACGATCCCGGCGACGCGAGCTCCGCGTTCGTCGAGCAGCATTTCGCGCTCGCCGACGCCGAGCTGCCGATCGACATGGCGATGCACCTCGACACCACGGTCATGCTCGTCGAGGACCCGGTGAAACGTGTCGATAACATGACGATGGCCTGGGGACTTGAAGCGCGCGTCCCGTTTCTTGATCATGAGCTGGTGGAGCTCGCAGCCCAGATCCCGCCCGGCTACAAGGTGGACGGCGGGGGCAAGTACATCCTGAAGGAACTTGCCCGCGACGTGATCCCGGCGGCCGTCATCGACCGGCCGAAGGGCTACTTCCCGGTGCCCGAGCTCAAGTACCTGAGCGGCGGCAGCCTCGAATTCGTCAAGGACACTCTGAACAGCCAGGCCGCCAGCGGGCGCGGGCTGTTCAAACGCGCGTACCTCGACGACCTGATCGACGCACCGCACGAACACATCACGCCGCTGCGCGGCTCCAAACTCTGGCAGGTCGCGCTGCTGGAAGCGTGGCTGCAGCGCCACGTCGACAGGTAGCGAACGTGGCCAAGGACCGCACCCAGCACCGCATCGACCGCCAGGCCGCGCCGACGCTGCGGAACTGGGACGACCGGACCGGGCTCCGCGGCGAGCGCGTCGACTCGGAATCGGTGGTGGACTGCGGCTGGGGACGGCTGATCTTCGCGCACACGTTCGTCGACAACCAGCGCCTCGCCGAGGCGATCTGCGACGAGCCGCCGAAACAGCGCAATATCGCGCTGTACATCAAGGACCCGCATGTCGTCCTGTCGCTCCGGCCGCAGGAGTTGTTCCTCGACCCGTCGCACACTTACCGGCTGTGGCTGTACAACTACCGCAGCTCGCGCGTTCGGCCGAAGGGCTTTCGCATCCGGCGGATGCAGGACGAGTCGGACGCACAGGCGGTCGGTCAGCTGCTCGCGAGCCGCGGGATGGTGCCGGTGGACCCAGATTTCCTGTCGAAGCAGATCTCGTCGCGGGTGCTGACGCATTTCGTCGCCGAGGACATCGCCGAGCAGCGCGTGATCGGCACCGTCATGGGCGTCGACCACAAACGCGCGTTCGACGACCCGGAAAACGGCGCGAGCCTGTGGGCGCTGGCCGTGGATGCCCAGGCGACGCACCCGGGCATCGGCCGCGCGCTGACCAGCTTCCTGGCGGATCACTTCGCCGCGCGCGGCCGTGACTTCATGGACCTCTCCGTCATGCACGATAACGAGGCGGTGATCGGGCTGTACGACAAGATGGGTTTCCAGCGGATTCCCGTGTTCTGCATCAAGAAGAAGAACGCGATCAACGAGCCGCTGTACGTCGGCAGCGACAGCCGCGCGAACAAGCTGAACCCGTACGCACGCATCATCGTCGACGAGGCGCGACGGCGCGGCATCACCGTGAACCTGCTCGACCCGGAGAACGGCTACTTCTCGCTCCGGGTCGGCGCGCGGAGCATCGTGTGCCGTGAATCGCTGAGCGAACTGACGACGGCCATCGCGATGAGCCGCTGCGACGACAAGAAGGTTACGGTCCGACGGCTGCGGGGAGACGGACTGTACGTGCCGGCGAGCCAGCTCGCCGGCGACGACGATGACAACCGCGCGTTCCTGCGCGAGTACGGCATCATCGTCGTCAAGCCCGTCAAAGGCGAGCAGGGCAATGGCGTCAGCGTCGGGATCGCCACCGAGGCCGACATGCAGTCGGCGATCGAGGGTGCACGGCGCGTGTGCGACGAGGTCCTGCTCGAGGCCTACCTCGAGGGGCAGGACCTGCGCATCATCGTCATCGACGGCAAGGTCGTCGCGGCGGCAATCCGCAAGCCCGCCGAGGTGGTGGGCAACGGCACCGCGACCGTGGCCGAGCTGATCGAGAAGCAGAGTCGCCGGCGCGAAGCTGCCACCGGCGGCGAAAGTCGCATACCGGTCGACGATGAGACCCGGCGCTGCCTGCGCCGTGCCGGCGTCGAATTCGACACGGTGCCGGAGGAAGGCCGCGTGATCCGGGTTCGCGACACGGCGAACCTGCACACCGGCGGCACGATGCACGACGTCACGGACCAGCTGCATCAGGCGCTGATCGATGCGGCCGAGCGTGCCGCCCGTTCCCTTAACATCCCGGTGGTCGGCCTCGACATGATCGTCGAGGCGCCCGACCAGCCCACGTACTGGATCATCGAGGCCAACGAACGCCCGGGCCTCGCGAACCACGAGCCGCAGCCCACGGCCGAGCGCTTCGTGGACCTCCTCTTTCCCCAGACCGCAACGAACCAGCAGGACTCATGAAGAAATTCACCCCGGACATGGACTACGTCCGCCGCATTCTCCTGGAACTCCTCGCCATCCCGAGCCCGGCCGGCTTCACCGACGAAGCGGTGCGCTACACCTGTAACGAGCTCGAGCGCCTCGGCATCCCGTTCGAGATGACGCGCCGCGGCGGCATTCGCGCCGACCTCAAGGGCCGCATCTACAGCCCGGACCGCTCGATCGTCGCGCACCTCGACACGCTCGGTGCGATGGTGAGCGGGCTCAAGGACAACGGTCGGCTGCGTCTGACCCCGATCGGCACCTGGTCGAGCCGCTTCGCCGAGGGCGCGCACGCCACGATCTACACCGACGAGGGCAAGTTCGAGGGGACGATCCTGCCGATCAAGGCCGCGGGGCACGTCTACAACGAGGAGATCGACGAGCTGCCCGTGACCTGGGACAACGTCGAGCTGCGCGTCGACCACCCGGTCTACAGCGCCGGCGACCTGTCGGATCTCGGGATCAATGTCGGCGACATCATCTCGATCAATCCCGGGACGCGCATGACGGACACCGGCTTCATCTGCTCGCGCTACCTCGACGACAAGGCGGGCGTGGCCGTGATGCTCGGCGTGGCGCGCGAGATCGTCGAGCGCGGCATCGAGCTGCCGATGGACTGTCACCTGCTGTTCACGATCAGCGAGGAGGTCGGCTCCGGCGCGTCGGCGATTCTCCACGGCGACGTCGCGGAAATGCTGACGATCGACGCGGGCCCGGCGGCGCCCGGCCAGAACACGGACGAGTTCGGCGTGACCGTGTGCATGAAGGATTCTTCGGGGCCGTTCGACTACCACCTGACGCACAAGCTGCTGCGGCTTTGCGCGGAGCACGACATACGCCACAAGCGCGACGTGTTCCGCTACTACCGCTGCGACAGCGCGTCCGCGATCGAAGCCGGCAACGACATCCGCACGGCGCTCGTGTGCTTCGGGACGGACGCGACCCACGGCTTCGAACGCTGCCACGAGAAATCGCTCGAGGCGCTGGGCGAGTTGCTCAGCGTGTACATCCAGGCCGACCCGACGGCACAAAGCGATGCCGAGACGATGCACAGTTCGCTACGTGAGCAGCCGCGCCTGCCGGTCTGACGACAGGCGCGGCATTTGACGCCGCCGTCGGTGCGCCACATCATTGCTGGCTTCTGATACGGAGCCTGCCCACGTGATGCATCGAATCCCGAGCACGATCCTGCTGGCGACCTGCCTCGTCATTGCCGCCGGTTGCGGCAAATCGTCCCCCGAATCCGCGACGCTGGTTCTGACCAATGCGTCGGTGTACACGGCGGATGCCAGTCACTCCGTGAGCGAAGCGCTCGCCGTCCGGGGCGACACGATCGTGTACGTGGGCGATGACGAAGGCGCCGCGGCGTTCGTGGGTGACGACACCGTCGTGCGCGACATGGGCGGCGCGATGCTGATGCCCGGCCTGCACGACATGCACATTCACGCGCTCGGTATCGTCGAACCCGACTCCTGCGACCTGAAGTCCACGGCGTATACGCTCGAGGGGCTGGTACCGGTGTTACAGCAGTGCATCGAGGATTTCGAGGTGGCGCCCGGCGAATGGCTGATCGTGCTGCAATGGGCGTTCTCGCAGGGCAACCAGCCGAGCGCGGACTACCCGAACATGCGTGTGGCGCTCGACGCCGTGTCGACCGAGCACCCGATTTTTCTTTACGGCGACGACGGGCATCACGGCGCGGCGAACAGCCTCGCGCTGGCCATGGCGAAGACGCTGGATGGACGCGACGTGCCGATCAACGCCGAGACACTCGCCGGCGAGTACGCGGATTTCCGCTCGATGTTCGGCGTTGGCGCCGATGGCGAGCCGACGGGCGGCGTCAACGAAGAGGCGCGGCTGCTGATCCGGGCATCGTGGTTCGAGGACATGCTCGGCATGTCCGGCGACCTCGACGACACGCTGACGCGTGCGAATGCGAAGCTCGCCGCAAACGGCATCACGACGATCCAGGACGCCATCGTCACACCCGATACACTCGCCGCCTACGGCCGGCTCGAAGAGCGAGGCGAGATGACGTTCCGGTTCCGCGCCGCGATGGGCGAGCCGCCGGAGAGCGACGTCGATGCGATCGACGCGCACCTGGCCGCACTGGTCGAACTGCGGGACCGGTACGCGGATAATGAACTGGTGCACGCCGACGGCGTCAAGCTGTTCGCCGACGCCGTGCTCGAGGGCAATCCGCTGACGTCGCCGCCCACCTTGCCGGTCGCCGCCACGATCGGCGGCTACCACCAGCCAATATTCGGCGGCAGCATCGAAGACGGCAGCTTCGACGTCGTGGGCTACGTCGACCAGGACCGGGAGGTATGCCAGCAGGTGCGCGAGCAGCCGGAGGCCTATGCCGGCGCGGACCGCATCGATTCCTTCGTCGCCGAGTACGGTTTCTACCCGGTCCAGTGCCACCCGCAGAGCGGCTCGCTGGCCCGCTCCGAAGACTTCCTGCGGGCCTACATCCGCAAGGCGACGGAGGCCGGGTTCCACGTGCACGTGCACGCGCTGTCGGACAAGGCCGTGGAAGTGGCCGTGGACGAGCTCGCGAAGGTAAAGGACATCGCGGACCGGAACGGCACGTCACAGAGTCTCGCGCACGTCCAGCTGGCGGCGCCGGCGGACCAGGCGCGCATCGGCGAGCTCGGGATCTCCGTCGTGTTCACGTTCGTATGGGCGACGCCCGGGCTGCCCTACGACATGATGGTCATCCCGTTCATCGAGAAGGTCGACGGCATCGCCGACCTGTACGATCCCGAGTCCTATTACATGCAGAACGTTTACCCGGCGAAGACCATCCAGGACGCCGGCGGCAACCTCGTGAACGGCAGTGACGCGCCGGTCGGCAGCCGCGATCCAATGCCGTTCGTCAGCCTGTTGCAGGCCATTGCCCGCAGCGACGGCGAGACGGTGCTGAACGCGGACCAGCGCATCGACATCCATTCCGCGATCGCCGCGTTTACGATCAACGGCGCGCGCCTGTTCGGGCACGACGATCGCGTCGGCAGCCTGGAGGTCGGCAAGAAAGCGGACCTGATCGCGCTCGACCGGAACATCGTCGAGCTGGCCGAATCCGAACGCGCGTATGAGATCGCCGAAACGCAGGTCACGCTGACGGTGTTCGACGGCGACGTCGTGTTCGAGGCGGCGACGGATTGATGCCGGCCGGTCAACGCCGGCTGAGCAGGTTGTCGAGGTAGCGGTACGCGGCGTCGTCCGGCGACTGCACGAGCCAGAACAGCGCCTGCTCGCGGACGTCGCGGCTGCGGCCGCGGTCTTCGAGGATCGCGGTCAGCGCCTTCAGCGCAGCGCCATCCTCGTGCATGGAGATGGCCAGCAGCGCTTCCTCGCCGGGATCGTCGTCCGCGACCTGCGCGGTGAGCCACGCAATGCTCTCGGCCGTGGCGATCGTGCCGACCTCGTGTACCGGCCCGTCGGTCTCGACCGGGCAGGCGGCACTCACCGAGCGGATGTCCCGCACGCGGCCGCCCTTCACTTCGACGAAGACCTGCAGTGTGCCGGACGACACCTCGCACTCCGTTTCGAGCGTGAGGCCGTCGCCGCCGCCGAGGCGGCAGCCGGCACGGCCGCGGCCCCGATCGTGCCAGCGATAGCAGCAGGCACTTTCGCCCTGTGTGCCGGCCGGCACCTCCCAGCGATGCCAGCCGTCACGGTCGAGGTCGACGGGCGACGCGCTACGGCTGTCGGCTGCGGCGGAGAGCAGCAGGACGGCAAGCGCGAGGCCCGTCCGGTCGCCCCGGCGGCTCACAGGCCGCCGTCCAGGGCCGAGTCGATGATGCTCCACACCTCGTCGCTGTCCATGATGACGAGCTGCTCGAGGAGTTCCTTTTTCTCCGCGGCGTCGGTGCTCGAACGGTAGAGTTCGAGCACGCCGTCGTCGTAACCCGAGATCAGCATGCCGTCGAGTGCGGCTTCGCGAATATCGTCCGAACCGGCGTTGCGATAGATGTCGACCAGCTTTTCGTCGTGGCCGCCGACGATGCCCAGCGCCTCGATAGCCTGTACCTGGTTGTCCTCGTTGCTGCCGTCCTGCGCGATTTCGAGCAGTGTCTCGGCGTCACCGGAGATGATCAGCGCATCGATGTAGGCTTCGCTCACGCCCCGTGCTTCCCGCAGCCGCTGCAGCTGTGCGCGCGCGCCCATTGCTCCCAGCGTGTCGACCGCGTCCTCGAATTCATCCTCGGTCGCAGCGTTCACGGCGAGCTGGTAGACGGACTCCTTGTCGCCGGCGATGAGAAAGGCCTCGAGGACCGCTTCGCGCACGTCCTCGTCGTCGGCGTCGTACAGCGACGTAAGTTGGGTGAGCGCGTCGCCCTTGCCGCTGATACCGATCATGCGAATCGCCTCGAAGCGCAGATCGCCGTCACCGGATCGCGCCGTCTCGAGGATCAGGTCCTGCGCCTCCCTGCGGTCGATCTGGCTCAGGACGAACAGCGCGCTCTCCTTGATGTCGTCGCTGTAGTTGCCTTTCAGGACTTTCGTCGCCAGCGGGAGCGCGCGTTCCGGCGGTGCCGTGATCAGCGCCTCGACCGCGGCCATCTGCAGTTCCTCGCGGTCGCGATCGGCGTCCTGGGACCAGGCCACGACCGGGCTTGCCAGAAGCAGCACGAACAGCAGCGTCTTCGTCAGTGTCTTCATGTTCACGTTTCCTGTTCCGTGTTTCGTGCAGTTTGAGATGCTTCGCGCGTGACTTTGGTTAGCATCACGTTGAGCTCGAACTCCAGCTTTTCGCGCAGGGCCGCGGACTCTTCCGCGCTGATGTCTTCGTTGGCGAGACGCGCAAGGATCGGCTCAAAGGCACGCAGCACTCGCGCGAGCTGCGGCGCGTCGTTCTCCATCGCGAGCTTTGCGAACAAGCGGTTCTGCGCGATCAGGTCGCGAATCATTTGCGTGCGTTCGCCATTGCCGGTGTCCGGCAGGTCCTGGAGACCGAGCTGGCTCTCGCGGAAGTAGACCTGGAGGCTGCGCGTGAACGGCGAGGCGGCGGAGGGGGCCGGTTCGGCGATCATCGCGACGGGTACCCCGGCTGGTGCGACCGGGACGTCCTGCCGCGTCGCGAGGCCGATCCCGATCGCAACGGCGGCCGTGACCGCGGTGCCGAGCAGGAACGAGAGGAAGTGCACGCGAGAGCGCGGTGCCGGGCGGCGGCCGTGCTCGAGCTTCGCCGCGCGATCGATCGTCGCCTGGAACCGGGCGAGACGGTCCGGCGCCAGCGGCGGGGCCGGTGCGTCAGCTATCGCGTCGAGGTCGTCGCACAGGCGCCGGTAGCGCGCGGCGAGCGAGGCATCGTCGGCGAGCGCGTGCCGAATGGCCCGGGCTTCCTCGTCCGGCAGCTCGGCGTAGTGGTACAGCAGCAGGGTTTCGTCATTCATGGGTTGACCCTCGCGAATTCCGGCAGGTCCGCGCGCAGCTTGTGCACCGCGCGGAACACCGCCTGCTTGATCGTGCCGACACTGGTATCCAGTTCTTCGGCGATTTCCTTCAGGCGCCACTGCTCGACGTGCTTCAACACGAAGCAGATGCGCTCGATGTCCGACAGGCGGCGCATCGCCTGCGTCACGCCGGCGTCGAGTTCCTCGAACTCGCGGGCGGACTCCGGCGACGTGCTGTCGTCACCCGGTTCGATGTCGAGCGGGACGAACAGTCCCGGCTTCTGCCGCCTCAGCAGCTGCAGTGCCGCGTTGATCGCGATGCGGTGTATCCACGTGTCGAGACGGGCGCCCTGTTCGAACTGGTGGCGCTTGTCCCAGGCCGACAGCAGTGCGTCCTGCACCGCGTCCTCGGCCAGGTCCGGGTTGCGCGTGATCTTCAGGCACGCCGCGAACCAGCGATCGGCACGCGCCGAGATCGCCTGCTGAAAGTCGGCGCGCGTCGGCGCCGTGTGTCCGGGAACTGCCACCATCGTCCCTTGGATGCGGGAGCGTGGCGATAGGTTAGCAGGCGGGCTAGCCGTCGGCGGTACAGCCGGGCGAGACCCGGTAACGGGGCGCGCCGCCATCGAAGTCCTCCGGCCGCAACCGGTCCTGTTGCTCGAGCCAGTGGACGAGGGCATCCCGGGTCCGGGGCAGCCTGTCGTCGATGGCGGCGTCCGGTCGCGGCAGCACCGGGTCGAGTATCCCGTCGCCGCCCAGAAGCAGAAAGTCGTTGACGACGACCCGCAGCCGGTCCGTCGGCTGCACCATTTGTCCGTCGTCCCGCAGGATGTCGATTCGCATGTCGTCGCCGTCGCACGTGGCGGTGACCCGGGCGCCGGCGAATCCCGCGCGCCGGTGCGGCTTGCGGACCTGTGCGGCGAAGACCTCGGCCAGTTCCGCGCCCGACAGCTCGAGAATCACCGTGCGATTGTCGAAGGGAGATGCCTGGTACACGGCACCGAAGGTCAGTTCGCCGGCGGGAAGCGTCGCACGCAGACCGCCCAGGACATTGAGGATCGCGATGTCGGCGTCGAGCGTCTCGCGCAGGGCTTCGGTCACGAGGTTGCCGAGGGCCGAATCGGGCCCGCCCTTCAGCGTGAACGGGGTGGTCAGCACGACGCCCAGCGATCGGTTCTGCAGGGCGGCCGCCGCGGCCACGGCACGCTCGGCAACAGCCTCAACCGCCGGGTCCGGCCGAACGGGCCGTCCAGCGTAGGTCGCGCGCCGGACGCCGGGCCCGCCGGGGTTGAGCCAGGCGCAGGAACCGTCGTTCACGAAGACGAACGGGCACAACGGCTGCGGTGGGTATACCTGCACGTTACGGACGTCGCCGGACGCCCGATCGATATCGAAGTCCACGCGGCCGAACGCGCGGGTGCTCGAGTAACTCGACGTGATCGGCGTCCCGTTCACGACGTGCGCGATGCCATTGTGCTTGTGGCCGCCGATGATGTGATCGACGAGGCCGGCCGGGAGTGCCCGGGCGAGTGCGAAGATCTCGCTGTCCGGGTCGCAGGACGACAGGTCGGTCGGCTGCTCGAAGCGCTCGCAGTAGCCGCCGGCATGTGCTGCAACAACGACGAGATCGGCCCCGTCTGCGCGCAGACGGCGCGCCTCGCGAACGACGGCGTCGGCAAGCGGCGTAACCTGCAGGTCGCTGACGTTCGACGCGATCGTGGTGGCGAGAACCTCGGTCGTGACGATGCCGACGATGCCGATACGAATGCCGGCGGTTTCGACGATCACCGACGGACGGACGTTGTCCCATGCTGGCGGGTGTCCGCTGTCCGCAAGGACGAGGTTCGCGGCGAGGAGCGGGAATGCAGCTTCGCCGGCCCGGGCGCGCAAGGCACCCCGCGGGTCGTCGTCGGGTGATGCGGGAATCGTCGCTGCGCCTTCCGGCCCGAAGTCGAATTCGTGGTTGCCGACCGCCGCGGCCCCAACGCCGAGCGCGTTGAAGGCGGCGACGACGGAGGCACCCTCGTCGAGGTTGGACTCGAGCGTTCCCTGCCACATGTCGCCGGCATCGACGAGCAGCACCGCGTCCGTTGTGCCCGATGCGCGCAGGGCGTTCACGTAGCCGGAATACGTCACCAGCCCGCCGTGCCCCTCCGATGCGGCAAGGCGACCGTGGACGTCGTTGGTGCCGAGAATCGACACCCGTACCGTCCGGGATTCGTCCGGCGGCGCGCTGCCGGTGCCGGCGCAGGCGGCCAGCAGGAGCGTGGTCGCGGCGGCAAACGCGGCCGCAATGTGTGGCCGAACGTGGCGGGCTTCCGACATACGGGTGACTTCCGGCGATGCTATTCTTCGGTGATTCTGCGGAACCCGGTCGCCACTTTCCACCCGGCAAGCCGCATACGCACAGGAGAGGAAACATGTTACGGACCGCAATCGTCCTGTTCGGACTGCAGACGATGCCGGCGCTGGCGGCCGACACGCTGCCGGACGTCACTCACGACGGGCTGAAGCGCCATGCCAGTGACGCGGCGGCGGCCGTGTACCTCGCCGACGGCGCAACGCTGAAACCGTACACGCGCATCCTGCTGGTCGATTGCCAGGTCGCGTTCCAGAAGGACTGGCAGCGGGAACACAACATGAACGTGGCGTCCGATCGCCAGGTCGTGACGGCCAATGACATGGTGCGGATCCGGGAGGCACTGGCGGCCGAGTTTCGTCGCGTCTTCGTGGACGAGCTGCAGACGAACGGCGGCTACGAGATCGTGGATGCCGCGGCGGAGGACGTGCTGATCGTGCGCCCTGCGATCATCAACCTGGTGGTCAACTCGCCGGTGCCGAATCCGGGGATGAAGATCCGGACCAATTACGTGTCGGCGGGCGCGATGACGCTGTACATGGAGCTCTACGACTCGGCGAGCGGCACGATCCTCGCGCGCATCATGGATCCCGAGGTGTCGAAGGATGCCCGCTTCGAGACGCGCAATGCCGCCGTGGTCAATCAGCAGGAGGCCGACAAGATCCTCGGCCAGTGGGCGAGGTCGCTGCGGGAGCAGCTTGACGCCGCGCGCGAGTAGCGCGCGGCGCCGGCACCGCCATCAGGATTTCGACGCCGCGAAGATCGACGCGATTGACGCGTCCAGCGTGGCATTGAACTCCGCGTCGCTCTGCTGCGCGGTCAGCCCCTCGGACAACGCCCGCGAGAAACTCGCGACCATGCCGCGGTTGCGCGCCAGCCGGTCGTTCGCTTCATCGCGCGAATAACCGCCGGACAGCGCCACGACGCGCACACAGTTCTGGTGTTCGATGCAGTCGCGGTACAGGTTGTCCTTCTCGGGAAGCGTCAGTTTCAGCATCACGAGCTGGTCATCCAGCTTGTCGAGGTGCTCCATGATCTGCCGACGCAGGATCAACTCGGCCTCGGCCTTGTCGGGGCAATGGATGTCCACTTCGGGCTCGATGATCGGCACGAACCCGGCGGCGACGATCTGCCGACCGATGTCGAACTGCTGGTCCACGATCGCCGCGATGCCCTTCGGGTTCGCCTGCTTGATGACGGAGCGCATCTTCGTGCCGAAGATGCCGTTCTTCTTCGCCTTGCCCAGCAGCTCGGCGAGGTCGGGCATCGGCTTCATGAGCTGTACGCCCTGGTCCTCGGCGTCGAGGCCCTTGTCCACCTTCAGGATGGGGACGACGTTTTTCACGTCCCAGAGGTAGCTCGCCGTCGGCTGGCCCTCGATCTCCCGGTCCATCGTATTCTCGAACAGGATCGCGCCGAGTATGCGATCGCCGCCGAACGCGGGTGACGTGATGATGCGGGTCCGCATCTGGTGCACTACGTCGAACATCTCGTCTTCGTTCGACCAGGCATCCGCGCTGACGCCGTAGAGGCCGAGCGCTTTCGGCGTGCTGCCGCCGCTCTGGTCCAGCGCCGCGATGAATCCCGGGGCGTTCCTCATCTTGTCCAGTTGTTTTTTGAAGTTATTCACGTTGCCTCTCGCCGTGTTGGGACTGGGTCGAAAAGAGTGCGGAATTGTACAACATGCCGCCGACGTCATGCGGCCGTAGGGCTGCCGACGGCCGATTCGCGTATGCTCCGCGCGTGGAAATCGGGGCACTCGACAACCTCCGGATCGTGCTCGACCCGGCCGGGCAGGCCGGCATTGCGGGCGCCATCGTGCTGCTCATGTTCAGCATCGCGCTGGGGCTGCGCGTCGCGGACTTCGTCGCACTGGCTTCCGCGCCGCGGCTGTTTGCCGGCGGCTTCGTCGTCCAGGTGATCGGCCTGCCGTTCGTCACGTGGCTGGTACTCCGCATCGTCGACGTCCCTGCGTCCGTCGCGCTCGGCATGCTGGTGGTTGCCTGCTGCCCCGGCGGCGCCGTGTCCAACTTCCTCACCTGGCTGGCGCGCGGCAACGTTGCGTTCTCGGTGACGCTCACGGCAGCGTCCAGCGCGGCTGCCGCGTTGCTGACCCCGGTGTCGATCGTGTTCTGGTCCGGCCTGTACCCGCCGACCGCGGGACTGATGGACGACATCGCCGTGAGCCCGCTCACGTTCCTCGCGCAAACCACGGTCCTGCTGCTCGTCCCGCTCGTCGCCGGCATGCTCGTCGCACGCCGCTGGCCGGCGTTCGCCGCGCATATCCGGCGCAGCGCGGGCCGCGCCGGCAGCCTGCTGCTGTTCGGCGTCATCGCCTGGGGTACGTGGCAGTTCTTCCCGTATCTGCGTGCGGCGCTGCCGCTGCTCGTCACGATCGCGGTGTTGCACAATGCCCTCGCGTTCGCACTCGGCGCGCTCGCAGGGTTCGTCCTCAAGGCACCCGGCGACGTCCGGCGAGCGCTCACGTTCGAGGTCGGCATCCAGAATTCGGGTCTTGCGCTCGTCATCCTGCTCGGCCAGCTTCAGGGCCTCGGTGGCGCTGCCGCGATCGCCGGGGTCTGGGGCATTTGGCATATCGTCGCGGGCTTCATTATCGTGTCCGGTCTCAGGGCAGTCGACAGGTACAGGGGGGTGACATGACGCTCGATCTGAGAATCACCGGCGGCAGGATCTTCGACGGTGACGGCGGTGCACCGTACACCGCCGACATCGGCATTCGCGACGGGCGCATCGCTGAGATCGGGGCCTGCGGGCCGGCCCGCCGGACGATCGACGCGGCCGGCGCCATCGTGACGCCCGGCTTCATCGACCTGCACACGCACTACGACGGCCAGGTGAGTTGGGACGACACGCTGCAGCCGTCGGTGAACTTCGGGGTGACGATGGCCGTGCTCGGCAATTGCGGCGTCGGCTTCGCGCCGGTCCGGCCGCACGACCACGACCGGCTGGTGCGACTGATGGAGGGCGTCGAGGACATTCCGGGAACCGCGCTGCACGAAGGCATCACCTGGGACTGGGAAACCTTCCCGGAGTACATGGACCACATCGACAGCCGGCCGCACGCCATCGATTTCGCGACGATGGCCGTGCACGACCCCATCCGGGTCTACGTCATGGGCGAACGGGCCGTGTGCGACGAAGTGGCGACCGACGACGATATCCGGCGCATGCAGGCGCTCGTCGCCGAGGCGATGGACGCGGGTGCGGCGGGCTTTTCGACCGGCCGCAGCGACGTGCACAAGAGCGCGGACGGCGAGTGGACGCCGTCGTCGGAGGCTTCGCGCGCCGAACTCGTTGGCCTCGCGTCCGCGCTCCGGGGCCGCAAGGCCGGCGTGCTGCAGGCCGTCAACGACTTCAACCTCGAACGCGAGGGCGACCAGTTCGCCGACGAGTTCGGCCTGCTCGAGGCGTTTGCGCGGGCCGGCCAGCGGCCGTGTTCGATCAGCCTGATGCAGCGGGACTTCGCGCCGGACCAGTGGCGGCGGATTCTTGCCGAAACCGAGCGGCTGAATGCGGACGGCGTGGACTTCCGCGTGCAGGTGGCGCCGCGTGCGATCGGCGTGTTCAACGGCCTGCAGTGCACGTTTCACCCACTGCTTGCGCAGCCGAGCTACCTTGCAATCAAGGACCGGCCGCTGGCGGAGCGGGTGGCGGCCATGCGCGATCCCGATTTCCGGGCGCGCTGCCTCGCCGAGACGCCGGTGAAGTTGTCCGGACCGGGCTCGTCCGTGCCCCCGATCGTCGACCGGATCATCGGCGAAATCGACACGATCGCGTTCAAGCTGTTCCGGCTGGGCGAAAACCCGGATTACGAGCAGCCGGCCGACCGTTCGCTCGGCGCCGAGGCGAAGCGCGACGGCGTGCCGGTCATGGAAAAGCTCTACGACGTGTGCCTCGAACTCGACGGCACGCAGCTCATCTACTTCCCGATCTACAACTACACCGAGTTTTCCTACGACAACGTGCACACGATGCTGACGCACCCGAACGCGTTGCTCGGCCTGTCGGACGGCGGGGCGCACGTGGGCACGATCTGCGATGCAAGCTTTCCGGCCTACTTGCTGTCCCACTGGGCGCGCGATCGCGCGCGCGGCCGGCTGGCGCCGGAGCGCGCCGTGCAGATGCTGACGGCGGATGCGGCCGACTACCTGGGCCTCGCGGACCGCGGTCGCATCGTGCCCGGCCAGCGCGCGGACCTGAACGTCATCGATTTCGACCGTCTCGCGCTCGAGCCGCCGCGCATGGTGCGCGACCTGCCCGCGGGCGGCCAGCGGCTGCTGCAGTCGGCGCGTGGCTTCGTCGCGACCGTGGTCGGCGGGGAGGTCGTCGTCGACCGTGATCGCCTGACCGACGCCCGCCCGGGCCGGCTGGTGCGTTTCAACTGACCGGCGGCGCCCCGGGCGCGCCCGGGATGTTACCCTTGGCGGCCCTCTGGTACTGGCCAAGATCGTAGATGGACATCGACCCGACCGACTTCCGGCGCGCGCTTGGCTGTTTCCCGACCGGCATCGCGGTCGTGACGACGATTGACAGGGACGGCACGCCGGCCGGTATCACGGTATCGAGTTTCAATTCCGTGTCGCTCGAACCGCCGCTGATTCTCTGGAGCATCGACCGGACCGCGGCGAGCTATTCCGTATTTGCCGACGCGGAGCACTTTGCCGTGAACGTCCTGTCACGGACGGAACTGCCGCTCGTCTCGCGCTTCGCGCAGCCGGGTGGCGACAAGTTCACCGGCCTTACGATGCGGCGAGGCGTCGGCGGCGTGCCGATACTTCCGGATTTCGCGGCCTGCTTCGAGTGCGCGACGGAGCACCGCTACGACGGCGGCGACCACCTGATCCTCGTCGGCCGCGTGCTCGCGCTCGAGGATCACGACAAGGAGCCGCTGATTTTCCACCGCGGCCTGTACCACGAACGGGGCGGCGAACTGTAAATCCGTCGCCGGGTTTCAGGGTACTCAGAGCTCGTCGAGGCTCCCGTACACCGGCTTGCCGCCGAACAGCGTCAACAGCACTTTCGTATCGGAGATCGCCGTCGGCGCGATTGTCGTCAGGTCCTGGTCGAGCACGATCAGGTCGGCGAGCTTGCCCGCTTCGATGGAGCCCGTCGTGTCCTCCTGGTGATTGACGAACGCGGCGTTGATCGTGAACGCGTCGATGGCCTGTTCGATCGTGATGCGCTGCTCCGGCAACAGCACGCCGCCATCGTTGGTGATCACGTCCATGCGCGTGACCGCCGTTTCCATCTGCGCGAAGGGGTCCGCGGTCGATACCGACCAGTCGCTGCCGAACGCGATCATGCCGCCCGCGTCGACCACCGACTTGATTGGGTACAGCCACTTCGCGCGCTCCTCGCCGATGAACGGCACCGTGAGATCCGTGATGTAGAGATCGGGGTAGGCCCACAGCGGCTGGAAATTCGCGACGGTGTCGAGCGCGGCGAAACGCGGGACGTCGGCCGGGTCGATGACCTCGAGGTGCGAGATGTGGTGGCGGTGATCGCTCGGGCCGTTCGCGGTGCGGGCAGCCTCGATCGCGTCCAGCGACTGGCGGATCGCGCCGTCACCGATGGCATGGAAGTGCACCTGGAAGTCCTCGGCATCGAGCATCGTCACGACGTCCTTCAGGAATTCCGGCTCCACCATCGGGATACCCTTCGTGCCCGACGGCACGAGGTAGGGCTCCAGCATCACGGCCGTGTAATTCTCCATGACGCCGTCCTGCATGATCTTGACGCTGGTCGCGCGGATGTTGCCCTTCGTGAATCGCTCGCGCAGCGACTTGAGGTGCGGAATCTGTTCCTCGGTCTCGTCGCGTTCCCACCACAATGCCGCGACGGTGCGCAGGTCGAGTTCGCCCGCCGCGTCCATCTCCGACATGGCCGTGAGGTCGGCTTCGCTCGCGTACGCGACCTGCATCGACGTGATGCCGTAGGCGTGCAGCATGTCGCGCGCATAGCGCATGCCCTGCTTGAGCATTTCCGGTGTGGTTTCCGGCACGTGCTGCGCGACGAGGTAGATCGCGCCTTCCTGCAGGCTGCCGACGGGCTCGCCGGTCTCGGGGTCGCGGTCGATGATGCCGTCAACCGGGTCCGGCGTGTCCTTCGTGATGCCGGCGATCTCGAGCGCCGCGCTGTTCGCCCATGCGGAGTGGCCGTCGCGCGAGCTAAGGAACACCGGCCGGTCCGGCACGAGTTCGTCGAGAATGGCCTTGCTCGCTTTCGCGCCCGGGCCGAACGCGGCCATCGACCAGCCGCCTCCCAGTACCCACGGCACGTCCGGGTTCGCCTGCGCGTACTCGGCAATGCGCGTACGGTAGCCGGCGACGGTTTCGAACTCGTTCAGGTCGCAGGCGGAGGCCTCGACGCCACCCGAGATCGGGTGAATGTGGATGTCCTGGAAGCCCGGCAGTACCAGCCGGCCGCCCGCGTCGACGACCTGCGTGTCGCCGCCGACGAAAGCCTGAGCGCCATTGGCGTTGCCGACGTAGACGATACGATCGCCGTCGATCGCGACGGCCTCGGCGACCGTGCGATTGGTGTCCACTGTGTAGACCTTTGCGTTCGTCAGGACGAGGTCGGCGGCGTTCTCATTGACGGCGACGGCAGCGTCATCCGTGCCGCCGCAGGCGGCGAGGACGAAGAGCAGGGCGGAAGGCGGGACGGTTCGCAGGGCGCGCATACGGGGCTCCGGTGGGTGCGAGGGCGACCCGCCGACATTAGCAAGCCGGCCGCTTGCCTGTGAAGTATGCTCTGCGCCCATGGAGACGAATCGACCACAACCGGTCATTCTCGACGGCGGCCTCGCCACGCAACTCGAGGCGCAGGGGCACGACATCGACAACCCGCTGTGGTCCGCGGCCCTGCTGGTTTCGAACCCGGGGGCGATCGTCGATGCGCATCTTGCCTACTTGTCGGCGGGCGCCGAGATCGTGACCAGCGCCAGCTACCAGGCGAGCCGCGCCGGGCTGAACCAGCTCGGGTTTGCGGCGGCGGAGGCGGACCGGCTGATTGCCTCGTCGGTGCGGCTCGCGCGGGACGCGGCGGACAGGCACCGCGCGGACGGCGGGCACGCGGGCCGGGTGGCGGCCAGTGTCGGGCCGTACGGCGCGGTGCTGCACGACGGTTCCGAATACACGGGCGACTACGGCGTGCCGGCCGGCATCCTGCACCGCTTTCACGTGCCGCGCCTCGAGGTGCTGGACGGGGCGGGCGCCGACCTGCTGGCGGTCGAGACGATCCCGTCGGCGCTGGAGGCCTCCGTGCTCGCGGAACTGCTCGCGCAGTGCCGGACGCCGGCGTGGGTGTCGTTTTGCTGCCGTGACGGCGCGTCCCTGTCCGACGGTTCGCCGGTCGCCGACGCGGCGGCGCGATTCGCGCAACACCCGACCGTGTTCGGCGTGGGAGTCAACTGCACGGCACCGCAACACGTGTTGCCACTGATCGAGAAGCTGCGTCACGCCGCGCCCGACAAGGCCGTCGTGGTCTACCCGAATTCCGGCGAGACCTGGTCGGCAGACGGCAACCGCTGGTCGGGTGAAACGCAGCGCAGCGGTTTCGCGGACGCGGCTGCAAGCTGGTTCGATGCCGGCGCGACGCACATCGGGGGATGCTGTCGTGTCGGCCCCGCGAACATCGCTGAACTGCGGGCGCGGTGGCCGCTCTCTGCCGGTGCGTCGGCGGTGCAGAGCTGAACGGATTTTCGATACCGCCTATACTTTCCTGGCCGCATGTGCGGCGCTGCTTCGCGAAGTAGAGAGAGATGCTGTCCTTCAGTACGCTGGTCTGGGCAGGTTTTCTGCTCCTGATCACGCTCATCGTGGCGCTCGATCTCGGTGTCTTTCACCGGAAGGCACACGTCGTGTCGTTTCCGGAGGCGCTCGGCTGGACGGCGGTGTGGATCGCGACCGCGCTGTTGTTCAACGTCGGCGTCTACTTCCTGTACGAGCTGAACCCGTCGGGCTGGGACATCGACACCGCACAGCTCACCGGCTCGCAGGCGGCGTTACAGTTCTTCACCGGGTACGTCGTCGAGAAGTCGCTGTCGATCGACAACGTGTTCGTCATCGCGATGATCTTTGCCTACTTCCGGGTGCCGCTGGCCGAGCAGCATCGCGTGCTGTTCTGGGGAATTTTCGGCGCGCTGGTGCTGCGCGGCATTATGATTTTCCTCGGCGTTATCCTGATCCAGCGCTTCAGCTGGGTCACGTACGTCTTCGGCGCATTGCTCATTTACTCGGCGGCGCGCATGCTGGCCGTGCGGCACGACACGCTCGACCCGAATTCGAACCTGCTCGTCCGCGTGGTCCGCAAGTTCTACCCGGTAACGACGGAATTCCACGGCAGCCGGTTTTTCGTGGACAACAACGGGGTACGCACCGCGACGCCGCTGCTGCTCGCGCTCGTAATGGTCGAGGCAAGCGACGTGACGTTTGCCATCGATTCGATTCCCGCGATTTTTGCGATCACGACGGACCCGTTCATTATCTTCACGTCCAACGTTTTCGCCGTGCTCGGGCTGCGTTCGCTGTATTTCGTGCTGGCCGGCCTGATGGAGAAGTTCCGTTACCTGAAGTCGAGCCTGGTGTTCCTGCTGGCCTACATCGGCGTGAAGATGCTGCTCGTGCACCACTACCCGATTCCGACCGGCGTGTCGCTGTCCATCATCGGCGGCATTCTCGCGGTGGGTGTGCTGGCGTCGGTGCTGGTGCGGGAAGACACGGCGAAACTGCTGTCACCGCTCGCCGGCGAGCTGGAGCGCCTGGCGCTGGCGTCGTACCGGCAGGCGCGGCGCGCGGTTATCCTGCTGATCGGTTCCTCCATCCTGCTCGTCGGCGTTGCGATGCTGGTATTGCCGGGTCCGGCCTTCCTGATCATCCCGGCGGGACTGGCCATCCTCGCGATCGAGTTCGCCTGGGCGCGGCACTGGCTCGGCAAGGTCCGCACGCAGTTCGACAGCGTGTCCTCGAAAATTCGCGGCAAGGTGCGCGGAGAGTAGAGGCCGCAGGCCGGGCGGCTGACCGCCGGCAAACGCCTGCCGCACGTCGGTGCCGCGGTGCTATTCTCGGGAAACTGCGGCTACCGGCACCTGCGCGATGACGTCCGATTTCGATCCCCAGCCCACCCTGACCGGCGAACGGCTCGTCGTCCGGCCACTCGCGGCCGACGATTGGCAGGAGATGTTCGCCACTGCGTCCGACCCGAAGATCTGGGAGCAGCATCCATCGCCGGATCGCTACACCGAGCCCCGGTTTCGGGAGTACTTCGACGGCGGGCTGGAACGCGGCATGGCGTTTGCCATCGTCGACCGCGCCACCGGCAAGATCATCGGCTCCAGCCGCTACTACGAGCCGAAGCCCGATGACGGCGAGATCGAGATCGGCTGGACCTTCCTCGCGTGCCCGTACTGGGGCCGGGGGTACAACCGGGAGGCGAAAGCGCTGCTGCTCGGGCACGCGTTCCGCTGGTTCGACACGGTCGTGTTCTGGGTGGCGGCAAGCAACCAGCGGTCGCGGCACGCGATGCAGAACATCGGCGGCGTGTTGCGTGACGGCATCGTCAGTCGCGAGGTCAGCGGCCACAAGCCCTACGTCGTCTTCGAGATTCGCCGCAGCGACTGGCAGGCGCGCCAGTAAAAAAGCGGCCACTCTCGGAGAGGGTGGCCGCCCGTTTCAGCATCGCCGGGGTTCGAAGGCGACAGCTGGAAAGCTCGCGCCCGGCGTCAGTTGCCGGCCTTGCGGATGTTGATGTCGCCGTTCATCGTCTTCAGGCGAATGACCGGCCCGCCACCGTTCACGTTGGCCACGATCGTGTTTTCGACGCGCACCGACACACCGCTCTTGTGATCGTCGCGCTCGATGACCGGCTTCGATGGCTGTACCTCGACCTCGAAGTCCGACAGGATTTCGCCCTGCGAACTGTCGAGGTAGAGTTGCGCCCCGGCATTCGCCGGGAGTCGCACGGTCAGGTTGCCGTTGATGGACTCCATCGACATCGCGCTGTCGGGGGCAACGGCTCGGAACCCGATGTCGATATCGTCGGACACGCTCTCGGCGATCACGGCGCCGCTGATTCCGGTAGCCGTGATCGGACCGTTCGTGTTCCCGAGCTCGAGCGAGCCGGTAATGTTGCTGACGATGATCTCGCCATCGTTCGTCGTGGACAGGTACAGGTCGGCGCGTTGCGGGACCCGGGCCGTGACGAGCACCTTGTTCGCCCGCCAGTCCGTATCGACCGAAATCTCGTTGTCGTCCTCTTCGATCTCGAACGCGAAGCTGCCACCCTTCAGTGACTTCGTGCCGGACGGCGTGACGATCTTGCGGCCCGTCTCGGTCGCGGAAATCTCGAACTGGGCGTCCTGCCGGTCCTCGCCGATTACCTCGATGCGGGCCGACAGGATGCCGATCTCGAGCGTGATCGGTTCGCCCGGCCGCGACAGCGGGATATTGATGACCTGGGGGCTGCCCTGCGCAGTGGCGGAGGCGGCCCCGAACACGAGCAGTAGCCCGAAGAAAATGCGCAGAATGGAATGGTTCATGATGACTCCCTTCAGAGTTTCCGGATGCGGACATCGCCGTTCAGTGACGAGATCCGGTAGCTGGGTCCGCCGGCGCCGACCCGAAGACCGGCCGGCTGTTCGATGCGGTATGCGTGGCGCCCGTTGTCGGTGATGGCTTCGACCGTCGCCGGCAGGGCGACCGGTTCGACGTCGAGTTCGGAGACAACGCGGCCGTTGAAAAGGTCGAGCGCCATGTCGAGCCCGGCGTCGGCGGGCACGACGAGCGTGATGTCGCCATTGATCGACTCGATCGTGCAGTCGCTACCCGGCGTGCCGGCAAAGTCGAGGTCGATGGGACCGTTCACGCTTTCGACGTGTGCGCAGTTCGACAGGCCGTCGACATCGATCGGCCCGTTTACGTTGCTCGCGCTGACGGTGCCGAGGTCGCCGCTCACCGTGACGCGTCCGTCGACGATCGTGCCCACGTCGATGTTGGTTCCCGGCGGGACGACGACATCGAACTGGTAGTCGACGCGGCAACCGGTGCAGCGGTTCATCTGGCGCCAGTCGCGGTCGGCGCCGCCGACGTGGATCGATACCCCGTTGTCGTCGGCCCGGGTATCGAGGAAATACATCGTCATGGAGCGATCGAACAACTCGTCCGACGGTGCGGCGCGCCGCTCGCTGATCGTCACGGAAATTCGGTCGACGTTACCGGTGCGTACGCGGACGTTGCCCCAGATGTTGTCGATCGTCAGGCTCGCCGCCGGTACGGATACCGGGTAATGCTCGGTCCAGGCATTCTCCTGGACGACGGTGTCGGTGGCCGCGAACGCGCGGCCTGCCAACAGGGCGCCAATGAGCGCGCCGTAGCGTAAGGCATTCATGTGCTTTCCCTCCCCAGGGACTTGTCGATGTAGCGTTCGAGGTCCGGGTACAGCTGCAGGGCCTGAACGCGGTCGCGCATCTGCTCCACCTGTTCGGGGCTTCCATGCCGCAGTACCAGGTCGACCAGCGCGAGCTGCACGAGCGGCGATTCCGCCTCCCCGAGCAGCGTCATGAGTTGCCGGCTGACGGCCGGTGACGACAGCTGCGGTGCCAGCGCCTCGATCGCCGCGGAGCGAATCGACGTCACGCGGTCGCCGGCGGCGCGCGCGAGCAGCGCCTCGGTGATCTGCGGGTCGTCCTGAACGAGGTAAGCGGCATCGAACACGCCTTGCAGACGCTTGCCGGGCTCGGCATTGTTCAGCCGGTCCAGCACCAGGCTGCGGTTCAGCATCGCGATGTTCGACTCCAGCGCGTCGAGGCGTGCGGTATCGTCCGGGCCGCCGTCGATCGTGCGGCCGGCCAGTACGCCCACGACGAGGCAGGCGCAGGCCGTGACCCAGCCGAGGTTGCCGGAAAAGCCGAACCAGCCGCGCAGGCGTTCGCCGAACGGCGCGCGCTTCCCGCGGTGCAACTCCCGGAAGAAGCGATGCCGGACGTGGTCGCCGGGCTCCTCGAGCGGCAGCTCGCCGAGCGCGGCCCACAGGTCGGCTTCGCGCGCGTCGCCGCCGTCGTAAGGCAGGTTCGATGTGCGTTTTTCGTTCATGCCGTGGTCACTCCTTCGATCGCGCCGACTTCACTGGCGAGCAGCTGCATCGCGCGGTGCATGCGCACGCGCGCAGCGCCGGGCTTGCAGCCGAGCGCGGCGGCGAGATCCTCGTAACTGTCGAATTCAAACCGGCCGAGCCAGATCACCTCGCGCGCGGCTTCCGGCAACCGGGCCAGCGCCTGGGCCACGTGCCCGGCGAGTTGCCGGCCGCTCGCCGCCTGCTCCGCGGAACGCGTATCCACCGGCTCCGCATCAACGGCGTCCGCGTCGAAAGCCGCGAGTGCGTGCCGGTTCCGGCGCAGGTGATCGAGCGTCACGTTGCGCGCGACGTTGTACAGCCAGGCTTTGAAACTGCCGTCGCCGCGGTAACTGCCCGCTTTCTGCAACACCTTCATGAACACGTCCTGCACGAGGTCCTCGCTCTGGGCACGGTGGCGGGTCATCTGCAGGCAGAAGCGGTAGATCCCCTGGTGGTGGCGTTCGAACAGCGTGGCGAGGCACGAGGCGTCGCCGTCTGCGACCCATCGGATCAATTGTTCGTCGGTCACTGCCTGCATCGATTTCATTCCGTCCTCAGGGGTACAGACGATCGACGGCCGTGTTCGTTACACGAAAGTCGTGCGGCGTCGCTCAGGGCGGCGGCGGGCGCCGCCGGACGGCGGATAGCAGCGTCAGGCCGAAGCAGACCGCACCCATGCCGACGATGGCGGGATGCAAGCCGGCGAAATGCGCCGCCGTGCCGGCAACCAGGCTGCCGAGCGACGTGCCGCCGAACGCGATCATGCCCCAGAAGCTCGAGACGCGGCCGCGCACGTCGTCGTCGACGAGCGTCTGGATCAGGATCTGCGAGCCGATGCCGCAGAACGACAGCGTGACGCCGAGCAGCGCGACGAGACCGAGCGCCGTGGCGAAGTTCTCGTTTGCGCCAAACGCGATGACGAGGCACCCGGCGAGCAGCAGGCTCGCACGGATCGCGCCGACGCCGAGCCAGGCGGGACTGCGCGCTAGCAGCAGTCCGGTGATGACGGCACCGCCGCCGATCGCCGAGGTCAGGGCGGCAAGTCCGGCGGCGCCGCGCGCAAAGACCTCGTCGGCGAAAGCCGGCAGCATTTCCAGTGCGCCGCGGCCGAACACGGAGCTCAGCGCGGCGATGACCAGCAGCCCGCGGATGGTCCGGTGCCGGACGACGTAACGCGCGCCGTCCTTCAGTTCTTCCCAGGGGTGCTTCCGTGTCGCCGGCGGGTTGCCCGACGGTTGCAGGCGGACCAGCAGCAACGCCACGATCAAGGCGATGTAGCTCACGCCGTTCACGATGTAGGCAGTCGCGACCCCGCTGGTGGCGATGATCAAACCGGCGAGGGCGGGCCCAATGAAGCGCGACAGATTGAAGGACACCGACGTCAGCGCGATCGCGCTCTCGAGCTGGGCGCGGGACACGAGGTTCGGCACGAGGCTCATCCGAACCGGGGCGTGCGCGCCGTCCAGCACGCCCTGCATCAGCGCCAGTAAGGCGAGTACGCGCACGTCCATAACGCCAAGCGCGGCCAGCAGGCCCAGAACGAACATGTTCAGGATGCTGACGGCGTTGATCAGGATCGACGCCGCGCGCCGGTCGAAGCGGTCCGCGAGCACGCCGAACACCGGGCCGAAGACGACGGCCGGTGCGAACTGCGTGGCCGCGATGATGCCGACCCAGAGTTCCGAGCCGGACAGCATCCACGCGTGCCACCCGAGAGCGACACGGTAGATCCACAGGCCGTGCAGCGACACCGCGTTACCGACGAGGTACAGCAGGTAGCCGCGATTGGCGAGGGCGGAGCGGGGGTCGATGGCGATGGCAGGCGGTTCCTTCAGGCGAGGCCGTATTATGCCTCGCGAATCCGGCCACGATCCGGATGGTAGACTTCGCGGCCTGATCCTCCGGGGCACGCCGATGCGCCACTTGACACTGATGTCCGCGGCCGCGCTGCTCGCCGCAGCACCGTTTTCCACCGCAGGGGCACCTACCGTGAACGACACGGCCCAACTGACCATCGACCGCCTGTTCGCCGCGCCGAATCTCGACGGGGCGGAGCCGAAGGGTGTGAAGATCTCGCCTGACTCGCGGCGGGTCACGTTCCTCCAGGGCAAGGCGACGGACCGCTTGCAGCAGGATCTGTGGGAGTACAACCTCGACGACGGCGAGCTGCGCCTGCTCGTGGATTCCGCCACGCTCATTGCGGGGCCGGAGCAGGTGTCCGCCGAGGAACTCGCGCGGCGCGAGCGGCTGCGCCAGGTGGGCCAGCGCGGAATCGTCTCCTACCAGTTTTCCCCGGACGGCAGCCGGCTCCTGTTCCCGCTGGGCGGCGACCTGTACCTGCACACGCTCGCGACCGGCGAAACGCGGCGCCTGACCGACACGGCGGCCGGCGAAACGGACCCGAAGTTCAGTACCACCGGCCGCTACGTGTCGTTCGTTCGCGCGCAAAACCTGTACGTCATCGACCTCGAAACATTCGAGGAGCGTGCCGTTACGGCCGACGGCGGCGGCCTGCTCAGTTACGGCGTCGCCGAGTTCGTCGCGCAGGAAGAGATGTACCGCTTCACCGGGTACTGGTGGTCGCCGGACGACTCACTGATCGCGTTGACGCGCGTCGACGAGGCGCCGGTCGAGGTGGCCGAGCGGTTCGAGATCGATGCCGACGGCTTCCGTGTCTACGAGCAACGCTACCCGGCGACCGGCACGGCGAACGCGGACGTGACACTCGGCGTCGCAAAACCCGGTGGCGGCAAGCCACGCTGGTTCGACCTCGATACCACGGGCTACCTTGCGCGCGTCGACTGGTTCCCGGACGGCAAGCGCCTTGCCGTGCAGTGGCAGTCGCGCGACCAGCAGGCACTCGACCTGCTCGCCGTCGACGTACGCCGCGGTTCCGCCGAGGTGCTCGTCTCGGAAACCAGCGACACGTGGATCAACCTGAACGACGACCTGACGTTTCTCGAGGATACGCCACACTTCCTGTGGGTGTCGGAGCGTGACGGGCACGCGCACGTGTACCTCTATCAGAACGACGGGACATTGGTGCGGCAGTTGTCGGCAGGCAACTGGGATGTGGTCGACGGCGCGCGGGCGCGCAGGGCCATCCTGCACGTCGACGAGACGGCGGGCGTCGCGTACGTCACCGGCACACTGTCGAGTCCGCGGGAGCGCAACGTGTACGCGCTCGCGCTGGACGGCGATGCACAACCGCGACGCGTCACCCCGACACCCGGTTGGCACCAGGTCGACTTCGCACCGGACGGATCGTTCTACGTCGACAGCCAGAACAGCACGGAATCGCCGCCGAGCGTCGGCCTGTACCGGCCGGACGGCACGCGGTTTGCGTGGGTCGAGGAGAACGCGCTCGACGACACGCACCCGTATGCGCCGTATCTCGCAACACGGCCGACATCCCGTTTCGGCACGCTCGAGGCCGGCGATGGCCAGTTGCTGCACTACCGCATGATGACGCCGCCCGGGTTCGACCCCGACGCGAGCTACCCGGCCGTCGTGTACGTGTACGGCGGGCCGCACGGCCAGAACGTCGAGAACAAGTGGCAGGTCGGCGTCAACGAAATCCTGGCGCGCAACGGCTACATCGTGTTTACGCTCGACAACCGCGGCACGAGTTACCGCGGCGTTGCCTTCGACGCACCGATCCACCGCCGCATGGGGCACGTCGAGGTCGAAGACCAGATGGTGGGCGTCGATTACCTGCGTTCGCTGGACTACGTCGATGCCGACCGTATCGGCGTGTGGGGCTGGAGCTACGGTGGCTACATGACGCTGATGTGCCTCCTGCTCGAACCGGAAGCGTTCGCCGTCGGCGTGTCCGGCGCGCCGGTGACCGACTGGGCGCTGTACGATACGCACTACACGGAACGCTACCTCGGCACGCCGCAGGACAATGCCGACGGCTACCTGGCGTCCAGCGTGTTCCCGTACGTCGAGAACCTGGCCGCGCCGCTGCTGCTGGTGCACGGCATGGCGGACGACAATGTCCTGTACACGCACAGCACGAAGCTCTACAAGGCGCTGCAGGACGCGGGGAAGCCGTTCGACATCATGGCTTACCCCGGCAGCAAGCACGGGCTGTCGCGGGTCCCGGAAACCGGGTCGCATTTCTACGCGCAGCTTCTGCGCTACCTGGATGCACACCTGAAGCGGCCGTAGGTATGCTCGCTTTCATGCGTTGATTGGTCGAAAATGCGACGGGTCCCACCGATACGCCGGACCAGGGGCGGTTCCAGCCAACAATGACTCCCGAAGGCAGCGAGCAGCAGACCGTTTACGTCGTCGACGACGACGATGCGATTCGCAATGCCATTCGCGCGCTGCTCGACACGGCAGACATCCGCTGCGCCGTGTATGCCTCGGCGGACGAGTTTCTCGAGGCGATGCCGGCAGAAGCGGGCGGCTGCCTCTTGCTCGATATCCGTCTCCCCGGCATGGGCGGTCTGGAGTTACAGTCGGAACTGCGCCGCCGCGAAGCGACGTTGCCGATCATCTTCATCACCGGGCACGGCGATGTGCCAATCGCGGTACAGGCAATGCGTGACGGTGCGTTCGACTTCCTGCAGAAGCCGTTTGACGAGGAACTCCTGCTCGAAAGCATCGATGCCGCCCTCGTTGTGGACGCGGCGCGTCAGGAAGAACAGGTCATTGATGCGGAGATCCGGCGACTCTACGAGAGCCTGACCGATCGCGAGCGCGAAGTGCTGGACCTCGTGGTCACCGGCAAGCCGAACAAGGTCATCGCCTACGACCTCGGCGTCAGCCAGCGAACTGTCGAGATTCACCGGTCGCGCGTCATGAAGAAGATGCGTGCCCGGTCTCTTGCCGAACTCGTCAAGTTGCACCTGCGGATCTCGCCGCCGTCGTCGTGATCGTCTGGCAAGCTTCCGTAAGTACTATCCGATATGGTGAGCGGCGTGGTCTGCGTGGCGTAATCAGGGCTCAGCGGGTTCGTCGCCGTTCAGGTGTTCGACTCGCGCTTTCTCGCTGAGGGCCGGACGTGTCGAAAGCTTCCAGATTCCTGGTGGTCATTGATCCAACGGCGGACGATCAGCCGGCAGTGGGTCGGGCAGCGGACGTCGCGAAGCGCCTCGGCGCAACGCTGGACCTGCTGATCTGTTATCACGATGAGTATCTGAGCGGCGACCGGTTGTTCGATGCGCCATCACTGCAGTCCGCGCGCGACGACGCGATGGCCGCGCTGAAGGCGCGCCTCGAGGCATTGGCGGCGCCATTGCGAAGTGATGGCCTCACCGTCGCCACGTCGGCGATCTGGCGGCATCCGCTGTACGACGGAATCGTCTGGCATGCCGTGCAGAGCGATGCCGATTTCGTTTTCAAGGACACCCACCATCACAATGCGCTGGAGCGCGCATTATTCTCGAATACGGACTGGAGCCTGATACGCACCTGCCCGGTGCCGCTGTGGCTGGTGAAAGCGGGCGAGCCGCCGGCGGACGGCGTCGTGCTGGCGGCCATTGATCCGCTGAACCAGCACGACAAGCCGGCAGCGCTGGACGATCGGATCCTGCGCACAGCGGGCGAGTTCGCACGCACGTTCGAAAGCGAGCTGCACGCGTTCCATTCCTACGATCCCCGTACGGCCGAAGCGACGGCGATCGGCAATGCCTACATACCGCCTTCGTTACCCTACGCGGAAATCGAGAGCACGATACGCGCCCACCACGAGAAGCGCGTCAATGAAATCACCACGTACCACGGTATCCAGGAGGCACAGTGTCACCTGGTGCCGGGGCTCGCCCACAAGGAGCTGCCGCGCATGGCGCGCTCGCTGCCGGCGCGGCTCGTCGTCATGGGTGCGGTCGCGCGCAATCGCCTGCGGCGCCTGTTCATCGGTGCGACCGCGGAGCAGACGCTCGAGCACTTGCCGTGTGACCTGCTCGTCGTGAAGCCCGACTGGTTCGAGACGCCGATCGGCACGGACTGAAGGACCGGTGCTGCAGGGTCAGGTGCCCGCGCCATCGTCGTGTGCGCCGGACGAGGGTGGGTCGATTGCCGCGGCGATGGCCTGCAGCAGTTGATCCGGGTCGACCGGCTTGCTCAGCAGCTCGCAATTCGCGAGGTTCCTGGCTTCCTTGATGATGCGCGACGTGTCGCCGCTGACAATGAGCGCCGGGATCGTCGCGTTGAAACGTGAACGAACGTCACGGATGAGGTCCGCGCCGGTCACGTCGTCCCCGACGTGAAAGTCGGAGACGATGAGTACGGGTAGTTCGGAAAGCGCACCGAGGGTATGCCGCACTTCGTCGGCGGACCTGCAGAGGCGCACCCGGAATCCGTCGGACTCGAGAATGGCCTCCAGCGCCGCGGACACGGCCTCGTCATCCTCGATGACGAGTATCAGGCCGGATTGGGCCCGTGCATCGTCGCGGGGCGCCGGCGGGGCGGTCGGGCGTCGCCCATCCCCGGGGGCGACAACCGGCACGGAGACGGTGAAACAGGAGCCCTTGCCGGGCGTCGATGTCACGTCAACGGCGTGCCCGAGCAGGTCCGCGAGTCGCCGGACGATCGCCAGTCCCAGGCCGAAACCCTCGCTGCCGCGCTGACCCGCCTGGTGGAACTCGTCGAAGATCCGGTCGATCTCGCCGGCGTCGATGCCGATGCCGGTATCGCTGACCGACAGCCGGCAAAGGCCGTCCTCGACGACGCCGCGCAATTCGACCCGGCCCTCGCCGGTATAGCGAATCGCGTTGGAGACGAAGTTCTGGATGATCTCGCCCAGCAGATTCGGGTCACTCCGGATCACCGCGTCACAGGGCAGTGCTTCGAACGCGAGGCCCTTTTGTTGCGCCTGGCGGCCAAACTCCGATGCGAGGCGGTCGAACAGGCGCTGTACGGCGAACGGGCCGACATCGGGCGCAATCGCGCCGGCGTCCAGCCGGCTGATGTCGAGTAGCGAGTTCAACAGGTTCGTCATCGCCTGCAACGATTGCTGTTGGTTGTCGATCAGCCCCCGGGCCTTCTCGTCCTGCACCAGGCGCCGCAATGCGCCGTTCAGCAGCGTCAGCGCCTGCACCGGCTGGCGCAGGTCGTGGCTCGCCGCGGCGAGGAAGGCGCTGTTGGCCTTGTTCGCGCGCTCGGCTTCCCGGCGGGCCGCCTCGATCTCGTCTTCGAGCTGCTTGCGTTCCGTGATGTCGCGAATCACGGTCGAGACGTACCGCGCACCGGCGGCGTGCACCGGGCTCAGGCTGATCTCGACCGGGAACACGCTGCCGTCCTTGCGCCGGGCCGTCAGTGTCAGGCCGGCGCCCATCACGCGTACCGAGGGCGCCGCCGCGAAAGTCGCCCGGTGCCGCCGGTGTTGCTCGTGCAGGGACTCCGGCAGCAGGAGTTCCACGGGCTCCCCGACGAGTTCGGTGCGGTCGTAGCCGAACATTCGCTCCGCCTGGCCGTTGACGATGACGATGTGGCCGTTCTCGTCCGCGAGGATCATCGCGTCGGGCGCCGAGTCGAGGATCGTGCGGAAGAAATCGCTGGCCGTCGGGCGATCGAGCACCTCGCGGATCGTGCTGGCCACGAACAGGCCCGACTCGGTATGGATCGGCGACAACGCGATCTCGGCACGGAACTCGCTGCCGTCGCTGCGCTGCGCGGTGAGCTCGAGGCCCGACATGAGCGGACGGGTGCGGGGCCTGTCGGCAAAGCGTGCCCGCAGTTTCTCGTGCGCTGCCTGCTGCGCGGCAGGCACCAGCACTTCCACCGCCTTGCCGACGAGTTCGCCGGCGGCATAGCCGAAGAGTTCGTGGGCTGCCGGCGTCGCGAACAGGATCCTGCCGCCCGAATCCGACAGCAGCAGTGCTTCCTCGTTGGCCTGCAGCAGGCTCGCGACGCTGTCGGGTAATCGATGCATTCGAGGGCAGTGGCCGGCTGGGGTACTGCAGCGAGTATACCGCCGGTGAGAAAATGCACCGGACGTCGGCGGCGTGACCGTGACGGCAACCGGCAATGCGTGGCAAACTCGCGAACTGCAGCCGCTCCACCCGCGCCACGTCGCCGGAGGCCCCGGTTCGCGGTAAGGATACCGGTGGGCCGGAAGGGTGAGCCTGCGGCCGGATTAAGGATAGAATGAGAGTGACGCGCCGGCTCGACTCGCAGTGCGATGCCGGAGATAAGAATTTTAGGAGCGATCGATGCACTCCCCGGGCACCGAAAACGCGGGCCCGTCGCCCGCGCATTTTGCCGGCGACCGGCCGGCACAGGTGGCAAAGCGCCTGTTTCACGCCACACGACCGAAATTTTTCCCGGCCTCGGTCCTGCCGGTACTGGCCGGCACGGCCTGGGGCGTGGCGGCGGCCGGCGCGCTGGACGCGCTGGCGTTCGTGCTGGCCCTGCTCGCTACCGCCTGCGTGCACGCGGGCGCGAACGTCCTAAACGACGTCGGCGACGACGCGGGCGGGACCGACCGCGTGAACGACGCGCGCATCTACCCGTACACGGGCGGCTCGCGCTTCATCCAGACGGGCATCCTGAGCGCACCGATGATGGCGCGCCTCGGTGTCAGCCTTCTCGTCGTCGCGGCGGTCGCCGGCCTCCTGCTGCTGCTCGACAAGGGGCCGGTCGTGCTCTGGTTCGGCCTCGCGGGCGTGGCGCTCGCGGTGCTCTACTCGCTCGGCCCGCTGCGGCTGAGCGCGCTGGGCCTCGGCGAACTCGCCGTCGGCGTCGCGTTCGGCGTGTTGCCGGTGTGCGGCGCTGCCTGGTTGCAGAGCGGCGTGCTCGACATGCCGGCGTTGCTGTTCTCGATCCCCGTCAGCATCTGGGTCGCGAACATTCTCCTGATCAACGAGGTCCCGGATATCGAGGCGGACGGCGCGACGGGCAAGCGGACGCTGCCGGTGCGCATCGGCCTGGCGGGCACTTCCGCGCTGTACCTCGGCGCGAACCTGGCCGCCATCGCCGTCGTCGGCTGGATGACCGTGCGCGGTCTGCTGCCGCTGCTGGCGCCGGTCGTGCCGGTGCTGCTGTTGCTGCCCGTATTGCGCGCGACGGCCGCGATCCGGACCGGCGTCGCGGATCGCCCGAAGATGACCGGCGGCATCGAGGCAACGCTTGCCGTGCACACGGTGGGTTCGCTGTGGCTGACCGGTTGCGCGCTGTACCTCGTCTTCTTCGCGCAGGGCTGAGTCGAATGCCAACGAAGAACGGAAGCGCTTCGAAGCGCGTTTCATTGCGACGCGGACTGGATATTCCGCTGTCCGGCGCACCCGAGCAGGTGATCGACGACGCACGGCCGGCCGGCACGGTCGCCGTGCTGGGGACCGACTACGTCGGCCTGCGGCCGCAGATGCAGGTCGAGGAAGGCGACCGCGTTGCGCTCGGCTCCACGCTGTTCACGAGCAAGGTGTACCCCGAGATTCACTTCACGTCGCCCGGCGCGGGCGAGGTCGTGGCCATCAACCGGGGCGCGAAGCGGGCACTGCAGTCCGTCGTGGTGCGCCTGCACGGTGACGACGCGGTCGACTTCGGGGCGGTTTCCGACGTCGCGACGCTCGATTCCGCAGCCGTACGCGAGAAACTGCTGGCCTCGGGCCTGTGGGCCGCGTTCCGGACGCGACCGTACAGCCGACGGCCGGCACCGGACATCGAGGTGCCGCACATCTTCGTCACGGCGATCGATACGCGGCCGCTTTCCGGCGACCCGGCGGTCGTGATCCGGGAGCGCAGCGAGGACTTCGAACGCGGTCTCGCGGTGCTGCTGCGGTTGACGGACAAGAACGTCTACCTGTGCACGGCGCCGGACTCGGGCATTCCGGCCGTTGACGATACCCGGCTGCTGCACGCCGAGTTCGACGGTCCGCACCCGGCCGGGCTCGTGGGCACGCACATACACTACCTCGCGCCGGTGGGCGGCGCCCGGACCGCGTGGCACCTCGGCTACCAGGACGTCATCGCGATCGGCAGCCTGTTCGCGACCGGGCGATTGCCGACGGAGCGCGTCGTGGCGGTCGGCGGGCCGATGGCCGTGAAGCCGCGCCTGCTGCGCACGCGACTCGGCGCGGCCACGGAGGAGTTTCTCGAGAGCGAAGTGGCGAAGGGCCCCGTGCGCGTCATCAGCGGTTCGGTATTGTCGGGGCACCGCGCCGCGGGTCCGTTGGCCTACCTCGGCCGCTACCACGACCAGGTGTCGCTGATCGCCGAGGACCGCTCGCGGCTCTTCATGCACTGGATGCGCCCGGGCGTCGGCAAGTACTCGGCGATGCGGGCGTACGTCGGCAAGCCGTTCAGCAAGGAAGGGTTTGCGCTGACGACGACGCAGAACGGCAGCGCCCGCGCAATGGTGCCCATCGGAAGTTTCGAACGCGTCGTACCGCTCGACGTCCTGCCGACGCCGCTCCTCAAGGCGCTGCTGGTCGGCGACACGGATCGCGCACGCGAACTCGGCTGCCTGGAACTCGACGAGGAGGACCTGTCGCTGTGCTCGTTCGTGTGCAACGGCAAGTACGAGTACGGCCCGTACCTGCGCATGGTATTGAATGAAATCGAGGTGAACGGCTGATGCGGGGCTTCCGGAAACTGCTCGACCGGCTCGAGCCGCTGTTCACCCGGGGCGGCCGCTTCGAGAAATACGGGGCCATCTTCGAGATGGTCGATACGCTGTTCTATTCACCGCCGGACGTGACGCCCGGTTCGCCGCACGTGCGCGATGCGCTGGACCTCAAGCGCGTCATGATCCTCGTCGTGTTTGCCGTGACGCCCTGCACGCTGTTCGGCATGTGGAACACGGGCTTCCAGGCGAACTCGGCCATGCTGGCCATGGGCCTCGACACCGTCCCCGGCTGGCGTGGCTCGGTGCTCGCGCTGCTCGGCGCCGGCGTCGACCCGCAGAGCCTGTACGACAACCTGCTGCACGGCCTCGTGTATTTCCTGCCGATCTACGCGGTGACAATGGCGGCGGGCGGCTTCTGGGAAGTGCTGTTCGCGAGCGTGCGCAACCACGAGGTGAACGAGGGTTTCTTCGTCACGTCGATCCTGTACGCGCTGATCCTGCCGGCCTCGACACCGCTGTGGCAGGTGGCCCTGGGCATCAGCTTCGGCGTCGTCATCGGCAAGGAAGTGTTCGGCGGCACCGGCAAGAATTTCCTGAATCCGGCGTTGACCGGCCGCGCATTCCTGTATTTCGCCTACCCGGTGCAGATGTCGGGCGACGCGGTCTGGACGGCGGTTGACGGCTTCAGTGGCGCCACGGCGCTCGGTATCGGCGCGATCGAGGGCATGCAGGGCATCCGCGACGCCGGCATCACGTACGCGGACGCCGCGATCGGTGTAATCCAGGGCTCGCTCGGCGAGACGTCGATGATCCTGTGCCTCGCCGGCGGCGCGTTCCTCGTGTTCGCGCGCATCGCCTCGTGGCGTATCATCGCCGGCGTTTTCCTCGGTCTGCTGATTCCCGCGCTGCTGTTCATGGACCCGTCCAGCAGCAATCCGATGCTGACGATGCCGTGGTACTGGCATTTCGCGCTCGGCGGCTTCGCGTTCGGCGCCGTGTTCATGGCGACGGACCCGGTCAGCGCGCCGGACACGATGCTGGGTCACTGGATCTTCGGCTTACTGATCGGGGCGCTGACCTGGGTCATCCGCGTCATCAACCCGGCCTTTCCCGAGGGCATCATGCTCGCGATCCTGCTCGGCAATATCTTCGCGCCACTCATCGATTACTTCGTGGTGCGCGCCAACGTCCGGCGGAGGGTGAAGCGCAGTGGCTGAGCAAAAGAAACGCGACCGCAACAGCCTGTCGAACACGGTCATCGTGGCCGTCGGCGTGAGCCTCGTGTGCTCCGTCCTCGTGTCCGTGGCGGCGATCGCGCTGAAACCGCTCCAGGAAAAGAACGCCGGCGAGTACCGCCAGCGCATCGTGCTCGAGGTGGCCGGCCTGTACGACGAGACCCGGCCCGTCAGCGAGCTGTTTGCGCAGGTCGAGACGCGCGTCGTCGATCTCGAGACCGGCGATTACACGGACGGCATCGACGCGGCAACGTTCGACGCTCTGGCCGCCGCGAACGACCCGGCCACGAGCACGACGATCCCGGCGGCGGCGGACTCCGCACGCATCGGCCGCCGTGCGAAACACGCCGCGGTCTACCTCGTGCGCGACGGCGACGACCTGCAGGAGATCATCCTGCCGGTCTACGGCAAGGGCCTGTGGTCGACGATGTACGGCTACCTGGCGCTGGCTGCCGACGGCACCACGATTCGCGGGCTGCAGTTCTACGAGCACGGCGAGACGCCGGGGCTCGGCGACCAGGTGGACAAGCCCGACTGGCGGGCGATGTGGGACGGCAAGACGGCCTATGGTGAGGATGGCGAGCCGCGTATCTCGGTGATCAAGGGCAACGTGCAGCCCGGCCCGTTGGCGGAATACGAGATCGACGGCCTGGCCGGCGCCACGCTCACCGGCCGCGGCGTCACGGACCTGCTGCATTACTGGCTCGGCCCGCACGGTTTCGGGCCCTACCTCGAACAATTCCGCGAACGGGAAGCGCACGATGGCTGAACCCAAGAAAATCCTTCTCGAGCCGATCGTCGACAACAATCCGATCACGCTGCAGGTGCTCGGCATCTGCTCCGCGCTCGCCGTCACGACGTCGCTGCTGCCCGCGCTGCTGATGTGCATCGCGCTGACCAGCGTCGTGGTGCTGTCCGGCGGTGCGATCAGCGCCATCCGCGGCATCATCCCGAACAACATCCGCATCATCGTGCAGATGACGATCATCGCGTCCTTCGTGATCGTCGTGGACCAGCTCCTGAAGGCCTACGCGTTCGAGACCAGCAAGCAGCTTTCCGTGTTCGTCGGCCTGATTATCACGAACTGCATCGTCCTCGGCCGCGCCGAAGCGTTCGCGATGAAAAACGGCATTGGCATGAGCATGCTCGACGGCCTCGGTAACGGCCTCGGCTACAGCGTGGTGCTGCTGGTCGTTGCGACCGCCCGCGAGCTGTTCGGCGCGGGCACGCTGTTCGGCGTGGAGATCCTGCCGCTCGCCGCGAACGGCGGGTGGTACGAGGCGAACGGCCTCATGCTCCTGCCGCCCAGTGCATTCTTCATCATCGGGCTGATGATCTGGGGCGTGCGGTCGATGCGGCCGAAGCAGGTCGAGAAGGCCGAGTACCAGATCCACCAGGTGCACCGCACGGAGGTCCTCTGATGGCGGCGCACTTCAACCTGTTCGTCACCGCCGCGTTCGTCGAGAACCTCGCGCTCACGTTCTTCCTCGGCATGTGCACGTTCCTCGCGATCTCGAAGCGCGTCGACATCGCGATCGGCCTCGGTGCGGCGGTGGTCGCGGTGCAGGCGATCACGGTGCCGGTGAATTACCTGATCAATCACTTCCTGCTCGCCGATGGCGCGCTGGCGTGGGCGGGGCTCAGTGACGTCGACCTGAGCTTCCTCGGGCTGGTGAGCTACATCGGCGTGATCGCGGCGCTCGTGCAGATCCTGGAGATGACGCTCGATCGATTTTTCCCGACGCTGTACAACGCGCTCGGCATCTTCCTGCCGCTGATCACCGTCAACTGCGCGATCCTCGGCGGCACGCTGTTCATGGTCGAACGCCAGTACGACTTCTCCGAGAGCGTCGTCTACGGCGTCGGCAGCGGCTTCGGCTGGGCGGTGGCGCTGGTGGCGCTGGCCGGCATCCGCGAGAAGCTGCGTTACAGCGACGTGCCGGACGGCCTGCAGGGGCTCGGCATCACGTTCATCATCGCGGGCCTCATGTCGCTGGGCTTCATGGGCCTGTCGGGGATCCAGCTGTGAGCGGCGGCACGCCGGCCATCGTCGAGATCGGCCTCGGTATCGGCCTGTTCACGACCGTCATCCTGGTGCTGGTCGCCGTGATCCTTGCGGCCCGGTCGCGGCTCGTCATGTCGGGCAATGCCCACGTCCTGATCAACAGCGAGCGGGACGTCGAGATGCCGGTGGGCACGCGCCTGCTGCAGGGGCTCGCCGACTCGGGCATCCTGGTGCCGTCCGCCTGTGCCGGCGGTGGCACCTGTGGGCAGTGTCGCGTGCGCGTGATGTCCGGCGGCGGCGCGATCCTTCCGACGGAGCGCTCGCTGATCAACAAGCGCGATGCCGCCGATCACTACCGACTGTCGTGCCAGGTGGCGGTCAAGCAGGACCTCGTCGTGCAGGTGCCGGACGAAGTGTTCGGCGTGCGCAAGTTCGAGTGCACCGTGGCGTCGAACCGCAACGTCGCGAGCTTCATCAAGGAACTCACGCTGAACCTGCAGCCGGGCGAGGAGATGGATTTCCGTGCGGGCGGCTACGTCCAGGTGGAAGTGCCGGCCTACGACCTCAAGTTCAGCGACTTCGACATCGACGAGCGTTTCAAGGCCGAGTGGGATCGCTACGACCTGTGGCGTTTCGAATCGCACGTGAAGGAGTCCACGTCGCGCGCCTACTCGATGGCGAACTTCCCGCTGGAAAAAGGCCAGATCAAGCTGAACGTCCGTATTGCGACACCGCCGCCCGGTGCCGACAAGAGCGTGCCGCCGGGCGTGGTCTCGTCTTACGTGTTCGGGCTGAAGCCGGGTGACCATGTCACGATCGCCGGCCCGTTCGGCGACTTCTTCGCGAAGAATACCGACAACGAAATGGTGTTCGTCGGCGGTGGTGCCGGCATGGCGCCGATGCGCGCACACATTTTCGACCAGCTCAAGCGCATCCACACGAACCGCAAGATGTCTTTCTGGTACGGCGCGCGCAGTCTGCGCGAGGCGTTCTACGTCGACGAGTTCGACAAGCTCGCCGCCGAGAACGACAACTTCGAGTGGCACCTCGCGTTGTCGGAGCCGCTGCCCGAGGACAACTGGACCGGGCCCGTCGGCTTCATCCACACGGTGCTGCTCAAGAACTACCTCGAGTCGCACCCGGCTCCCGAGGACTGCGAGTATTACCTGTGCGGCCCGCCGATGATGAACTCGGCGGTGATCAAGATGCTCGAGGATCTCGGCGTCACGCGGGATCACATCATGCTCGATGACTTCGGGGGCTGAATGACCGCCGTCATCACGATGCTGCTGAGTTTTGCCGTCATCGGCCTCGCCATTGCGGCGATGTCGGTCGGCGTCATGGCGCGACGTGCCCCGATCAAGGGCAGTTGCGGGGGGCTGAACGGGGAGGGCTGCGAACTGTGCAGCGGCACCTGCCCCGAAAAGGACGTCAAAGAGGGGGCGTAGCGTGGCGATAAAATCGGCGAAGGTGCGGGACTACATGAGCGGCCGGCTCGTGACGTTCAGCCCGCAGACAGACGTGCTGGATGCGATGCGGGAACTCGTCCACCACAAGATTTCGGGGGCGCCGGTCATCGACGATCACGGGCATCTCGTCGGCATGTTGTCCGAGTTCGATTGCCTGAAGGTCGTGCTGGCCGCGGGCTATCACGGCGACCCGGGCGGCCCGGTCTCCGAGCTGATGGCGCCTGGCGTGAAAACCGTCGACGCGGACATGAGCATCGTGGACCTCGCGCAGCTGTTCCAGGAATCCAGGCTCCGCCGCTACCCGGTGCTGAAGGACAACCGCGTCGTCGGCCAGATCAGCCGCCGCGACGTGCTGCGGGCATTGCTCGAGCTCTCGACCTGACCAGGTCGCGTTCGTCTCGTGCGGTAGGAGCGCGCTTGCGCGCGAGCATTGCGGCGCAGCCGCAATGCAGGGCTTCAAAGGCCCTGAATGCTTTGACTCCACAAGATCAGCTCGTACGAATGGGACTCAGTCAAATCCGCCACGTGGCGGATCGGTGACCGCTTCACTTGGCATAGTCGCCTTTCGCGCCGACTATTGTAATCTGACGGCTTGTGACCCGAAGGAGACGTCGGTGAAGATCTATCGGTCAGTCGCCAAGTAATTCTATGAGACGCTTGCGGGCATAGTGCATCCGGGAGGCGACCGTGCCTTCAGGAATAGCGAGCACATCGGCTGCCTCGGCATGTGACAAGCCCTCGATTCCGACGAGCTGGATCACCATCCTCAGGTTAGTCGGTAGCTTGCGAAGTGCATTAACCAGGTCAATCGGGATTGCGCTGTCCGCAGCAGAGGGGCTCGGCGCAACCTCCGTAGCCGCACCGCGCCTGGCTAACCATCTCGTGCCGATGCGCATGGTTATGCGATATATCCACGTACTGAGCTTTGCATCGCCACGAAACCTGGGCAGCGCCCGAATAATCGCGACGAATACTTCCTGCGCAATGTCCTCAGCATCCGCATGGTTCCCAGACATACTTAGTGCGACTCGGTAGACGCTATGGAAGTGGTCTCGAAATACCTGCTCCGGATGATTAACCATCCTCCTGGAGACCCTCCAGTTCTCTTTCAAGCGTCGGTTTCATCACGAGGCGCTGATAGGTCGCGAACGTGCAAATTACTGCGGCCATCACGATGAACAAAATCGATTTCAGGCTTGGGAACGCATTGCGCCACACCACCCACAGGGTCAGCGCCAAGAATAGCACTGCACAAAGCTGCGCGATGAAAGTGTGTTGGAGTTGGCGCTCCAGTTCTGTCCGCCAGGCCGCGAGAAGCGACTTACCGGATTCGAGCGAGGTCAGGCCAGCCGCGGCACGTGCTGATTTCGAGGTAACAACGATCATGACTGCCGTACTGAGAATCGAACCAATGAAACCAAATGGGTCGCCGTTCAACGCAAAATGCAACACGCCGACTGAGGCAACACATGCACCTAGCGCAGCCGCGATTACCTGGCGCTTCTGCGATCGAACTCGTTGCTGTACGCCATTCAAGACATGCTGTGCCGAGTTGACCGTATCGGCGGATCGAAGTGCCTTGAGCTGATCTTCCAGTGACTGCCGTGGGTTTTGCGAGACTGCCATTGCCGTTCCTTCCGTAAGAAGTATGCTTGGTTAGTGCCGCGCAATCCCAAAAACCTTCAAATTTATTGACTAATTTATGGTCCTGTCTGGCTCTTTGGCGAGTTCTCGATGACTGGATATGGCCGCACCGCGGCGGTCGCCCTTGTCGTTGAATGACTTCCGCTTAGGCTACTAAAGCTGCCGGTCGCGTCGCGTGCGGTATAATTTCTGCCGTTGACCCACAGCAGCCGTTCACGGACTTCGCGAAACTTGCCGCACTGCACTATGGCTCGAGACAACTGGGACTTCTATCGCTGCAATGTGAATGACAACCTGTCGTCGATCTTTACCAATCTTGCGCTAGTCGAAGTTGCTCCTATTCGCGGGCTGCCTGTCTTGCATTGGCTTTGGATCAAACTTCAATGCCCGGACGATAGGGGCCTCAGTACGGATCAGGAGTTTGACCGTCTCTGCGGGTACCAGGATGAGCTTGAACTTGCGCTATCGGATAGTGATGACATCATCTTCGTCGGCCGAATCACGGGTGCAGGACGTCGTGAGTATTACTTTTACTCGTCGCCTAACGTCAAGTTTCAAGAGCGGATCGATGCGGTGCTTTCCAGCTATTCCGAGTATCCGTTTCAGATCGGGTCAAGACTTGACGAGGAGTGGAATCAATACCTCGGCCTGCTGTACCCCGGTGATTACGGCATCAAGCAGATACGCAATAGACGCGAGGAATCGCGAACAGCCGCTTCTGGCCGGAAGTAGCCACCCAGGCATTCTGAGATACACTTTCCGCTTCTGACCCAAAGCGGACGTTGGTCAACTGGTGAAGAATGGTAGCGTAATGCCACGTGGAGAATGCAATTGTGGGGCTGTGAGCTTCAGCATCAGCACCGATCTCACGGACGTTGTTGTCTGTCACTGCTCGATCTGCCGCCGGGCGACAGGCAGCAATGGAATCGCGGTCCTCGTTGTCGATAACGAAACCTTTGAATGGACAGGTGGGACGGAGTTTATCGCCTCTTGGAAGAAGCCTGGTGCAGACTGGGAGATGTCGTTCTGCAGTAGATGTGGCTCGCCAGTTCCAGGCGCCAACGACGATACCCGAACATTCGTTCCAGCAGGACTAATCGTCGAAGGCGGTGAGCATCTGAGAGTCGCTCACCACATCTGGGTTGATTCAAGAGCAGCCTGGGATGAGCTTGGAGACAGCGGCTGCCGCCACCCGGAAGCGTTCGACAGATAGTCCACTTCTGGCCAGGTGGTTTGGCCCCGATATTTCGGACCGGTTGATTAAGTCCTCACGGGCTGGTTTTCGTACTGTACTGGACTGAGATAGCCCAGGTAAGCATGTGAGCGTTTCCGGTTATAGAAGCGCTCGATGTAATC